>Ga0136633_1000386_pt1 | contig 33261 bp, 29 predicted proteins | sample AntDrymeUQ832206_2_FD_105494 | JGI IMG/M metagenome (GOLD analysis project Ga0136633, IMG submission 105494) | Polar desert sand microbial communities from Dry Valleys, Antarctica - metaG UQ83 (22.06) | ecosystem: Environmental > Terrestrial > Soil > Desert | place: Antarctica: Dry Valley... | reverse complement strand
TTCATGACGCGGTCTCCTTCGTGGTTGCGGAGTTTGCTGGCGGAGTCGGATGATCGACCTGACGGAATGCCCTGTCGGGTCAGATCGGCTCGAGCGGGTTGGAGCTGCTCGACAACCATCCGCGACTCCTGCCTCGTTACCCGGTAAGGAGGTCACGCATGGGTGAGGCTGTGGTGATGGAGGCGGCACCGACGTTCGAGGAGTACGTCGCTATGCGCGGTCCTGCCCTCTGGCGCAGCGCGTGGCTCCTGACGCGGGACGCGCTCCGGGCCGAGGACCTCGTGCAGACCGCGCTTGTGAAGTGCTGGCACCGTTGGGACGAGATCGCTGCCGACGGCTCCGTCGATGGATGCGTCGGCCGAGCGCTGGTTACCAACCACACCGACTGGCGCCGGCGCAAAGTGGACGGGCGAGGTGCCTACCGCCGTCCTAATTGCTCCGCCTCGATAACTACCCGTCGACTCGGACTGGGACTGGTCCTTTCCGCCCATAAAGACGCAATGGCATCCGCGACCTTTTTGGGCCGCCGCTGAAGCGGACGCCCCTCAAGATCGGCTCGCCTTGCCTGGGCCCCAGCAGCCAGTCCGGCGGATCATGCCGTCGGCCTTCGTGCAACGACGGGCTACGTCACGTCCCTCAGGGGCGAACTGCCCATCGCACCGAACCTCTGGGCTCAGGCAAAGACGGATTGAGCGTGATCGTGGAACTGCCGCATCGGCACCACCGGACCTACCTCCACGAAGACCGCACCCTCGTCGCTGGTCGCGGTGTGGCCGGCCGGCCAGTGGTACACGTCGCCAGCGCGTGCGACCTCGACTGAGCCGTCGGCGTGCACGAGCCGCAGGGAGCCCTCCAGCACGATGCCCCAGTGGGGGCTTGGACAGCGGTCGTCCGGGAGGCCGGCGAGCACCGGACCGAAGTCGGTGCCTGCGGGGACCCGGGCATGCCGGATCGCCATCTCGCCGAGCTCAACGTACCTCGTCTCCAGGTCGCCAGCCGACACCTCGAGGGGCAAGTCGCTCACGGGTATGGACATGATGTTCTCCTCTTTACTTGAGTGGGAAATCGGGGGCGTGGAACCGCCGTGCCGCGTCGCGCCAGCGCTGGTCGTCGCCGGGTCCCCCCGCGGCGGCGTCCAGGATCGCTTGCCGCTGCTCGGGGGACAGGATCGTGACCAGGCAGAACTCATTGCCGAACGGGTCACGCATGACGGCCCAGTCGATGCGTGGCGGCTCTCCAGGGAACGATCCCGGCCGGGGGTAGATGGTCGGCTCCTGCTTGACCGAGCCGCCGATCGCTTCGATGGATGGGATCGCGTCGTCGATGCTTCTGACCCAGATGTCCATGTGGCCCCGGTTCGCCTCAGGCCCCTTCGGCGTAATGACCAGATGCATGATGAGGTCCGCCCGCCAGGGCTCGGGCTGACCCAGGTAGGCGTACCGGCCGGGGAAAACCGACGGGATCACCGGGATGCCGGTGAGCTCAGAGTAGAACGTCTCGGCCACGGCCAGGTCGTTGACGTCGACCACCGGACACTTGAGCCTTCCAATCCCCATTCGACCTCCTTGGGACGCGCCGTACAAAACAGCCTACCGCAGGCATACTCTCATTGCGAGTAGTCTGATTCCATGACTTCGGCGTCGCCCGCAACCTACGGACTGCTCGGCCTGCTGGCGGTTCGACCCTGGACCGGCTACGAGCTCACCCAACAGGTCCGACGGAGCTTGCGTTTTGTCTGGTCGGTCTCCGACGGGCACCTCTACCGGGAGCAAAAGCGGCTGGTGGCCCTCGGTTGGGCCTGCGTCCAGGACGAGCCGGCGGGCCGACGCACGCGGAAGCGGTACACGATAACCCCAGCCGGACGGGTCGCCCTCGCAGGCTGGCTCGAGACCGAGCCCGAGGAGCCGCACTTCCAGATCGAGGGCGTTCTGCGCATCTTCTTCGGCGACCACGGCGATCCCGGCGCGCTCGTGGCCGCGCTGCAGCACACCGCCGAGGCGGCGGTGTCGATGCTCGAAGAGATGGACGGCTTCGCCGCCGAATATCTTCAGGAGGGAGGGCCGCTGTCGATGCTCGAGTCCGGTATGAGTGGCCCGGGCGAGGAGCGCCGTGAGTTCCACGGCCGGCCCATGTACGTCGAGCGCCTCCACTCGGTGGCACTCGCCATCGATGTGACAACCCGGCTGCTGGCGACGCTCGAGGCCTTCTCCATGGAGGCAGCCGCCGAGGTCTCGGGCTGGGCCTCCACGACCGATCCGACTCTGACCCCAGCCACTAGGCGGCGTCTGGAGGCAATCCTCGCGCGCAGCGGACGTGGGTCCAGGTCGAACTGACTGCCCAACACGGTCGCCGTGACCGCGGCCGCCGCGTACCTTTCGACGCACGAGGCGCTGGGGCGGGCAGTCGCTCCCGCTGCCCTTACCGAGGGATACAACTCCGTAACGATCTCGTAAAGAGGATCTCAGCACCAAGGCGCTGACCTGCAGTGACGTCTCCATAGAGGCGGCACCACGTCGCCGGTGTGATCTTGGGTCTTGACACCTCGCGCGCACGGCTGCCCACGCGCCGGGTCGCCAGAGTGCAGCCGACGGCCTCGCAGCGGCCCACCACCTGATGCTCGGCCACGGCCTCGCGGTGCAGGACCTGCGCTCGCGTGCCCCCGAGCTGAACCTCGGAATCACGCTGAACATGGACCTACCGGACCCTCTCGACACTACGTCGACGTCGACAACACCAATGGCGGGCGGATGGCCACCAGGCATCTGCTTCGAATCGGTCGTCGCCGGATCGGCACCATCGCCGGACCCCAGGACATGTCGGCGGGCCTCGACCGGCTGGCTGGCTGGTCGGCCGCGCTCAGCGAGGCCGGACTGGCGACGGACGCCGTCGAGTGCGGAGACTTCACCACTACGGGCGGCGCGCTCGCGGCGGCTCAGCTCCTGGCCAAGTACCCCGACATCGATGCCCTTTTTCGCGTCCGACCTGATGGCCGTCGGAGCGCTCACGGTGCTGGCAGATGCCGGGCGACTTGTGCCGGGCGATGTCGCGGTGGTCGGTTTCGACAACCTGGGCGCTGCGGCCACGACGTCACCCGCGTTGACCACGATCGTCAACCCCGTGGTCGCGATGGCCCGCAGCGCCGGGGAGATGTTGATCGATCTGCTCATGGGCAAGAAGGTCGACCAGGCCCCGGTCATCTTCGCCCCCGAACTGGTGATTCGCCTCTCTGCCTAGGGTGCCGGTTCGGACATGGCGGTCGAGCCACGAGCCGGCGGGGCTTGAAGGGGCACGCCAACTGCCTGCTGAACCGGCAGGATGGATGTGTGAGCACCCCGGCACGAGACCTTTGGTAGCTCGACTTCGTCGACCTGCTCCTCGAAGAAGAACTCGGCAGCGTGAAGGGCGCCGGTTCCGCAATGCCTTGAATCTCTCCGGACTGCTGCACCACAAAACTCTCGACCAGTTCGGCTTCGCGTTCCAACCCGACCTCGACGGTCGCAAGGTCCGCGATCTGGCCACCCTGGAGCGTCGGCGCCGACCATCGCCGCGACGCCGGCCAGGTCAGTTTGCGCGGGACCTATCTACTTCACGCGGGCGAACTCGCCGGACGCGAGTCGCGCGCGATGTCCCTTGACCTGTTTCCTGAGGGTCTTGGCCAGGAAGTAGAGGCCGATCACGTTGGGGATCGACATCATGAAGATCGCCGCGTCGGAGAAGAGGATCACCGGTTCCAGCGACAACGAGGCACCGATGACGGTGAAGATGCAGAAGATCACCTTGAAGACTATTTCGGCGGTAGCGCTGTCACCGAAGAGGTAGCCGGTGGCCTTCATGCCGTAGTAGGACCACGAGATCATCGTCGAGAACGCAAACAGGACCACCGCCACAGCGAGCACGTTCGGGAACCATGGGATCACTGACTCGAAGGCCCGGGAGGTCAGCTGCACCCCGTCGAGATCGCCGGCATCAGGGTCATCCCAGGCGCCGGTGATCACGATCGTGAGCGCCGTCATCGTGCAGATGATGATGGTGTCGATCAGGGGCTCGAGGAGCGCCACGAACCCCTCGGTGGCGGGCTCCTCGGTCTTCACCGCGGAGTGGGCGATCGATGCGGACCCGATGCCCGCCTCGTTCGAGAACGCCGCTCGCTGGAACCCGACGATGAGGACCCCGACGAAACCGCCCACGATGCCCTCGGCGCTGAAGGCGCCGCTGATGATGTCGCCGATGGCACCCGGGACCTCGGAGACGCTGCCCAGGATCACGATCAGGCAGGCAACGAGGTAGATCCCGGCCATCAGCGGGACGAGCTTCTCGGTCACCCTGGCGATGCTCTTGATGCCACCGATGATCACGACACCCACGGCGATCGCGAAGACCAGGCCGATCAACCAGTTCAGGTCGGCGAAGAAGCTGTCGTCCCCGCCCGTCACCGCGACGATCTGAGCGGTCGCCTGGTTGGCCTGGAACATGTTCCCGGCGCCGATCGCACCGCCGATGCAGCACACCGCGAAGAACGCAGCGAGGAACTGGCCCAGAGCCTTGTTCCCGGTGACCTGTCGGACCCCGTCTCGCAGGTAGTACATCGGACCACCCGAGACCGATCCATCGGCGTGCTTCTGGCGGTACATCACACCGAGGGTGCACTCGGCCATCTTGGCGGCCATGCCGAAGAAGCCGGCGACGATCATCCAGAACGTCGCACCGGGCCCACCGAGCGAGATGGCGACGGCCACACCGGCGATGTTGCCCAAGCCGACCGTTCCCGACACGGCGGTGGCCAGGGCCTGGAAGTGCGAGACCTCACCGGCGTCCTCCGGCTTGGAGTACCGGCCACGCACCAGGTTGATCGAGTGCTTGAGGTTGAACTGGGGGAAGCCCAGCCAGAAGGTGAAGAAGATGGCGGCGATGATCAGCCAGAGCACGATCAGGGGCACGGGGGCGCCGTTGATGTCGAAGGCGTAGAACACCTTGCCGCCGATCCAGTCCGAGATCGGGCCGAAGAACTTCTGGACGGTCTCGTCGATACCCATCACGACGACGTTCGCGACGCGGCTCACGGGACCACCGTCACCGGGACGGGTGATTCCTGCATCAGGTGAGCTGGTGTACTACCGAAGATCGCCTGGCGCACCCGGCTGTCGCCCGTGCGACCCAGGATGATGTGGTCGCTGTGACGCTCCTCGGCGATCTTGATGATCATGTCCACCGGGTCGCCGTGGATCACCACGATCTCGAGCGGTACGCCGGCCTCCCTGACCAGGTCGGCCAGCGGATCGACCACCTGCTCGTTGGCGGCAGTGATCTCCGCTGCCTTCTGTGCGTGTCGATGCTCGTTCTCGGTGGGTGTGTTGAACGAGAACGGCGACCACTGGATCACATGGACGAGGACCATGCTTCCTGAGCGCTCGAGTGTCCGGGCTACGGCGAACTCCACCGCCCGCCGACTGTGTTCACTTCCATCTACGCCGACAAGCACTTCGGACATGGAGCACCTCTCTGAACACCATAGGCCTGACTCGGGACAATAGCGGCTGGCACAGCGGATGTCACCGGTAGCGCGGCCCTATGGTTCGGTATCTCCGGGTGGGGAGGAGTGCGCACGGCATCGCGCCGGGCATACGCTGTCGGGCACCACTGACGAGGGGTAGAACGATGACTCGAGCGGCCGATCCCGACCAGAGCAGCGGTCCGACCAGCCAGACCGTTGCGCACAGTTGGCGGGCCACCGACCGGTTCGTGCCACGTGTCGTCGTACGCCCGCTCCAGTCACTGATGGAGGTCGAGACCAGCAGCGCAGCGTTCATCCTGGTCGCGACGGTGGCGGCCCTGGTGGTGGCCAACACCCCTCTGGTGGAGGCCTACGAGCACTTCTGGGAGACCACCCTGACCCTTGAGCTCGGCGACCTCCAGGTTCTACACCTGACGTTTCACGAGCTGGTGAACGACGCCCTGATGACGTTGTTCTTCCTGCTGGTCTCGCTGGAGATCAAGCGAGAGATGGTCTTCGGTGAGCTCCGGGACCCGCGTGCTGCGGCCCTGCCGATCGTCGCCGCCGTAGGTGGCATGGTGGTGCCGGCCCTCATCTACGTTGCCTTCAACCTGGGCGGCAACCATCTGCACGGGTGGGGCATTCCGATGGCCACCGATATCGCGTTCGCGGTCGCGGTCATCACGTCGCTGGGAAGCCGGGTCCCCTTGGGTGCCCGGCTCTTCCTGCTGACGCTGGCGATCGTCGATGACCTCGGCGCCATCCTCGTCATCGCGTTGTTCTACAGCGGGGGCATCTCGTTCCTGTGGCTGCTCGCGGCCGTCGGGACGGTGCTTGCTGCGGTGCTGCTCAGGCGCGCTCGCGTCCGCGCCCTGTGGGTGTTCATCGCCCTGGGATGCGGGGGCTGGATTGCGTTGCACGAGTCAGGGGTACACGCGACCATCATCGGCGTGGCCTTCGGATTGATCACTCCGGCCTACGCGATGCTCTCCCCCAACGTCTATCCGGAGGTGGCCAACTCCCTGGTCGGCGAGGTGGTGGGCCGCAACGAGGACGGCTCGGTCAGCGCCGACGAGCACGAGGCCAATGACCACACGCTTCGCGAGATCCGTCGGCTCTCCGTCGAGACGCAGTCGCCGTTGCACCGGGTCGAGACCCGCCTGGCGCCGTACGTTGCCTTCGGCATCGTGCCCGTGTTCGCGTTCGCCAACGCCGGTCTGACCTTCCCGGACGTCCCCGCCAGCGAGTGGGCCACGGATCCGGTGGTCCTCGGGATCGCGCTGGGTCTGGTCGTCGGCAAGACCCTCGGCATCTTCAGCGCGGCCTGGCTCCTGGTCCGCAGCGGGGTGGCCCGCTATCCAACCGGAATGACCCAGACCCACCTCTTGGGTGTCTCCATGACCGCGGGCGTTGGCTTCACCGTGGCAATCTTCGTGGCCACGCTCGCCTTCGAGGACGGGGAGATCATCGACCTCGCCAAGCTCGGCATCATGATCGGCAGCCTGGTCGCGGCCGTCGGCGGCTACCTCATCCTGCGTACGGCGGGGGCGCCTCCCGAGTCCGGGGAGGAAGCAGTCCGGTCATGAGGTCTGTGCTGGCAGGCGTGGATTTGGACGCCAGCCCCGACACGATCGGCTGGCACCTACGAGTCAACGGCCGACTGCACCGCATCGGTGTCGGCCGAACACGCGCCCGAACCCACGTCATCCTGCTCATCCACGACCTCGACATCCGCATCATCGACGCCGCCACCGGCGAACTCCTCCGCGAACTCACCCTCGACCCATCCCAGCGCTACCAAGGCACCGGACGCCCACCCGGCCCCACACGCTAAAACCAAGGACGGCCGAACCCACAACTATTGGGTTCGGCCGTCCGCGATGTCCTGAGACATCACAACGGTCGGGCTTACAAGATTTGAACCTGCGACCCCTTGACCCCCCAGCCTTCGGCCGCCGGTCCACCAGGATCCACCCACGTGGAAGACATAACTTCAGGCTAGTCGGCAGCGCGTTCATCGACACCCGCGACTTGGCTGCTGACGCTGACGTCGAGATCCGTGCGCACGCTCGACCGTCCCCGTCAGCCCGTGCCCGTCACAGACCCTTCACCAAGACGGGCTTCTTCGGAATCCAGGACCCCACTCGGGACCAGCGCATCGCGGCTGCGCCGACCAGGGCAGGCCTCGAGGCTTGCAGGTAGGCCGCCATCCTGAACGCTCTTCCGCCCACGTTGATGGCCTGGAGAGGGCGACTGCCACCGGCAAGCTCTACGAGACCCGGGACAACCTCACACCGTCATCCCGATGACCCTGAAGTAGACAAAACCCACCAACCGCGAAACCAGCAAACCAACTGGTCAACAGGGTTTGCTCGTCACAGGAGACGTGACTCCAGCCTAGTGGGGGCGGTCTCAGCCGGGAAGAACGGCGAGTCCTTGAACCTCGACGAGCGCCTCGATGTCCCACAGCCGTGCCACCCCGATACCGGCAAGCGCAGGGTAGCTGCGTCCGATCAATCGTTTCCAGACCTCGCCGATCTCGCGCGCGCGGGCCTTGTAGTCATCCATGTCCACGATGTAGATCGTCAGGCTGGCCAGGTCGGTCGGCGTCCCACCGGCCGTGCGCAGGGCGGTAAGCAGGTTGGAGAGCGCCTTCTCGAACTGAGCCACCACATCGTCACCCACGATCACGCCCTCGGCGTTGAGTGCAGTCTGGCCGGCAAGGGACACGACGCGGCCCGAGGCAATCGTCGCGTGCGAGAAACCGCTCGGCCTGCCGAGCTCAGGCGGGTTAACGTACTCGATGCCACTCATGACTGGACCGCTCCTCCGTCGACGTTGATGCCCTGACCGGTGACGCCACCGTTCCGGACGCAAAACGCCACGGCGTCTGCGACCTCCTCGGGAGTGATCAGTCGGCCGATAGGCTGCTTGCGTTCCAGCAGGGCACGGGCTTCTTGTGCGCTTCGCCCGGTCTTGCTCACGATGCCGGCAACGGTGGCATCGGTCATGGGCGTGTCCACATAACCGGGACAGACGGCATTGGCCGTCACGCCGGTCCCGGCCAGCTCACTCGCCGCCGATCTGACCAAGCCGAGGACACCGTGCTTGCTGGCTGTGTAGGCGGAGATGTAGGGCTCGCCGATTCTGGCCGCGATAGAAGCAACCACGATGATTCGGCCGTTCCCGCGCTCGACCATCGTCGGGATCGCTCGTCTCATGCATCGAAACGGCGCGGTGAGGTTCAGGTCGAGCATGCGCTGCCATTGCTCGTCGGTCGTCTTGGCAAGGGACGCGGAGACGCCCGCCCCGGCGTTAGCGACCAGTACGTCGACCGCACCCCAGGCGTCCTCGACAGCGGTGAAGATCGATTCGGTGGCCCCTGACTGGGTCAGGTCGGCACTCACGACCATAGTTTCCCCGGTACAGGACGCGGCTGTCTCGGCGAGCTCGGCCTCGTTGCGGGCCGACAGGGCGACCTTCAGGTTGGCCGCACTCAACTGTTGGGCGATGGCCCGGCCGATGCCGCGACCGGCGCCCGTGACCAGTGCAACAGTAAGTTCGGGAGAAGCGGACACGCTGCGACCTTGCCATGTTCCCGTTACGACCGTCAAGATGGTGACATATGACTGAGATTCGAGACGTCTTCATTCTTGACGCAGTGCGCACTCCTTTCGGACGTTACCGCGGCGGCCTCTCGGGCATCCGCACCGACGACCTGGCGGCCCTGCCGATCGCTGAGCTCGTGCGGCGCAACGAGTCGCTCGCCCCCGCTGCGGTGGACGACGTTTACTACGGCAACACCAACGGCGCCGGTGAGGAGAACCGGAACGTCGCGCGGATGGCCGCGTTACTGTCCGGCCTCCCCGTCACGGTACCGGGGGTGACCCTTAACCGGCTGTGCGCATCCGGGGCCGAGGCGATGATCCAGGCAGGCAGGGCCATCGCCACCGGCGACGCATCGGTGGTGATCGCAGGCGGTGTCGAGGGAATGAGTCGTGCCCCCAACGTCTTGCCCAAGGCGACGGAGTTCCTTCAGCGGCGTCAGGAGATCTTCCAGACCACGGTCGGGTGGCGGATGGTCAACCCGAAGTTCCCTGCCGACTGGACCGACTCGCTCGGTGGCTGTGCGGAGCGGGTCGCCGATGAGCTGGGAATCGGCCGCAAGGAGCAGGACGAGTGGGCGGCCCGGTCCCATCAGCTCGCACACGCGGGGTGGGAGCGTGGCGTGCATGACGGTTTCGTGATGCCGGTCGAAGGTGTCGCCCGCGATGAGGCAATCCGGCCTGACAGCACCTTCGAGACGTTGTCGGCGCTGCGCCCGGCATTCACCAAGGAAGGTACGGTCACCGCCGGCAACTCCTCACCTATCAACGACGGCGCGATCGCCTGTCTGCTCGGCGGGACACAAACAGTCGAGGAGCTCGGGCTTGAGCCAATCGGGCAGGTCCTTGGCAGCGCCACCGTGGCCGTCGAACCGGACAGGTTCAGCATCGCGCCGGTGCCCGCCATCCGGCAGGTCCTCGCCCGCGCCGGGCTGAGCACGGCCGACGTTGACCTGTGGGAGGTCAACGAGGCGTTCGCCGCAATGGTGCTCTCGACCCTGCACCACCTGCCGGAGGTTGAGCGGGACCGCGTCAACGTCAACGGAGGCGCGATCGCGATCGGGCACCCCCTCGGCGCCTCTGCACCACGCATCATCGTTGACCTGTGCCGTGAACTGCGTCGTCGTGGCGGTGGCATCGGAGTTGCAGCAGCCTGCATCGGGGTCGGGCAGGGCCAGGCCGTGCTCGTGCGCGTCGACTGACCGCGGAGCGAACTGCACCGCCAAAGATCCCTGCGCTGTCATCCCATGCGACAGCCCCTCTCAGAAGGAGAACGACGTGATCAAGCCCGAGGACTTCACCGACATCACCTACACAGTGGAGGAGGACGCGTTCGCGATCATTACGATCAACAGGCCGGAGCGGTTCAACTCCTTCCGTGGGCGCACGGTGGACGAGCTCATCTACGCGTTCAAACATGCCTGGGTGGACAAGCGGGTCGCTGCGATCATCCTCACCGGTGCAGGTGAGAAGGCCTTCTGTGCGGGCGGAGATGTCAAGGAGCGTGCTGAGACGGGTTCCTACGGCCCGACTGAGTGGGGCACGTTCGAGATCGAGCGCCTTCACCGGATGATGCGCGACGTGCCGAAACCAGTCATCGCGGCGGTCAACGGAGTCGCGATCGGCGGTGGCCACGTGCTGCATGTGCTCTGCGACTTGTCCGTGGCGTCGAGCACGGCGCGCTTCGGCCAAGCAGGTCCACGTGTGGGCTCGTTCGACGCCGGCTTCGGCACCAACTACCTCGCCCGCGTCGTCGGCGAGAAGCGGGCCCGCCAGATCTGGTTCCTGCTTGACCTCTACGACGCAGAGACCGCGGAGCGATGGAACCTCGTCAACGACGTCGTTCCGCCGGAGCAGCTGATGGACAAGGCACGGGAGTACGCGCGCAAGATCGCGGCGTACTCCCCCACAGCGCTGAAGTTCCTCAAGCATGCGTTCAATGCCGACACCGACCACATCGCGGGCATCTCCAACGTCGCCTTCGACGGGCTCGACATGTTCGTGCACTCAGACGAGGGCATGGAGGGGGCTGCGGCGTTCGCGGAGAAGCGCAAGCCGGACTACTCGCCCTTCCGCTAGGGCTGTAGCGCGCGGCTGCGAGTCATTCGCGGGCCAGGGTCTGTGAGGGCGACTCTCCGAACGCTTGGCGGTAGTGGACCGAGAATCGTCCCAGGTGGGCGACTCCCAGCGACAACGCCACCTCGGTCACCGAGGTCTGCCCCGGCACGGACTCCTTGAGCACCGCCCGTGCACGCTCGAGACGTCGATCGCGGATGTATCGGGTGGGCGTCGTCTCGAGCTGTCGGCGAAAGCCGTCTTGGAGCGAACGGACGCTGACCCCGGTCGCGGCGGCCACATCGACGACGCTCAACGGCTCGGACAGGGCGTCGTTGATGAAGTCGCAGGCCGACCTGACAACTCCTGCCGCCAATGGTGCCGATGCAGTGAGCAGGTCCGAGAAGGTGTGCGGCTGAACCGAGAGCAGCTGTGTCGCCAACAAGTGCTCGAGGTGCTTACCGCTCTGAGTGCTTCGGAGCAGGGGGCTGTCGCGCACGGCCTCGTCACGCAGAAAACACAGTGTGCGATACCACGACTGCTCTCCAGCCCGGTCGAGCCACATGGCCAGATCGAACTCGATGGGCCCCGGTGGTCGCCGCCCGAGCATCCGAGTCAGCTCGGCCTCGACAGCCAGCCGCTCGATGTAGAAGATCAGCTGGGGGTTCCCCGCCCCCCACTGCATCGACAGGTTCGAGTCCGCAGACAAGACCGAGGCGCAATGGGGATCGGAATGGATGGAGCGACCGTTCTGGGTGATCATCGCGTGTCCGGCTAGGGGAATCTGCACGAGGTAGAAGTGCTCGAGGCGACGAGGATCGATCCGCACCTCGGCCCCGTAGTCGAGTTTGATCAGCCCGATCGCGCCGAGTCTCAGGGACCGCAGCCGCAGGTTGACCTCCTTTCCCCGCTCCAGCGGCACCAGGCTGTGCGGGCAGAAGATCCGACTGACCTGATCCCGCGCTTCGTCCACGTCGGTGGTGGTCACTGCGGGCGACAAGTCGAACAGTGAACCCATCAAACCCCTCCGGTGTCGAGCTGCGTGTTCTGGATAGTGCCCGCGTCAGCCGGATAGCGCAACCGACGGACAGCACTACTATCATCCTCATCATTGCGTGACGACGGTCATGAATTCTGCACAACACAGATGGGACGACGGGAGTTGGCCATGACAGACCTGCAGGGGCGCACCGCGATAGTCACCGGCGGTTCGACCCTGATCGGGCACGGCGTGGTGCGCAGACTCCAGGCTGCGGGTGCACAGGTGGTCATTGCCGACATCGACGCCGAGGGGGGCGAGGCGATCGCGGACGAGCTCGGCGACCGGGTGCTCTTCCGTGCCACCGACATCACCCGTGACGACGAAGTGCAGGAGCTGGTCGCGCAGAGCGTCCAGCGCTTTGGCGGGCTCGATATCGTGGTAAACCTCGCCTGCACCTACCTCGACGACGGTTTCGGGACCTCCAGGGCGGACTGGCTGTCCGCGCTGGACGTCAACCTGGTCAGCGCCGTCGTGCTCGTGCAGCACGCGCATCCACACTTGAAGGCCGGGAAGCACGGGGTTGTCGTCAACTTCACCTCGATCTCGTCCAAGGTCGCCCAGACGGGACGTTGGGTCTACCCGGTCAGCAAGGCAGCAATGGTCCAGCTGACCCGGTCGATGGCAATGGACCTGGCGCCCGACGGGATCCGGGTGAACTCTGTTAGCCCGGGCTGGACCTGGTCCAAGATCATGGACACGCTGAGCGAGGGCAACCGACCCAAGACGGACGCGGTGGCAGCAGCTTTCCACCTCACCGGCCGCGTTGCGGACCCCGAAGAAGTGGGCAACGTGGTCGCCTTCCTCGCCTCGGACTCTGCATCGGCGGTGACGGGCGCCGACTGGGCGGTCGATGGTGGCTACTCCGCCATGGGCCCGGAGCAGAACGTCCCCGCCATCCCCAAGTTGTCCTCCTGAGCGTCGCAGCTGCGTCGCCACCTTCGGAAGCGAGACAGACACATGCTGGTCGGAATCATCGGCGCCGGTTTCGCCGGCCTCAGCACCGCCAAGGTGCTCAAGCGGTTCGGCTTCGACGTGCTCGTGTTCGACAAGGCCCCCGACGTGGGCGGCGTGTGGAGCGCCACCCGCCGCTACCCCGGGCTCACTACGCAGAACGACAAGGGGACCTACGCACTCTCGGACTTCCCGATGCCGAAGTCCTACCCACAGTGGCCCTCAGGTCAACAGGTCCAGGAGTATCTGGCTGCCTACGCGCGAACGTTCAAGCTCGAGCACTCGCTGCTGTTGAACACCGCAGTACTGCATGCCCAGCTGAACGAGGCCGACGACACCTGGAACCTTGATGTCCGCGACGTCGACACCGCAGAGACATCGACCTACACGGTCGACTACCTGGTCGTCGCGAACGGGATCTTCTCCGAGCCGTTCCTCCCGCCCTATGAGGGTGCGCCGGACTACACGTCAGCCGGTGGGCGGCTGTGCGCAGCCTCGCAGATCCACGACTCCGCGGAGGTCCGTGGCAAGGACGTGGTGATTGTCGGCTATGGGAAGTCCGCGTGTGATGTGGCCGTGGGCATCAGCGAAACCGCCGCCTCGACGACGGTCGTTGCCCGCCAGCTGTTGTGGAAGATGCCCAAACGGCTCGGCAAGGTGCTCAACTACAAGTACCTGATGCTCACCCGCATGGGGGAAGGGTTGTTCCGCTACATCACACCGCGCGGGTTCGAGCGGTTCCTGCACGGCCGGGGCAAGCCGGTGCGCGACTCGATGCTGGGCAGTGTCCAGTCCGTCGCAGTCAAGCAGCTCAAGCTCGACAAGCTCGGGCTGGTCCCCGAGGGCGACTTCGAGCGGATCGGGCGCAGCACCGTCAGCCTCGCCACCGACGGGTTCTACGAACGTGTCAAAGACGGAAAGATCGAGGTACGCCGGGACTGTGTCATCACCCGACTGCTCGAGAAGAACGGGCGCCCCGCCGTCGAGCTGGTCACAGGTGAGGTGCTCCCCGCGGACGTTGTCGTCTGTGCCACCGGGTTCCGGCAGGAGGTCCCCTTCTTCGATGCGCCACTGCAGCGCCGCCTCACCGACGAGCGCGGCAACTTCGTCCTCTACCGGCACATCCAGCCGCTCGACGTACCCCGACTCTCCTTCGCCGGCTACAACTCGTCGTTCTTCAGCCCGCTCAGCGCAGAGATGGCCGCATTGTGGATCGTCAACTACCTGATCGGGGGGATGGACCAGCCGCCCGTGGATGAACGGCGTCGGATCATCGACGAACGCCTACGCTGGATGGAGGAGCGCACCGAGGGCCACCACGCCCGAGGGACGAACGTCATCCCGTTCTCGGTGCACAACATCGACGAGGTGCTCGAGGACATCGGCTTCAACGTCAGTGCGCTCACCCGGGCGAAGCAGTGGCTCATGCCAATCGACCCAGGTTCGTACCAGAACGTGACAACGAGACTTCTCGAACGCCAGCAGGCCTTGCAGAACAGGCCGAAGAAGGAGCCATCTGCATGACCGCAGACGCGGTGGAGGCGCGATGAGTTCGTACGACGCGATTGTCATCGGGTCGGGAATCAACGGACTGGTTGCCGCTGCCGAGCTGAGCGGTGCGGGGTGGCGTGTCTGCCTGGTCGAGGCGAACGACCAGATCGGCGGCTTCATCGCCAGCGAGGAGCTCACCGAGCCGGGTTACCTGCACGACACATTCTCCTCGTGGCACCCGTTGTTCGTGACCGGTGGCGCCCATGCAGTTCTGGGAGCCGACCTCGCCAGGCATGGTCTGACCTACTGCAATACGGACGGCGCGGTCACGGGATCGGTGGCGCACGACGGCAGGGTCACTGTGGCCCATCGCGACCCTGCGGAGACAGCCGCCGGATTCTCCGTTCCCGACGATCGCGCCAGCTATCTGGCAATGCTTGAGCGCCTGGGCGGGGAGATCGAAGCAATCGGCACACTCCTTGGTTCCGAGATGCGCGGGCTGGGCCCCGTGCGCCCAGTGCTGGGCATGGTCCGTCGCGGCCGGCTCTCCGGTTTGGAGTCGTGGACCCGCGACACCGTCACCAGCGGACGTGCGTGGCTGCGGCGCGAGTTCCGTGGCCTCGAGGCGGACCACCTCTGGGCGCCGTGGCTTCTGCACGCAGGACTGAGCCCGGACAGCGCCTCGGGAGGGCTGATGGTGCCGCTGTTGGCCGGCACCATCCACGGAGCGGGCCTGCCCGTGGTCAAGGGGGGTGCGGGGGCATTCCTCGAGGCGTTCCACAGGTTGCTCGACGAACGCAACGTCGAGATCCGAACTGGCCACGCGGTCGAGCGAGTCGTCGTCGAAGGGGGCGTGGCCATCGGAGTCGAGGTGGGTGGCGTACTGCTGCGAGCCCGCCGAGCCGTGCTCGCCTCTGTCACCCCGGCGGCCCTGTACGAACAGCTGTTGCCGCAGAACGCCGTCCCCGACGTCGTACGCTCCGAGGCGCGCCGCTTCCGCTTCGGTCGAGCCGCAATGCAAGTGCACGTTGCCCTGTCCGAACCGCTGGAGTGGAGCAGCCCGGACCTGGCAGGCATCCCACTGGTCCATCTCAGTGACGGCTCTTCCAGCACCGGCATCGCCTGCGCCGAGGCGGAGGCCGGCCTGCTTCCTCGTCAGCCGACGGTCGTGGTCGGTCAGCAGTTCCTGATGGACCCCAGTCGGGTGCCTGAGAACACGGGCAGCCTATGGCTTCAGATGCAGGAAGTGCCGTACCACCCTGTCGGCGACAGCGCAGGTGAGCTGGAGGTCTCCGCCGGCTGGACCGACAACTTGGTCTCGGGGTACGTCGAACGGGTGATGGGGCTCCTGGAAAGACATGCCCCGGGAACGACTTCCAAGGTGCTGTCCACGACGACACTGAGCCCTGTTGACCTCGAGCGGCGCAACCGCAACGCCGTGCACGGCGATCCGTACGGTGGCTCCGCGGAGCTCGACCAGAACCTGTGGTGGCGGCCGGGACCGCTTACTGGCAGGCACCGCACCTCCATCGGCGGGCTCTGGCACATCGGGGCCTCCACGCACCCTGGTCCGGGGCTCGGTGGTGGATCCGGGCATCTGGTCGCCCAGGCACTCACGGGCGGCGGCCCATCAAGACGTCTGGTCGACGCAGCGAAACGGCACATCCGCCGCTGACCCTTCTCACTCAGAGGTGATGGTCTTCACGTAGTCATGGGCCGGGCCCTCCAACCGCGACCTCATGGCGAAAAAGAGGTCGGCGGCACGGACACCGAGCCAGCGCTTGGGCAACAGCTCGGGAGGCAGGCCCGGGTCGAGGAACGGAAGCCGCCGCCAGGCGGTCAGCGCTTGCACGTAGTCGGCGAACGCCTCCCCAGCGTTAGGCTCTCGACGGCGCTTCCATTGCCGCAGCACCGCGCCATGTGTCTGGTGGAACTCGGAGTAGAGAGCCTGCAGGCCATCAAGATCCCACCACGCCGCTACCTGTGTGGACACATCTGAGAAGCCTAGGTAGTCGCCGTGGAAGAGGTCGACGTAGGAGTCGATCTCGTAGCGCGACAGCACGTCACGGGTCTCGGCCTCCAGATGACTAGGGGCGATCCAGACCCCCGCCGACACCGTTCCGAAACCGAGCCAGCTCAACCGCGACCGCAACATGTGGCGCTTCTGCCGCTCGGACTCGGGCACGCTGAAAACGGCGAGGATCCAGCCGTCACCTAGGTTCGCCCGTGGCCGTTCGAAGATGCGGCGGTCTCCTTCGTCCAGAATGCCGCGAGCCTGCTCAGACAAGGCATACCCGGCGGAGCCGCCCTCCCGCTCGGCCTCGAGGATGCCCCGGCGCTTGAGCCTCGAGATCGATGAGCGCACGGCAGGCTCGTCCACCCCCAACTGGGCCATCAGTCGGATCAGTGAACTGACGCTCAGCCACCCGCCGACATCGCGTGCATAGAGGCCATAGATCGTGACGATGAAGGCTTGGGGTCGGACACCTCGCGACCGGGGTACCTCTTCGGCGAGGGGGGAAAGCGACACGCCGCACACTCTAGCGTCTGGGCGTTCGTCGTCAGCTGACATTCACCACTTCTATGTTGAAGGATTGACTGTCGTCATGGTTCAGCCATACTGAGAGCATTCCGTGTCACTTATGGGAAGTTGGTCCTGTGGAGCTCACGCCTTCTGGTCATGTCGACACGTTCTGCCGCGACAACCTGCCGCCTTTCGACACCTGGCCGGAGTTCCTCTTCGACCTGCCTGGCCTGCAGTACCCAGACCGCCTCAACTGCACCGTCGAGCTCCTGGACAAGGTGATCTCGCAGCGCGGCGGCGACAGGCTTTGCCTGATGGCTCCCGGCGGGGAGCGGTGGACCTACGCCGACCTGTTGGACACCTCCAACCGGATCGCCAATGCTCTGACGAACCAGTACGACATCGTTCCGGGCAACCGCGTGCTGCTGCGAGGACCCAACAACCCATGGCTGGTGGCGTGCTGGTTCGGCATCCTGCGGGCAGGAGCCGTGGTGGTGACCACCATGCCGCTCCTGCGTTCCCGGGAGCTCTCGGGCATTGCCGACGTCGCCAAGCTCAACCTGGCGCTGTGCGACTCCCGCTTCCTCGACGATCTGGTCCGGACCAACATCAAGAACTTGCCGATCATCCCGTACGGCGGATCGGAGGAGCAGGACCTGGCTCGGGTGATCAGGTCCGAGTCGGGCGACCTCACGCCCGTCGAAACCGCCGCCGACGACGTGGCTCTGCTGGCCTTCACCTCCGGCACAACGGGGCGTCCCAAGGCCACGATGCACTTCCACCGCGACGTGTTGGCCAACGCGGACACGTTCTCCAAGCATCTGCTCAAGCCACATGCTGACGACGTCTTCACCGGCACGCCACCGCTGGCTTTCACCTTCGGGCTCGGCGGCCTCGTCGTGTTCCCGCTGCGAGTCGGTGCCTCGACCCTGTTGATCGAGAAGGCGAGCCCCGACCAGCTCGCACAACACATCACCGACCATCACGTCACGATTTGCTTCACCGCCCCGACCGCCTACCGCGCCATGATCGCCTCAGGCAACGTGGACAAGCTGAAAACGTTACGCCGGGCCGTTTCCGCGGGCGAGCACCTTCCGGAAGCGATCTGGCACGCGTTCCACGACGCGACGGGAGTGAAGCTGATCGACGGCATCGGGGCAACCGAGATGCTCCACATCTTTGTCTCCGCCGCCGACGACGACATCAAGCCGGGCTCCACCGGCACGGCGGTTCCCGGGTTTGAGGCAGCCGTGGTCGATGAGGACTGCAAGCCGGTGCCCGACGGCGAGCCGGGCCGCCTCGCGGTCAAGGGCCCGACCGGTTGCCGTTACCTCGCCGACCCCCGGCAGGCGGTGTACGTCCAGAGCGGGTGGAACATCACGGGTGACACCTTCATTCGCGACGCGGATGGATATTTCTGGTACCAGGCCCGCAGCGACGACATGATCATCTCCTCGGGCTATAACATCGCCGGTCCCGAGGTTGAGGAGGCGCTGTTGTCACACCCCGACGTATCCGAATGTGGGGTCGTGGGCGTCCCCGACGAGGCCCGGGGCCAGCTGGTGAAGGCCTACGTCGTGCTTGCTCAGGGCGTCGACGCAGACGCCGGGAAGGCGCGCGCGCTGCAGGACTACGTCAAGCAGCAGATCGCCCCCTACAAGTACCCCCGCGCGATCGAGTTCATCGACGCCCTTCCCCGCACGAACACCGGCAAGCTACAACGGTTCCGGCTGCGCGAGATCGCCATGCAGGCGACGCCATGAGACGACGGTGCGTCACAGGGGCATGAAGCGACCACCGTTGACGTCAAGCACGACACCGGTGATGTAGGACGCCTCGTCCGAGGCAAGGAACAGGATCGGGTCGACGGCCTCGCGGATCTCCGGGAACCGGTCCAAGGGGATCGCATCGAGGACCTCACGCCGCTCGGCTTCAGCCATGGCGTCGTACATGCTCTGCAACCTGCCGGTGAGGAACAGTCCCGGAGCAATCGCGTTGACGCGGACTCCTTCGCCGCCCACCTCCTTGGCCAGCCGCTTGGTCAGCCCGACCACCGCCGCCTTGGACGTGGCGTAGGGCACTCCGGTGACAGGCGAGGGCTGGCGCCCCCCGATCGAGGACGTGGTGACGATCGCCCCGCCACCGGCGGCAACCATGAACGGCACGGCGGACTGGCAGCAGTAAAACGTGCCTTTGACATTCACATCGATCACCAGGTCGACGTCTTCCGGCTCGATCTCCCCCAGGTTGCGCGGGGTGCCGAGCGAGCCACCGGCGAGTGTGACCAGAACGTGCGGGCCGCCGAGTTGCTCGTGGACCTGCTGCATCAGATCGGAGACTGCCTGGGCGTCGCGTACGTCGACAACGAACCCACGAGTCTCGGCACCGGCAGCACGCAGCACTTCGACCGAGGCCTCGACCTGGGCCTGGTCGATGTCGACGACAGCCAACTTGGCACCCTCGAACGCCAGTGCGAGGCACAGTTCGCGGCCAATGCCGCCAGCACCTCCCGTTACTACTGCCGTGCGTCCGTCGAAGCGGTGCGAGCGTTGGGATGCCACATCGAAGTCAACCATGTCGTTACGTTATCTTGACGACCGTCGCAAAGGCAACATACTCTGAGGTGGCTATGCGGCCGAGAATCATGACCCAGGGAGAACAAGCGTGCGGATTGCGGTGATCGGCGGCGGACCGGGTGGTCTCTACTTCTCCGCACTCGCTAAACAGCTAGACCCGGACCACGAGATCACCGTGTGGGAACGCAACGCCGCCGACGACACGTTCGGCTTCGGGGTGGTCTTCTCCGATGAGACTCTCGGCGGCATCGAGCACGCCGACGAGAAGATCTACGCACAGATGGAGCGCGAGTTCGCTCGATGGGACGACATCGACGTCCACTTTAAGGACCGGGTCATTACGAGCGGCGGCCATGGCTTCGCCGCGATGAGCCGCAAGCGCCTCCTCGAGATCCTCCAGGAGCGGTGTGCCGACCTCGGTGTAACGGTGCACTTCCGCACCGAGGCGCCGCCGGTCCACGAGCTTTCCACCGACTACGACTTGGTACTCGCCTCTGACGGCCTCAACTCGGCGGTCCGAAACACGTACGCCGACACGTTTCTGCCCACGCTGGACGTACGTGCCTGCAAGTACATGTGGCTCGCCACCGACAAGGTGTTCGACGCCTTCAAGTTCTACATCCGTGACACCCCGCACGGTGTCATGCAGATCCATGGCTACCCCTATGACGCCACGGGCAGCACCTTCATCATCGAAATGCACGACTCCGTCTGGCGTTCCGCCGGCTTCGAGGCGTTCGCGGACCGAGAGTGGTCTCCTGGTGAGTCTGATGAGAAGTCGATCACGCTGGTCAAGGAGCTCTTCACCGACGTGCTCGACGGGCACCAGGTGATGGCCAACAACTCGCGCTGGATCAGCTTCACCACAATTCGCAACGAGCACTGGCGCCACGACAATGTGGTCATCCTCGGCGACGCTGCGCATACCGCGCACTTCTCCATCGGCTCCGGCACCAAACTCGCCATGGAGGACGCCCTCTCACTGGCCGCCTGCCTGGAGGAGCATTCCACGCTCGACGGCGCGCTCGCGGCGTACGAAGAGGAACGTAAGCCCGTGGTGCTCTCCACGCAGCGCGCGGCCCAGGCCAGCTTGGAATGGTTCGAGAACCTCGGGCAGTACACCCATCAGGAGCCCGAGCAGTTCGCGTTCAACGTCATGACCCGCAGCCGGCGGGTGACCTACGACAACCTCAAGGTCCGCGACCCCGAATTCGTCGCGACGGTCGACAGGTGGTTCGCCGAGCACGAGCGGGTGCACGGGATCGCCCCGGGCGACGTCCGACCACCGATGTTCCAGCCGTTCAAGCTGGGCGGCCTGGAACTGGCCAACCGGATCATGGTTTCCCCCATGGACATGTACAAGGCCGCCGACGGCATGCCCAACGACTTCCACCTCGTGCACCTCGGCGGCAAGGCGCTCGGAGGTGCGGGGCTGGTCATGACCGAGATGGTCTGCGTCTCCCCCGATGGCCGAATCACGCCCGGGTGCACCGGCATCTGGTCGCCGGACCAGGCCGAAGCCTGGCGACGCGTCACCGCGTTCGTTCACGCGGAGTCGCAGGCAAAGATCGGTCTCCAGGTCGGTCACTCCGGCCGCAAAGGATCGACCAAGCTGATGTGGGAGGGAATCGACCAACCCCTTGACGAGCACAACTGGGAGGTGGTCGGCCCGTCACCGCTGGCCTACGACCCGACCATGAACCAAGTCCCCCGCGAACTCACCATCGACGAGATGCAACAGATCAAGCAAGAGTTCGTGGAGACGGCCCGGCTGGGCGAGGCGGCAGGGTTCGATCTTCTCGAACTGCATTGTGCGCACGGCTACCTGCTGTCTTCCTTCATCTCGCCGGTCACCAACCAGCGAACCGATGAGTATGGCGGCGACCTGGCCGGTCGGATGCGCTATCCCCTCGACGTTTTCGGGGCCATGCGCGAGGCGTGGCCGTCAGACAAGCCAATGACGGTGCGGATCTCGGCCACCGACTGGGTGGAAGGCGGCATCACGGTCGACGATGCCGTCGAGGTCGCCGCGATGTTCCACGACGCAGGAGCAGCCGCGATCGACGTCTCGTCCGGCCAGGTGACTCCCGAGGAAAAACCCGCGTTTGGCCGCTCGTACCAGACGCCTTTCGCTGACGCGATCCGCAACCGGGTCGGTATCCCCACCATCGCGGTCGGGGTGATCTCCTCCTACGACGACGTCAACTCGCTGCTGTTGGCCGGCCGTGCCGATCTGTGCGCCCTCGCGCGCGCGCACCTCTATGATCCGAACTGGACGTTGCACGCCGCCGCGGAACAGGAGTACGACGGTGCCGCCGTGGTCTGGCCGTTGCCATGGCGCGCCGGTAGCCGCAGACCACAGGCGGGCCGTTCCGATGGTCCAAAGCCACGCCTCGACCTCATCCGCGAGGGCGAGTCCACCACCCGCCACGCCCGTTGGCGGCCGCTTCAGGTGTGAAACACCTACTCCCAGGAGGATCCGTGTCCGTTCTGTCCGATCTCGCCTCAGCTCTGCAGACCGGTTCTGTAGAGATCATCGACCTGACCGCTCCGCTGTCGAGTGACACCCCGATCCTGGAACTGCCTCCAGAGTTCGGGCAGACCGCTCGCTTCGAGCTGGAGGAGATCAGCAAGTACGACGACCGCGGCCCAGCGTGGTACTGGAATAACTTCCGCAGCGGCGAGCACACCGGCACCCATTTCGATGCACCAAACCACTGGGTCTCCAACCGACACGGCGACGACATCGCGTCGGTCAAGGTGACAAACTTCCTGCGGCCGGTTGCGGTGCTGGACTTCTCTGAGGAAGTGGCCGAGAATTCCGACTTCCTGATCGAGGTCGACCATGTCAGGGCCTGGGAAGCCGAGAACGGTCCGGTGCCAGAGGGCGGCTGGTTGTTCTTCCGCACGGGTTGGGAGGCTCGCAGGTCACAGGCGGACATGATCAACGCAGACGAGACCGGTCCGCACAGCCCCGGACTCTCGGCGGCCTGCGCTCGCTGGGTGGCCGAGGAGTCACCGGCTGTCGGCATCGGAGTGGAGACCGTCGGCACCGACTCGGGTGGGGCGCACTCGCTCGATCCGGCGTTCCCGTGCCACTCGCTGCTGCTGGGTGCGAACAAGTTCGGACTGACGCAGCTGCAGAACCTCGGCAGGCTCCCAGCCACCGGAGCGATGGTGGTGGCGACGCCGCTGCCGATCGTGAACGGGTCGGGTTCGCCCGCTCGGGTGCTCGCCCTGGTCGAACACTGATGAATGTCGCGGAAGCGGTCGGCCGAGCGCTGGCTGCTGCTGGGGTCGACCACGTTTTCGGCGTCGTCGGCTCTGGCAACTTCCACGTCACCAACGCCATGCTGCACGCGGGATCGACCTTTGTTGCCGCACGGCACGAAGGTGGCGCCGCGACGATGGCCGACGCCTACGCGCGAATGAGCGGAACGGTCGCGGCAGTGAGCGTGCACCAGGGGTGCGGGCTGACCAATGCGATGACCGGTATCGCCGAAGCAGCCAAGAGTCGTACGCCGATCGTGGTGCTGGCCGCGGAGGCGTCCGAGCGACGGTCGAACTTCTACGTCGACCAGGATGCACTCGCGACCTCGGTTGGAGCTGTGCCTGCACGGATCACGTCCGCAGAGTCGGCAGTGGCCGAGGCGCAGGCAGCGGTGGCATTGGCCCGCGACCAGCGACGCACCGTAGTCCTCAACCTGCCGCTGCAGGTCCAGGCCGAGCCAGCCGTTGACTCACCGATCCCCGCCGCCGCACAGTCTCTGCGCGTACCCCGGGCAGCAGACGACAAAGACCTCGATGTCCTGATCCACGCCTTGGAGAAAGCACAGCGGCCGGTGTTCGTTGCCGGGCGTGGGTCGCGCGGCCAGGGGTGTCGGGATGCGCTTGAGGCACTGGCCGACGCGTCCGGTGCTCTGGTGGCCACCTCGGCGGTTACGAAGGGGCTGTTCAACAACAACCCCTGGTCACTTGACGTGTCCGGGGGCTTCTCCTCACCGCTGGCGGCGGAACTGATCGGTGATGCCGACCTGATTGTCGGGTGGGGCTGTGCCCTCAACATGTGGACGATGCAACACGGCCGTCTGATCGGGGAGAACACGACCGTGATCCAGGTCGACGACGAGGCAGGGTCGGTCGGTGCGCACCGGGATGGCGCCATAGGCGTGGTTGGTGACGTGCGCGAGACGGCGGTTTCCGCACTCGAGCGGCTGTTTCTTCCCCGCGAGCGCGAGCTCAAGTTCGCCGGCTACCGCAGCGACGACGTCCGCAAGCGGATCGCCGCTCAAGTTCGCTGGCGCGACGTGGCCTACGAGGACAACGGAGCAGACGACCGGATCGATCCGCGAACCCTGACGATCGCCCTGGACGACCTGCTGCCGGGTGACCGAGTGGTGGGCGTCGACTCCGGCAACTTCATGGGCTACCCGAGCATGTTCCTTTCCGTTCCCGATGAGTGGGGGTTCTGTTTCACGCAGGCTTTCCAGTCAATCGGACTCGGACTGGCAACCGCCATCGGGGCCGCCCTCGCGCAACCTGGACGGCTCCCCGTGGCGGCCCTTGGTGACGGCGGTGCCCTGATGGGCGTGGCCGAACTTGAGACCGTGGTGCGGTTGAAGCTGCCGATGGTCGTGGTCGTCTACAACGACCACGCGTACGGCGCCGAGGTCCACCACTTCGGGCCGGACGGCCATGAGCTTGACATCGTTCAGTTCCCGCCGACGGACATCGCTGCCATCGCTGCCGGTTTCGGCTTCCACACCCTCACTGTCCGCACCATCGACGACCTGGCTCCGGTTGCCGACTGGGTCGCCGGAGACCGGATCCAACCCCTGCTCATCGACGCCAAGGTCACGAGCGGCGCCTCTTGGTGGCTCGAGGAGGCCTTCCGCGGCCACTGAAACCCTGGCGGCCTCCAGAACCGACGGAGCTGAAGCTCACCGAAACGGTCCTGGCAGTGGAATGCTGTCGGTGGTCCTCATGCTGATCGCCGACATGGTGTGAGCACACCTCATGCGTATGTCGTTCTATTGACGGTCGCAACCGAAATGTGACATCTTGCCAAGGTGCGTGATCCACTGAATGCCCTCTGGTCGGCTCGCTGCGTCGCCGTGATCGGAGCGAGCGAACGTCCTGGCGCCCTAGGACGGTTCCCGGTCGAGTTCCTACAGCGATACGGCTACTCGGGAACGATCGTCCCCGTGCGGCCTGACGGTGCCCACGTGTTCGGGCTCCCTTCCTGCCCCTCCGTCTCAGAGTCGCCGGAACCTGTCGACCTGGCGATGATCCTGCTCGCCGCCGACCGGGTGCCCGCCGCCATCGAAGACTGCGTCAAAGCCGGCGTGCCTTTAGCCATCGTGTGCTCGAGCGGGTTCGCCGAGACGAGCGATCAAGGCGCACAGCTACAGGCCGACATCGTTGAGTTGGCCGGGCACGGCGGCATGCGGTTGGTGGGGCCGAACTGCATAGGAAGCGTCGGCGTCGGAAACCGGCAGGTCACCTCCTTCTCCCCCTTGTTCTCGGGCCAGCACACCGAGCTGGTCGGCGGGTCCCTCGGCTTCGTGAGCCAGAGCGGAGCCCTCGGTTACGGCGCGGTCAGCCTGGCCTACGAGCGTGGGCTCGGTCTCGGTTGGGTCGTGACCACAGGCAACGAGGCCGACGTCAGCGCGCTGGAGGTGATGGCGTCCCTTGCAGCCGAGCCGGAATGTCGTGGGATTCTCGCGTACGTCGAGTCCCTAGACGATGTCCACGGACTACGCCGCGTGGCGTCCAGCGGGACTCCCATCGCGATGCTCAAGGCTGGCCGCTCCGAGGCCGGCGCCCGCGCTGCCGCCTCCCACACCGGCGCTCTGGCCGCCGGCGATCGGGTGGTGGACGCCGCGCTACGGCAGTTCGGCATCGTCCGGTGCTTCGACGTGGACGAGCTGCTCGACGTTGGCGACGCCTTCGCCCAGCCCCGTCGAACCCTCGGCTCCCGGGTAGCGGTGGTCACCACGTCCGGAGGGTCCGGAATCCTGGCAGCCGACGCGGTCGAGGACCACGGGCTGCAGCTTGCGGACCTGACTGAGACCACGCAAACAGCGCTCGGCGAGATCGTCCCGGCCTTCGGTTCCATCGCGAACCCCGTCGACATCACAGCGACGGTGATGAGCAACTCAGCGCTGTTCGACCGCGCCCTCGATGCGCTGGTCAACGACGAGGGTGTGGATATCGTCATCGCTTGCTTCTGTGTGCTCACCGGGAAGGACGTCGAGGACGTCGTGGCTAGTCTCGGACGGGCCGCCGAGCGCAGCGGGAAGCCTGTCCTCGCCGCCAGGACCGGGGCTGCCCACCTGGCTCCGGAGGCAGCAGCGCGGCTTCGCGCTGCCGGGATCCCGACCTACCCCACACCTGCACGAGCCGTGCGTGCCGCCGCCGCTCTGCGCCAAGTAGGCCGCAGCGAGCCGCTGGCCCAGGCCACGCAGAATCCGCAAGGCGGCAGGCCCGTGCCCGCACCGCCGGTGGGTGCGAGCGAGCAGGACATGAAGATGCTGCTCGCGCGGGGTGGCTTGTCCGTGCCCCGAGGACGTTTGGTGAAGGATCGCGACGACGCCCGCCTCGCCGTCGAGGAGGTCGGCGGGCGGGCCGTTCTCAAGGCCGTCGTCCCAGGTCTCGCACACAAGACCGAGGCCGGCGGGGTCGCACTTGATGTCGCCCCCGAGCACGCTGCCACCGTCCACGACCGCCTCGCATCCCTCGGCGGCCGGGTGTTCGTCGAGGAGCTCGTGCCGGGAGGCGTCGAGGCCCTGGTCGGCCTCGCCTCAAGCTCACTCGGACCGGTGCTGACCATCGGCGCGGGCGGTATCCTCACCGAACTGCTCGACGACGTGGCGCTGCGGGTGTTGCCGGTCAGCCGGGACGACGTGGAGCGGATGGTCGACGAGACCCGGCTCGGCCGCCTGCTCAGCGGCGTGCGCGGGGCGGCGGCCGCCGATCGCACTGCGCTCGTGGACACTGCACTGCGGCTCACCGAGCTTGTCGACGGCTGGCCCGTCGGCTTCGAGCTCGACCTCAACCCCGTGGCCGTACTACCCAGGGGACATGGGGTACGCATCCTGGACGCTGCCTACATCGCACCCACTCCCCCGGGTTCCGGAGGATAAGTAGCCATGGATGTCGGCACTCTCGTCACTCGCGCCGCCCGTCGCTTCGGCGACCGGGTCGCCACAGACGGCCCCCAGGGCACGCAGACCTTTACTCAGCTCGGCGACAGAGTGGTGCGCCTCGCCAATGCGCTCCTTGCTCTTGGCCTCCGGCCCGGCGACCGGGTGCTTGACCTACAGAGCAACTCGATCACCTACCTCGAGACCGATCTGGCGATCCGCTCGGCCGGACTTGTGCGGGTCGCACTCAACTACCGGCTCCACGTCTCCGACTGGGAGCGCATCGCCATCGACTCCGGCGCCCGGGCTCTTATCTACGACGCCCGGTTTGTCGAGGACACCGCATCGCTGCGCGACCAGATGCAGCTCGTCGTCGTCGTCGGCGACGGCCCCGGGACGCCGTACGAGCGGCTGGCCACGGACGGCTCATCTCGTGACCTCAAGCCGGTGGCACCCGACATCCTCTGCGGGTTGCACTACTCCAGCGGGACGACCGGACATCCCAAAGGGGCACAGCGCACCCACCGCAACTGGTTCGCGTCCGTGGTCAACATGACCCAGGACGTGCTCGGCGGCATTCCCGGGCCGGACGACGTCTACGTGCACGCTGGCCCCATCACCCACACCAGCGGGCTGTTCGTGCTGCCCTTCCTCGTCGCCGGAGCGCGACAGATCCTGCTCCCCACGTGGGACCCCCAAACGTTCATCGAGGCGATCGCCGAGCGCGGCGCCACCCACACGGCGGTCGTTCCGACCATGGTGGCGCGACTCTTGTCAACGCCGGGTGTTGGTCCGGAGACGTTCGCGGGCCTGCGGATGCTGGGGTACGCCGGGGCTCCGATGCCCGTCGAGCAGATGCGTCAGGCGTACGACAGGATCACCCCTCGGCTGGTGCAGTACTACGGCCTTGTCGAGGCCATTCCCCCGGTAACCGTGCTCGATGCCGCCGACCATGCCCGCGGGCTGCAGTGCGACGCAGAGCTGCTCACCTCGGCGGGACGACCAGCACTGGGAGTCGAGATCCAGGTAGTCGACGAGGATGGCCGCCCGGTAGCCGCTGGCGAGTCCGGTGAAGTGGTCACGAGGGGTGACCACGTGATGCGCGGCTATTGGAACGCCGAGAACCGCACCGATCTCGCCAAGTCCCTGGTCGACGACTGGCTGCACACCGGAGATCTCGGCCGGATGAACGAGCATGGCTACCTGTGGCTGATCGACCGGGTCAGCGACATGATCATCTCCGGTGGCTACAACATCTACCCACGTGAGGTAGAGGACGTAATCGCGGAGGTTCCGGGGGTGGCGGAGGTTGCCGTGGTGGGCGTGAATGACCCCGAATGGGGACAGCGGGTCGTCGCACTGGTCACTACGAGCGACGCGAACCCTGCGGACAGCGAGTCGTTGTCGGCGGCGGTGATCGAGCACTGCCGGTCAAGGATGGCGTCGTACAAGAAGCCCAAGGAAGTCAGGGTGGTGGATAGGTTCCCCCTCAACTCGACGGGCAAGATCGCCAAGAAGGTGCTGCGAACCGAACTGGAGAACGAGGCAATATGACAAGCCCGTCCCACCGACTGCGAACCGACTACGCGCCTGCCGACGCGGCGCACCCCGGAGAATTCCCCTTCACCCGAGGCGTCTCCGCGGAGCCTAAGCCCTGGATCATGGGGCAATATGCCGGCTTCGGCACCGCGCGCGAGTCGAACCAGAGGTTCCGTTCACTTCTCGAGGCCGGTGTCACCGGGTTCTCGGTCGCCTTGGACCTACCCACTCAGATGGGCATCGACTCCGATGATCCGCGTGCGGTGGGTGAGGTCGGTCGGGTCGGCGTGGCGATCGACTCGCTTGCCGACATCGAAATCCTGATGGACCAGATCCCGCTGGAGAAGATCAGCCAGGTCCGCACCACAGCCAACTCGATCGGCTACATCTGGGCCGCGATGTTCTTCGCCCTCGCGGAGAAGCGAGGTGTGGAGGCCAACGAGTTCGGCATGTTCATCCAGAACGACGTGCTCAAGGAGTTCATCGCCCGCGGCACCCAGATCTTTCCCCCGCTGCCCTCGCTGCGGCTAGCGGCCGACACGATCGAGTACTGCGCGGAAAGGGTGCCCAACTGGACTCCGTTAGCCATGAGCGGCTACCACATCCGCGAGTCAGGAGCATCCGCCGCCCAGGAGATTGCGTTCACTTTTGCGAACGCCCGGGCGTACCTCGATGAGTGCGTCCGTCGCGAGGTGGACATCGATGTCGTCGCGCCTACCCTCTTCACCTTCCTCGCAATCACCATGGACCTCCTCCCGGAGGTGGCGAAGTTCCGTGCGGCTCGCCGGGTTTGGGCCACCTTGATGCGCGACACGTACGGCGCACGCGATCCCCGATCACAACAGCTGCGGATCTTCGCATTCACGGCAGGCTCCACGCTGACCGCCCAGCAGCCGATGAACAACATCGTGCGCACCTCGCTGGAGGTAACCGCCGCCGCTCTCGCGGGCGTCCAGACCATGCACGTGTCCGCCTACGACGAAGCGCTCGGGGTCCCGACCGAGGCGGCAGCCACCTTGGCTTTGCGCACCCAACAGGTGGTTGCCTTCGAGTCCGGGCTCACCGAGACGCTTGATCCGTTCGCAGGCTCCTACGCGATGGAGACCCTCACCGACGACCTCGAGCGAGAGATCGTGGATCTCATGGCCGATATCGAGGTGCGTGGCGGAGCGCTCGCCTGCATTGAGAACGGATGGTTCGCCAGAGAGCTGTCCGATGCGGCCTACCAGCTCATCCAATCCGTGGAGTCCGGGGACCGCGTGGTGGTCGGGGTCAACCGCTTCCCGGCCAAGACCGAGCCACTCGAGGTGTTCAAGATCGACCCGGCGGCAGAGGCCTCGCAGTCAGCCGCGGTCGCCGACGTGCGCGCGCGACGGGACGACGCCGCGGTCACCGCGGCCCTCCACCAGCTGAAGGACGTCGCCGCGACCTCGGACAACGTGATGCCTGCCACCATCGCGGCGGTGCGGGCCTACGCCACCATCGGCGAGATCGTCGGCGTCCTGCGCGACGAGTACGGCGACTGGCGGCCCACGGTGGCCTTCTAGATGTCGCGCGGGATGAGTCGTCCCAGGTTCAACTGACGCCGAGCAACGCCCTCGCACGCGCCGCATCCGAGCGGAAGTCCTCGGTCGTGGTGTTCAGCACGACCGAGCCCTTCTCCAGCACCGCCACCCGGTCCGCGACGGAGAAGGCGAGCCGCAGGTCCTGCTCGACCAGCAGCACCGACATGCCGGTGCCACACATGCTCCTGACTACCTCGGCGACCTGCTGCACGATGGCAGGAGCCAGCCCGTCCGACGGCTCGTCGAGCAGCATCAGCTTCGGGTTGGCCACCAGCGCCCTCGCGATCGCCAGCATCTGCTGCTCCCCACCCGACAGCTGGTCGCCGCGGTGCCCCAGCCTCTCCCCGAGCCGAGGCAGCAGGTCGAGCACGGTGTCGCGCGTCCAGCGCCCACGGCTCCCCGCGCGGGCGGCGATCGCGAGGTGCTCCGAGACCGAGAGCGGCGCGAACACCCGCCTCCCCTGCGGGACCAGTGCGACCCCGGCGCGCGCGACGACATCGGGACGCCGGCCCGCGAGCTCCTGCCCCGCCAGCTGAACCGAACCGCCGTAGGGGCGGATCAGTCCCATGACGGTGTAGACCAGCGTGGACTTGCCCACCCCGTTGCGCCCCAGCAGCGCGAGGACGCTGCCCTCGGGGACATCGAGGTCGACGTCCTGCAGCACCACCGAGCCGGCGTACCCGGACCGCAGCCCTCTGACGCGGAGGAAGTCGGTCATGAGGAGCTCCCCGGGAAGAGGTCGCTGGAGTCGCCGGCTCCGAGGTAGGCGGTCTGGACCTCGGCCGAAGCGCGGACGTCGGTCGGCGATCCGGTCGTCAGGTGCTGGCCGAGGTGGAGCACCGTCACGGTGTCTGCCAGGTCGAACACCAGGTCAAGGTCGTGCTCGACGAGGAGCACCGTCACGTCTCGTGGCAGCTCCCGGATCAGCTGGCCCAGTCGCTCGGTCTCGCGGGCCGACATACCGGCCGCCGGCTCGTCCAGGAGCAGTACCCGCGGGCGACAGGCGAGGGCGACGGCCACCTCCAATTGCCGGCGCTCACCGTGCGAGAGCCAGCCGGCTGGTGCCGCGTGTCGGTCCGCGATGCCGGCCCGTTCCAGAAGATCGAGGCCCGTCTCGTGGAGGTCCCGACGGCGCCGCAGCGGCTTCACGGGGGACCATGAAGCTCCGGCGACTCGCTGCGCTGCCATCAGCACGTTCTCCAGCGACGTGCACTTGAGGAAGAGAGACGAGTGCTGGAACGTGCGCACGACCCCGTGCTGCACCCGGCGGTGCTCGCTCATCGCGGTCACGTCGCGGCCGTGCAGCAGAACCGTGCCGCCGGTGGCGCGACGGGTGCCGGCGATCAGCGCGAACAAGGTCGACTTCCCCGCTCCGTTCGGGCCGATGACCGCGTGCCGGCTGCCGGGCTCGACGGAGAAGCTGACGTCGTCGATGGCCTTGAGCGGGCCGAAGTGCTGCGAGACCGACCGCAGCTCGAGAGCCGCGGTCATGTGGCCACCTTTCTTCGCAGCGACACACCCGAGACACCGCGGGGGAGCAGGTAGACGACGAGCACGAAGAGCACGCCGAGCAGGAGTGTGCTGTAGCCGGCGAGGAAGCCGCCGATGTAGTCCTGCGTGATGACCACCATGGCCGCACCGACGCAGCTACCCCACATCGACCCGAGCCCTCCGATGGCCACCGCCAGCAGGGCGAGTGCCGCGACCTCGAAGCCCATGTCGCCGGGTGACACGAACTGCTGGGCGGACGCCCACAGCGACCCGGCCACGCCGGCGACCGCACCGGCGATGCAGTAGGCCGTCAAGGCGTAGGCAGTCGTCGGGTAGCCGACAGCGCGCAGTCGGTCCTCGTTGTCACGGATCCCCCGCAAGGTCAGCCCGAACGGCGAGCGGACCAGCAACGCCACGAAGGCGTAGACCACCAGGAACGCCGCGAGCACGTAGTAGTAGACCAGCCCGTCGAGGCGCAACGGCTCCATCCCCGGCAGCGGAACGACCGCGGGGATCCCGGAGAAGCCGTCGGTCCCGTGGGTGATCGGGTCGAGCCGACCCGCGGCCACGTAGGCGATTTCGCCGATGGCGAGGGTGATCATGAGGAACGAGACACCGCGTGCCCGCATCGCGACCGGTCCTGTCACGGCGGCCGCGACAGTGGCTGCAAGGGCCGCCGCCACGATCTGCACCGGGCCGACGGCCGACACGCTGGTCGCCACGATCGCTCCGGTGTAGGCCCCGACCCCGAAGTACGCCGACTGCCCGAGGGTCGGGAGGCCGGTGACGCCGGTCAGCAGGTTGACGCTGACCGCCAGCATCGCGAAGACGAGGATGCGGGTCGCGGTCGAGATGGCGTAGGCGTTGATGAGCCAGGGAAGTGCGAGCAGCAGCACCAACACCAGAGCACCGACGACGCGGCGGCGCGTCACCCTGCTCACTGGTGCACCATCCTCTTGTCAGCGGTTCCAGATGGGCTGCTGATCCACCCCTGGTCCCCACCGGACCATCGCCACCGTTGCTCGACCTTCGAGGTCCAACATGAGTTCTGCGAGGTCCGGTGGCCCAGGACCCCCGGACCGGCTACAGGGCTATGCGCCGATGAGCGCCGATCAGTGAGCGACCGGCTGCGGGGTCCCGGGACCACCGGGTGTTCTCTCACTGCTCGAACAGCGAGGAAACAACCATGAGTCTCACCCCTGAACCCATGCCCACGCGAGTCTGCGCCGGCATTGACTGGGCCAGCGTCGACCACGCCATCTGCATCCTTGACTCCAACGGCGCTGTGGTTGAACGGTTCTTCATAGTCCACGACGCCGCGGGCCTCAAGACCTTGGTGCGCCGCCTGCTCAAGGCCGGTGTCGACGAGGTCGGCATCGAACGCAGCGACGGACCGGTCGTCGAGGCCCTGTTCCAGGCCGAGCTCACGGTGCTGGTCATCGCGCCCGGCCAGTTGAAGAACCTGCGCTCGCGCTACGGCTCGGCGGGCAACAAGGATGACCGGTTCGACGCCTACGTGCTGGCCGACGTCGTACGCACCGACCGGGCCCGGCTGCGGCCCCTGGTCCGCGACAGCGCCGCAACCACCGCCATGCGCACCACCGTGCGTGCCCGCCGGGACCTGGTCCAGCACCGCGTCGCGACCGCCAACCAGCTGCGTGCCCACCTGCAGCTCGCGTTCCCCGCCGCAGCAGGACTCTTCGACGCCATCGATTCGGCGATCAGCCTCTCGTTCCTCGAGCAGTTCACCACCCAGTCCCGAGCCGACTGGCTCTCGCCCAAACGG
>Ga0136633_1000385_pt1 | contig 33285 bp, 23 predicted proteins | sample AntDrymeUQ832206_2_FD_105494 | JGI IMG/M metagenome (GOLD analysis project Ga0136633, IMG submission 105494) | Polar desert sand microbial communities from Dry Valleys, Antarctica - metaG UQ83 (22.06) | ecosystem: Environmental > Terrestrial > Soil > Desert | place: Antarctica: Dry Valley... | reverse complement strand
CTGGCGACGGACATCGAGCTCTACGACGACTACCCCGCCCGTTATCTCACCTTCACCAGACGAAAGCACCGCTGGATTCGCGGCGACTGGCAGCTGCTCGGCTGGCTCAAGCGCACGGTGCCGGGTCCCGATGGTCCGGAGCCCAACCGCCTGTCCGCCATCTCGCGCTGGAAGATTTTCGACAACCTGAGACGAAGCCTCGTCGAGATCTCTCATCTCGTTCTGCTCATCGCCGGGTGGTTCCTGCTGCCGGAGTCCGTTCTCGGATGGACGATGATCGTTCTGGCAGTCATCGGCTTCCCGTGGATTTTTTCGCTGGTTATATCGCTGCTGAGGCCGCCGCGAGACCAGTCATGGCTGGCCTATTACATCGCGGTGGGACGGGACGCGATCACCAACGCTCAGCAGTTCTCGCTGGCGGTGGTGTTTCTGCCGCACCAGGCCGCCGTATCCGCGGACGCAATTTTTCGCACGCTGTACCGGCTCTTCGCAAGCAGAAAAAAACTTCTGGAGTGGCAGACGGCGTCCCAGGTAGAGCGCGCCCTCGGAACTGGATCGCGCCTGGAGATGTGGAGGAAGATGTGGCCGGTGGCGGCGCTATGCACCGGTCTGGCGGTGGCGATCGCGCTGCACGTGACCGTTGGAGCAGGGAGCCCCGACGAGCGGTTCGTATTCGTGATGAGCACTTTTTCGCTGCTGCTGGTCTGGATGGCGAGCCCTCTCATCGCCTTCGCTCTGAGCCAGCCGGCCATCCTCGGCGAAGTGCATCTCACGGAAATAGAGAGAAAGGCCGCCGTCCGGTACGCGAAGCTGCACTGGGGATACTTCGAGAAGTTCGTCACCGAACAGACCCACTGGCTCGCGCCCGACAATTTCCAGGAAGATCCGTCCCCGGTAGTGGCGCGCCGCACGTCGCCGACCAACATCGGGCTGCAGCTGCTCTCCATCGTGAGCGCGGTCGATTTCGGCTTCATCACGCGCGCGGACATGATCGACCGGCTGGAGAAGGTGTTCCGCTCGCTCGAGCGGATGCGCAGGTATCACGGCCACTTCTTCAACTGGTATGACCTGAGCGAGCTCAAGGTGCTGGAGCCTGCGTATGTCTCGACCGTCGACAGCGGAAACTTCGCCGGACATCTCATCGCCCTGAAGCAGGGCTGCTACGAGATGCTCAAGGACCCCGCCTGCACGGCGGAAGAAGCCAAGCGCCTGAAGGCGATCGCCGAGCGTGCTCATGCCTATGCGATAGAGATGGACTTCCGGTTCCTGTTCGACGAAAAGCGGAAGCTCTTCACGATCGGGTACCACATCGGCAGCAATACGGTCGACAACTCGTACTACGATCTTCTTGCTTCGGAGTCGCGGCTGGCGTCGTTCATGGCGGTGGCGAAGGACGACGTATCCGTCGACCACTGGTTCAGGCTCGGCCGGCAGCTAACGGCCACTGCCGGCACGCGTACGCTCCTCTCATGGAGCGGGAGCATGTTCGAGTACCTGATGCCGGCGCTGGTCATGCAGACCTTCCCGTTCACGCTGCTCGATCAGACGCACAAGGGCTCGGTCAAGCGACAGATTGCCTACGGAGCGGAGCGCGGCGTGCCGTGGGGAGTGTCGGAGTCGGCGTACGCTGTTCGGGACCGCGCCTACACCTACCAGTACCGCGGCTTCGGTGTGCCGGACCTGGCGCTCAAGCGGGGACTGAGCAAGGAGCTGGTCGTAGCTCCGTACGCGACCTTGCTGGCAATGCTGGTCGAGCCGCATCAATCGCTCAAGAATCTCGCTGTGCTCGAGGGTGAAGGCGCTCTCGGACCGTACGGCTTCCGCGACGCTCTCGACTACACCAGACCCTCGCCAGGGTCGAGAAAGACCATCGTTTGCACCTACATGGCGCACCATATCGGGATGAGCTTGGTCGCGCTTGACAACGTCCTCAACCGGCAGGTATGGCCACGCCGGTTCCATACGGACCCGCTCGTGCGCTCGGCGGAGCTGGTACTCCAGGAGAGAATACCGCGGCGGCTGACGGTGCAGGACGTACAGGGAGACGACGTCGCCCGGGTGCCGAGCGAGACCGAGAAGCCGGCGGTGCGCGAAATCGAGACGCCGCATACTCCGCAGCCAGTGGTCGGAGTGCTGGGCAGCGTGCCCTACACCTCGCTCATCACCAACGCCGGGGGCGGGTACAGCCGCTACGGCAATCTTGCGGTTACGCGGTGGCGTCACGACAGCACGCGCGACAATTACGGTCAGTTCTGCTTCGTCAAGGATCTGTCGACCGGCAACGTCTGGTCTACGGCGTATCAGCCCAGCGGGACGGAGCCCCAGTGGTATCGCGTGCTGTTCGCGAGCGATCGGGTCACCTTCATCAGGCGCGACGGAGACGTCGACACCGTCACCGAGATCGCGGTCGCTTCGGACGACGCGGCGGAGGTGAGACGTGTCACGCTGACCAACAGATCGCTGCAGCCGCGCGACATCGAGCTCACCAGCTACTCCGAGGTGGTGCTGACGACGCCGGACGCCGACCGTGGCCATCCCGCGTTCCATAACCTTTTTGTGCAGACGGAATGGCTCGAGACCAATGCCGCGCTTCTCGCCACGCGCCGTCCGCGCTCAGCGACGGAGGCCGGTATCTGGTGCGCTCACGTCGCCGCCTGCGGCCCCGAGCTCGTGGGAAACATCACCTGCGAGACCGACCGCTCGAAGTTCGTGGGGCGGGGCCGGTCAGTGAGAAACCCGGCCGCGCTGGACGAAGGCGCTGCGCTGAGCGGAACGGTGGGAGCGGTGCTGGATCCGGTGTTGTCGCTGCGGGTGCGGGTCCGCATTCCCGCCGGTGCCACCGCCGCTGTCGCTTTCACTACTTTCGTGACGGACCAGAAAGAGCGCGCGATCGAGCTCGCGGATCTGTATCACGATCCATACAGCGCGCGCCGGGCGCTCGATCTTTCCTGGGCGCAGGCGCAGGCGGAGCTGCGGGATCTGGGAATTCCGCCGGCTGACGCCGCGCTCTATCAGGACCTCGCGGGACACTTGATGTTCCCGCATCCGGGCTTCCGGCCGCCCCAGAGCGCGGTCGAGCAGAACAAGCTCGGACAGCACGCTCTATGGGGGCTCGGGATATCCGGAGACTGGCCGATTCTGCTGGCGACGATCGAGACGCCGGTGGGAATGCCGAGCGTCCGCCAACTATTGAGGACGCACCACTACTGGCGCCTGAAGGGAATCACCTGCGATCTGGTGATCCTCAACATGCATCCCGCGACGTACATGCAGGAGCTGAGCGACGAGCTGCTGGCAACGACCATTGCTTCGAGCGAAGCCGGATTGCTCGATCGGCCCGGAGGGGTTTTTCTGCGGCGCGCTGATCTGCTGAAGCCACAGGACATCACGCTGCTCCGGGCAATGGCGCGGGTGCAGATCAACTGCGACGGACTCGGCCTGGGAAACTTTCTGGAATTCCCCGGCGTCGAAGACCGGTACCCGCCCAAGCTGGAGCACCCCAATCGCGACATCGTGCCGCTCGGAACCGTGCCGATTCACGCCGACACACCCGATCCGGGCACCGGGCTTCTGGCCTTCAACGGACTGGGCGGATTCAACGCCGCGAACGAATACGAGATTCACCTGACGGGCAGCGATCTGCCTCCGGCCCCATGGATCAACGTCGTAGGGAACGCCACCGGCGGATTTTTCGTCAGCGAGGGTGGCAGCGGCGTAACATGGGCGGGCAACAGCTTCTTCTACCGGCTCACTCCGTGGCATAACGACCCCGTGCGCGACCCGTCGAGCGACTGCGTCTTTCTGCGCGACGACGAGAACGGAGATCTCTGGACCGCGGCGCCGCTGCCGATCCGCGAGCCCACGCCCTATCGTGTCAGACACGGAGCGGGGTATTCGGTGTTCGACCACGAGCACAAGAGCATCGCCACATCGCTGCGCCTGGGAGTCGATCCAGCCGATCCGGTGAAGATCAGCATTCTCACTCTGCGCAACGATGGACCGACGCGGAAGAAGCTCAGGCTCACCTGGTACCTGGAGTGGGTTCTGGGCGTCACGCGTGATCAGACGCAGCACCACGTGCGAACCACCTTCGACGAAGGAACTCAATCGATGCTCGCGCGGAATTATTTCGACGAGCAGTTCGCCGAATACGTCGCGTTTGCCTCGATCAGCGAGAAGGTCGCGTACTATACGGCAGACAGGCGCGAGTTCCTCGGCCGGAACGGAACCATCTCCAGCCCGGCAGCACTCGAGCGTGCCGGCCTGTCCGGCGCGATTGGAGCGACGATCGATCCGTGCTGCGCGCTGCAGGTGGTGGTGACGCTCGAGCCGGGCGAGACGCGCGACGTCGTAATGCTCCTCGGTGCAGGAGAGACGGAACGGGCAGCCCGCGCGATTCTGGATCGGCTCCGGAAGCCTGGAATGGCCGGGACCGCACTCGAGACGAACGCCAGGGGCTGGGAGCAGCGGCTGACGACGATCACCGCGAAGACCCCGGAGCCGACGTTCGACCTGATGGTGAACCGCTGGTCGCTCTATCAGGCACTCTCGTGCCGGATGTGGGCGAGGACCGCGCTCTATCAATCGAGCGGAGCATTCGGGTTCAGGGACCAGCTGCAGGATGTGATGGCATTCGTGTACGCCGATCCACAGGTCGCGCGCGATCAGATTCTGCGCGCGGCATCCAGGCAGTTCGTGGACGGCGATGTCCAGCACTGGTGGCATCCACAAAGCGGACGGGGCGTGCGGACGCGTTTCGCCGACGATCTCGTCTGGCTCCCATACGTCGTCGATCACTACGTCAGCGTGACCGGCGATACGGAGATCCTCGGCGTAGAGGTTCCGTACATAACGATGAGGCCGTTGAATCCCGACGAGCACGAGGTGTACGACACACCGCAGCTCTCACCTGAATCGGGGACCGTATACGATCATTGCGCGCGGGCCCTGCGCCGCGCCTGTACGAAGGGCGAGCATGGCCTGCCGCTTATTGGAAGCGGAGACTGGAACGATGGCATGAACCGCGTTGGAATCGAAGGAAAGGGCGAAAGCGTCTGGCTGGCCTGGTTCCTCATCACCACCGTCAGGAGATTCGCGGCTCACGCGGAAACGCTCGGGGACTTGGCGCTGGCGACGGAGCTTCTGGGCACCGCGGATGACTATGTAAACGCGGTCGAGGCCTCGGCGTGGGATGGAGAGTGGTATCGCCGCGCCTACTTCGACGACGGATCGCCGCTGGGGTCGCGGACCAGCGACGAGTGCAAGATCGATTCGATCGCGCAGAGCTGGAGCGTGATATCCGGCGCCGGGGACCCGGAGCGGTCCGCGGTGGCGATGGCATCTCTCAACAGGTATCTCGTAAACGAGGATGCGCGCATCATACTCCTGCTCACGCCGCCGTTCGACAAGACGACGCACGACCCCGGCTACATCCAGGGCTATCTGCCCGGCGTGCGCGAGAACGGCGCACAGTACACGCACGCCGCGTTATGGACAGTGCTGGCGACCGCGCTTCAGGGGGACGGCGACAGGGCATTCGAGCTGTACCAGATGATCAATCCGGTGAGTCACTCGGATTCTCCGGAAGCCGTGAGCGTCTACAAGGTAGAGCCTTACGTGGTCGCAGCGGACATCTATACCGCCAAAGGCCACCTGGGCCGCGGCGGCTGGACGTGGTACACAGGCTCGGCCAGCTGGATGTACCGCATCGGGCTGGAATCGATTCTCGGCTTCAAGCTGCGTGGAGCGACTTTGTTCATAGAGCCTTGCGTCCCAGCCAGCTGGAAGGAATTCACCATCGACTACCGTTTTGGCTCGGCGAGCTACGCCATCACGGTGATGAATCCGGATGGGGCGGAGCGTGGGGATACGGAGATCACCCTGGACGGGGAGCGGCTGGAGGGTGGGATTCCGCTGGCCGATGATGGAAGGCGTCACGACGTTACTGCCTTGCTTCGGCCTTCTTCCGCTTTGGCTCAGCACGAACAGGCTGGAGTCCAACGATAGCCGGTCCATTCACGACGTTGCCGTAGGCATCGAAGCGCGAGCCGTGGCAGGGACAATCCCAGGTTTTCTCCGTCTTGTTCCAGTCAACGATGCAGTAGAGATGCGTGCAGATCGCGGACCTCGCGTGAATGGTTCCTTCCTTGTCCCGGTAAACCGCGATCTTTCCTCTCCCCCGCCCGACGACTGCGCCGTCGCCGGCCGCGATCTCCCGGTAATCCTCGACATCGCCGTCGGTGAAGTAGTCCTTGTACTGCTCGGCGACGTTCGCGTTTTCCTTCAGGTATTCAGGCGCGGAACGCAGCTTCACGCGTGAAGGGTCGTAGAGGCTGCTCCACTCGTGTTTTCGACCCTGGACCAGCTCATTGAGGATAATGCCGGCAATGGTGCCGTGCGTCATCCCGTTTCCGGAGTCTCCGGTGGCGATGTAGATGTGCTCGTCGGCGCCGGGATTCTTGCCGATGTAAGCGAGGTAGTCGACCGGCTCCATTATCTGTCCGGACCAGCGGTAGTCGACGCTCTCGATCATCGGAAACCGTTTTCTCGTCCACTCCTCGAGACAGCGAAACGGCTCCTGGTAATCCTCGGCTTCGGGCTGACCGGTCTTGTGGTCTTCACCACCGACGATGAGGATCTCCTTGTCGGTCTCCTGGCCCGCTCCATCCTCGAGGGGCTGGAGCCGTATGTAGTGATACGGGTCGGGAGTATCCCAGTACAATCCGTGCGGAACTGATCCCTTCGGAACGCGCGCGCCGATCACGTAAGTGCGGTAGGCGGCCTGCTTGCTGTGGATGATGAGCCAGTCGTTGACGGGAGTGTTCGTGCAGACCACGATGTTGTCGGCGCTGATCACGTGTCCTTCGCTCGTGGTAATCCGCGCCGGAATGCCGTCCACGATTTTCTCAGCGTGCACACCCGAATAGATTTTTCCGCCATCGCGGAGAATCGCGCGCGCGAGGCCCTTCAGGTACTTGAGGGGATGAAACGTAGCCTGCCGTGGAAACCGCAGCGCGACGCCGGTGTCCCAGAAATCGAGCGGTGCACGCTCGACGAGCTCCGTGTCGGTCAGCCCCGCCCGATGCGTGGCCTCGAGCTCGCGCTCGAGATCCTTTCGTTTGGACTCTCCGCCGAGGAAGAGGTAGCCGTCGACGCGCTCAAAATCGCAGTCGATGTCTTCCATCGACGCGATCGTTTCGATCCGGTGGATGGCCGACGTGTGGCTCTCGGCGGCCATGCGCGCGCCTTCGCGCCCGTGTAGTCTCTCGATGTTGTAGTACCGGTCGTCCAGCGCGGCGGTCAGGTGCGCGGTGGTACGACCCGTCTCACCACATCCGATCGGCCCGTCATCGATGAGCACGACGGCGCGTCCCGCCCGAGCGAGGAGATAAGCCGTAGTCATGCCGGCGATCCCCGCCCCGATTACGCAGACATTGACCCGCAGATCCTGAGTAAGAGACTGGAATTGAGGGACTTCGGTGGTACCCATCCAGACGGAGGTCGTGTGACCTGAGTCGCAACGCATAGATGATCTCTTGACCGGGTGGTTGGTGCGGGTCAGTGCCGTGGGGATAGGCAATGGCGCATAGGATATGCCATGCTGTGCCTGGCTGCGGACTGCGGACTAAAACTGCGGACTGCGGACAACTCGGTGGGTTGTCCGCAATCCGCAATCAGTCCGAACTCCGCAGTTTCAGTTGCAGTTAGCACATCCGTGCTACGCCACGATTTGCCGGAGTACCGCTCTTACCGGAGCGGCGTCGAGCGCCATGAGCTTGAGCGGAAACGCCATGAGCTCGTACATGCTCGGCGTGATTCTCCGCAGATCGAGATTCTCGAGGATCGCGCCGTTTCCGGCGAACAGCATGTGGTGGACCGGCAGGTTCCGGCTGTCACGCGGATCGACTGATGGAGCGTCGACGCCAAGGAGCCGCAGCCCGCGACCCAGCAGCGTGCGAACGCAGGACTCGGAGAGTGTCGGCCAGTCTTCCGGGAATGCGCCGCCGGCGATCGTCCTGCCCGTCTTGAGCAGCAGGCGCTCCACGAACGGGAGCGATTGGATCTTCTCCAGGTCCTCGATCTCGATCTCGTTTGAGAGTGTCCCTACATCCACGACGATCGCGGGTCCGAAGTAGGAATCCAGCGAGAGCTCGTGCGAACCGGGTAATCCATCGCGCACGTGAAGGGGCGCATCGGCATGTGTCCCGACGTGCGGGCTCGATGTGAACGACGAAACGTTCACGCTTGCGCCGGAGGAGATCAGCGAAGCCCATCCACAGCTGAAAGCCGTGTCGCCCGGCCACTCCGGAGTGGACGGATTGAGGGAGACGCTGATGTCGCGAAGGGTCGGCTCTGTTCCGTTCACTCGCTCAGGACCGGGAAAGGATCATCGGGCCTGGTTTCGGACCATCGCTTTCGCGGTGTCGACGATCCGATCGACCGTCATGCCGAGCTCGCTGAAAAGCCTCGGCGCCGGCGCGGACGCCCCGAATCGTTCGATTCCCAGCACGACTCCGTCCGATCCCACCAGTTTGTACCACGACATCGGGTGGGCGGCTTCCATGGCAATCCGACGAACGCCTTCGGGCAGCACGCTCCGCCGGTACTCCTCATCCTGGCGCGCAAAAATCTCCTGACTCGGCATGCTCACCGCGCGCGCGCGCACTCCATCGGCACCGAGCTTCTTTTGCGCCTCGAGAATGAGAGCGACTTCCGATCCGCTCGAGATGAGCACCACTTCAGGCGCTCCGCCGGGAGCATCAGCCAGAACGTATGCACCTCTCACGGCACCGCTCGCCGACGCGTACTTGCCGCGATCGATGAAGGCCAGCTTCTGCCGGGTCAGCACCAGAGCTACCGGGCCGTTCCGGTGCTTTAGCGCGGCGCGCCACGCCTCCGCCGTCTCGGATGCATCGGCGGGCCTGATCACCGTCATGCCGGGAATCGCCCTCAGGGTGCTGAGCTGCTCGATCGGCTGGTGTGTCGGACCGTCTTCGCCGAGCCCGATCGAGTCGTGAGTGTAGACGTAGATGACGTGCCGCTCCATGAACGCCGCGAGCCTGATCGTCGGGCGCATGTAGTCAGAGAAGATCAGGAAGGTCGCGCCATACGGAATGATCCCGCCGCTCAGCGACATGCCGTTCATCACCGAGCCCATGCCGTGCTCGCGAATTCCGAAGTGAAAGTTGCGACCGGCGTAGCTCGCAGCCGAGAAGCTCGCTTCGCCCTTGATGATGGTGTTGGTCGAGCTGGCGAGGTCGGCCGAACCGCCGATCAGCTCGGGAATACGTTTCGCGATGGCATTTAGAACAATCCCGGAAGCAGCGCGGCTCGCGACGTTCCCATCCTTCTCCGTAAAGACGGGAATTGCATCCTCCCATCCCTCAGGAAGATCTCCTTTCAGCCGTCGCTCGAGCTCTCGCTCGAGCTTCGGGAAGGCAGTCCTGTACGAAGCATAGGACTTGTTCCATTTGCTATGAGCTTCCGCCCGGCGCTTCGCTGCAGCGCGCCAGTAATTCAGCGCCTCCGGCGCGACATGGAACGGCTCGAGCGAAGGGTATCCGAGCGCCTGCTTGGTAAGGGTGATCTCTTCCGCGCCGAGGGGCGATCCGTGGGCTTCGGCGGTGTCGAGCTTGTTGGGACTGCCGTAGCCGATGTGCGATCGGACGATGATAAGCGAGGGTCGTGCTGTTTCCGCCTTCGCCGCTTCGATTGCCCGGTTGAGCGCCGGGAGATCGTTGACGTCGGGCACGTGCTGGACGTGCCAGCCATATCCGGCGAACCGGCCGGCGGCATCGTCGCTGTAGGTGAGAGCAGTATCGCCCTCGATCGTGATGTGGTTGTCGTCGTAGAAGCCGATCAGCTTTCCGAGCCTGAGATGGCCGGCGAACGACGCCGCCTCGTGCGAGACGCCCTCCATGAGGTCGCCGTCGCTGGCGACGAAGTACACGTGATGGTCGATGATATTGTGTCCGGCCTGATTGAACACAGCGCCGAGGTGTGCCGCGCCGACCGCCATCCCGACCGCGTTGCCGATTCCCTGGCCGAGGGGTCCGGTCGTCGTCTCGACTCCGGCCGTGTACCCCAGCTCCGGGTGACCGGGAGTTCTCGATTCCCACTGCCGGAATTCCCTGATATCCTCCAGTGTGACGTCATACCCGGTGAGGTAGAGGACGCTGTACAGCAGCATCGAAGCGTGGCCGGCGGAAAGCACGAACCGGTCACGGTTGATCCAGCCGGGATCCGACGGATCGTAGCGCAGGTGCAGCGTCCACAGCACGTAGGCCAGCGGTGCGAGCGCCATCGGCGTTCCGGGATGACCCGAGTCCGCCTTCTGCACCGCATCCATGGAGAGAACCCTGATGGCATTGATGCACAGGTCTTCCAGTGAGCGGCCCGACGGGGACTGCGTCGGCGGGGAAGCTGGAGCCGATCGTGGAGCGGCAGCGGTGTCTGCGATCTCGGACATCAGGCTATGCGAGCAGGAAAGAAGAAATCCACACTGGAATTTTAGGGTGTCCCGACTGGAAGCTAGCTCATCCCCTCGCACGCCGCAGGGCGACCCAGTCACCGGCTTCCTTGATTTCACTGGGGACGAGATTGTGCCCGCCCAGCTGCCACTTCACGGTCACGTCGGCGCCGCGTTCTTCCAGGAGGTGAGCGAGCTTCTCGACACTCTCCATCGAAACGATCGGGTCTACGCGACCGGCGGAAAGGAGAGCCGATTTCCCGGTGAGATCCGCCTTCTCGTCGGGCTCGAAGACCAGCATTGGACGAAGCAGGACTGCGGCGCGAATGAGGCCGGGATCGACCAGCATTACAGTCGAGGCGATGTTGGCGCCGTTCGAATAACCAAGCGCGAACACGAGAGCCGGGTCGAGGTCATACTGTGCGACCGCGGCGCGGACGAACGTCGCAAGCTCCTCGCCGCGCGAGCGGACTTCGGCAGGATCGAAGACCCCCTCCGCCAGCCGGCGAAAAAACCTTGGCGCTCCAGCCTCGAGCACCTTGCCGCGTGGACTGATAACGGCCGCTCCGGGCGCCATGGTCTGCGCGATGCCGATGAGGTCGTCCTCGTTTCCTCCGGTTCCGTGCAGTGCCAGGATGGTATCCGGCACGCCCGGTGTCCCCGGCCGGAAGCGATGAATGAATCCCAATCCGCCGCTCATGCGTTGGGACCATGCAGATCGATCGGCTCGTGGATGTTGGGAAGCAGTGCCTCTATCTCGAAGCGCCGCATCTCCAGCCACGCCGGCAGCTTGAGCGCGCGTCCGAGCGAATCCGCGGGCTCGTCGAGCGAAAAGCCGGGACCGTCGGTGGCGATCTCGAACAGGACGCCCCCCGGCTCCCGAAAGTAGACGGACCTGAAATAATCGCGATCCATCTGAGGGGTGACGTTATGACCGAGCGATGTCAGCTCGCTGCGAACCCGCAGCTGCTCCTCGTCGTCAGTCGCGCGGAACGCGACGTGGTGAATCGTTCCCGCCCCCATTGTGCCGCTCCAGATTCCGGGCACACACCGCAGATCGACGATGGACCCCGGCCCCCCGTCTCCGGTCGCGTAGCGATAAATGCTGCCCTGCTCGCGAACGAGCCGGAACCCAAGCGTGCTGGTGAGCAGCTGACCGGTGAGCTCACATACATCCAGCCAGAGCGTGACCGAGTAAAGTCCCCGGATCGAGTGCTCGGCGGGAATTCCCGCTCCCGCCCGGCCCGCGAGCGCGTCCGCGCCTGGATGAGCAACGAGCTCGCCCATCAGTCCATCGTGGTCCTTGAATGCGATCACGCGCTCGTCCTCGTAACGGGCGACGGGCTGCGCGAACTCCACCTGCTTCCTGATCATCCGCTCGATCCAGAATCCTACCGAGCTCGGGCGAATGACGAAGGAGGTTACCGCAATCTGACCGCCGCCCTGTCGCCCACGCCGTGCATCAGGCCAGGGAAAGAAGGTGAGGATACTGCCCGGGCGCCCGAGATCATCACCGAAATAAAAGTGATAAGTGGTAGGGTCGTCGAAATTGACGGTGCGCTTGACGAGGCGCAGACCGAGGATGCCGGCGTAAAAATCAAGGTTTCGCTGCGGATCGCTTGCGATGCCGGTGACGTGATGGATCCCGGCGGTACGGAAGCTCCCCCGGCCCACGTCCTGCTATCCCTTCCTGGGTGTCTCGCGCTTGTCTGTGCTCGTCCGCGGAGCCCCGCCCTCGCCACCGTAACCACTCTTGTGCTCGGTTGGATGCGACGGGACGTCCTCCGGATTCGGCTGACCCGAGCGCGTGCCGGGGTCACCGTCGCCCTGCCGGGAAGGAGTTTTTCCGCTCTGTCCACGTTCTTTTCTGGGTGCCATAATATCTCCGGTTACCGAGGCTATCAGCAGAAGCAACGGATGTGCCGTATTCCTGACGCAGCAACGTGAGGCGACCCCGAGCCTCGAAGACACCCTCCCGTGTTCCCAGCCTGAGCGATCCCGCCACCCTCAGCGAGATGGCGATGCGGCTCCAGGAAGGGATGTACATCGCGACACTCGACGGGAAGATCATCGATGCGAATCCGGCCTTCCTCGAAATGTTCGGGGCGCGCTCGCTCCAGGAGCTGAAGGGATTCCACACCAGCGATTTCCTGAAGCCGGAGCTCCGCGCCCGGGAGATGGCGCTGCTCGAGCGCATCGGATCCATTCGCGACGTCGAGCTTCAGCTCACCCGGCCCGATGGAGAGGTGCGGACGGTCGTCGACAGCGCGTACCTGACCATCGACCCGAAATCGGGCGAGAAGTTCTGCCACGGAATAATGGTGGACATCACCCACCGCAAGGATCTGCAGACGCAGCTGCAGGAGCTCAGCATCCGCGACCCGCTCACCGGGTGCTACAACCGACGATACCTGAACACACTGGTTCGAAAGTGCGATTCGGTTCCTGACAGCGAATGGGGCTGCATCTATATGGATATCGACCACTTCAAGCAGTTCAACGACACGTACGGTCACTCGGAGGGCGACAGCGTACTCGTCAAGATGGCGCGCTATCTGATGCGCCACGTCCGCGCGGAGGAAGCAGTAGTCCGGATCGGCGGCGATGAATTTCTGGTCGTGCTCTGCGATGCCGGTGAGGAACAGACGAAACAGGTAGCCAGCCGCCTGAGATCCGCGGCCGCCGCTTCGGCTCCGGCCCAGTTCTCCATCGGGTGGGCGGCCCGGCGGACGGGGGAGCCTTTCGAGCTGACGATGCAGCGGGCCGACCGGCGTCTGCTGGCCGTACGGATCGACGAGCGGAAGGGTACGGTGAAAAGGCGCGCCAGGAAGCCCCGCCAATAAGGGGTGTGCAGGTAATCGGCTGAGCGGCGTCTCACAGTAGACCCTTTTCCACTGGTGACCGATGCGCCCACTTCTTCTTATCGCCGCTTTCTGCCTTGCCGTTCCAGCCTCCGCGCAGATAGTACGGCCTGGTCCGCCCCCGCGCCCATGGCCGTGCCCTGCTCCCCCGCCGTGCCAGCCCGGCACCAGGTGCGTTATGCCAATGTGCGGACTGCAGTCGCCGGACGTTTTTCGGAGGACCAGCGATGTCCGGGTGGAGCTTGCCGACCGTGTGCTGCGATACGAGATCACCGAGACATTCGTGAATCGCGGCTCGAGGGTCGGAGAGGCGGATTACATGTTCCCGCTCCCCAAAGGAGCCGCGTTCCAGGATCTCAAGCTGTCGATCAACGGCGAAATGGTCGCCGGCGAGACGATGAGCGCCGACCGCGCGCGCAATATCTATGAAGAGATCGTACGCAGCCAGCGCGATCCGGCGCTTCTGGAATGGATGGGGTACGGATTGTTCCGTGCGCGGATATTCCCCATCGCGCCGGGTGAAGAGAAGAAAGTGGTACTCCGCTTCCACGTCGTCGCGCCGAGAGAGGGCGACGCCCTGCGCGTGGACTACTTCCGTGGTCTGAGAAACACACCGCGGGAAGCGAGTCGGCAGCCCGAAGGGAAAACCTCCCTGGTGCTGATCTACCCCGATGAGCCTGCATACGGGTCCGCGTATTCCCCGACCCACTCGCTGGAGCGGGAGTACGCAACATACCGCCCCGCTCTAATGGCGTCGGAATTCCGGGGCTCTGTGCGTCGCGTCGAGGTCCGAGACGCGCGGGGCGAGATCACTATCCTGATTCCGTTCCGGAAATCCACTGCGGCGGCCATATCGTTGCTCGCCAATGCGCCGGGCAACGACGATGGCTTCGCGCTGATCACACTTTCCCCACCGGCGATCGCGCCTCGCGCGGTGCCTCGCGATCTGACTTTCGTCATCGATGTTTCAGGCTCGATGAGCGGCGAAAAGATCCAGCAGGCACGCGCGGCGGGAAAGCAGTTCCTGCGGTCGCTGTCGGCCATCGACCGGTTCAGGCTGATCGATTTCTCCAGTGATGTCCGAACCTTCCGAGACGACTTTTCCCACGCTACGCGGGAGAACATCCGATCAGCCGAGCGTTATCTCGACGATCTGGAGGCACAGGGATCGACGAATATCTCGGGTGCGCTGGAAGAGGCCCTGTCGCTTCCGCAGCAGTCCGGCCGTCTTCCCATCGTGCTTTTTCTGACGGATGGTCTGCCGACGGTCGGTGAGCGCGATGCGGACGCGATCGCGTCATCGGTGGCAAGACGGCGCGGCTCGCGGAGAGTGTTCACATTCGGAGTCGGGTCCGATCTCAATGTCGCGCTGATCGAGCAGCTCGCGCTGGAAGGCCGCGGCACGGCCACCTTCGTGCGGCCGGACGAATCAGTGGAGCGCGCTGTGGGAATAGTCGCCAGCCGCCTGACGAATCCGCTGGTGACGGACGTTCGTGTACGCGCCGATGGAGTGCGGCTGCGCAAGATGCACCCGTCGGCCCCCGCTGACATATTTGCGGGAGAGGATCTCGTGATCCTGGCCCGGTACGATGGGAGCGGAGATGCGGTGTTGCGCTTCGAGGGACAGACGTCGAACGGCCCGGTGACCTGGGGTACGCGGGTGAGATTTCCGGAACGCTCACGCGAGAACCCGTTCGTGGCGCGGCTCTGGGCGACGCAGCGTATCGGATATCTGAGCGCGGAAAAGCGGAAACACGGCGGCTCGAGGGAGCTGGACGACGAGATCCGCGAGCTGGGAGAGCGTTACGGAATTCCAACCGAATTCTCGTCGTATCTCGTTCTCGAACCGGGCATGAACCCGCAGGTTGGCGACGCGCGGCGCATGCGGGGCAACAACCGTGTGGCCGGCGCTACGGCCGGCGCGCCTTCTTCGGCGGCTCCCGTCGCGGAGCAGCGTTTCGAGGCCGCCAAGACCGCCTCCGCACAACGGGCGGCGACGAACATGGCGGCGGTCGATGCGGCGAGCGGTCCGCGTGACGAGGCAAGGGTCCGTCGCCTCGGCAACCGCACCATGGTGCTGCGCGAAAACGTGTGGACCGATGCGAGCTTCAGGAAGGATGCGCCGGTGCTGCGCGTGAAGGCATTCTCCGATGCGTACTTCAGGCTGATAGACGCAATGCCGGAGCTGCGCGAGGCATTCGCCTTCAGCGAACGCCTGATAATCGCCGGGAGATCGATGGCGATCGAGCTCACGCCTGATGGAAAAGAGCAGCTGAGCGACCGCGACCTGTCCCTGCTGAGAGACCGCTGGTGATTCGGTGACGGACGTAGAGCGCCTCTTCCGAACGTACAACGCCGCACTCGTGCGTTACCTGACGCGAAGGCTGGGAGATCGCGACTGGGCGGAAGAGGTCGCGCAGGAGACATTCGTACGCGCGCTGCGTCAGACCTCGATCGAGAACGAGCGGGCATGGCTGTTCGCCGTGGCGACGAACCTTGTAAGAGATGAGGCACGGAAGGACATGAGACGCAGGAAACATCTCGCCCTGCTCGCTGAAGAGGAGAAGGACACCGTCAGCGAGCCGCACGAGACCACGCTCGAGCGGGCTCAGGAAGCGGCAATGGCACGCAAAGCCGTGGATGGGCTCGCCGAGCGTGACAGGTTGGCGCTGCTGATGCGGGAAGAGGGTCTGGACTATGGCGAGATCGCCGCAGCTCTCGAGCTCTCGCCGGGCTCGGTCGGTACTACGTTGTCACGCGCCCGCCGCCGCCTGGTCGAGAGCTACGAGGCTTTGCAGAAGAGCAGAGAAGAGAGGGAGAAGAATGCAGCATCCTGATGAGGGAACAATTCATTCGTGGCTCGACGGCGCGCTGCCGGCGGAAGAAGCAGCGAGTCTGGAGTCGCATGTCGCCACGTGTCAGTCCTGCGCCGCGGCCGTAGCCGAGGCCAGAGGATTCATCGCAGGGTCCTCGCGCATACTGACCGCGCTCGACGATGTCCCGCGCGGCGTGCTGCCGGCTATACCGGAGCGCAAGCGGGACCTGCGCGTGTTCTGGCGTGCCGCGGCTACGGTGCTGGTCGTGGCAGGGGGCAGCCTCGTGGTGATGCGCGAGGGTGGTCCGGATGCCAGCGTGGCCACCAGCTCGGAAGAGCCGGCGATCGCGACGGCGGTTTCGCCCGCCCCGCCGGAGAATACCGAGCCAGCGACAGCTTCCTCCAGCTCGGTGCCACAATCGGATGCAGCTGCGGTCGCTCAGACGTCGCCCCCTCCGTCAGCGGCGAGCGCGAACAGACCACCCATTGCGGCGGAGAAGGATTTGTCCCGGACTGGGGAACGCCGGCAAGCGGCTGGGAATGCGAGTGGGGTTGTGGGGGGAGTCGAGCGTAGAACGGTCGCGCCCGTCGCAGCAGCGCCCACGTCCGCGTCCTCGCAAACCGCCGGCAATGTCGCGGCGCTCGAGAGCAACGTCACGCCGTTACAAATCGTGAGAGTCGATCAGGCCGCGGGCGTACGGCGAACGACTTACGGGATCACTCCGACGCAGACGGTAGTGCTGACAGAGCCCGAGCCAATGCAGCCTTCCGGCGCGGTGGCCGGCTCACGGACCGCGGCGAAGCCCGAGATCAGACTGAGGGGCAACAGTACGTCGCGTGTCGCAGCCGCCACAGCGGCCTCGGCTGCGCCGCCGATGACGGATTCCCGGACCGGAACTGATTCGGCAGTTGCCCGGCGTGAGGCTGCGGCCGCGAAGACAGAGGATGGTCGAGCCGCGACAGGTGCCGCTTTCGCTACGCCTGCCAACACCATCAGCTGGACGGAGGCGACGACAGGGAAGACGTTGACGCTGTCCGGCAACCTGCCCGTCGAGCAGCTTCGGGAAATCAGACTGCGAATCGAGAGGGAGCGGGCGGCAGCCGCGACAAAAATTCCCTAACGAGCCACGTGGTGATCAGTTGGGCAAGCTCTGCCTTTAGACAATCTCTTTGAGCGCCATCCCCATAGTGTGATAACCCTTGTCGACATAGACGGTCGTGCCGGTGATGCCGGCGGCAAGAGGACTCGAGAGAAAGGCGGCAACGCTCCCGACTTCGCCCGCCGTGAGCGGATCGGTAAGCGGTGAGTTCTCGGCGCAGTACTCGACCATCCTGTCGATGATCCCGATCGCGCTCGCGGCCCGGGAAGCCCAGGGGCCCGCGGAAATGGCGTTGATGCGAACGCCGTATTTCCGCCCCGCCTCGAACGCCAGCACCCGGGTATCGCTCTCCAGCGCCGCCTTCGCTGACGACATCCCGCCTCCGTAACCGGGTATCACCCTCTCGCTCGCCATGTAGGTCAGCGAGAGAAACGACCCGCCCCGCGTGACGAGCGGGCCAAGCCGCGATACCATCGAGACCAGAGAGTACGCGCTGACACTGACAGCGGTGAGGTAGCCCGAGCGGCTGGTCTCCAGCAACGGCTTCTTCACTTCGGGTCCGTTCGCCAGCGAGTGGATCACGATGTCGAGCGAGTCCTTGCCGAAGTCCGACTCGATCTTCCGCGCGAGACCATCGATGCTGAAGTCTCCCGTCTCGCGATAGCGCTTGTTGGTCCTGATGTCTTCGGGCGCGTCGGCAAGAGTGTCGTACGCCGCATCGAGCGGATACACCTTCTCGAACTCGAGCAGCTTTCCATTCGCGAGCTTGCGCGACTCGTCCATTTTGCCGCGCTCGAGGAGGTTCGTGAAAATATTGAGCGCTGGTGGCCAGGTTCCGACGCAAATACTTGCTCCCGCTTCGGCCAGTGACCTCGCGATCGCGAAGCCGAAACCCCCGTCGTCGGCAACTCCCGCCACGAGTGCGCGTTTACCGGTGAGGTCGATATTCAGCATTCGATTGATATCGCGATTCGGGTTGGTGTTGACAAGGGGTCGGCGATTTGCAATTGCTACACGGGAAGGATACTTCGCGGAGCACTTCGCACTGGAGAAACCGTTGAAAAAGGTGACCCGCGCTTCGCTGACCGGCCTGCTGGTGGCTGCTTCGGCGGGAGCCCAGGTGCAGGATACCATCGCCGGCAGCTCGCCCCTGTTCACGGGACGCGATGCACTGCTTCTGGCCGGCTTCACGGCTGGAACCGTGGCGGTCGCGCCACTGGATGTTCATTTCGCGGAGCTGCTCCAGAAGCCGGGCGCGCAGGAGAACCGCGTCCTCGGACACTCCGCGACCGCGTTCAGGATCCTCGGAATACCGGGAACCGTCGTCATCGGACTCGGCTTGTATGTCATCGGACGCGTCGATGATCAGCGGAGGGTGCAGGATCTGGGGCTGCACAGTACGGAGGCGGTCCTTCTCAGCACGGCGCTGAGCTACGGCATCAAGATCGTGGCGGGCCGCGCGCGGCCCCATTTGGACATCGACAGGCCCCACGATTTCCAGATCGCCCGCGGATTCTCGGGTGACGATTATCAGTCGTTCCCTTCCGGGCACACCACGGCGGCGTTTGCGTTCGCCGCGGCTCTGAGCAGGGAGACCCAGATGTGGTGGCCGGAATCGAGGTGGTATGTCGGAACTCTCGCTTTCACCGGCGCGACACTGGTCGGAATCTCACGCATGTACAACAACAGGCATTGGGCAAGCGATGTCCTGGGCGGCGCGGCGATCGGGACGGTGCTGGGACTCAAGGTCGTGAAGTATCATCACTCCCACCCCGGCAATCGTATCGATCGGGCACTGCTGAAGGGGGACCGCTCGGGGCCGACGGCTCCAATTCCTCTCCTAACACTGTGGTTCCGATGATGGCACGACGTGTGGTGGCAGGTGATGCTTGCAGCTGAACGGAATTTTCGTTCTGGCGGAGATCAGCGGAGAGGTGGCGGAAAAAATCCGCGCCATCAACGAGCGGTACGACCCTCGCCTCGCCCGCTACAAACCACCGCACATTACCATCACCGGCTCCTCGGGCGCCGGGCCGATCCCACCCTTCGTCACGACCGACGAGATACGGGAGAAGCTCGAGCCGGTCACGTCCGCGATCGCACCGATAACGACGTCGTTTCTGCCGCCGCAGCGCTTCATGCAAACGGACATCATAGTGCTGCCGCTGGATTCGCACGGCCCGCTGAGAGTTCTGCACGACGGGATCATCACAAGCGGCCTGCCGTTCGCCAGAGCGCGGTACACTTTTAGTCCACATTGTACGCTCAGTCTCTACCAGACTCTGGATGCCGACTCGAGACGCGAGCTTCTCAAGATCAGGATCACGGAGCCGTTCGTGATCAGCTCGATCCAACTCTACCACACGCGTGATCCTCAACCTTCGAGGAAGCTGCTGGAGCTGCCGCTGACAGGTGAACCCGAAAAAAGTTGAGGTAGCATGGCGCGCCCTGTGGATGCGGGTGATTGCGGAGCTGCTCCCCGGGCCAGGCCGCGCAAGTCCGCCGGACCCGGCGACGGAGAGTTACTCCGTACTGTTCCTGCGCTACGAGCGAATCGGCGACATGATCATGGCGACATCTCTGATCAGGGTCATAGCTTCCGCGCTGACGAGTGGAAAGGTGGATGTGCTGGCGACGCCGACCACCGCGCCGGTGCTCGAGGGCAACCCACACGTAGGCAGGGTTCTGACGCTGGAGCGCAGGTCGCTGCGCAGCTACCTGCGCCTGATGCGCCTGCTGAGGAAACAGCGCTACACGGTGATGGTGGATGGGCGCATCAACAATCCGCCGATATTCACCTCCACCCCCCTGTTGATGTTCGCGGGCCGCGCCAGGTTCAGGGTCGGCGCCGGGGGAGAGAGCGAGCCACGCATCTACAACGTCTCGCTTCCCGAGTGGGACCGTTCAACCCACTACATCGATGGATCAAAGCGGCTCGCGATACCGTTCGGAATCGATCCGGAATCGGTGGACTGGCGACCTGACCTCTTCCTCGCCACGGAAGAACAATCCCGTGCCGAGCAGTGGTGGCGCGACGCGGCAATCCGTATCCCACCGCCGGATTCTGAACCAGCTGGCGCGGGAAAGCGGCTACTGGTCAATCTCTCCGCGTCGGAGCCGAAACGGAGGTGGCCTGATGGGAAGTTCATCACCGCGCTTCGAACCGCGCGTACGCGCGCGTCCAACATGCCCATCGTGGTGATAGGACTGCCAGCTGAGTGGAAGAGCGTACAGGAAGTGGCGACCGCGGTCGATGGACTCGCGGTGGCGACTCCACGCCTGCGCGACGCGTTCGCTCTGGTCGGCACCGCTGACGTCGTCTTCACGCCGGACACGAGCATCTCCCACGCAGCCTCGGCCTTTCGCAAGCCATCTCTGGTTCTCCTCAAGAGCGACCACAGGCAGTACGCGCCGTATGACACTCCCGGCGAGATCGTGCTATGGGGCCAGGACGAGATCCATCAGCTTCCCCACGAGCAGGTGTCCGCTGCGCTGGGCCGTGTGCTGAGCCGGTTCGGGGGTTAACGACGGACGGTTTTGATCGTCTAACAGAGACAGCCTGAGGGATCTCGGGCCCATCTTACACGACGAGGAAACCATGGCACGGTCGGCGCTGGCATTAGCCCTTATTCTCGTCATTCCGGGGCCACTGTTCGCCCAGCACGCGCACGACCACGCCATCGGCGCGGCGAGCACGCAGCCAGCTCGATCTGTCCCCGCGACCAACCCCGCCGCGGCCCACGACTGGAAGAAAGAGGCGATGGAGAGGCACATGGCGTACACCTCCAGTCGCCCACTGACAGCGGCCGATTCGGCGCGCGCGACCCAGGTGATCCACGAGCTGCGACAGGCGGTGGTGCGCTACCAGGATGTTCGTGTCGCCGAGGCCGATGGCTACGAGATGTTCGCGCCGCAGATGAAGAATCAGCCCCAGTATCATTTCACCAGGAACTGGAATGCCGTGCGCAACCAGTTCGGGTTCGACCCGGCCCGGCCGACTTCGCTGCTGTACAAGCGCAACGAGCGCGGAGATCTGGTTCTGACCGGAGCGATGTACACCGCATCGAAGCGGACGCCGGAGGAAGAGCTCGACAAGCGCGTCCCCCTGAGCGTGGCCCGCTGGCACCGGCACATTAACTGGTGCGTTCCCACGCGATCGCAGAAAGACCGCTGGTACGAGCTCAAGGACGGGCGACCCGTTTTCGGTCCGTTAGGTGTCTCGACCGAAAAGGAGTGCAAGGCGGCGGAGGGACGATTCATTCCGCAGGCGTTCGGCTGGATGGTGCATGCGAACGTCTTTGCTGGAAATGATCTGCGCTCCATATGGCACGACGACCATATGGAGCACGATCACGACGCCATGCTGGGAACTCCCAGGAGTCCCTAGTAACCTCTTCCCGTGCCGGTGGTGGTGCCAACGGGACGTGAATCGACCACGACATCCTTCCGCTTGCGCGGAACGAGACCGAGCAGGCCGAGCAAACCCAACAGCCCCCAGTCGAAGCCGTCGTTGTCGTCCGTCGTTTCGACCCCAAGGGTCGTATCAGTCGTAGCCTGGGCAACCAGAGTGATCGGCGCAAAACTGATAGCGGCCGCCACCACGATGCCTCGTAACATCGAGCGCGCTTGTGAAGCCAGCATAAAAACCTCTTTGGTGTTGGTGACGACGCGGCTTTGAGCAGGCACTATGCCAGCGCCGGGCAGAGCTCGAAGTACTCGCAATCGCCCGACGCTACGGGACGGCCCTCGCCGCCAGAATCTTCTCCCGGCCCGTCAGGTAGAGGACGACGACCAGTATCGCGAAGGGAATGAGCGACAGGACATCGGAAGCGGCGCCCGCGTGAAGCGGATTGCCTTCGCTCATGCTGGTGATCCTCTCGTTGAAGCCGGCCATAGCCGGAACTCCGGCGAGGAAGGCAATGAGGATTCCAGCGATCGCTCCGCCAGCGATGTAGCCCGAGGCCATCAGCACGCCCGGACTCTTGTCACCTTCGGCCACCAGCTGGTCGTGGGTGAGCTGAGCGCCGGCATGCTTGCGCGCGATCCAGCGGTCGACGAGCCACCGGATCATTCCTCCGATGAAGATCGGCAGCGAGGTGGAGATCGGCAGATAGACGCCGACTGCAAAGGCGAGAGATGGGATGCCCGCCATCTCCAGAGTAATCGCGATCATGGCGCCGAGCAGCACCAATCCCCACGGGAGCTGTCCGCCGAGAATGCCCTTGATGATGTACGACATCAGCGTCGCCTTGGGTGCGTCGAACTTGGGTATGTCCGTCCCGTTCGGAAGCTTGCGAATCGTTCCGTTGATCCCCGGATCAACGAAGAACACCGGAGTCCCGGTCTCGTCGACGAGATACTTCTCGGCGTTTCCACCGCCGGGATCCTGCCGGTGCCAGACGAAATATTCTCTGGTGTCGGCCGGTCCGCCGGCGAGTGTGCCTTCAACCCTTTCTCTTCGCGTCAGAGTGCTCACATCGACCCGCTCTCCCGGCTGAATTCGCCCGGTGGATAGCCCCTCCGCCTGAGTGCCCGCCGGGGAGGGCGCGGGAGCCGTCGATGGGGCGGTCGCGGGAGCGGTCGCGGCAGCACCCAGCGGCACGTACACCGAGCCTGCTGAATTCAGCTTGAGCAGAATCGGGCCGAGCGCGAGAGCCGATATCAGCGCCCCGATCAGGATCGCGATCTGCTGCGAGCGCGGCGTTGCGCCGACGAGAAAGCCGGTTTTGAGATCCTGCGCCGTCGTGCCACCGTTCGATGCGGCGATGCAGACGATCGCCCCGATGGAAAGGGCCGTCACGTAATAGTTGCTGCCCGTCCACCCGAGCACCACGAAGGTGAGGCAGGTGAGGAGCAGCGTGGCTACCGTCATTCCGGAGATCGGGTTGGACGACGACCCGATCTCTCCGGTGAGACGCGCCGATACGGTGACGAAAAGGAACCCGAAGAGAATGATCAGCAGTGCGGCCGCGAGTCTGGCCACCGGAGGGGTGCCACCGATGTACAATGGACTGGCGAACGCGATCGCCAACACCAGCGCGATGATTCCGATCAGAACCGTTTTCAGCGAGAGATCCCAGTTGGTTCGGAGCGTTGTCGGCGCATTCGGGGTCTTCGATGACCTGAAGTCGCTCATTCCTCCGCGAATCCCGTGGATGATCGTGGGCAGCGAGCGGAACACGCTGATCAGGCCTCCGGCGGCAACGGCTCCGGCGCCGATGTACAGGATGTAGGCGTTTCGGATATCGCCGGGACTCATGTCGCGGATCAGGGTCGCACTCTCCGGGGCGAGAGGCGTCGCCAGCGACTGCCCGAAGAAGCTGATCATCGGGATGAGCACGAGATAGGCGAGCACGCCTCCCGCGCACATTATGCCGGCGATGCGCGGCCCGATGATGTAGCCGACGCCGAGCAGCTCGGGCGAGATCTCCGCCGAGACCGATGCGCCCCCGAATGGAGCTCCAAAGATCTTTTCGGGAACTTCTTTCCAGGAGCGGAAGGCGACCATCGCGGTCTTGTAGACCAGCGCGAGCCCAAACCCGGTGAAGATCGTCCTCGCGCTCATCGCGCCGCCCAGTTTTTCGCGCTCGCGGCGGGCTTCGGGTGAAGCCGCGGCCTGCGATTCCGGTGACGCTCCTGCTTTCAGGACCTCGGCGCAGGCCGTCCCTTCAGGATACTTGAGAACGCCGTGCTGGGCTACGATCAACGCGCGCCGCAGCGGGATCATCATGAGAATCCCGAGCAGCGCACCGAGGACCGCCACCAGCATCACGCGCGTTATCTCGAGATCGAATCCGAGGATCAGAATCGCCGGCATGGTGACGCCGATGCCGAACGCGATGGATTCTCCGGCCGAGCCTGCCGTCTGGACGATGTTGTGCTCGAGAATCGTGGCTTCGCGCGCGCCGAGCCGGGCGAGAAGCTTGAACACCGTGAGAGAGATCACCGCGACCGGAATCGACGCGCTGACGGTGAGGCCGACCTTGAGCACCAGGTAAAGAGACGAGGCCCCGAAGATGAGGCCGAGCAGTGCGCCGACGATTACGGGAAGCGGCGTCAGTTCCCGGAGGCTGGTTTCGGCGGCGATGTAAGGCTTGAACGGTGGTGGGCCGTCGGGCTGGAATCCGATTCTGTCGGGATACTCCTGAGCGGGAGCAGTCATTCGGTCGCACCTCTCGTGTGAGCGTTCGTGCGGTGGCGTCTGGGCAGCGACGCAAAGGTGAAGCCGCCATGATGGTTTGCCAAGTGCAGGGGAGAGCCATAGCTTCGTCCGCCCCACTCAGCGCGGTCACCTCAACCGGAGTCACCCATGAAACGCATCGTTCTGCTCCTTCCGTTCGTCCTCGCCATGCCTGCTGAAGGGCAGCAGACCGTGAGCGCCAATCCCACGGCGGCCGTCAGCGCCGCCAAGGCGATGTGGCAGGCCATGACCAACTACATCACAGCCGCGGCTGAACAGATGCCGGAGAAGGACTACGCGTTCCGTCCGACGCACGACGTTCGCACCTTCGGCCAGATGATCGGTCACGTCGCGGGCGCGCAGGCAATGATCTGCGCGGCGGCGCTGGGTGAGAAGGGCGGCGGTGAAGACGACATCGAGAAAACCGCCACGACCAAGGCCGCACTCCTCGCCGCGCTGAAAACGACGACCCAGAACTGCCAGCGCGCCTATGCTCAATCCGACGTGGCGAGCACCGGAGCGACGACGCTGTTCGGCGGGCCGACCCTTCGGATCAACGCGCTCGTGATGAACGCAGTCCACAACGCCGAGCACTACGGAAACCTCGTGACTTATCTGCGGATCAGGGGGATGACGCCGCCGTCGAGTCAGCCGATGCCGCCGCGGACCTGATTCAGCGAGGACCGCTCGCTCGCGCCATCAGCGGATATCGATACGCTGGTGGCGCTTGACGCCACGGGGCGCGACTACCTCGAAAGCAAGGCTATAGCGTCCCGCTTCAGGTGGATCGAACGTGAAATCGTAGGTCTCACCGACAGCGAGAGCCTGAATCGCGGGGCGTATCGTCGCCTGCGCGGCGGGTAGATCTGCTCCATCCTTGGCCAGAGCTCGCCAGCTCACAACAGTGGTGTCTTTGCGCAGAGAGAACCTGACCGCACCTGCGACTCCGATGTTGACGAGCCTCAGGCGGTGGGGGACGCCCAGCCTCATCTCGACTGGAGGCGGCGCGGAGTCGCCATTCACTACCATGTTGGCGGGCACCTCATCACCATCCCACCCGGCCACATAGACGTGATCCGTTCGCGGATCGAACTGTTTGCCCGGATCAAGGACGACGATCGCCCCATAGAGACCTGAAGTAAGCTGCTCGAGATCATTCAGGTGGGTGTGGTAGATGAACGTCCCTGCTCGTGGCAGTGACAGGTGCGCCTTGAACGAGTCGCGCGGGGCGATAAGCGGGGCGGTCCGTTTGCCCATGCCGCTCCATCCCACTACTCCATCGGAGTAGCTCTCGAGCTCGATGCCGTGCCAGTGGACGCCGGTCGGCTCAGCGAGCCTGTTGACGACGGTGATGTCCACTGGCTCGCCGCGGGTCAGCAAGAGAGTGGATCCAACGGGCTCGAGCGAGTCAGGTAGCGGGGTCTGCTCATTCCGCTGCAGGACGAACCCCATTGACCGGGGGGCGCGACCACGCCGCGGTCCTTCCTGAACCAGCAGTCGAAGCTGTCGAGCGGGTCCCTCCGTCGATGGCTTCCAGCGACCCGGCTCAATGTTGATTCCCATCACGAGTCCCGCCATATGATCGGCGGGGCTATGGGCGTAATTCGCATGGTGGCGGGCAGGCGGTGGATCCAGTCTCACCTCGGGAATGACGTGGAAGCCAATATGGCAGTGAAACAACCAGTTACCGGGGCGATCCGGAATCCAGGTCATCGTGAAAGTACGCCCCTGCCTCATCTGCTCGGTCACCACGAGCCGCCGCTGCTCCGGGGTGTAGACGGTGTCCCGGCGAATATCTCCCTGCGTGTCCACCCGGAAATAGAAGCCGTGCAGGTGCATCGGGTGCGCCCGGGCGCTGACGTTGATCACGCGCCAGTGTATGGTGTCGCCAACTTTGGCGCCCAGCCTTTCGGTGTGTGGCCACGACCTTCCGTTAATGGCAAGAGCGTTCTGGTAATGCGTCGAGTCTTTCCATTTTCCCCAGATGTTGATCACGAAGACGCGATCATCCTGGCGTGCACCGGCTGAATCAATGACGACGGCCCCGGCGATCTGTTCGCGCTCACGAGAGTCCCGGTCCCCGCCCGGAGCGCGGTCGCGATATTTACCCATAACGGCGCGATAGAAATACGTCCCGGCCGAACCCGCGGCGAAGCGCACCGTTTTCGTCTCACCAGGGAGCAGGCGGACGCTGTCCGCCGACTCAGTCGGCCGCGTGTGCAACCCGTAAATAGTGATAGCGGAGTCGGCCAGCGCGTTGCGGAGAGTCGCTTCGATGATCGCCCCCGCAGGTACGCGAATCAGGGGAGCCGGGATGGTCGGCTGACGTCCCTCTTCCGAGAAAGCTTCCACGTCAATGAATGGGCCGCCCTCCGCCTGTGGATACCAGCGTGCCATCTGCACCACGAGTCTGAGCTTCAGCACATTCCCCCGCAGCTTGCCGGCGGGTTGGCGGTTGTCGTTGGCCCTCACAACGGGCAGGGCGGGAAGAGAGGGGCCGGATTCTTTGGCGGGAAGGGTGGGCGCGAGCAGGAGTGTCAGCGCAAGAGTCAACGAACGCGTGAGGCGTAGCACTGTCGACCTCCTGAGCTGATGATTTGTACCGGGATCGGAGGCCTAACATAGGGGACAAGGCCTTCCAGGCACAGAGGCGGTTATTTTGTCCCCATGCCTCCGCAATTCATCTATGTAATGAAGGACCTGCGCAAAGTCGTCCCGCCCTCGCGGGAGATCCTGCGCGGCATATGGCTTTCGTTCTATCCGGGCGCCAAGATCGGCGTGCTCGGCGCCAACGGCGCCGGCAAATCATCGCTGCTCAAGATCATGGCCGGGGTCGACCAGGATTTTCAGGGCGAGGCGTGGCCGCACGCCGGCACGCGCATCGGATTCCTGTCGCAGGTGCCTGAGCTCGACGCGTCGAAGAACGTCCGCGAGAACGTCGAGGAAGCTGTCAAGCCGACGCGCGATCTGCTCCGGAGGTTCGAGGAGATCTCGGTGAAGTTCGGCGAGCCGATGTCGGACGACGAGATGACGAAGCTGCTCGACCAGCAGTCGAAGGTTCAGGAGAAGATCGACGCCGCCAACGCGTGGGATCTGGACCGGAAGATCGAAGTCGCGATGGACGCGCTCAGGCTTCCACCTGCCGATGCCGATGTACGTAAGCTCTCGGGGGGCGAGCAGCGCCGAGTAGCGCTCTGTCGCACGCTGCTCGAGGAGCCCGACATGCTGCTGCTCGACGAGCCGACCAATCACCTCGATGCCGAATCGGTCGCCTGGCTCGAGAGATATCTCGCCGAATTTCCCGGCACAGTGGTAGCGGTGACGCACGACCGGTATTTCCTCGACAACGTGGCGGGGTGGATTCTGGAGCTGGATCGCGGCGCCGGAATTCCTTACGAGGGCAACTACACATCGTGGCTGGAGCAGAAGCGGACACGTCTCGCCACCGAAGAGAAGCAAGCCTCGGCGCGGCAGCGAACGCTGGAGCGCGAGTTGGAGTGGGTTCGCATGTCGCCGCGCGCGAGACAGTCGAAGAGCAAGGCCCGCATCCAGAAGTATGAGGAGCTGGCGAGCGCCGCGGGTGACGAGAAGGTGATGCAGAACGAGATCGTCATTCCTCCGCCTGCCAGGCTCGGCAACGATGTGGTGATCGCGAAGGGAGTGAAGAAGGCGTACGGGGACAAGGTGCTGTTCGACGACCTCTCGTTCTCGCTGCCGCGCGGTGGGATCGTCGGAATCATCGGCGCGAACGGCGCGGGGAAGACGACCTTGTTCCGGATGATCGCGGGGAAGGAGAAAGCGGATGGCGGCACTCTGACCATCGGCGACACGGTTCAGATCGCCTACGTGGATCAGGGGCGCGAGCTCAACGGATCAAATACGGTTTACAAGGAAGTGAGCGAGGGACGGGACGTCATCCAGGTGGGGAAGCGCGAGATGCAGGCGCGGGCGTACCTCGCGAGCTTCAACTTCAAGGGACCGGATCAGCAGAAGAAGGTGCGAGATCTTTCTGGGGGAGAGCGTAACAGACTTCATCTGGCGAAGCTGTTGAAATCAGGTGGCAACCTGTTGCTGCTGGACGAGCCTACGAACGACCTGGATGTCGATACTCTACGCGCGCTGGAGGAAGCGCTGATCGATTTCGCCGGGTGCGCGGTGGTGATCACCCACGACCGCTGGTTCCTCGACCGCATCGCGACCCACATTCTGGCCTTCGAGGGAAACTCGGAGACAGTCTGGTTCGAGGGGTCGTATCGCGAGTACGCCGAGGACTTCAAGCGGAGAAAGGGAGCGGATGCGGACAGGCCGCACCGAATCGCGTACCGGAAGCTGGTGCGGGCCTAGGAATCAACGGCTCGTCAGTCGCCGTTCGTCGGGAACTCGAACGAAACCAAACCCGATCGCCGCCACGTAGTGGTCCAGTAGCGAGGTGAATCGTGAATCTCCGATCGAACCTGGTTCATGGAACACTGCTCGGGCTCCTGATACTTGGCATTGGCGGCCGGCTCCTCATGCGGGTCGTCGCGCACATGGAGGGACGAGCGCCGATGTTCACACTCGAAGGCAGTGTGACCGTGATTTTCTATGGGGCTGTAGCGGGCGCCTTCAGCGGAACGATCTACTACCTGCTGCAACGCTTCGTGCGAGAACCCTCACTGCGAACGATCGCGTTCGTGGGCCTCTGCGGATTGGTAGCCTGGCGCGGAGTACACGGGCTTCTTCCCATTCCGCAGGCGATGTTCATGGCGCTCGCCATGGCCTATCTGGTGATCATCGACATCCTCGGGCGGCGATCGCATTCCCGGAGATTGTCAGCGGGGACTGAGTTCGTGCCCTCTGCCCGCGGCTTACCATCTTAGATTCCCGCGCTGCCTTGCGAGCAGCTACCGTGCTCCGCAGCATATGTCACACGCTCTCCACGGAGTAATCATGCGACCACTCGGCTGGGTCGGGGTTCTGCTCATTGTCGTCGGCGCCATCATCGCCGCGATGGGCGGGGTCGGATACACGAAGAACCGCAACGAAGTGGAAGTCGGGCCGATAAAAGTCGCCGCTGAGGAAAAGGGACTCGTCCCGCCCGTCGCTGGACTCGCCGCGATCGCGATCGGAGCAGTACTCGTCTTCGCGGGAAGAAAACGGACTGTGTAAGAGGCTGCTGATGGAAATGGATGGGCTGCGGCTGAAACAGGTTCTTCCCGCCCGGCTGCTGGCGGCGGTGCTGCTCGCGACCGGCTGCGCCCGACCGGTGCCGGTGCCGGAGATCGAAACAGACCTGACGCGCTCCTATCTCATGGGCTTTTCCGTTATCCCGCCCAGGCCGGACATCAAGGTCGCGGTTCGGTCGATGGAGATCTGGACGAAGCGCGCGGACGCCGCGATCATGCACATGGATGTGCCGTGGGCGCTCCTGCTCGCGGGAACGTCTCCCGAGGACGCCCTCAAGCGAGACGGGATAGATCTCGAGCGTTACTACCGATCGAAAAATCTCAGGCTCGTAATCACAATGGACGTGACGAACGGGCTGGCGCGCGAAAGGGAGGCAACAGCTCTCGTCACCGCGAAACGGAGCATCACCGAGCCGGCGATTCAGCGGCTCTACCGCAGCTTCGTGCTGGCTGTCGTCGAGAAGCTCCGGCCTGATTACCTGGGGCTCGCCGCCGAGACGAACCTGATCAGAGCGATCGCCCCTCGTCCGGTCTATGACGCGGTGGTGCGCATGACGAGGGATGCCGCAACCGGGATTCGAGAATCCAGCTACGGGAGGACTTTGCCGCTCTTCGTCAGCGTTCAGGTCGAGACCGCGTGGGGACGGCTCGGACGGCAGGGAAGCTATATCGGAATCGACGAGGACCTGCGTGACTTTCCGTTCATTACTGCCCTGGGATTATCCTCGTATCCGTACCTCGGCGGATTCAGCGAGCCGGACCGCATTCCCATTGAGTACTACTCGCGGGTAAACGCAAAACGACTCCTCCCGGTGCTGATCGTAGAGGGGGGTTGGCCATCGGCGTCGGTGCGGGGAGCGTTCACTTCGTCGCCGGCGCTCCAGGCTCGGTACCTGTCCCGCCAATCCCAGCTCCTGGAACACGTAAAGGCGGTCGCGGCTTTCCAGCTTCCGTTCGCGGATCTCGACCTCGCGAGCTTCCCCAAGCCGGTACCAACGATCCTGCCGCTGTTTGCCACGCTTGGTCTCGTGGATTCCAATCTTAAGGCGAAGCCTGCACTCGCGGCGTGGGATAGCCTCTTCGCGCGCAGAGTGCAACGCTGAGTTGCTGCATCCTTCCTGCCGTGACGCCGGACTTTTCTCGCTGGTGATCCTTCCTGCTGGGCGGGTGTCGTTTCGACCGCGGGCTCGCTGTGTTGCTCGCTGTCTCTGGTGTCGCTGCCTGCGAGCGAGGATCTTCTGGCGATGCGCCGGCCTCCCGGTTTCCCGCGCGGGCTGAAGCTCCTTCGACCACGCGTTCGGATTCGGCGATCGATCTGCTCGACCCGCGGGTGCCGCGCGCCGTAGCTGGCGAGGCGCGGTGGAAGTACGAGCAGCTGGCAAGCGCCGATTTCGACGGCGATGGTCGAAACGAAACGGCCGTTCTGATCGCCGACGTCGAGCTCGACGCGCGGGGAGCGCCTCTCTGGGAAGATGGGCATCGATGGCAGCTGTACTTCGAGGAAGCCGACTCGACGCGCACTTACGTCTACGCGCGCTTTCTACCGAATGGAAAGCTGGAGGCGAGCGTAACCGTTCCCGATGAAGAAAAGATGCCGACAGTCGTACTGCGCGAGGTGACGCCGCACGCGATCGGGATTTACGAAGTGCGATATTCCGGACCGCAGCGGAGCTGGAGCGTTCGCCATCTCCATCGCGAGCTCGACCCGGCCAAGGGTTTCAGTACTCGACGGTGAAAGAGGCGCTGGACATCTCCCTCAGTCATCCAAAGGGGATCCAAGTAAAGAGTGGACAGTTTTCGAGTTGTAGTTGGTCAGTGGTTTGTCAGTAAAGCCGAACTCACTGATAACCACTGACAACTACAACTGAAAAACTGTCCACTCACTACTTGGATCCGGCGTGCCCCCAGGCCGGACTCTGCGATACGCGCAGATTCCGGTCGGGGGCAGAGAACCCTACTACTGCCCGCTCTTTCTCATGAGCTCCTGGCGGTACGCCTCGCTCGCATAGATGGCTACTTCGACGCGGCGGTTCTGCTGGCGGCCAGCATCAGATTCGTTGGTGGCAACCGGCTCGCTTTCGCCTCTACCCGACGTCTGAATGCGGGATCTCGCGATGCCCTGGCTCTGAAGAAATGTGGCCGCTGCATCCGAGCGACGCTGGGAGAGGCCCTGATTGTAGGAGTCGCTGCCGGTATCATCGGTATGTCCCACGATCAGGAGCTGCGACTCGGGATACTTCTTGAGACTGTTGGCAAGCTCGGTCAGATTCGCCCTGGCTGCCGACTGAATCACATCCGAGTCGTATGCGAAAAGAAGCCCCGAATCGAAGGTTACAGCGATCCCTTCTCCAACGCGCTGGACGGTCGCACCTTCGACGCTCGCATCGATCTCCTTGGCCTGCTGATCCATCTGGTGGCCAATGACGGCGCCGGCAGCCCCGCCGACAATCGCGCCGAGGATGGCGCCACGCGCGGTAGAGCCCGTCTGGTTACCGATTATTCCACCGATCGCTGCACCGGCGGCGGCGCCGGTTGCCGCGCCCTGTTCCTTCTTGCTCATGCTCGCGCACGCGCTCAGGCCAAGGGACCCGACCGCCAGAAGGGCTATCGCGGTGCGCTGCTTCAGTATGTGTGACATTTCCATAAGTTCTACTCACTGTAGGGGACGGGAGGATTACTACCCCTCTGGATGCAAACATGGTTCCATCATGACAGCGTTAGATAGACGTAGAGGCAGCTAACCCCCTTTTCAGCGAGCATTCTAATGGCCGACAGGAAAATCATCGCAGTGGTGGGAGCGACCGGGGCGCAGGGCGGGGGACTGGTGCGCGCGATACTGGAAGACAAAAACGGGCCGTTCGAGGCGCGCGCGATCACCAGGGACGTCAATTCGGAGAAGGCAAAGGAGCTCGCGGAGGCCGGCGCGGAAGTGGTGGCGGCTGATGTCGACGACGTCAAAAGCCTGAAGAAAGCATTCGACGGCGCACATGGCGCATTCTGTGTCACCTTCTTCTGGGCGCACCTCAAGCCGGAAAAGGAGCTCAGCCAGGCACGGAACATGGCACAGGCGGCGAAAGATACGGGCGTCGAGCACGTGATCTGGTCCACTCTCGAGGACACCAGAACGTTCATTCCGCTCTCCGACGACCGGATGCCCACACTGATGGGCAAGTACAAGGTTCCGCATTTCGACGCCAAGGGAGAAGCAAACGCGATCTTCACCGAGCTCGGTGTGCCGACAACCTTCCTGCTGACCTCGTTCTACTGGGACAACCTCATCCACTTCGGAATGGGTCCGAAAAAAGGTGCTGACGGCAAGCTCGCCGTCACGCTGCCGATGGGCAGGAAAAAGCTCGCCGGCATCGCCGCCGAAGACATCGGCAAGACCGCTTATCGGATCTTCGAGGAAGGAGACGAGATGATCGGAAAAACGGTAGGGATTGCGGGTGGGCATCTCACCGGAGCCCAAATGGCGAAGTCGCTCACCAAGGCTTTGGGTCAGGAGGTGCGGTACAACGAGATCACCCCGGCAGCGTTTCGGGCGTTCGGATTTCCCGGCGCCGACGACCTCGGCAACATGTTCCAGTTCTACGCCGACTTCGAGCAGGATCTCTGCGATGCGCGGAGCATCAGCGGAACGAAGAAGCTCAATCCCGAGCTGCTCACTTTCGACCGGTGGCTCGCCGCGAACAAGAG
>Ga0136633_1000384_pt1 | contig 33288 bp, 25 predicted proteins | sample AntDrymeUQ832206_2_FD_105494 | JGI IMG/M metagenome (GOLD analysis project Ga0136633, IMG submission 105494) | Polar desert sand microbial communities from Dry Valleys, Antarctica - metaG UQ83 (22.06) | ecosystem: Environmental > Terrestrial > Soil > Desert | place: Antarctica: Dry Valley... | reverse complement strand
TCCTAGGACCCGCGCCGCCCCGGCGGCGGCGCCCCCGCAAGCCCCTCGCGGACCGCGTACAGGGCCGCCTGCGTGCGATCGGACAGCCCGAGCTTGCCGAGGATGTGGCCGACGTGCGTCTTGACGGTCTTCTCCGCGACGCCGAGCTCGAACGCGATCGCCTTGTTCGCGCGGCCGCGCGCGATCAGCGACAGCACCTCGAGCTCGCGAGCGGTCAGCAGCGCGTGTCGCTCGGCGCGCGTGGTGTCGCCGGCGAGCTCGCGCAACACGCGCGCGGCGACGGCCGGGTGCAGCAGCGCCTCGCCGCGGTCGGCCATCTGGATCGCGCGCACGAGCTCGGAGGGCTGCACGTCCTTGAGCAGGTAGCCCGCCGCGCCGGCGCGAACCGCCGGCAGCACCTTGTCCTCGTCGAGAAAGCTCGTCAGGACGATCACGCGAGTGGCCGGCGCCGTCTCCCGCAGGCGCTCGATCGCGCCGACGCCGCCGAGCTGCGGCATGACGAGGTCCATCAGGACGACATCGGGCTCGAGCGTCGCGACCGCCGCCAGCGCCTGCTCGCCGTCGGCGGCCTCGCCGACGACCTCGATGTCGTCCTGCAGCTCGAGGAACGTGCGCAGCCCCTGACGCACGACCGCGTGATCGTCGACGACGAGGACGCGGATCATGCGAAGCGGACCACGAGCCGCACGGTCGTGCCGGCTCCGGGCTCCGACGCGATCTCCAGGCGGCCGCCGATCGCGCGCGCGCGCTCGGCCATGGTGGTAAGGCCGAGGCGGCGCGAGCGCGCGGCGGGTGCTGCCGCCGCGAAGCCGACGCCGTCGTCGGCCACCGTCAGCTCGAGGCCCTCGTCATCGCAGCGCACGCTCACCGCGATCCGCTCGGCCTGCGCGTGGCGCAGGGCGTTGTGCAGCGCCTCCTGCGCGATCCTGAAGACGTCGACCTCGACCGCCGGCGGGCAGTCGCCGCGCACGTCGAGCTCGATCGCGCGGCGGTGCGCGCGGCGCAGCACGTCGACGTGCTTGCCGAGCGCCGCTGCCAGCCGCTCCCCCTCGAGCTCTGGTGGGCGCAACTGCTCGATCACCGAGCGCAGCTCCTCCATCGCCTCACCCGCGAGCTCGCGCACGACGCGCAGCTGCCGCCCGGCGCCCGCGACGTCGCGGTCGATCAGCGCCGTTGCGGACTCCGCGGCGAGCACGACGCCGAAGAGCTTCTGCGTGACGGCGTCGTGCAGCTCGCGCGCGAGCCGGTTGCGCTCCTCGACGATGCTCAGCTCGCGGCTGCGCTCGTGCAGGCGCGCGTTCTCGATCGCCAGCGCGGCGTGCGCCGCGAACGTCTCGATCAGGACCTGGTCGTCGTCGGAGAACGCCTCCGCGCCCTCCTTGTCGGTCAGGTAGAACGCCCCCGCGACGACACCGCGAGCGACGATCGGCACCCCGAGAAACGAGCTCATCGACGGGTGGGTCTTCGGCCACCAGCCGCGAAAGCGCGGGTCGCGGCGGATGTCGGTCGTGCGCTGCGCCAGCGCCTCGGGCTCGAGCATCGCCCCGAGCAGGCCGTGCGTTCGCGGCAGGTCGCCGAGCGACGCGATCAGCGCATCGCTCATGCCCGAGGTGATGAAGCGCGAAAAGCCGCCCTCGCCGTCGGGCACCCCGATCGCCGCGTACCTCGCCCCCGCAAGCTCCCGCGCGGCGTCGACGAGCTTCTGCAGGACGGGCTCGACGGCATGCTCCGCGGCGATCGCCAGCACCGCGTCGCTGAGCGCCTCGGCCGAGTCCATCGGCTGATGGTAGGCGCGCGGCGCGCGGCGGTCGGCGGCGGCCGCCGATCCTCTTCGCACCACCCCGCGGCGGCGCAACCCGCGGCCGCCGAGCCGGGTATCCTGCGCGGCACATGCAATCGCACGCCCTGCTCGCCCTCAGCCAGGCCTGGACCGACAGCATCGGCCTGCTGTTCACGTTCGCCGTCCTGATGCCCGCGATCGCGACGATCTGCGTCGTCGTCTCGATCATCCAAGGGCGCGGCGACAAGAAGCGCGACGACGGTAACGCCGGCCGCTGGGGCCGCAGCGCGTCGTCGTCGGACTCCGACAACTAGCCGCGCGGACGCCTCACGCCGGTCGCAGCGTCGCGGCCGCGGCACCCTCCGCGCCACCGCTGAGCTCGGCGTAGACCTGCGCCGTGCGGCGCGCCACGTCGTTCCAGTCGAAGGACAGCACGTGTACCGACGCCTCGGCGACGAGGCGCTCGCGCAGCACGTCGTCGTCGAGCACGCGCTGCATCATCGCCGCGAGCGCGCGCGGGTCGCGCGAGCCGAAGCGCAGGCCGGCGTCGTCGTCCGGGACGACCTCGCGCAGGCCCCCGGTGTCGGCGACGATGCACGGGCAGCCGCCGGCCATCGCCTCCAGCGCGACGAGGCCGAACGGCTCGTAGATGCTCGGCACGACGCACAGGTCGGCGATCCGGTAGAGCGAGTGCAGCAGGTCGTCGCCGATCCAGCCCGCGAACGTGCCGTGCCCGTCGAGCCCCAGGCGCCGCGCCTGCCTGCGCAGCTCGCCCTCGTGCGTGCCCGAGCCCGCGACGAGGAAGCGCACGCGGCCCGATCGTCTGATCACCTGCGGCAGCGCGTCGAGCGCGAGCCCGAAGCCCTTCTCGTAGACGAGGCGGCCGACGAGCAGCACGAGGCGCTCGTCGGGCTCGGCGTAGCGCGCGCGCAGCGCGACGAGGTCGTCGACCGGGTGCAGGTCGCCGCGGTCGATGCCGTTGGGGATCACGATCACCCGCCCCTCGTCGATTCCGAAGACGTCCGCGACGTGGCCGCGCATGTAGTGCGAGCAGGTGATGACGCGGTCCGCGCGGCCGGCCATCCAGGTCTCCATGCGGTGGATGTAGGACTGCGGGTGCTTCTCGACCCAGCCTTGGTGGCGCCCGTACTCCGTCGCGTGGATCGTCGTCAGATACGGGCAGCGCAGCCGGCCGGCGAGGCTCGCGGCGGCGCCGGCCACGAGCCAGTCGTGACCGTGGACGAGGTCGAAGCGCAGGCGCTTGCCGAGGCGGCGGCCGGCCGCGTGCATGTGCGAGTTCATGCCCTCGACCCACGCGACGAAGGCGTCGAGGTCCAGCGGCATCGCGTCCTCGCGCACGCGATGCACGACGACGCCCGCGACGAGTTCCTGCACCGGCCCGTCACGCGTGCCGCGCGTCAGCACGTGGACCTCGACCCCGGCGCGCACGAGCGCCTCGGAGAGCTTGCTGACATGCCGCGCGAGCCCGCCTGCGACGATCGGCGGGTATTCCCACGACAGGATGAGGACGCGCAGGCTCAGGGCTGCGCGATCCTACCTGTGCCCCGAACGGGGTACCGCCGCGCGACTTCGTGCCGGGGGCGTACGTTGTCGCGTTGGAGTGGCGCATCCGGCGCCCGCCCGTGCCGCGATCACCATGTCCCGACCGCTCATCATCTCCCTGGCGTGCCTCGCCCTGATCGGCTGCGGGGCCGGCGCGTGGCTCGTGCTGCGCGACGACGGCGCGCCGGCGGGGCCCCGCGGCGCGGCGCCCGAGAGCGCCGCGATCCAGGCGCTGCGCGAGCGCGGGGGCGGCCCCGACGGCAGCCGCAACGTGACGCTCACCCGCTGGCGCTATCGCGCCGACCCGCGCAACCGCGGCCTGCGCGCGGGCTGGGCGGACGGTCGCTGGGGCGGGCGCCAGGTGCGCCTGCCCTACTCCCCCAACGCGCGCGCCTACGAGGGCGCCGCCGGGCGGCGCGCGTACAACGGCAGCGTCGGCTGGTATGCCCGCGAGATCGAGGCGCCGGTCGCGGGTCGCTACGCGCTGCACTTCGAGTCCGCGCACCATCGTGCGCGCGTCTACGTCGACGGCCGCATGCTGCGCAGCCACGTCGGCGCCTACGAGCCTTTCAGCGCGCGGCCGGCGCTGCGTGCGGGACGCCACACCGTCGCGGTGCGCGTCGACTGGCGCGACCCGCAGCGCCAGGCCGACGAGGACTGGCAGCGCGCCTGGTTCAACTACGGCGGGCTGAACCGGCCGGTGACGCTCAGCCGCCTCGGCCCGAGCCAGCTCGGCGCGCTGACGCTGCGCACGCGGCGCGCCGGCGCCGGCCGTGCGCGCGTCGACGTCACGCTGCGGGTGCGCAACCGCACGGCGACGCGCAGCCTGCGCCTCGACGGCGCGCTGACGCGCGACGGGACGACGACGCCGCTGCGCTTTGACAGCGTGCGCGTCCCCCGCGGACGCTCGCGGACCGTCCGCGCGTCGGCCGTGCTGACGGATCCCGCCCTGTGGTCGCCGCGGGATCCGAGCCGCTACGCGCTGCGCGTGGCCGTGGCGGGCGAGGCGTCGCTGGAGCGGATGGTCGGCCTGCGCGAGCTGACGTGGAACGGCGACGGCCTGGCGGTCAACGGCGAGGCGCTCGTGCTGCGCGGCGCGGCGCTGCCGGCCGACGCGCGCAATCACGGCGACGCGCTCAGCGCGCGCGACGAGGCGAAGCTCGTCGACGGGCTGCGGTCGATCGGCGCGAACGCGACGCGCTCGCAGCTGCCGCTGTCGCAGAGCATGCTCGACCGCCTCGACGCCGCGGGCATCTTCGTGTGGCAGGAGATCGGGCCGTGGGAGCCCGCCGGCCGCTGGCGCGCGAACGGGGCGGCGGAGCTTGAGACCGTGCGCGACCGCGCGCTGCGCACGGCGCAGGACGGTCAGCCGCACGCCTCGATCCTCGCCTGGACGCTGACCAACGAGGCCCCCGGCCAGGGCCATCCCGGCCAGCAGGCGTACGTCGCGAGCACCGCGCGGCGCCTGCACCGCCTGGACCCCGGCCGGCCCGTCGCGGCCGACCTGTGGGGCTCGAAGCTGCCGCGCGCCGACGGCCCGCTGTTCGCCGAGCTCGACGCGATCGGCGTGACGGACTACATCGGCTGGTACGAGGGCCCGGTTTCGCCGGAGGGACAGCGCGCGATGGCGAGCGAGCGGATCGCGCGCATGCGCACCCTCTTTCCGGACAAGCCGCTGGTGGTCACGGAGCTGGGCGCGGCGGGCAGCCCGCGCACCCGCGGCGACGCATTCGGCGGTCTGCGCTACCAGGCGCAGCTGCTCGAGCGCCGCATCGGCGAGCTGCGCGCCGAGCCGGGCGTCAGCGGCATCATCGTCTGGACGCTACGCGACTACGCGCTGCGCCCGGACTTCGTCGGCGGCTCGATCGTCGAGCGGATGCCGGGCCTGAAGCTGGCCCCGGGGCTCAACGAAAAGGGGCTCTACACGTTCGGCGGGCGCCCGAAGCCGGCACTCGCGGCGGTCAAACGGGCGTTCGGCAACGGCGGCTGAGCCACGCCGCCGCGGCTACTGCTCGGCCGCGGCCTTCGGCTTGGCGGCCGCCGGCTCGATGAACGGGTGGTCGGGATCGGCCTGCAGGCCGCCGTTCTGCGGCGAGTAGATCGTGACGACGCCCTCGTCCCAGCGGATCTCATAGCGCGGGTTCGGCTCGCCGCGCAGCACGTTCTCGACGATACCGTGACGCGGCGGGCGCATCGGCGCGCGCGCCGAACGGCGGCGGCGACCTGTCTTCTCAGCGATCACGCGCTGTCCCACTTCGAATGCCATGTGCGTTCCTCCGGTGAGGGTTTCGTGATGCGTCTGGTGGCGCCGAGCGCGATCGCTCGCGCGGGCGGGCCGGCTGATGGTAACCCGGATCCCGTGGGCCCTCCGCATCGCCCGCAGGGACCTTGGGCGGTGCGCCGCGTGTCGAACATGTGCAGCTCCTGGGAACGTCTCGTTTCCGAGCGTCGTGCTCCGGTACCCTCGCCGGTCGTCGGCCCCATTACGTCCAGTTCGCCGTCGGGGGATGACCATGCCAGCTGTCGTCATCGACAAGGACGATCAGTACGTCCTGAACCACTGCACGCGCTACCTCGCGCGCGACGGCGACGAGCGGCGACACGACTTCGGCCAGTACGAGCCGGGCGATCCGCGCGCACGTATCGCAGACGCGTGGCGCTACCCGATCATCGACTCGTACTTCGACGGCTCCTCGGTCGAGGACTCCTACGCCTACAACAGCGTCACGTTCATCCATGACGGACGGGTCGCACCGGCGACCGAGGTCGCCGTCACCGGCTCCTTCACCGAGCTCTACGAGCCGGTGGCGCTGCGGCAGGTGCGGTTTCTCGGCGAGCCGAGCGGCATCTGGGCGCTCACCGTCCGCGTGCCCAAGGGCCAGGTGCACACGTACAAGCTGCGCATCGACGGCGTGTGGCTCATCGACCCGATCAACCCGCAGACGCAGCGCATGGACAACGGCATGCAGTGGTCGCGCTTCTTCACCGAGGGCTGCCAGATCCCGCTGACGCTGACGCGCCGCGAGCGCGACCTGCTCGGCCGGATCGTCGCGCACCTGCTGCCGTTCAGATCGGCGGAGAACTCGAACTTCATTCGCGGCGTGTACGAGTCGCTGGACCGCGGCTCGCGCGAGCGCGAGTACCCGCTCGCCTACCGCCTCGACGAGGAGGTCGGCGTCGTGAACTACATCGACAAGGTCATCGCGCGCGCGGAGAGCCACAACGCCGACGACTACCGCGACTGCCTGGCGATCATCGACGCCATCCTGCGCTCGCGCTTCCCCGGCCGCGACCCGGCGACGCTGCCACCCGAGGCGTACGGCGACCTGTACGACCAGATGGGCCGCGACGACGTCCCCGGTTGGGATACGGCGCGCTACGGCAGCCCACGCTTCTTCCTCTTGCTGCTGCGCCGCCACGCGATGACCGGCGCCTTCGTGCATCCGCGCCACGGCGGCAACTCGGGCACGGCGGGCTGGGCGTACCTCGAGACGCGCTTTCGCGACGCGGACGGCAACACGCTGTTCGACTGGCGCCAGGCGATGGAAGCGCCGCTGGGCCGCAACACGGACTACCGGGGGTGACCGGCGATGGCTGCTGAAGAGGAGGTCGAGGTTCTCGTGATCGGCAGCGGCGCGGGTGGCGCGCCCTTGGCGAACACGCTCGTCAAGGCCGGCCACCAGGTGCTGATGCTCGAGAAGGGCCCGCTGCTGCGCACCCAGCAGCAGGCGCCCGACGGCCTGTCGGACTACAAGCGCGACGAGCTGTTCGCGACCGGCGCCGAGAAGCGGCTGACGGTGCCGGGGATGGCGAACATCGGCGCGTCGTTCTACTCGAGCCACGTCGAGCCCGACCTCAACGACGAGCCGCACGTCTACCGCAACTCCGACGGCCGCGACTACGCGACGATCGAGGGCTACACCGCTCAGGTCGTCGGCGGCGGCACGCAGCTGTATGGCGGCGTCTCGCTGCGGTTCACCCCCGACGACCTGCGCCTGCAGACCTTCAACGCGGGTCGCACCGACCTGCGCAACGACCCCAATGGCGAGGTGCAGCGCGAGGCGCGCGACTGGCCGGTCTCCTACGACGAGCTCGAGCCGTTCTACTCCGAGGCCGAGCGCATCGTCGGGCTGTGCGGCACGCGCGAGAACCAGGAGAAGCCCGCGTCCGTCGACCACTACCAGCCGCCGCTGGAGCCGAACCCCGTGTCGCGGTTCATCGCCGCCGGGATGGACGCGCTCGGGATGAAGCGCTACCGCACGCCGCTGGCGGTCATCACGCAGGACCACGAGCCCAGCGGCCGCGTCGTGCCCGAGGATCACGAGACGATCAAGACGGCCTTCGTCAACCGCTACGGCGACCCGCTCGGGCTGAAGTCGAACACGTGGGTCACGCTGCTCGCCCCGATCGTCGGCGAGCCGAACTTCGAGCTGCGCGCCAACTGCGTCGTGACGCACCTCGAGGGCGAGGGCGACCGGGCGACCCGCGCGCACTACCGCGACCCGGCCGGCAACAGGCGCACCGTGAAGTTCAACCACGTGATCGTCGCGTGCAGCGCGATCGAATCAGTCCGCCTCCTGCAACTGTCGGGGGCGAACGAGGCCGAGTTCGGGCGGCGCATCACTGCGAGCGGCCTGCTCGGCAACTACTTCATCACTCACTGCTTCGGCGGCGCCTCGGCGGTCCTCCCCGAGCGCGCCGACAAGTCCAAGACGCTGGACTCCGACTGGGCGACCGACCATTGCGCGACGGAGGACTTCGTGCGCTCGAACGGCCTGTGGGCGGGCGGCGCGATCTACAACAACACGTCCGATGCCGCGCTGCCGATCTCGCTGGCGCGGACCTGGCAGGCGCAGGACATGGACAACATCTGGAAGGGCTACCTCGGCCAGGTCGACATGGTCGGCCGCGGCTTCGAGGACTACCTCGAGAACAACTTCGGCCGCCGCGTGTCGGTGAGCTTCATGGCCAACCAGGTCGCCCAGCGCGACAACCGCATCGAGCTGCACCCGACGGTGCGCGACAAGTGGGGCCGGCCGGTCGCGTACATCCTCAAGGACTGGCACTCGCACGACCAGGAGCTGATGAACACGCTCGCGCACCAGTGCGGCGAGATCCTGCGCAACGCCGGCGAGGGCGTGCGCTTCGACGGCGAGGGCTCGGTCGGCGGGCAGGTCTCGCGGATCGCCAACCACGTGCTCGGCGGCGCACGATTCGGCACCGACCCACATGACAGCGTGCTCGACCGCGACAACCGCGCGTGGGAGTTTGAGAACCTCTACGTCACCGACGGCGCGTTCATGCCGACGTCGGGCGGCGCGAACCCGACCCTGACCATCCAGGCCAACTCGTTGCGCGTCGGCCAGGTCCTCTTAGGGAGGTTGTAGATGGACGTTCGCTTCGACGAGCTGTTCGAGAAGCCGGAGAACGAGGTCTTCCGGATCGTCTTCTTCCCGGACCGCATCTACCACGCCCGCTACCTGTCGGCGACGCGCTCCTCGCGCTATCGCTACGCCGTCAGCGAGGTGCGCTCCGGCGCGGTGCTGACGGCGATGAAGGGCCAGGTGTACTTCGGCGGCCAGCCGCTGTGCAACATGCTGCGCCTGGAGTACTCCGCGCAGCGGCTGCTCGAGCTCGCGCGCGAGCACGGCCGCTCGCTCGGGCCCCAGCTTCGTGCCTGGTGCAAGCTGTGGACGTTCGAGGGCGCGGGCGCCGTCGAGTCGAACATCGTGCTGCATCACGACGCCCTGGTCGGGGCGTACTGCGTCGAGCTGTGGGAGACGCTCGAGCCGCCCGCCGGCAGCGCCCACGACTACCGCGTGCAGCCGCTGATGGGTCGCGACAACGTCATCACGCGCGTCCCGGCGCTCCTCCCCCAGCTGCAGGACATCAAGGCGCTGCGCGGCATCGAGTTCGCCGTCCGCGAGGACGACACGCAGTACCCGACCTCACGCCCGACGCAGGACCCGCAGTGGGACAACAACTTCGCGCGCACGATCCAGGCGCCCAACACGCAGGAGCCGAGCTCCGGCCAGAACACCGTCGACATCAAGAACTACCTGCTCGACTTCCAGCGCGGCTTCTTCTCCGAGGACGCCCACGAGGTCGCGCCGGTGCGCTACCGCAACGCGATGCTCAACGACGGCGACCCCGACCGCTCGGACGGCAACGTCATCGAGATGCGCTGGGTGCGCCAGCGCGAGCTCGGCTCGGACGTCGTCTTCTTTCACGAGGTGACGATCCCGCCGCACACGATCGAGGGCACGCACCGCCACATCGGCTCGGAAGAGCTGTACTACATCGTCGACGGCGAGGGGATCGCCTATATGGCCGACGGCGACGACCCGAGCAACGACCGCTATCCGCTCGTCACGCGCAACCTCTACGGCCTCGACCCGACGCCGTGCCGCGAGCTGCCGATCAAGGGCGGCAGCGTCATCTACACCAAGAGCGGCGGCGTCCATGGCATCCGCAACCCGAACGACAAGCCGCTGCGCTTCGTCGCCTTCCTCTACCAGGGAGCCTGAGCTCATGCCGCAGATCGTCCACGGCGATGCCGTCTTCCGCGTAGACCCGAACACGCCGCGCGACTATGACAAGGACAATGCGCTGCTGACGTTGCTGGCGGTCGTCGAGAAGGTCCGCCTGGCGGCCGAGCGGGAGTGCTACGACGCAGGCTCGCTCCAGCACCTGCTGCCGCTGACGTGGCTGGAGCTGTGGGGCCCGTCGCCACCCGACACCGACAACCTCGACCCGAGGACCCAGGACAACAAGACCGACTTCCACAAGCAGAACGTCCGCCGCTTCACGCTCGCCGACACGCAGGCCGCCCGCGGCTGGGCGGCGGCCGGCGACTGGCGTGGGCCGTTTCTGTCGCTGACCTACCGCGGTGGGCCGGACTCCGCGCTGTCGGAGGGCGCGGGCGGCACGCTCGGCTCCGCGATCGGCTGCACGATCTCGATCCCCGGGCGTCCGCAGGCGACGCTGCAGGCGCCGTATGACCCCGAGACCGACCGTTACGTGGTCGAGATCTGGGGCCGCGACGCCGACGGTCTGCGCGACCTGCTCGGCGCACGCGGGCAGGCCGCGCTCGACGGCGGCAGCATCGTCGCCCGGCCCGACCTCGTATCCGGCACGCCCGGCGAGTTCGAGCGCATGGCGGTCGACGGGCGCGACATGCGCGGCGTCTCGACGCAGCACACGATGCACCCGATCCTGCCGCTGTACCTCGACGTCACGTGGACCGCACAGCCCGACGGCACCGGCGCGACGGACGGCCCGCACCGCCTGGGCTTCGAGATGCTCATCCGCGGCTGGGAGCACTACATGCAGGTCGGCTTCAGCGGCAACCCCCACGGCGGCGTCGGAACGCTCGAATACCGCACGCTCTTGTCGAACTACGGCGCCTACCAGGGCTCGGGCGAGCTCGCGCGCGTGCTCGAGCCGTGGAACTTCGACGCGCACGGCGACAAGGGCCACGCATCGGGCGACGTCGAGAGGTTCATGACCGTCGACTACATGGACCTGCACGTGCTCGAGCCGGCCTGCGGGATCGGCCTGCACCGCCATCGCGACAACCAGGAGATCTTCTTCATGCTCGACGGCGAGGGGATCATGGTGATCGGCGACTGGGCGGACTCCGGCCGGCGCACGCGCTCCTTCGAGGTGCGCCGCCTGGCACCGGGACACTTCGCGATGCTCAGGGGTGGCAACCTGCACGGCCTGATGAACCCGGCCGACGTCCCCAACTCGCTGTTCATGTTCGGCGGATACGACTGAGGTGGCATCTACGCAGACGCGACGAGGGTCGGGGCGGGTACTGGGCGCGCACTGGGACGGAGAGGGCACGAACTTCGCCGTCTTCTCGACCGCGGGCGCGTACGGCGGCTCTGTCGAGCTGTGCCTTGTCGCGGGCGCCGACGGCGACGGCGAGGAGCGCATCGCGATGTCCGTCGGCCAGGACATCTGGCACGTGTACGTCCCGGGCGTCGGTCCCGGGCAACGCTACGGCTACCGCGCAAGCGGGCCGTTCGCGCCCGACCGCGGCCTGCGCTTCGACCACGACCGGATGCTCAGCGATCCGTATGCGCTCGCGCTCGAGCCGATGGGCGGCGACCGGCCGCGCGAAGCGCACTCGCTCGTCGTCGACGAGCACTTCGACTGGGGCGAGGACCGCCCGCCGGACATCCCCTGGTCGAGGACGGTGCTCTACGAGACGCACGTGCAGGGCATCTCGGCGCTGCATCCGTCCGTGCCCGCGGAGCTTCGCGGCACGTACGCGGGGGTTGCGAGCGAGCCGGTCGTCGAGCACCTGACGAAGCTCGGCGTGACGTCCGTCGAGCTGTTGCCGGTGCACCACTTCCTCACCGAGCAGCGCCTGCTCGACATGGGGCTGAAGAACTACTGGGGCTACACGACGCTCGGCTTCCTCGCACCGCACGGGCCGTACCGCTCGCCCGGCGCGGCCGCGGGCGCGCAGGTCGTCGAGTTCAAGTCGATGGTCAAGGCGCTGCACGCTGCGGGCCTCGAGGTGATCCTCGACGTCGTCTACAACCACACCTGCGAAGGCGGTCCCGGCGGGCCGGCGGTCTGCTTTCGCGGCCTGGCGAACGAGGTCTACTACCGCCTGGTCCCCGGCGACCCGTCGCGCTACGTCGACACGACCGGCACGTCGAACACGCTGAACGTCGACCGCCCCGAGGTGCTGCGGCTGATCATGGACTCGCTGCGCTACTGGGTCACGGAGATGCACGTCGACGGCTTTCGCTTCGACCTCGCCGCGACGCTCGCGCGCGACGACGGCTCGTTCGACCGCCTGGCCGCGTTCTTCGACCTCGTCTACCAGGACCCGGTCGTCGGCGCGGTGAAGCTCATCGCCGAGCCATGGGACATCGGCGACTACCAGGTCGGGCGCTTTCCGCGCGGCTGGGCGGAGTGGAACGACCGCTTCCGCGACGACGTGCGCGACTTCTGGCGCCGGCGCACCGGCATCCAGGCGATGGGCTACCGCCTGACCGGCTCCAGCGACCTGTACGGCGCCGATCGCCGCGGCCCTGACGCGTCGGTGAACTTCGTCACCGCCCACGACGGCAAGACGCTCGCCGACCTCGTGACGCACGAGCGCAAGCACAACGAGGCCAACGGCGAGTCCAACCGCGACGGCACGGGCGACGATCGCGGGCAGAACTTCGGCGTCGAGGGACCGACCGGCGATCCGCGCATCACGGCCGCCCGCGAGCGCCAGCGGCGCAACTTCGTCGCGACGCTGATGCTGTCCCAAGGCGTGCCGATGCTGCTCGGCGGCGACGAGCGCGGCCGCACGCAGCGCGGCAACAACAACGCCTACTGCCAGGCGAACGAGATCTCCTTCTACGACTGGACGCCGGACCCGGCCGCGACGGCGTTCGAGTCGTTCACGGCGCTGGCGATCTCGCTCGCCGTCGGGCACGCGACACTGCGCCGGACGGCGTTCTTTGACGGCGGCGGCGAGCCGCCCGACATCGGCTGGTACGACGCGCAGGGCATGCCGATGACCGGCGTCGGCTGGAACGACCCGTCCAACCACTTCATCTCCTACCTGCTGGCCGGCGACCAGGCCGACGAGCCCGACGACGACGTGCTCGTCGTCATCAACGCGTCGCTGGAGCGGGTCGCGTACACCGTGCCGGGGATCGACAGGCAGCGCTATGCGCTGCTCCTCGACACGGGCCGCGACGACGGCCGGCCCGCGGCGGGGACGGGCTTCGAGCAGGGCGAGACGATCGACGTCGCGCCGCAGACGGTGCTCGTGGCGGCCGCGCCACGGCCGTGACCGAGCACGCGATCGAGATCGACCGCTACGGCGGGCCCGAGGAACTGGTGTGGCGCGCGGTGCGACGGCCGGCTTTGGGCCCCGGCGAGGTCCGGATCCGCACGCTGTACGCGGCGGTCAATCGCGCCGACATCGAGATCCGCCGCGGCGAGTGGCCGGTGCTGCAGGACGACCCGTTCCCGCACACGCCGGGCCTGGAGGTGGTCGGCGTGGTCGAGTCGGCCGGCGCGGGCGTGTCCCGCCCGGCGGTCGGCGATCGGGCGATCACGATGATGCAGCGCCTCGGCGGCATCTGGGGCGAGCGGCCCGGCGGCTACGGCGAGTTCGTCGTCGTCGACGCCGGCACGGTCGCCACGATCGACACGGACGTCGATCTCGAGCAGTTGGCGGCCCTCGGTCTCGCGGCGGTGACGGCGGCGGAGGGCCTGCAACGGCTGGGGATCGCCGCGGTCGCGCCGGTCGCCGCAGCGGTACGCGAAGGGGCCGGCGCGCCGGTGGCGTCGGCCGCGCCGTCCACCCCCGCGGCGCCTGGCGCGGCAGCCGCCCCGGGCGCCGCGGTCGCACCGGTGGCGGCGGGCGCGCGCGTGGTGGTTCACGGCGCCAGCGGCGGCGTCGGGTCCGCCGCCGTGACGATGGCCGCCGCCGCGGGCTGCGAGGTTGTCGCGGTCCTTCGTCGCGCCGGCAAGGACGACTTCGTCCGCGGCCTCGGCGCCGCCTCGGTCGTGCGGCTCGACGAGACGTCGCTGCTCGACGCGCTCGGCGCCCGCTCGGTCGACGCCGTACTCGAGACGACCGGCGAACGCACCTTCGCCGACAGCGTCGCGGTGCTGCGTCGCGGTGGCCGGCTGTGCCTCGTCGGCGCGCTCACCGGCGCGGACCTCACCGTGTCGGCCTGGGACCTCATCCAGGACCTCGAGCTGACCGGCTGGAGCTCGGAGAACCTCACCGGCGACGGCCTGCGCGCGCGCGTCGCCTGGATCGCCGGGCTCGTGCGCGACAGCCGCCTGCGCGCCCCCGCGATCCATCGCTTCGCGCTCGACGACGCCGCCGCCGCCCACGCGGCGATCGAACGCGGCGAGATCGTCGGCCGCGCCCTGCTGTGCGCGTAGCCGTCTCGCCACACGGACCCTGCTCGCCACACCAGGGGTGAGGCGCATCAGACTCGGCCCGCAAGACTCAATCGCCACACCCTCGATCAATCCGGCTCGCCGCACCAGGGGTGAGGCGCATCAGACTCGGCCCGCAAGACTCCGTCGCCACGCCCCGGCGACGGCGGCGGCATGCTTCGTCACCGGTCGCGGGCGCGCCAGTCGTGGGCGAGCATGGCGTGAACGACGAGGTCGGGGTGGCAGTGACGCGATCAGGCGACGCCCGGCGCGCGGATTCGAACCCCGGCGGCCGATCGCTGTGCCCCGCGGATGCCCCGCGCTCGCGCGGATGATCGTCAGACGCGCGACCTGCGATCGGCGGCGAACCGGAGCGGTGACGAGGGCATGAGGACGCATGCGACCCGTAGCTGCCACGCAGGCGTCGGCGACTTGGGCGCGGCATCGGTCGTGGCAGATTTGGGGCGCATACCGCCCTATAGGTGCCACGCAACCATCGGGACCCGCGCAGCGCCATCAGCTGACCGAGATCGATCAGCTCCAGGCGTCCCAGGCGTGCAGCTCGGGCGCGGGATCGATCGGGAGGCCGCGGCGGCGGATCTCGAAGTGCAGGTGGCAGCCGATCGTGCGCGCGTTGCCGGTCGCGCCGATGCTGCCGATGCGCCAGCCGGTCGTGACGCGGTCGCCGACGTGCACGCGCGGGGTGCGCAGCAGGTGCGAATACCAGTAGTCGCGCCGCGTGTGGTCGCCACGGACGATGACGACGTTGCCGTGCAACACCGGGTCGTAGTCGGCGCGCACGACGCGTCCACCGCGCGCGGCGACGACCTTCGTGCCGCATGCGGCGTTGACGTCGAAGCCGTTGTGCCTGCGCCCGCCGCTGCGCCCGACGCCGAACGTGCCGATCGGCCCGCGATCGGCGTGCGCGCCGCGGATCGGGTAGATGTGGCCGCGCAGCGTGAACGTCCCGGCGAGGCGAGCGCTGCCGTCGGGCGCGCGCAGCCGGGCGCGGTAGCTCCCGCCGGGCGCGACCTTGCCTGAACCCGTCAGCCCGTCCCACTCGATGCGTTGGGCGACGCCCGGGGCGACCGCCGGCAGGTCCAGGCGCCGCACCGGCTTGCCGGTCGCCTCGCGCACCATGTCGACCGCCAGCGCCAGCGGCGCGGGCGCCCGCAGGCGAAACTCGATCCGCACCGGGCGGCCGGCGAAGTACGCCTTTCGCGGGCTGACGCGCGCGGCTGTCAGCTCAAAGCCGCCCGCGCCGGACGCCGCGGAGGCGGCGATCGATGTCGTCAGCGCCGCGCCGTGCGCCGGCGACGGCGACGCCAGCGCGACGGCGGCGACGATGGCGATCGCGATCACCATCAGCACCATCGCGGCGAGCGCCGCGAGCGCCTGCCAGTTCACCTGCCGCCGCCGGGCCCCGTCGCGTCGGGCAGCGTGGCCGGATCGAGGCCGGCGTCCGCCGGACCCTCGAGCTCGAGCACGTCGAACGACCAGATCTCGCTCGACGTCCCCACGGGGCCGCCGCTGCGGTGCTGGGCGTGACCGGCCTTGAAGTCCTCGCTCGCGACCCAGCCCCGGAAGTCCTCCTCCGAGCGCCAGCGCGTGAGGACGAGGCAGACCTCGCGGTCGTCGTTGGGGCGCAGCAGCTCGAAGGCCTCAAAGCCCTCGGCGCTCGAGACGCGCCCGGCGCGCGTGGCGAAGCGCCGCTCGAACTCCTCGAAGCGCTCGCGGGGCACCGTGATCGCGTTGATCTTGACGATGCTCATGGCGCTCACACCCCTGCGGGCGCGCTCAAGGGTACGTCTTCACGGACAGCAGCCCGCCACCGGGGCCGAGCAGCTCGACGGTGTCGCCGGCGTCGTCCCAGAACTGCTTGGAGCGGCAGCCGTAGTAGCGCGTGCCGCGGCGCACGGCCCTCTTGGTCCCCTTGCGACAGCCGGTGATCACGCGCAGGCTGCGACCCGCCTTGAGCTTCGTCGAGCGGAAGCGCAGCGTATGGTCGGCGGCGTCGCGCAGCGCGTAGCCGCGCAGGTTGACGGTCGTGCGGCCGCGGTTGCGGATCGTCACGGACTCTCTGCGCGCCCCGCCCTTGGGCTGGACCTTGACGATGCGCAGGTTCGCGCCGGCTGCGGTGGCGACGCGCCTGGCCGTGCAGCCCCCGTCCTTCCAACGCCTGAGCTCGGCGGCGATCGCGCGATCGAGGCCCGCCGCGTACGTTGCGACGTCGCCGGTGATCAGGCTGGCCGCACTCGCAAGCTGGGCGGCGGTGAATCGGCACGGCGTGATCTTTCTGTCGGCGCCGTAGTCGCGCGCGACCGCGGTGAGGTCTGCCTGCGGGCTGCCGGCGGCGGTCGGCGCCAGCACGGCGACGAGCAGGACGCAGACCGACGCGAGCTTGATCCGGAACCCCACGCGGCCGAGTATGACGGCTTCGCCCGGACAGGGCCGCACCCGCACGCGACGGTCGTGCCTCGGCGCGCGGAACCCGTGCACCTCGCGGCGATGCCATGGACGGCGCGGTCGGACCGTGGTAGGAATGCACACGGAGCAGCCGAGCCTCGCGTCCGTGCGGCGGCTCGATCATCGCTAGGGGGAAGATCGTGAAGACGCCTGCTGGAGCACCGCGGTCCGAGCGCCGGGCGGTCTCGGCGCCGCCGCGCCCCAACGTACGAGCGGCGGCCGGCGCCGCGCTCGCGGTGGCCGGCATCGCGCTCGCGGGCTGGATCGGCCCCGCACAGGCGGGCGCGGCGATCCCGGACTACAGCGTCGTGACGATCCCGTCGCCCCAGCCGCAGCTCAACGCGAACTTCGGCGAGCGGCTGCGCGCGGTCGGCGACGTCGACGGCGACGGCGTCCGTGACGTTCTGATGACCGCGAGCAACTACGACGGCGACAACGGCCTCGGAGGCGTGTTCACGAACTCGGGCCGCGTGTACATCTTCAGCGGCCGCACGCAGGCGCTGCTGCGCGCGATCGAGCCCCCCTTCCCGCAGGCCAACGCGAAGTTCGGCTTCTGGGACGCCGCCCTCGGCGACGTCGACGGCGACGGCACCGGAGACTTCGCGACCTCGGCGGCGAGCCAGGTCGTCGGCGAAACCACTCCGACAGGCCAGGTGTACGTCTACAGCGGACGCACGGGACTGCGGCTGCACACGCTCAACGCGCCCGAGTCGCTGACGCCGACCGGGAACTTCGGCGGGGACTTCGGCGGCAACGTCCTCGGGCCGGGCGATCTCAACGGCGACGGCGCCGGCGACGTCGTGGTCACCGCGTCCGGAGCGTTCAGCGGCGCCGGCGCCGTGTATGCGTACAACGGCAGGACCGGCGCGTTCCTCTACAAGGTGCCCAACCCCGACGCCACGCAGGCCAGCGCGTTCGGCTTCGGCAGCGCCGAGATCGGCGACGTCAACGGCGATGGCGCGCCCGAGTACCAGATCGGCGCGCCGCGCTTCACCGAGGGCGCCCTGACCAACGTCGGGCGCGCGTACGTCATCAACGGCAGCACGGGCGCCGTCATGCACACCCTGATGGATCCCGAGCCGAGGATCAACAACCGCTTTGGCCAGGCCGACGCCGACGGGGTCTCGCTCGGCGACGTCACCGGCGACGGCAAGCCCGACGTCTACGTCGACGTGTTCCTGGCCGACGACCGCGCCGAGCCCGAGGACCCGTTGCTGCCCGACGCCGGCCTCGTTCACATCTTCAACGGCGTCAGCGGTGCGTTCGTGCGCACGTTGCGCGATCCCACGCCGGTCGGCGCCCAGCAGTTCGGGGCGTCGAACGCGAGTGCCGGCGACCTCGATCAGGACGGGCGCCCGGACTCGCTGATCAGCGCGCGCGGCAGCTCGACGACCAACCGCGGAAAGGTCTACGTGTTCGGCGGCCCGGGCCTGTCGACGGTGCTGAAGACCTTCGAGGATCCGGGCGACTCCCAGCTCGGCGCGTTGTTCGGCACCGGCCTGGCCAGCCCGGGCGACGTCAACGGCGACGGCCGGCCGGACTACTTCATGTCCTCGCGCGGCGCGGACATCGCCGGGGTGGCGAACGTCGGGGTCGCCTATGCCTTCATCTCGGTGCCCCCGCCCCCGCCACCGCCGCCACCCGTGCCGCCCCCGCCGCCCCCGCCCCCGCCGCCCCCGCCCCCGCCGGCGGTGACGCCCCGGCCGCCCGTGGCCTTCCCGCTCCCGGCGGCGCGGCGCGGACGGCTCAGCGCACGCGTCCAGCCGACGGTGAACCGTCGCGCGCCGTTTCGCTTTCGGACGACCGGAAGGCTGACGCTTCCGGCCGGCGTGCCGCGGCTCAGCGGCTGCAGGGGCCGCGTGTCGGTGCAGGTCAAGCGCGGCGACTCGACGATCTCCACGCGCCGGGTGTCGCTGACCAGGCAGTGCACGTACACGTCGACGGTGTCGTTCTCCAACCGGCGGCGCTTCGGCCGCGCGACCCGTCTGAAGTTCACCGCGCGCTTCACCGGCAACGCGCTGGTGTTGCGGGCGACGGCGACGGCGCGCTTCGCGCGGATCCGGTAGGCCCGGCCTACAGCCGTTCGAGCAGCGCGAGACCGTGGGCGCCGACGAGGCGCTCGACGGTCGTCGCGCCGTCGAGCTCGTGCGCGACGCCGGACAGCACGTCGCGATAGCGCCCGGGCGGCACGTCGATCGCCGCGCCCAGCCCCGGCTCGCGCAGCAGCACGACGACGAGCACCTCGGCGTCCTCCCCGCGCGCGAACGCGAGCACCGCGGCGCCGGCCTCGACCGGCTCGTAGGCGCCTTCGAACGCCCGCGGCCGACGCGCGCGCAGCGCCAGCGCGCGCTCGATCACGTGCAGCTTCATCGTCTCGCGCTCCGGCTCCAGGCCCGCGCGCAGCGCATCGAGCGCCGCGCGGCGCTTGTTCCAGTCGACCGGGCGGCGGTTGTCGGGGTCGACGAGCGACAGGTCGATCAGCTCGTCGCCCTGGTAGACGTCGGGGACGCCCGGCACGGTGAGCTTCAGCAGCAGCTGGCCGAGCGCCGAGCGCTCGCCGGCGACCGCGACGAGCTCGACGAACGGCACGAACTCGGCTTGGAACGGGTCGTGGGTCAGCAGCGCGCCGGCGAAGGCCTTGACGCGGTCCTCCCAGTCGTGGTCCTGATCGACCCAGCTCGTGGTGCGCTTGGCCTCGCGCAGCGCCTTCTCGATGTAGCCGTCGAGGCGCTCGGTCGTGATCGGCCAGACCGCCACGAGCGTCTGAAAGATCAGGTAGCGCTCGTGGGCGTCCGGCGCCCCGCCGGCGACAAGCTCCTGCGTCAGCTCATACCAGCGGCGCACGTGCGCGGCCCACGCGTCCGGCATCGCGCTCAGCGCACCGACGCGCGCGCGAGCATCGCCCGAGCGCTTCGTGTCGTGCGTCTGCGTGACCAGCAGCCCGCGCGGAAAGCGGCGCGCGCGTTCCTCGTTGGCCTCGTGGAACTCCTGCACGGAGACGCCCCAGCGCGCCGGGTCGCCACCGACGTCGTTGAGCGCCAGCAGGCGCAGGTAGCGGTAGAACGCGGTGTCCTCGATGCCCTTCGCCGTGACCGGCGGCGAGGTCTGCTGAAAGCGCGAGACGAACTCCTCGGGCGCGCCGTCGAAGAGGTCGGGGCGCCGCGCCTCGGCCAGCGCCTCGTGGTCGGCGTCCTCGAAGACGCCGTCGCGGACGTACGTGCGGTAGACGGGCAGGCGCGCCAGCGCCGCCTCCAGCTCGCCCGGATCGTGGATGCGCCGCAGGCGCTCGACCTCGCGCGTGAACGTCGTCGTCGCCTGCTCGAGCTGCGCCTCGAGCGCGAGCTCGCCGAACGCGCGGTCGTCGCCCGTGAGCTCGGCGTACAGCTCCGTCAGCGGCGCCTCGCCGGCGGGGTCGATGAACAGCCCCTGCGCCTCGTTGAGGAACTCGTAGCCGACCGTGCCCTCGACGGGCCAGTCGCGCAGCGCTTCGCCGGGATGCAGGATCTTCTCGACCCAGACGCGCTCCGCGCCCGCCGCGTGCAGGCGCTCGAGATAGCCGGCGGGGTCGGCGAGGCCGTCGGGATGGTCGATGCGCAGGCCGTCGAGCACGCCGTCGGCGAGCAGCTCGAGCACCTTGGCATGCGTCAGGTCGAAGACCTCGGGATCCTCGACGCGCACGCCGGCGAGGTCGTCGATGTCGAAGAAACGGCGGTAGTGGCCCGTTTCGGGGTCGACATCGAAGACCCGCACGCGCTCGGCCTCGTCGGCCCACCAGCGGTTCTCGTCGCCGGTGCCCATGTGGTTGGGAACGATGTCGAGGATGATCCCGAGCCCCTCGCGCGCCAGCTCGCGCAGCCCCTCCTCGCCCCCGAGCGACTCGGACACCCGCGTCGGGTCGACGACGTCGTAGCCGTGCGTCGACCCCGACCGCGCCGTCAGCGACGGCGACAGGTAGAGGTGGCTGATGCCGAGGTCGCGCAGGTAGGGGACGAGCGCGCGGACGTCGTCGAAGCGCAGCCCGGGGCCGAGCTGCAGGCGGTAGGTGGCGCGCAGGTCGGCCACTACGTCTCCGGATCGATGCGCTTGAGCACCGTCACAGAGCGCGCGAGCGTGTCGCACGGCTCGCGCGCCTCGTAGGTCGCCGATCCCGGCACCGCGTCCGGATCGGCGGTGCCGAGCTCGTTGGTCCACGTCGTCCCCCAGCGCTTGGCGGGCAGCGTGAAGGTCACGTCCTCGTAGTGGGCGTTGACCAGCAGCAGAAACGAGTCGTCGATGATCTGCTCGCCCTTGCGGCCGCGGTAGGGGAACTCGTGGCCGTTGAGAAACAGGCCGACGACGTGGCCGTCGCCTGCGCCCCAGTCGCGCTGGGTCATCCGGCGCCCGTCGGGACGAAACCACCACGCGTCGGGCAGCGTGCCGCCGACGGTCGCCTCGCCGAGCAGAAAGTGGCGGCGGCGAAAGACGGGGTGATCCTGGCGCAGCGCGATCACGCGCCTGGTGAAGTCCAGCATCTCGAGCTGGCGCTCGTCGTGATCCCAGTGATACCAGGAGATCTCGTTGTCCTGGCACCAGGCGTTGTTGTTGCCGCCCTGGCTGCGCGAGAACTCGTCGCCGCCGAGCAGCATCGGCACGCCTTGAGACAGCAGCAGCGTGAGCAGGATGTTGCGCTGCTGGCGCTCGCGCAGCGCGAGCACCTCGGGGTCGTCGGTCGGACCCTCGACGCCGCAGTTCCACGAGCGGTTGTCGTCGGTGCCGTCCTTGTTGTCCTCGAGATTCGCCTCGTTGTGCTTGTGGTTATAGGACACGAGATCGGCGAGCGGAAAGCCGTCGTGGGCCGTGATGAAGTTGATCGACGCGACGGGCTGGCGGCCGTCGTCGCCGTACAGGTCGCTGGAGCCGGTGAGCCGCTGGGCGAAGTCGGCGACGCTCGCATGGCCTCGCCAGAAGTCGCGCATCGAGTCGCGGTAGATGCCGTTCCACTCCGTCCACAGGACCGGAAAGTTGCCGACCTGGTAGCCGCCGGGACCGACGTCCCAGGGCTCGGCGATGAGCTTGACCTGCGACAGCACGGGGTCCTGGTGGATCGTGTCGAAGAACGCGCTGAGGCGGTCGACGTCGTAGAGCTCGCGCGCCAGCGCGCTGGCGAGATCGAAGCGAAAGCCGTCGACGTGGCACTCCATGACCCAGTAGCGCAGCGAGTCCATGATCAGCCGCAGGACGCTCGGATGGACGGGGTTCAGGGAGTTGCCGGTGCCCGTGAAGTCCATGTAGAAGCGCGGGTCGTCGGGCATCAGGCGGTAGTACGTCGCGTTGTCGATGCCCTTCAGCGACAGCATCGGCCCGAGGTGGTTGCCCTCGGCGGTGTGGTTGTAGACGACGTCGAGGATGACCTCGATGCCGCCCTTGTGCAGCGCCTTGACCATGCCCTTGAACTCCCGCACCTGCTCGCCGCTGGAGCCCGTCGCGGCGTAGTCGGAATGCGGTGCGAGAAAGCCGATCGAGCTGTAGCCCCAGTAGTTCGACAGCCCCCTGTCGGTCAGAAAGTGCTCGTCGGCGTTGTGGTGCACCGGCAGCAGCTCGACGGCGGTGACGCCGAGTTCCTGGAGGTACTTCAGCGCCGGCTCGGACGCCAGGCCGCCGTAGGTCCCGCGCAGGTCCTCGCGGATGTCGGGATGCAGCATGGTGAAGCCCTTGACGTGCGTCTCGTAGATGACCGTCTGGTTCCACGGCGTGGCCAGCAGGCGGTCGCCCTCCCAGTCGAAGCCGGGGTCGATGACGAGGCCCTTGGGCATCGCCTCGGCGTCGTCCTCGTCGTCGGGCTCGAGGTCCGCGGTGTCGGACTGGTCGGGGATGTAGGGCAGCGTGCTGCCTTTCTCCCACTGCACCTCGCCGTCGATCGCCTTCGCGTAGGGGTCGATCAGCAGCTTGTGGTGGTTGAAGCGATGCCCGCTCTCAGGGTCATACGGCCCATGGACGCGGTAGCCGTAGCGCTGGCCGGGGCCGACGCCGGGCAGGTAGCAGTGCCAGTTGAACGCGGTGCACTCGACGACCTCGACGCGCTCCTCCGCGTCGTGCTCGTCGTACAGGCACAGCACGACGCGCTCGGCGTTCTCGCTGAAGAGGCTGAAGTTCGTGCCGCTGGGAGTCCATGTCGGACCGAGCGGAAAGGGGCGGCCGGGCCAGACCTTGCGGTCGCTCATCGAAACAGGGCTCCTGTCTTGGGTGCGAGCAGCACGTGACCGGCGCGCAGGTCGGCGTTGGCGGTGGCGAGGACGAGCTGCTCGTGCCCGTCGAGCGGGACCTCGCGCAGTCCGTCGGCGAAGTTCGCGCACAGGCGAAACGGCCCGCGATCGACGGTCAGCCAGCGCTCGTTCTCGTCGTGTGCCGTGACGGCGTCACCGGATCCGGCCAGTTGCGGTCGTACTCGCAGCAGGTCAGCGTAGAGGGTGGCGAGGAGCGGGTCGCGCTCGCGCGTGAGCTTGGAGCGCTCGAACGTCGCGCGGTCCTGCGGGTCGGGGACCTCCTCGCCGGCGAACTTCGCGAAGGCCGCGAACTCGCGCCGACGTCCGTCGCGCGTCGCGGTCGCGATCTCCTCGTCGATGTGATCGCTGAAGAACTGAAACGGCGCCGGCTCGCCGTATTCCTCCCCCATGAAGAGCATCGGCACGAACGGCGACAGCAGCGTGCAGAACGCCGCCAGCGCGCGCACGTCGCCGGGCAGGCGGTCGCCGAGCGCGCGGTTGCCGACCTGGTCGTGGTTTGCGTCAAAGACGACGAACTGCTCGGGCGGGCGGTCGTCGGCGGGCGCGCCGAAGCGCATTTTTCGAAACTCCGAGTACTGGCCGTCATGCACGAACGGGCGCCGGTAGGCCTTTGCGAGGTCCGCGACGTTGCCGAACTCGGCGTACCAGCCGTCGGTGTCGCCGGTCAGCAGCACGCGTAGCGCGTGGTGGAAGTCGTCGGCCCACTGCGCGTCGTGGCCGAAGCCGCCGAGCTCGCGCGGGCGGATGACCTTCGGGTCGTTGAGGCCCGACTCCGCGATCAGCAGCGAGCCCTGCCGTGCCGCATGAACGCGGTCGGCGAGCTGAGCCATGACCGGGTAGGCGCCGGTGTCGTAGATCGCATGGATCGCATCCAGGCGCAGCCCGTCGACGTGGAAGTCGCGCATCCAGCCCTCGGCCGACTGCAGCACCCACTCGCGCACGGGGTCGGAGTGCTCGTCGTCGTAGTTGATCGCGTTGCCCCAGAACGTCGAGTAGCGGTCGGTGAAGTACGGCCCGAACGCGGCCAGCGCCTGGTTGCCGGAGGCGCCGACGTGGTTGTAGACGACGTCGAGGATCACGCCGAGCCCGCTCGCGTGGGCGGCGTCGACGAGTCGCGCGAAGGCCTGCGGGCCGCCGTAGGTCGACTGCGCCGCCGACAGGTAGACGCCGTCGTAGCCCCAGCCGTGATCGCCCGGGAACTCGGCGACGGGCATGATCTCGATCGACGTGACGCCGAGGCGCGCGAGCTGCGGCAGGTGCTCGATCGCCGCATCGAACGTGCCGGTGAGGGTGAACGTGCCGACGTGCAGCTCGTAGATGACCTGCTCGGCCAGCGACGCCGGGACGAAGTCCTCATCGCTCCATTCGAAGTCGCGGGCGTCGACGATTCGAGACGGGCCGCGCAGGCCCCGCGGCTGGTGGCGCGAGCACGGGTCGGGCAGCGCTTCGCCGCCGAGCACGTAGACGTAGTCCTCGCCCGCGTCGGCCGGCACGCGCGCCTCGTACACGCGGCCGCCGGCGCAGCTCAGTGCGTGCTGGCGATCGCCGATGCGCACCCCGACGTCGTCGGCGTTCTGCGCCCAGACGCGGAACTCGACGAGCCCGTCGCCGGCGGGGGTCGCGCCGAGGCGGCGCTCCCACGGCAGGGGCTGATCGGTCGCAGGCACCGCCCCAAGGTACCCATCGCCCCGCCGATCATGCGTGGCGCGCGCCGGGCGGGACCTCAGGCGACGCCGGCTTCGTACAGGTCAAGAACATCGAGCGATCGCCGGCGATCACGTGGCGCCAGGCGTAGCGAGCGATGCGGTTGGCCTCGATCAGCACGCGCCCGGCGGGGTTGCTGCGCAGCGCGCGCTCGAGCCCCGCGAAGCGGTGCTCCGGCGCCAGGCGGCGGGCGTTCGCCGGCACGCCGCGCAGCCACGGCCGCGCGATCTGAAAGCCGGCCGCACGCGCCGCGCGGAGGTACTGGTGCAGGAAGTAGACGTGCTCGTTGCCCTCGTACTGCTCGACCTCGCGGCCGTGGTCGAGCTTGGGCCGCAGGAGGAAGCGCAGGGGCTCGTTGACGATCAGCAGCTTGCCGCCGGGCTTGAGCACGCGGTGCAGCTCGCACAGGGTGCGCTTCAGGTTCGCGTGGTCGTTGTGGTGCAGGACCTCGCAGCAGAAGACGTAGTCCATGCTCCCGCTCGCCAGCGCCGGGTCGTACATGACCGACAGCAGGCGCTCGAAATACACCTCGCCGGACTCGAGAAAGTACTCCGCGGTGCGCAGCCCCTGAAGCTCCGCGCTCGCGATGTCCAGCGCGATCACGTCGAGTCCCTGGCGCGCGAAGATGTTGCTCGCCCAGCAGGTGTTCGAGCCGACGTCCAGCAGCCGCTCGCCGGGTGCGAACGACGTCATCTCGAGCACGTCCTTCATCGCCCGGCCCTGCGCGTACCAGTAGGCGAGGTGGACGTCGGGCAGCGCGAGGATCCGCTCGCGATCCCAGCCGTCCGCGCGCATGACCTCCGCGAAGCGATCCAGCCCGGCGGCCTCGCGATGGACGAAGTCGGGGGCGTCCCACAGCATGTCGACGATCCCGTCGGCGATCGCGGCCGCGCCGCCGCAGGCGCCGCAGCTGATCTCGCCCTCGCGCACCTCGCGCTCGTCGCTGCGACGCGCCGTCAGAGTGAGGCTGCCCTCGGCGCGGCAGCGCGGGCAGCGCAGGATCGGAAGGAGGGAGGCGCGCATGGCGAACGGCGCCGCACGGCGCCCGCCGGGAGTATGGCGGCGCGGGTTATCGTCAGCACCCCGGCGGGCGAGGCCGGAGAAGATCGAGCGAGAGGATCTGAGATGATGACCGCGATCACGCCCTACCTGCTCTACGAGGACCCCGCGGCGGCGCTCGACCTGCTGGGGCAGGCGTTCGGCTTCGAGGAGGTGCTGCGCCATGGCGGCCCCGACGGCGGCGTCGACCATGCCGAGATGCGCCTCGGCGACGCGGCGATCTATCTCGGCGGACCGGGCGGCGACTATCGCAATCCGGCGCGGCTGGGCGCGGCGACGGTGCTCATCTGCCTGACGGTCGACGACGTCGACGCGGCCTGCGAGCAGGCGCGCGCGGCCGGCATCGAGATCTCCGAGGAGCCCGCCGACCAGGCGTACGGCGAGCGGCGCTTCGCGGCGCGCGACCCCGAGGGCCACGTCTGGTTCGTCGCGCAGCCGATCGGCGACGTCGCGCCGGAGAGCTGGGGCGCGACGCAGCCGGACTGACGATGGCGGCCGAGTGTGCCCACGGCATCGCGACGTGGTCCTCCCCCGCCTGGCTGGCGGCGGCCGGCTCATGGCTGGACGAGCGCCTCGCCGAGGCCGGCATGCAGCGTACGGGCGAGGTGCGCCAGCCGCACCTGCTGCCGTGGTCGACGGTGCTGGGCGCGCCGACGACGGGCGGCAGGGTCTGGCTGAAGGCCGAGGGTCCGAGTCAGGCGTTCGAGGTCGGCCTTTACGGGCTGCTGTGCGCCGTCGCGCTGAACGACGTCCTGACGCCGATCGCCATCGACGCCGATCGCGCGTGGCTGCTGCTGCCCGACGGCGGCGAGCCGCTGCGCACGCAGCTATCGGGCGACGCGCTTGCCGACGCCGTCGCCGCCGTCCCGCCCCGCTACGCGGCGCTGCAGCGCGTGCTCGTGCCGCACGCCGACCGCCTGCTAGTGCTCGGCCTCGCCGACATGCGGGCCGCGGCGATGCCCGAGCGCTTCGACGAGGCGCTCGAAGCCGTGCACGCGTACGTCGAGGCGCATGGCACCGAGCACGATTGGCAGGCATGCGGACGCGCAGCGGCGATGCGCCCGCAGGTGGCCGCATGGGCCGAGCGGCTCGCCGGCGCCCCGGGGGCGGCGACGATCGACCACAACGACCTGCACGCGCGCAACATCCTCACGCGCGGGGACGGCGACGCGACGTTCTTCGACTGGGGCGACAGCGTCGTGGCGCACCCGTTCGCGAGCATGCTCGTCACGCTGAGCTTCCTGCGCATTCACGTCCTGGAGTGCGAGCCGGGTGATCCGCGGCTGCTGCGCGTGCGCGACGCGTACCTCGGCGCATTCGCCGATCTCGCACCGCACGCCGAGCTCGTGGAGACGCTCGAGCTCGCCTGCCGCCTGGCGAAGATCGCCCGCGCGCTCACGTGGGAGCGGGTCGCGCAGGCGCTCGACCCGCAGGACGTCGAGGACCGCTGGCGGCGCACACCGCTCGAGTGCCTCATGTCGCTGACGGCAGCCTCCTACCTCGACCCCTGAGGGCCGCAGCACGCCCCTCTACCCGGCGGGGCCCGCGACAGTCGCCGAGCGCGGTCCCGGGCGGCCCGAGACGTTGTCGCGAGCCGCGACCGCGTAGTGGTACGTGCGCTTGCGGCGCAGGCCCACGACGGTCAGCCTCGCGGTCGCATCGGTGCTGGTGACATCGAACGAGCAGGCGCCCTTGCACAGGGCGGTGGCGCGGCGAAAGTCGCGCGCGGTGCGGATCGGGCGCTCGGACTGCTTGATGAGATAGTTCGTCGCCGCCGGCGCCTTGAAGCCGTCCGTGCCCGCCACGCGGAACGTCAGCCGCAGGCTGCGGCTGCCCGCCGCGCGGACCGTAAGCGCACGCACCGGGCCCGGGATCTTTCCGTGGCGCAGCGTGCACAGCTTGCGCAGCCGCTCGCCGCGTGCGGCTGCCAGGCGCCGCACGCGGGCCAGGCGCGAGCGGCGGTCGGCTGCGACCCTGCGCGCGGCATTGCTGCGGCAGGAGCGGATCGCGGCCTCGCGGGTGCTCTGCGCCGCCAGCGCTGCGGCCAGCGGGTCCGGCGCCGGCGCAACGGGTCCGGGCGTCACGGGCGCCGGCGTGGCTGGGGGCGGCGTCGTCCCACCATCGGCCGGCGGTGGCGGTGGCGGCGGTGGTGGCGGCGGCGGCGGCGCGACCGGGCAGCCCGCGCCCGCGATGCCGGGCTGGCCGAGAACCACCGGCCCGGCCATGGCCGGGGTCTCGTTGTCGCCGATGGAGACCTCGTTGCAGTAGCCCAGGCGCCCATTGGCGCCGTAGCCCCAGCAGCGCACGCTGCCGTCGTCCATGCGCGCGCACGTGTGCAGCGCACCGGTGCTGATCGCCGTGGCGATGCGCCCGGCGCCGAGGGCGACGGGGCCGACCGAACCCGGGGTCTCGTCGTCGCCGATCGTGTTCGCGTTGGCGTAGCCGAGTTGCCCGAAGGGCGCGAAGCCCCAGCAGCGCACGCTGTTGTCGTCGAGGATCGCGCAGGTGTGCGAGCCGTTGATGTCGATCGCCTGAGCCTTGCGCCCGGCGCCGAGATCAACCGGGCCGACGGTCCCCGGGAACTCGTCGTCGCCGATGCTGAGGCTGTTGCCGTAGCCCAGCCGGCCGCTGCCGCCGGCGCCCCAGCAGCGCACGGTGTCGTCGTCGAGCACGACGCAGGTGTGCCCGACGCCGGTGCTGATCGCCTTCGCGGTGCGCCCGGGGCCGAGGTTCACGGGCCCGGTCGTCTCAGGCGTCGTCTCGGGCGTGCGGGCGATGTCCAGCGTGTTGCCGAAACCCAGCCGGCCGTTGCCCCCGAAGCCCCAGCAGCGCACGGAGTTGTCGTCGAGGATCGCGCAGGTGTGCGACCCGCCGCCGCTGATCGCCTTCGCCGTGCGACCGGCGCCGAAGTTGATCGGGGCGACGGTGCCGGGGGTCTCGGTGTCGCCGATGTCGGCTTGCGACCCGGTGCCGAGCCGCCCATCGAGGCCAAAGCCCCAGCAGCGCACCGTGTTGTCGTCGAGGATCACGCATGTGTGGCCGTCGCCGGCGGTGATCGCCGTCGCGGTGCGCCCCGCGCCCAGAAAGACGGGCCCGGCCGAGCCCGGCGCCTCGTCGTCGCCGATCGTGTTCGTGTTGCCGTAGCCCAGCCGGCCGTTGGCGCCGAAGCCCCAGCAGCGCACCGTGTTGTCGTCGAGCAGCGCGCACGTGTGGACGTTGCCGGCGGTGATCGCCTTGACGGTGCGACCGGCGCCGACGTTGACCGGTCCGAATGCTCCCGGCTCGTCGTCGTCGCCGACCATGCTCGTGTTGGCGTAGCCGAGCGCGCCGTCGCCGCCGTAGCCCCAGCAGCGCACGGCTGACGTGATCACGACGCAGCTGTGAAAGGCGCCGGTCGCGAGCAGACCCGCGACCGGCGACGACGGCTGCGACGCCTGGTCACCCGCCGCGGCGCCGGGCAGCAGCGCCGCAGCGCCGATCGCGACGAGCACGATCAGCGCATGCGGCGCGCGACTGCGCAACGCCCGGGACAACAACCTGCTGTTCATCGCCGGAGTGCCTCGCGCTCAGCGCACGACCCTGGCGGTCACGGAGACCGGCCTGGACAGACGCCCGCCCGAATCCCTGGCGCGCAGCGTCAGCCGGTAGGTGCCGGGCTTCAGGAGCCGCCCGCCGACACGGGCGACGAACCGCACCCTGTTGGCACCCTTCTTGCGGTTGCTGGTCACCGTGCCGCGGGTCTGGAAGCGGACGCACGGCCTGCGCTTGCGAGTCACGGGCGTCAGCGCGACGCACCTGCTGCCGATCCGCCGGCCGGCGACGCGCTGTGCGACGGCGATCGACAGCCTGGCGTCCTTGGACAGGGTGAGCCGGATCGTCGTTCCCAGCCGGGCCTTGAAGGCCCTGCGCGCGAGCGACACCCTGCTCAGCACCGGTCCGGCCTCCGCTGCCGGTGGCGCGACCGGCGGCGGTGCGACCGGCGGCGGTGCGACCGGCGGCGGCGCCACCGGCGGCGGCGCCACCGGCGGCGGTGCTACCGGCGGCGGCGGCGGCGGTGGCACCGGCCCCGGAGCTGCCGGTCCGGCGATGCTGAAGCTGGAGATCCCAGTCAGCCCGTTGTCGGCGGCCTGGGCCGCGGCGGTGCTATACAGCGGTGCCGGAGCCAGCATCAGGATGCCGGTCTCGCGGCCGGCCACGCCGCCCTGCAGGGCCGCATCGATCGGCTTGGTCCCGTCGGCGACGTAGACGACGTTGCCGGGCAGGCCGCGTGCCTTGGACTCGGCGACGACGGCCTTGGAGGTCGCGTACTGATCGGCACCGCCGAGACGGGTCGGATTCGTCGCGGCCGGCAGCGCCGAGAGGACGCCCGAGCTGACCGCGTCGGTCCCACCGATGACGAGCGTCTTGTTGATGTCCAGCGAGGTCAGCGCCGCGCTCGTCTCGGCCGGAATCGCGTTGGCGCTGACGTACAGGAACGGCAGCCTCCGCGCCGCAGCCAGGCCCGCGGCCGCGGCCGCGTCCGGGCTTGCGGGGTTGGCGATGATCGCCGCGTCGTACGCCGGCGAGTCGGCTGTCAGCTCGACCGGCAGGCGGCGATCGAACGCGGCCGCGACGGCCGCGGCCGTGGCCGCATCGTTGGCGCCCGACAGGCGGGTGACCGTCGGGCTGGGAACGCCTGCTGCGGTCATCGCAGCGGCGACATCGGCCATCACCTGGGGTGACAGCTGCGCGGCATCACCGATGACGAACGCGCCGTAGGGCCGCAACCGGGAGATCTCGGCCTTGACGGCGGCCGTCAGCCCGCCAGCGGGCGAGAGCAGCACCGGTGCCGGGTTCGCGCGGCCCAGAACCTGGCCCGCCAGCGCACCCGCCACGTCGGTCTCGTTGACGATCACGACGCTCGAGGCGTTCCTCGTGGCGGGACCGAAACCTCCAGGCCCGGCCGGATCGCGCACTCCGCCGGTCATGGCGCCCTCGTTTCCGCCCCGGTAGCCGCGCCGCGACAGCGCGACCGAGCGCGACACGACATCCGGCGCGTCGACGTGGGTCGTTGGCACGGCGCCGGACGCGTTGAAGTTCACCTTCGCGAGGTAGGTGTCCTCGGTGTCGGTGTCCCAGTTGCCCTCGCGGGAGTCCATCCATCCGACCAGCAGCTGGTCGCCGCCGACCGTGACCGCCTGCGGGCCCCAGCTCCAGTAGCCCGAGGGGCGCGTGTCGTAGCCGACCTCGTCGTTGTTGGAGCGGTCGGAGACGCGGATGTTGGAGGAGAACGAGTCTCCGCCGTTCTCCGAGTAGGCGAGATACGTGTCGCCGAGGCGCAGGTCCTCACAGAAGCTGTGCGAGTGCGTGCACTGGCGCTCGCCGGGACCCCCGTACCAGTGGCGACGGTCGTGCCAGACGACGTTGACGCGGCCGTTGGGCGAGACCGACACCGTCGGGTGGCGCGTCTGGACGACCGGGGTGCCGGGGTACTGCGTCCGGTCGCTGATGAGCTTCGGCGTCGACCACGTCGCGCCGCGGTCCTTGGACCGCTGGTAGTACACGGCCGAGTCGGGGCTGATGAAGTGGTCCGTGCCCTGGAAACCGCCCGCGGGAGCGGTCGGGCCGGTCGAGCCCTGGCTGTAGACGAGGTGGATCCAGCCGTTGGCTGGGTCCCGCGCCACACGCGGGTAGCTCGCGCTGGCAGAGACCGCGCCGGAGTTGAGAATGTGCGTCTGGGTCGACGTTCCGGTGTTGGTCACGCTTACGACGTCGACTGGGGCACTCCACGTCTGGCCGCCGTCGACCGAGCGCACGGAGTGCAGCAGTGCGGTGCTTCCCTGCGTGCGGTAGAGCAGCGTGACCGATCCGTCGCTGAGGTTCACGACGGGCTTGGACGGTGCGTCGGTGATCCGGGTAGCGGTGCCCGGCGGATTCGCGTTGGAGCCCGCCGAGAAGCTGTCGCCGCCGTCGTTGGAGACCACGACGCGCGCGTCGGAGCACGACGGGAGTGCGCACGCCGGAATGCCGAAAGTCTGCTGCGTCGATTGGGAGGCCGTGACGTAGACGCGGTCCCTGCCGAGGCCTCCGGCGCCGGGATGAACGGACAGGCTGGGGTTGAACAGGCTGGGGCCAGGCGTCGGGTTCGTCGCGCTGCCCGGGCCACCCTCGATCGCCACGACGCCGGTCTGCCAGCTTGCGCCGCCGTCCGTGGACTTGTAGACGATCGTCGAGCTGTCCGTGATCGAGTTGGTGGTCCGCGCGGCGGTGGAGGTCGTGTAGACGTTCTGTCCCGAGCCGAACTCGACCGACTGATAGGTGCGGCAGGAGCGCGCGAACGGCGCCTGGCCGGCCGCCGGGCTGGGCAGCGCGAGGGGCACGGCGGTGCTCCACGTCAGGCCGCCGTCGAGGCTTCTCGAGGCCTCGCAGACCAGGTCCAGGTAGTTGGCGTTGACCGTGACGACGTGCTGCGGGTTGGCCGGGTTGACGGCGAGGGCCGTCTGATCGCGGCCGCGATAGGGGTTGGGGTCCGAGTCGAGCTTGTAGTTCGGGCTGACGCGAACCTCGGCCTGAGCGGCGGGGACGAGCCCCGCCAGGCCGACGGCCGCGATGATCACGGAAAGACTGAACCGACGCATCGTCATGTCATGCACCTCGAAGATCGCCATTGCGCCGGCCTAGTTGCCGAGAGTCGGGCGGTTGTGCGCGCGCAGCCTGGTCGCGGCGAGGACGGAGCCCCCGGCGAGCAGGATCAGCGCAAGGATCACTCCGGCGGACAGCAGGCCCGTCGGACCCGCTCCCCCGGGTGCGGCGGCGCCCTTGGCGCCGGCAGCCAGCACGCGGATCCTCGTGCGGCCCGGCGTGAAGGCCACCTGCCTGCCGTTGGCGTAGGTCTGCGTGGCGATCACGAGGTAGATGCCCGGCGGCACCGCCGGCATCGGAAACTGGACGTTGTCGAGCTGGCCTCTGGTGTTGAGGTTGGCGCCGGCCAGGATGATCGTCCCGTCGCGGTGCTGCAGGCGGATGTTCACGGGGCTCGCCCCCGCAGCGGTGTTGAAGCTGCCGCCCGTGACCGTGACCAACTGCCCGGGACTGACGCTCTGCGGACTGAACTGGATCACCGTGCCCTGCGCCGATGCATTCGCCGCAACCATCAGGGGTAGCACGACCCCAACTATCAGAAACAGCCCGACCCTCCGCCTCATACCGACTCCCTTTTCAGCGCAACGGCTGTTCGATGTTCCCCATCCGAGAGGAACTTGCGGGTAGCCCTATCAGTGTGGGTGGCGCGCGTCTAGATGTCCGGCTCACATACCAGGGCTCTAGGCGTACATACTGGGGTCGTCCGGGCACATACTGGGGTCGCCGCGGCGCAGCGGCCCGTGAAAGCGGCCGATGACCTAGCTGCCGCTTGACGGCTCCGGCACGAGCCACACGACGCCCAGCGGCGGCAGCGTGATCTCCACGGAGCACGGCTGGCCGTGCCAGCCGAGCGCCGTGGCCTCCACGCCGCCGAGGTTTCCGGTGTCCGTCCCGCCGTAATGCGCCGAGTCGCTG
>Ga0136633_1000383_pt1 | contig 33480 bp, 39 predicted proteins | sample AntDrymeUQ832206_2_FD_105494 | JGI IMG/M metagenome (GOLD analysis project Ga0136633, IMG submission 105494) | Polar desert sand microbial communities from Dry Valleys, Antarctica - metaG UQ83 (22.06) | ecosystem: Environmental > Terrestrial > Soil > Desert | place: Antarctica: Dry Valley... | reverse complement strand
GTACGTCGCCGAACTGAAGGACCACGCCGTGGACCATGGCTTCCATGTCCACGACGAGCGGCACTTCGTCGAGACGTACTCGCTCCGCCAGGTCTGGGAGGTCGACCTCCATCCGGAAGAGGGGTGCGGCGGGCCGCTCGACCTCCATCTGGCCCTGGAGGTCGAGCCCCGGGTGCTCCTTGCCTTCGAGGACGTGGCCGCCAACCTGCCCGACGACGACGAGCCGCCGGACGAGTTCTCCTTCCCGCTCACCTTCACCTGGGCATTGCCACCACTCCCGAGCGGTCCGGACCTGCTCGTTCTGGCCACGGACCTGGCCGGCGTCGGAGGACCCGAGCTCCCACTGGAGGTGTCGGCCATCGATTCCTTCGGCTCGGTCACCGACGCCCCGGAGCGCAGCCTCACCATCGTCGCCCGCCAACAGGTGTCACTGGCCAAGGTGTGGGCCGGCGAGGAGCTGCTCTGCGACCTGCTCGACCGCTGCCTCGCCGTGAGCCGCTTCCTGCTCGAGCGGGCCGCCGCCTGGGGGGTGTGAGCGACTTCGCGAAAGGCTCTTGACAGAACCGGGCCTCGTCCTTACAGTGATCCTTGGAGTCCCAAGGGGGCAACCCAGAGATCGGCCTTCGGGCCGGGCGAAGGGAATCTTCCTCGGGACTCCACCTTTTTGCGCGTCTACGCCCGGATGGCGAAATCGGCAAACGCGATGGTCTCAAACACCATTGCCCGCAAGGGCTTGCGGGTTCGATTCCCGCTCCGGGCACGCACCTCGCTCCCGGGACTCTCCGGGCCGGCGTGGCGAGAGCACCCAGCGCAGGACCTCGAATCGCCGGACGTGCATTTCACGGTTGGTGGTCGGGTCATCTCTCTCTGCAGTGATAAGGCTGATGTCGTCCGGCACCGCCATGGCGACAGCACGGCCGCCGGCACCTACGGGGGGCACGACGTTTCCTACGGCGCGCAGTTCGGTTTTCGGGTCGTCGATGTCGTCGTCGACGGACGCGTCGTTGTCAATGTCGTGACAACGGGCCGGTAACGTCGTCGAACCGGACGGTTCGTACTCGTCGTGGTGGGCGTGGCCAGCGTGAATGGACGTTGTCGTAGCCGGTCGGACGGCCCGACCCTACGACACTCCATGCGGGAGAAGCAGTGACCACAGGTCGGTCGCTGGCTTCCGGGCCGCCGCCCGACGTACCACGCCGCCGCCCAATTGGCTCAATGAGCCGCCGCCAGATCGGAATGTCAGCGACCTCAGCCCGAAAACCTGAAGGGCCTGGACCGCATCGGTCCAGGCCCTTTCCGTTCGTCAACCATTTCGCTCCAAGCCCGTCCCCGATAGAGTCGCCGGCGCAGGCGGGCGTGGCATGCGCCCGCCCGGGCCACTTGTGCGAAGCGGAGGCGACCTGCCCAGGCAAGGGGGAATGTCTGTGGCCGTGCGAACGGAACCGGCGGGTGATAAAGGCCTCAGGCGTGGCACCCTCGGCCTGATCTCCAACGTAGTCATCGGCGTGGCGTCGACTGCGCCGGCGTACAGCCTGGCTGCCACCATCGGCCTGATCGCCGCAGCTGTCGGCTTCCAGACGCCTGCGATCATGGTCCTGGCGTTCATCCCGATGCTGCTGGTGTCAGTGGCCTACTACTACCTGAACCGAGCGGACCCCGACTGCGGCACCTGCTTTTGGTGGGTGACCCGGGCCATCGGGCCCCGAACCGGCTGGATGACGGGCTGGGCCATCATCGTCGCCGACGTGGTGGTCATGGCTGCGCTGGCCCAGATCGCGGGCCAGTACACCTTTCTCCTCTTCGGGGCCGACGGCCTGGCCGGCTCCACGTTCTGGGTGACGGTGGTCGGTGTCGTGTGGATCGTGACCATGACGGCAATCTGCACGGCGGGCATCCAGTTATCGGCCCGCACTCAGGTGATCCTGCTCACCGCGGAGCTGCTGGCCCTCGGGCTCTTCGCCGTGATGGCGCTTGCGAAGGTCTACGGGTCCTCACCGGAGGGGTCGGTACGCCCGTCGTGGAGCTGGGTGAACCCCTTCGCCATATCGTCGACGTCGGCCATGACCGCCGGGCTCCTGCTGGGCGTGTTCATCTACTGGGGCTGGGATTCCACGGTGGTGGTGAACGAGGAGACCAGGGACTCGGCCCGGACGCCCGGGCGGGGCGCCGTGCTCAGCACGCTTGTGCTGCTGGGCACGTTCGTGGGTGTGTCCGTCGCCGCGCAGGCGTTCCGGGGGCCGACGCTCTCGTCAAGGGATCCGACGACATCTTCGGAGCCCTGGGCAACGCCGTCCTGGGGTCACCCCTGGACAAGCTCCTCATCCTGGCGGTGCTCTCCTCGGCGGCGGCGGCGACGCTCACCACCATCCTGCCGGCGGCGCGGACGTCGCTGTCCATGTCGTGGCACCGGGCCCTTCCCCCCCGCCTCAGCGAGGTAAGCCCGCGCTGGCTCACACCTGCGTTCGCCACCGTGATCATGGGCGTTGTCTCGGTGGTGTGGTATGTCGGCCTGACACTGCTGAGCCAGAACCTCCTGGCCGACTCCATCGCCGCCCTGGGCCTGATGATCGCGTTCTACTACGGCCTCGTGGGCTACGCCTGCCCGATTTTCTTCCGTCGGGTCGTCGTCAAGAGCGCCAAGAACGCCCTGCTGCTGGGCCTCCTGCCCACGCTGGGCGCAGTCATGCTCACTGCGATCTTCCTCCGGTCCGCAGTCGACCTCACCGACCCCGAGATGTCCGGCTCCGGCACCTCGTGGTTCGGCGTCGGGCCGCCCGTGATCATCGCCGCCGGGTTCGTCGTCGTCGGGCTCATGCTGATGGTGCTCCAGTGGCGCCGGGAGCCCGACTTCTTCCGGCGGGGCCCCGAGACCGCGGATGCGCAGCCCCCCAGTACCCGGAATGTCGGGGAGTCTCCGGAGCTCGACGTGCGGGAACGGAACCTGCAGCGCCGGGCCGAGGTGGCGGAGCACTGGCGGACGCCCGGGCCCGGGTAGCCCCGAGCTTCTCGGGCGCCGCGAGCGCCATACGGCCGGCCCCCGGCGTCAGGCGCCCTTGCCGTGGCTCTGATCGGGACGGGTCAGCCACGCGTAGGCCTCGGCCAAATCCAGAGCCTGGGACGCGTTGTCCGTCGTCACCTTGCCGGTTCCCACCTGTCCGTCGATGGCCTGGAGCACCGCCAGACGGGTGTTGATCCAGGCCTGCTGAAGTTCCTCTTCGGTTGCCATGGCCGGGACTCTATGCGGCAAACGGCAAGGGGGTATGCACCACAACTCCTGCCGCGCCCGCCACTATGTGCTTCGTGAGTGCCTGGCGAAGCCTCAATAGAGTCGGCCGGCGTCCGAGGTCCGACGAGCCCGACATCGGCGCACCGCCCGTGTTCTGGGGGCGCATCGGCGCCTACGAGGCCGTCACGAGGAGCGGCGTGCTCCTCCTCCTTACGCCCGAGCGCGACCATCCGAGCCGGCGTGCTGCCACTCCCGTCCATCCGTCCGGTCGTAGCTCGGGGAGGTGATTCGCGGTACCGTGCGGGCAGTGAATGTCACACCCCTGAAGACCGCCATCCTGGTGCCCGGTGACGACATCGTGGAGGTGGCGAGGGCTGCGCTCGACGCTGCCGGCCTCCGGCCGGAGCCGTCCGACATCCTGGCGATCTGTGAGTCGCCGTTGGCGATCACCCAGGGGCGGATCATCGACATCTCCGACGTCCACCCCGGCTTCCCGGCCCGGGTGCTGTGCCGGCTGTTCGACTTCGACAGCAGCCTGTGCAATCCCTACGCCTTTCAGGTCGCCGTCGACCTGGTGGGCCTTCCCCGCATCTTGATCGCCCTGGCGGTGGGCGTGCCGAGCCGGCTCATGCGTCGCCACGGGGACTTCTACCGGATCGCCGGTCGCCAGGTGGCATGGATCGACGACATCCCGGGAAACCTCCCCCCCTACACGCAGGACATCGTTCTGGGCCCGGACGATCCGACAGGCGTAGCCTGCCGGGTGGCTGCCGCCCTGGGCTGCGGTGCGGCCGTCGTGGACGCCAACGATCTGGGTCGGGTGGAGGTCTGTGGCGCGTCCCCGTTCATCGATCACGACGTCCTTGTGGCGGCCATGCGGCCCAATCCGCAGGGCAACGCCGACGAACAGACGCCGCTCGTGCTCGTGCGAGCGTCCTGAGCGCAGTGCCGCTCCTCAGAAGTGTGGTCGGACTCACGGGTCTCGGCGGAGCTGCGGCCACCGCCGGATGGTTCGCCTTGGTTCGGCTCCAGGGAGACAGCGAGATGGGTTTCGGCCCGCTCACGGTGATCGAGACGACCGACGGCTCCGTGCACGCCGAGATCGAACTCGTCAACCGCGGCCGGGAGGGCGGCGTCGTCCGCCGGCTCGACGGTCGCTTCGTCGAGGGTCCCCCGGGGCGGGTCCTGGTCACCCGCAAGGACAGCCTTCCCCCCCAACGGGGATGGTGGGTGTCGAACATCCTCCGTCCCGGCGAGACGTGCGTGGCGGAGATCGACGTCGAGCTCGCCGAATCGGGTCGGGGCCCGGTGATCATCGAGCTCGACCTGCACGAGATCGGCCGCCGCCTCCTCGTGCACCGGAAGACGCGACTCACCCTCCCGACCGGGGTGCCTACCCGCAGCTAGCCGACCGGCAGGTGGGGCCCGACCTGGGACCGCAGCCAGGCGTGAAAGTGTACGAGCCCGTCCTCGAGGGGGATCTGGTACGGCCCGACGTCGTCTACCCCCTGGCGCCAAAGGGCCCGGCGGCCGGCGTCGATGCGCTCCACGATGAACCGGTCCTCCGCCGCGCTCTCGTCGTACGCAGCCTGGTGGGCTTCGACGATCTCGGGGTGGTCGGCGACGATGTCGCGCGGGTAGTACAGGTCCACGACGTTGACCGTGGACGTGGGTGACTCGGGCACCAGGAAGGACACGGCCAGGGCCTCCGGATACCACTCGAGCATCACATTGGGATAGAGGCAGAACCACAGCGCGGCGTGCTCCGGCGGCCGGCCCCGCAGGTCGGTGACCAGCCGGGTATAGGCCTGGTAGGGCTCAGAGGCCCCGGACAGGTCCCGCTTCAACGTCATCACCTGGTTCGACCACGTGGCGCCGAACTCCCAGTCGTCAGGCGTGAAAGCGTTGCAGTCGACATAGCCCTTCAGCCCGCTGTGGGCCGGCTCGACGTGGTACAGCTCCAGGTAGATCTCGAGGAACGTCTTCCAGTTGACCGGATAATGGTCGACGACCGTGCGCTCGTACACGTAGTCAGAGAAGTCGAACTCGCCCGCCCTGGAGAAGCCGGCCAGCTCGGCGGCGACGTTGCGAGAACCGTCGAAGAGCAGGCCGTTCCACCCCTGGAGGGGCCGACGGGCCAGGTCCCGGCACGGGTTCTCCGGAAAGTGGGGCGCAGCTCGCTGCCGGCCCTGGAGGTCGTAGGACCAACGGTGCACCGGGCACACGATGTTCCTGCCGTGGCCCCGGCCCTCGAGCATGAGGGCCTGGCGGTGCCGGCAGGCGTTGGAGAGCAGCTCGACGCCCTCGGCGTTGCGCACCAGCATCCACGCCTGGTCCCGCCAGTCCAGCACGTGGTAGTCGCCGGGCTCGGGGACCATGGAGCCCTGGCCGACGTACCCGGGGCCCGGACCGAAGACCCGCTCCAGCTCCAGGGCGTGGAAGGCAGCGTCGACGTACCAGTGCACCGGTAGCTGCTGGTCCAGGTGGAGCGCGGTCCCGGTCATCGGCAGACGACCTGGATAGTGTCGAGGGCGGGGTCACGCGGCCCCACGATGCGGCATCCAGCCTCGACCTGGAGGACCAGGTATTCCACCAGCTCGGCGGTGAGGCGCTCGCCGGGCACCACCACGGGGATGCCCGGGGGGTAGCTGGCGGCCAACTCGGCCGAGACCCGGCCGACCGATTCCCGCAGCGGCACCCGCTCCTGGCGGGCGTGGAAGGCCTCGGTGGGGCTGAACACCTGCTCGGGGAGGTGGACCAGCCCGCTCTCCAGGAACCCGGCCACCGGCGGGGCCGGGTCGTTGAGCTTGTCGGCGATGGTGAGCAGGGCGCTGGTCAGGCGCTCTACCGACGCCCGGTCGTGGCCGATGGTGACGTTGGCCAGGACGTTGGCGAAGTCCGACATCTCCACGGAGACGTCGTAGGAGTCGAAGAGCATCCGGTCGACCTCGTAGCCGGTGTGGCCGGTCCGGACCACGTTGACGCACAGCCGGGTTGGGTCGACCGCCTCCACCCCGTAACTGCCGATCAGCCGCTTGTCGATGCAGGACAGGCGAGGGTGCTCGCTCAGGACGCTGCGCGCCTCCTCGGCGAGCGCAATGGTCTCCTGGAGCAGTTCCCTGCCCTCGGTGGCCATCTGCATGCGAGCCACATCGAGAGAGGCATACAGGAGGCACGAGGGGCTGGTGCTGAGTAACAGCTTGCTCACTACCTCGATCCGATCCTGGTCGATCAGCGGGCCCTGGACGTGGAGCATTGAGGCCTGGGTGATTGCGCCGATCAACTTGTGCGTGCCGGTCACCGCTGCGTCGGCCCCCAGCGCGAGGGCGTGGGCCGGTAGGTCGGGGTGGAACGGCAGGTGGGGGCCCCAGGCCTCGTCGACCAGAAGGGGCACACCGTGGCGATGGGCCACGTCGGCGATCCCGGCGACGTCGCAGCACGTGCCGTAGTAGGTCGGCGAGACGATTAGGACGGCCTTGGCCTCCGGGTACGCCTCCAGACCGGCCTCGACGCTGGCCGGGGTGACGCCGTGGGCGATGTGGCTGGCCGGGTCGAGCTCGGGGGGCAGGTAGACGGGCCGGGCCCCTGCGAGGATCAGGGCCGACACGATGGCCTTATGGGTGTTCCGAGAGGTCAAGATGACGTCGCCGGGATGGCAGACGCTGATCACCATGATCTGGTTGCCGCTGGTCGAGCCGTTGACGAGGAACCACGACCGGTCGGCGCCGTAGGCCGCTGCAGCCAGCTCCTCGGCCTGCTCCAGGGCCGAACCGTGGACACCGTCCAGCATGCCGAGCCCGGTGCAGAGGTCGAGCCGGAGAGTGTCGGGCCCGAAGAGCTCGCTGAGGCGCTGATGCGCCCCCCTTCCCTGGATGTGCCCGGGAGTGTGGAAGACGGATCGGCGGACCGACGCATACTCCTGTAGGGCCTCGAGATACGGCGCCCGCTGCTGGTCGAGCGCCGCCGTGTCTGGCCGATTGCCGGCGATCATCGCCGAAACCCTAGTCGTCGCCTGCATCGCCTTTGTGGACCCGAAGGAGGCGGCTGCGGAGGGGAGTGCGCCGGGTAGCCTGCGCCCGTGGATCGCGAGTTGCTGGACCTGCTGTGCTGCCCGCTGGACCGTACCGCGCCCCTGACCATGGCCGAGGACTCCCTTTCCTGCCCGGCGTGCGGTGCCGTCTTCCCGATCGACGACGGGATCGTCGTGTTCCTGAGCGCCCAGCAGCTCTCCGAGGAGGAGGCGCGGGAGAAGGACTACCGCAGCGCCGAGAGCGAAGACTACGACGACCTGTACGCGGGCTACACCGACGCCGTGGAGGTTCCCTCGGTGATGCACCGGGTGGGCCGACCGTTCGGCCCCGTGCTCGACGCCGGCTGCGGCACAGGCCGGATCACCGAGGCCCTCGTCCGGCTCGGACAGCCCGTCGTGGCCGTGGACTACAGCGACGCGTGCCTGCGCCGGATGCAGCGCCGGTGCGCTGGGGGACGCGTGCTCGCCGTTCAGTCCGACCTCCGCTCCATCCCGGTCCGATCCGACGCCATGGCCGCCGTCACCTGCATGGAGGTGCACCAGCACGTGCGCGACCACGATCGTCCCCGCTTCGTCGCCGAGCTGGCGAGGGTGCTGCAGCCGGGTGCCACCCTGGTCATCTCCACGTTCAACTTCAACGTGGTCTTCCGGGCCTGGAGTCTCCTGGGGAACGAGGGCGCCCGCCGGGGCGAGCACGTGCTGGGCAACGACTACCCCTATCGGCGCTTCGGGCGCAGCGAGTTCGCCGCCGAGCTGTCCGCCGCTTTCGACGTCGAGGAACTGACGGGCATCCGCAACATCCCGGCCCGCAGCCTGGCCCAGGCGATTCGTCGGGTCGGACTGGTTGGCGGCGGCGACCGGTTTCTGGCGTACATGACCCGACGGGGGCTGCGGGTCGACCATCTTCTCGAACACACGCCCATCGCCCGGGCTCTCGGGTTCTTCTGGCTGGCCCGGGCGGTCAAGCGGCCGGCAGCGGCGCGCCGGCTCATGCCGAGCTGACCTTTGAGCGCAACCGACGTTTCGGGGCCGACGTTGCCATCCGCCGGCAGCTCATGACTCTGTTGGAAGGTACGAGCGGCGGTGTCCGAAATGGCCGTCGATGTAGACCTCCCGGAACCACGGGCGTGGAACAGGCGCTGGGTCCCCCATGGGACCCGGCCGGTACGCTGTTACCGTGACCGGCCTCGCAAATGGGCGGCCTCAACGGGTCAGCGACCTCCTCATCGTGCTACTGGAGTGACGGAGGCGCCCCCCACCCGACCGGTACGCACGCGGCCTCTCTCGATCGGGATCCGGGCGGAGATCGCCGAGCGCCACCCCGAAATCCTCGTCGGAGGCTTGTTGGCTCGCGGGTTGCGCGCCGCCACTTCCCCGCCTCTCCCCGACGACACCGCCCAAGCCCTGGTCAGCCAGGACGTCACCATCGAGCTGGTGGCCGACCACCCGCTGATCCGCGACTGGCGCACGGCCATCGCCGCCTGCGGGCTGAAGCCGTCGACCTGGAAGTCGAGCCCCGAGCAGCTGGCCCGGCGGACGCTGAAGAGCGGTCCCGTGCAGACCGGGCTGGCCCTGGTCGACCTCTACTGCGAGGTGGCCACCCGCCACCTCGCTCCGCTGGGCGGCTACGACGTCGACCGCCTGCCGGGCGAGCCGATCGTGCTGCGGATGGCCCGTCCCGACGACCGCTTCGTGCCCCTTGGCGGCGGCGACATACCGTTGACCGACAAGGTGGCCGTCTACGCCGCCGGCTCCACCGTGCTGTGCTGGGCCTACAACTGCCGTGACTCCCGGGAGACATGCCTCACCGAGGACACCGACACCGGCCTCTTCCGCGGGGAGGCGGTCACCGCCCGCCAGCACGACGCCCTGCGCACCGCCCTCAGCGACCTGGCCGGACGCCTGTCCGCCGCCGGCGCGGAAGTCGGCCCGGTCGTGTTCGCCGACGCCGAGCATCCGGAGATCACCATCGAGTGAGCAAACTTCCGTCCCAGAGACGGATTTTGCTCACTGAATGCCACACTCTCCCCGTGCGCAAGCGGCCGTATCTCTTCATCGCCGCCGCCCTCATGGGCATCTACACGCTGGCCGCCGGCGCCCTGCTGGCAACGAAGGACTTCGACGACCGCGGGCCCCTGTCGCTGCACGAGCCGGCGATCACCGAACCGCCGGCCGACGTGGCCCGGCGGTGCTTCCCCGAGGCTGAGTCGGTCAAGATCGTGGGCGGCGCTATCCGGGACCGGACCTACTACGCCTGCTACGAGTTCGATGACGACGGCTCGGTGCTCGATGCGCGGGTGGTCGACGCGCAGGGTTTCACGGTCAACAACGCCGGCCTCGTCAAGGAGAGCGGCGCGTGGCCCTGGATCGCGACCGTCGACAACGCAACCGATCTTGTGTTCGGTGCCGTCGGTCTGGCGGTCATCCTGGGCCTGGGGTGGATGTACGGCCGGCGGGTCCGCCCGCCAGATCAACCCGGGGGGTGGTGGACGCGCACGTGGGTCCTCGTTGCGCTCGCCCTGATCCCAGTGCTGGGCTGGATCGTTCTCGGCGTGCTGCCAGGGGTCGACCGCCGGCGCAAGGCGCGGGCGGCGCTCCAGGCGGTGTTCATCTTCACCGGTCTCGTTCTCTTCGGCTTCCTGAGCGATAGCGCCACCACGGGTGACACCTGGGGGTTGGTCGTGAACGGCCTGCTGGCCGCCGGACTGGCCGTGGCCCTGATCGTGAGCCGGACGCTGCAGCCCGTTGCGCCGCCGGCCCCGCCGGCGCAGCAGACTCAGCCGGTGAGCACGCCGGCGCCCTCCGCTCCCTCCACCTCCAACCAGGAACCGCCGCCGTTCGCGGTCCAGCGCCCGTCCGACCTGCCGACCTTCGCCGACGTGGGGGGCATGCAAGCCCTCAAGAGCGAGCTCAAGGACACGTTCGGCCTGATGCTGGCGTTCGCCGGCGAGGCCCGGGAGTACAAGCTGCGCTGGAACGGGTTGCTGCTCCACGGTCCGCCGGGCGTGGGCAAGTCGTTCATCGCCCGGGCCACGGCGGGTGAGTTCGGGCTCAACCTCGTCCACATCACCACCGCCGACGTGGTGTCGGCCTACGCCGGCGAGGCGGCCCGGAACCTTCGGCGGGCCTTCACCTTCGCCTCCGAGCGCATCCCCTGCATCCTGTTCTTCGACGAGTTCGACTCCATCGCCCAGCGCCGCGACGACTTCCAGAACTCCGAAGCCCGGCGCACGGTCAACGAGCTGTTGCGCGAGGTCGAGCAGTGGCGCAGGGTGCCCGAGCTGATCGTGATGGCGGCCACCAACTCCCTCGACGCCCTCGACCCTGCAGTGATCCGCCCCGGACGGTTCGACCGCCACATCAGGGTCGACCTGCCCGACGCCCCGGCGCGGGCCGCCATCTTCGCCGCCGCTCTCAGAGGCCGGCCGTTCGCGGCCGATGTCGACATGACCGAGCTGGCGGTCAGCGCCGAAGGCCTCACGCCGGCGGCGATCACCCGGGCGGTGGAAGCGGCGTCGCTCGCCGCGTTCAAGGAGGCCACCGGGTCGGGCCAGGTGGTCAAGCTCACCGCCGCCCACCTGCGCACCGCCCTCGAGCAGCGGGGCGGCACCGACCGGCCGATGGTGGAGGACTGGACATGGGAGCAGCTCGTCCTTCCCGCCGCCACCAAGGCCGAGCTGCAGCAGGTCGTAGCCATGGTGAAGAACCCCGACCTGGCCCGGACCCTTGGGGTCGAGCCGCCCACCGGCCTGTTGCTCACCGGCCCTCCCGGCACGGGCAAGACCACCATCGCCAAGGTCCTGGCCGCCCAGGCCGGCTGCTCCTTCTACCCGATCACCGGGGCCGACGTGACCAGCCCGTGGCTGGGCGAATCGGAGCGTTCCATCGCCCGCCTCTTCGACCGGGCTCGCGAGAACCAGCCGTCGATCATCTTCCTCGACGAGATCGACGCCATCGCCGGCAAGCGGGGCGAGTGGGGCGGCTACGACCGCCAGATTAACCAACTGCTGGCCGAGATCGACGGGGTCGGCGGGCAGCGGGGAGTGTTCGTGCTGGGCGCCACCAACCGGCCCGACCAGCTCGACCCCGCCCTGCTGCGGGGCGGGCGGCTGTCACGCACCATCGAGATTCCGCTGCCGGACTTCAAGGGCCGCATCGCCCTGCTGCAGCTGTTCACCGCCAAGATGCCCCTCGACCGGGTGGACGTCGACGCCCTGGCCCGGCGCACCGCCGGCTTCAGTGGCGCCGACCTCAAGGCCCTCTGTCAGCAGGCGGCGGTCGAGGCCCTCACCCGCGCCTCCGCAGTCGTCACCGGCGAGGACATGGACGCAGCAGTGCTGAAGCGGGGCGGCGAGAAGGTCGACGTACCGCAGCCCGGCCGGGCCGCCGGCCCGTACATCTAGGAGTCCGCAGTGGTCTGCATCTTCTGCATCGCCGTCCTGATGATCGTGGCCGGCGCCCTCACCGCCGCCAGCCTCGACCAGATGGAGGAGCAGCTGGCCGAGAAGGCCGACGGCGGGGTCCAGCGGGTGAGCGACACCGAGTCGGTCGCCCGTTTCGAGCTCACGGTCGACGTGTCGGGCAAGAAGGCGCCGGTGGCGGTGACGCTCTACAAGGAGCACGGCCGGGCCCGCATCCAGGTGCTGACCCACGCGCTGACCGCCGAGGAGGTCGTGCGCCTCGAGGACGAGCTGGCTGAGGCCATCGGGGCGAAGATCGTCGACCGGTCGAGCCCCGAGGGCCACGAGCACGAGGAGGCCGCGCACCAGGAACCGGCGGGTGACGCCGAGCGGGTCGAGGTGGCGACGGCCGAGCCGGAGCGCCAGCGGGAGCCCGAACCTCCGAGGGGATAGCGCCCCCGAATACTGCAGCGAGGTTGTTGCGTCACGCCGGGCCGTCGCTCATCACCCGGCTCGTGCTGCTCGAACTGGCCGCTGCGGTCCTGCCGCTGGCCGTCATCGGCGTCATCGGTGTCCTGGTCGGCCGGGTGACCGCCGGCGCCGCCATCGCCGGGCCGCTCGCCGGCCTGAGCCTGCTGCTCTTCCTGCAACAGGCGATCGGCCCGCCGAGGGCCAGTGGCAGAAGGTGGCGATGGCCCGAGCGATGATGCGGCCGGAACCGGTGCTGCTGCTGCTCGATGAGCCGACGTCCGGCCTCGACCCCCAGGCCGAGCACGCGCTCTTCGAGCTGTTCGCCGGCGTCGCCGCCGACTCCGCCAGGCGCAGCGGTGCCATTGCCCTGTTCGTGTCGCACCGCTTCTCGACGGTGCGGATGGCCGATCACATCGTCGTGCTCGCCGGCGGGCGGGGGGTCGAGGAGGGCGACCACGCCTCGCTCATGGCCCTGGGCGGCCTGTACGCCGAGCTCTACGGGATCCAGGCCCGTGCCTACGACTAGTGCCCCGTCAGGTGACATTGGCGATGCTCACGGCGAGCCAGCGGTGGTCCTGGCCGGCGTGGGTGAGGCGAACGTTGCCTGGCGGGGCACTATCTCTCAGTCCAGTAGCAGTCGACCCGGTACGGCACGCGCAACTCCTCACGACCGCGGGTGTCGGGATGCCCGGCGAGGACGCGCCGGACGTCGCCCAGGACCACGGCCTGGTCCTCAGAGTCGAGCGCAGCCACATGGCTCACGCCCCGGATCCGGTCGACGACGCCTTCGGGGGTGAGGGCGTGCTCATGACGGAACGTGGCCGCGTGCAGCGGCCCGAAACCGGTGCGACGGCTCAGTGCCGCATCACGCCCGTTCTCGTGGTCGCGCCAGGGAGCGTGTCGCTCGACGGCGTCCATGATCGCCCACACCCTGTCCACCCAGTCCACCGACCGGCAGGCCACCACAGCCGGCGGGTAGGTCGGGCGGGACGTCTCGTACGCCTCGGCCTCCCTGTCGAACCCGAGCCTGGCGACCTCGTGGACCAAAGACGCTCAGACCAGCAGCGAGGTGGCAAGCTCCCGTAGCGCCCCGACCGCGTCGGAGTCGGGCGCGTGGTCCATCGGTGAGGCACCGGCCCTGTCGGCGGAGGACACGCCCCGGTCCTCGGGGATGACGATGTCGGGATCGACACCGAGCCAGGCGCGGATGGCGACCAGATCGTCGTCGCCGGTGACCTTGTTGGCCACCACCACCCTGCGGGTGATCCCCTTGGCCTCGGCCATCTCGAGCAGGCGACGGCCCACCTCGGCCGAGCGGGGATACGGCTCGACGACCACCACGAGGGCGTCGATCTGGCTGTCGTCGCCCCTTGCGACGGTCATCACGCCTCCACCGAGGTCGACGACGACCACGCGACCCGGCTTGTCATCGAGTGCGGCGAGCAACTGCCCGGCTGAAAGCCCGCCTCAGCCGGGGCGGAAGTGGTCGAACTTGCGCACCTGCACGATCCGTAGGTTCTCGCCGGCCTCGGCTGCGAACCGGTCGACGATGTCCTCCATCCCCTCCGCGATGGCGGGGCCGTCGAGCAGCAACGTCTCCCTGGCCCCGATGAGCCCGTAGGTGCCCTCCACGCCGAGCCCGAGGGAGATGCCGAGGTTGGGGTTCTCGTCGGCATCGACGGTGAGGACCTCCTGCCCGCCCTCGGCCATCAGGCGGGCCAGCACCCCGGCAACGGTGGTCTTGCCCGATCCGCCCTTCCCGGCGACGGCGATCCTGGTCACGGCTGTCCTCCTACTTCGGCGGGAACTGCGGCTTCCTGCAGGCGATCGGCGAGGCGGGCCACGGCCTGGCGGGCCGGCGTGGCCCGGTCGATCGTCACCAGCGGCTCATTGTTGCGCTCGGCCTGCTTCACCGCAGGGTCGAACGGGACGGTGGCCCACAGGGGGACGCCCAGCTCCTCGAGCGCGGTCCTCACGTAGGTCTCGTCCTCGGGCGACTCCACCTTGTTGGCCACGCCGACCAGGCGCATGCCGGGCGGCCACTCGCCCATGCCCACGAAGCGGCGAGCGGTCAGCACCGACTTGGCGAACGGCTCGACGACGACGACGGTTATCCCCGTGCTCCCCACCATGCCCCCTGCCACCTGGAGCGTGCCGCCCTGCAGGTCGACGACGACCCAGCCGCCCTGGTCGTCGAACTGGCGGGAGACGGTGTTGAACGCGACGGTGCCCGACCACCGGTCGAGGAAGCTCTCCCGCCGGAACTCGAAATCCTTCATGGTGGCGTCGGCATTGCCGACCTGCAGGAACCGGATACCACCCGGGCCGGTCCGGGCGCAGCGGTCGACGATCTCGGCTGGCGTGCCTTCTAGCTTCCATCCACCGTTGTCCCGGGTGGCGGCGCCTGCCAGGAACCAGTCGTCGGTGGGCGCCATGCCAAGGACCTGAGCCAGGCCTGGCACCGAGTCGGCGTCCATGGCCACCACCCGCTGGCCCCGAGAGCTCAGCTCGGCGCTGAGCAGCCCGGCGAGGCTCGACTTCCCCGACCCGCCCTTGCCCACGAGCACGACCCGCATCTCAGGCAACGTAGGAGCGGCGCAAAGCTTCGTCAAGAGGCCCGGAGGGGAAGAACGCGCGTGCGGACGAGGAGCCCTCCCCCGGCTGTCCTCTTCCTCCCTCGGGCATACTGGACGACAGCGACCCAATCTTCTGAGCAGGGAAACGTTTTTCGTGACGCCGGCGTTGTAGACATGAGGGACGGGCATGGAGCCCGTCCGTCGAGGAGGACCTCACCGTGCGTGCGAGCAACAACCCGGCACTGACCCGGAGCCCGGCTTTGACCGGGCGCGGCCTGGGCACCGTCGACCCGCTGGAGGATGCCTACCGAGGCCCCAGCGCCGGCTCCCGGGAGACCGGGCGGATGACCGTCGACGACGTCGTCAACCGCACCGCCCTGCTCCTGGCCATCGCCGTCGGCACCGGGGCCGTCACCTGGGCGCTGAACCTCGGCGCCCTGGCCTTCCCGGCCGCCATCGTCGGCCTCATCCTTGGCATGGTCATCATCTTCAAGCAGGTGATGAACCCGGGTGTGATCATGGCCTACGCCGCCATCGAGGGTGTGTTCCTGGGCGGGATCAGCCAGTTCTTCGACGCCCGCTACCCCGGGATCGTCATCCAGGCCGTCGTCGGCACTGCGGCGGTGACCGGCGGCGTCCTCGCCCTGTACAAGAGCGGCAAGATCAAGGTGACGCCGCAGTTCACCAAGATGGTGGTCGGGGCCACGATCGGGTTCTTCGTCCTCATCATGGTGAACCTGGTGGCCGGCTTCTTCGTCAGCGGAGGCCTGGGCCTGCGGCAGGGCCCCCTTGGCATCGTGGTCGGGCTCTTCGCCATCGGCCTGGCCTCCATGAACCTCATCCTCGACTTCGACATGGTCGAGAAGGGCGCCCGCCAGGGCCTGCCCACCAAGTTCGGGTGGTTCGCCGCCTTCGGCATCCTGGTCACCCTCGTCTGGCTCTACATCGAGATCCTGCGTCTCCTCTCCATCCTGCGGGGGAACGACTAAGAGGTCGTCCATCCGGGGCGCTCCCCGGGTACCGTCTGCAGGTGTAAGGCGGATGGCGGCGGTGCTCGGCGTGCTCGCATTCCTGCGCGCCGCCTGCGGTGGCTCGAAGGAGCGGGCCGCTCCAACCCGGTGCGCCCGCTCAGGGGCCGACCTCGGCGAGACCGTGGATCTGCCCAAGCTGCCCGGCGACGTCACGTTCGTCATCGATTTCCTCGACCACTTCGTGCACGGCGCCGGCGACGGGCTGGGACGGCTCAGGCGCGCGCCGACGCCCCCAGGGCTGGCGAAGCTCGATCAGGAACGCTGAGCGCCGCAGATGTACGACTGTGCGTGAGTAAAGCGTGTGACCAATGGGTACGACTCCTGTACCGCAATAGCGATCTGGAGGTTTACCAAAATGGGTATCGGAATCAGTGTCTTCCTGCTGGCAGTCGGCGCCATCTTGGCGTTCGCCGTGGACGCAACCGTCTCGGGCATCGACCTGGACACGATCGGGGTCATCCTGATGGTCGTCGGGGCAATCGGGCTGGTCACGACCATGGCCATCTTCGGCCGGAGCACCATGGGCCGCCGCGGCGTTGTCACCGACACCTACGTCGACGAGGGCCCCGTCACCCGCCGCAGCGTCGACTACTAGAAATCCCGCTTCCCCATTGAGCGGGTTCGGCCTCAGGGCCGGACCCGCTCTTTCGCGTCAGAGCGCAGCGACGAGGTTGGTGGCGGTGTCCATCGGCGACACCTTGTACCAGGCCTGGGCGATGGTCCCACGCTCGTCGATAAGAAACGCCGAGCGCAGGATGCCCATGTACTTCTTTCCGTACATGCTCTTCTGGACCCACACGGAGTAGGCCCCGGCCACTGCGTGGTCCTCGTCGGCCAGGAGGGGGAAGCCGAGGTCGTACTTGGCGTCGAACTTGGCCTGCTTCGCCGGCTTGTCGGGGCTCACGCCGAGGATGACCGTGTCGGCGACCTGGCCGGACACGTCGCGCAGGGCACAGGACTGCCTGATGCAGCCCGGCGTGTCGGCCTTCGGGTAGAAATAGAGCAGGACCTTGCGGCCCTTGAAGTCCGACAGCGCCACCGGCTCGCCGGACTGGTCGAGGAGGGTGAAGGCGGGCGCGTCGTCGCCAGGCTGGAGCTCGGGCATGGAGGCAAGTTACCCCGGAAGTCTGGCTACTCCGGGGTCGGCGGGGCGCTGGGGGCGGCGATGGCGTGGAATCCGCCGTCGACGTGCACGATCTCCCCGGTGGTGGCCGGGAACCAGTCCGAGAGGAGGGCCACGCAGGCCTTGGCCACCGGCGAGGTGTCCCGGGTGTCCCAGCCGAGGGGCGACCGCCCGGCCCAGGCGCCCTCCATCTGGTCGAAGCCGGGAATTCCCCGGGCAGCCACGGAACGGAGGGGGCCGGCGGAGACCAGGTTGACCCGGATCCGGTGCTGGCCGAGATCACGGGCCAGGTACCGGGAGGTCGATTCGAGCGCAGCCTTGGCCACGCCCATCCAGTCATACGCCGGCCAGGCCTGGGAGGCGTCGAAGTCGAGGCCGACAATGGCGCCGCCGCCGGCCGCCTGCATGAGGGGAAGGGTGGCCACGGCCAGGGCTTTGAGCGAGAAGGCGGAGGTGTTCACGGTGAGGGCGACGTCGTCCCACTCCGTGTGCAGGAAGTTGCCCCCGAGGGCCCGGCCCGGGGCAAAGGCCACCGCGTGGAGCACCCCGTCGACCCGGCCCCAGCGGGCGGTGAGGTCGGCGGTCAGCGCCACCAGGTGCTCGGGGTCGGTGACGTCGAGCTCGATCACGTCGGGCTCGGGCGACAGCCGGCGGGCGGTGCGCCGGGTCAGGCTCATGGCCCGGCCGAACGACGTCAAGACGATCTCCGCCCCCTCGTCCTGGGCCAGCTTGGCCACGCCGAAGGCGATGGAGTCGTCGTTGAGGACGCCCGTGACCAGCAGCTTCTTGCCGTCGAGGAGGCCCATCAGAGTGGCGTGTTCGAGTGCTTGGCCCGTGACCGGGGCGTGGCCCGCTTGGTGCGCAGGGCGGCGAGGCCGGCGATGAGCAGGCTGCGGGTGTCATTGGGCTCGATCACGTCGTCGACGTAGCCCCGCTCCGCAGCCACCACGGGCGAGCACAGGCGCTCGGTGTAGTCGGCCTCCAGCTCGACCTGCACCCGGGCCCGCTCGTCGGGGTCGTCGATGGCGCCCAGCCTCTTGCGCTGGAGCACGGCCACCGCGCCTGGGGCGCCCATGACTGCGATCTCCGCCTTCGGCCACGCCAGGCACAGGTCGTTGCCGAGCCCACGCGAGTCCATGGCGATGTAGGCGCCGCCGTAGGCCTTGCGCAGCACGACACAGAGTCGGGGCACGGTGGCGTTGGCGTAGGCGTGCACCAACTCGGCGCCATGGCGGATCATCCCCCGCCACTCAAGGTCGCGGCCCGGGCGGAACCCGCCGCAGTCGACGAAGGTCAGCAGGGGCAGGCCGAACGCGTCGCAGCACTGCACGAAACGGGCCGCCTTGCGGGAGGACTCGATGTCGAGCGTGCCGGCCGCGCTCTTGGGCTGGTTGGCGATGACGCCCACGGGCATGCCGCCGAGGCGGGCGTAGCCGGTGACCACGTTGGTGGCCAGGGCAGCCCGGACCTCGAGGAACGTGTCGAGGTCGCACACGTCGTTGATCACGGTGCGGACGTCGTAGGAGGCGGTCGGTCGCTCGGGCACCACCCCCGCCGCCACCTTCGACGGCCGGTCGTGCGGGTCGTCGGTGGGCCAGTACGGCGGCTCGTCGAGGTGGTTCGATGGCAGGTAGGACAGCAGGTCGGCCACCGCTCCGGCCGCCCCCGCCTCGTCGAGCACGACGAGCGACGCCACGCCGCTGCGGCTGGCGTGCATGTCGGCGCCGCCCAGGTCGGTGTGCGACGTGGTGACACCCGTGAACGAGGCCGCGGCCCGAGGGCCGTTGACGTAGGCGTAGGCCTCGGAGGTCATGACCACGTGGTCGGCCAGGCCGAGCAGCAGCGCCGGGCCGCCCACGCACGGGCCGGTGACCGTCAGGACGATCGGCAGGGTGCCGGACGCGTCGGCCAGGGCCTTCGCCACCCGTCCCCACGCCACCAGCGACGCCAGACCCTGGCTGACGTCGGCACCTGACGTGGCGATCTCGCCGACGACGGGCACGCCGGCGTCGAGGGCCAGCCGGATGGCGCGCTCAATGACCTGGCCCTCGGTGGGCCCGATGGCGCCCCGGTGCGCGCCACCGTCGAGGCGGAACCAGGCCACCCGCCGGCCGTCGATTTCGGTGAGGGCGGCGGTGGCCGCCCCTCCCCGCCGGGCCGCGACCGGGGCGGCGGGGGCCGTCACGACTCCGACTTCAGCACCGGCCGGGTATGAGCACGAGGCTGGCGTTGTGGCCGCCGAAGCCGAACGAGTTCGACACGACGGGGGCGGCGGCCAGGGTGCGCGGCTCGCCCGTGACCACGTCGATGGCCAGCTCCGTGCGCTCGTGGTTGCAGGTCGGCGGCACCACGCCGTCCCGCATGGCGAGCATCGAGGCAACGGCCTCGACGGCGCCGGCGGCGGCGATCAGGTGGCCGATGACACCTTTGGCCGAGGTGACGGGTAGCGAGTGCTCGCCGAAGACCTTGATGACCGCCTCTGCCTCGGCCGCATCGTTCAGCTCGGTGGACGTGCCGTGTGCGTTCACGTGGCCGATGTCCGACGCCTCGAGCCCAGCGTCGGCGAGGGCCAGGCGCATGCAGTCGGCGGCGCCGGCGCCACCCGGCGACGGAGCGGTGACGTGGTACGCGTCGGAGTTCCGGCCGTACCCGGCCAGCTCGCCGTAGATGTTGGCCCCCCGGGCGACAGCACGGTCCCACTCCTCAAGGACGACGAAGCCGGCGCCCTCTCCCATCACAAAGCCGTCGCGGTCGACGTCGAAGGGACGGGAGGCCAGCGTGGGCTCGTCGTTCCGGTTGCTGAGCGCGCCCATGCGGGCGAAGGCGGCGATGGCGATGGGGGTGACGCAGGCCTCGGAGCCGCCGGCCAGGACGACGTCGGACGAACCCTCGCGGATGAGGCGCCCGGCCTCGCCGATGGCGTTGGTGCCGCCGGCGCACGCGGTCGCGATACAGAAGTTCGGCCCGGTCCAGCCCAGCTTCATGCCCACCAGGGCGGCGGCGGCGTTGGGCATCATCATCGGGACCAGCATCGGCGACACACGCGCCGGCCCCCGGGAGAACAGGTTGTACTCCTGCTCCTCCTGGGTGATGAGCCCGCCCACGCCGGCCGCAGCCACCACGCCGCAGCGGGCCGGGTCGGCACCCAGCTCGCCGGCGTCGGCCAGTGCGTCGGCGGCGGCACCGAACGCCAGCTGGGCCACCCGGTCGGTGCGCCGGGTCTCCTTGCTGTCGAAGTAGGTGGCCGGGTCGAAGTCGGTGACCTCGCAGGCGAAGCGCACGGGCAGTGCTGCAGGGTCGATGCGACGGATCGGCGCCGCGCAGGAGCGACCGGCCAACAGCGTCTCCCAGAACGTGGGCAGGTCACTGCCGGCGGGCGTCTTGACCCCCAGGCCGGTGATGGCGACGCGGATGCGACTCATGCGGCCCGTTCCGCCACGATCTTGTTGATCACGTCGGCCGCCTGGCCGACGGTGGCGACACCGTCGAACGACTCGGTGGGCAGGTCGACGTCGAGCTTCTCCTGCAGGATCTCGAGGATCTCCAGCACGCTCAGGCTGTCGCCGTTGAGGTCCTCCACGAACCGGGCGTCGGCGGTGACGGTCGTGCGATCGACGTCCATCACCTCGACCGCGGCGTCGGTCAAGAGCTCGAGGATCTGGTCGCGGTCCATTGTCGTGGCCTCCTGGGTAGTCATGTCAGATTCAGTGCCCCATGCCCAGTCCGCCATCGACGGGGATCACGGCGCCGGTCACATAGCCTGCCGCGTCGGAGGCCAGGAACGCCACAACGGCGGCCACCTCTTCGGGCGTGCCGAACCGGCCGAGGGGCACCATGGCCGTCATCTCCGCCCGTCGCGCGTCGGTCAGGGCGTCGGTCATCGCCGTCGTGATCGGCCCGGGGGCGACCACATTGGCGGTCACGCCCCGCCCGCCCAGCTCCCGGGCCAGGGCGCGGGTGAGGCCCACCAGACCGGCCTTCGCTGCCGCGTAGTTGGCCTGGCCCGCCGCCCCGGTGAGGGCGACGACCGAGCCGATGGCGATCATGCGCCCCCAACGGGCCCGCACCATGCCGGGCATGGCCCGGCGCATGGCGTAGAAGGCACCGTCGAGATTGGTGCGCAGGACGCGGTTCCACTGGTCGTCGGTCATGCGCAGGGCCAGGCCGTCGCCGGTCACGCCGGCGTTGGCCACGAGCACCTCGACCTTGCCCCAGGCCGCCTCGACGTCGGTGAAGGCGGCGTCGAGAGCAGCGGGGTCGGACACGTCGGCCTGGAAGGTCATCGCCTCCGAGCCAAGGGCCTCGATGGCGGCGCAGGTGTCGTCGGCCCCCTCCCGGTTGGTCGAGCACCCCACCGCCACCCGGTGGCCTGCGCCGGCCAGGGCGACGGCGACCGCACGGCCGATCCCGCTCGATCCACCAGTGACGAGGGCAATACGTCCGCCCATTACGGGTGTCTCAGCCGGCGGCCGCGAGCGCCGCCGTAGGCGGCCCCGTCGGCTGACGGCCAAAGAAGGACGGCGGAGACCGGCCGGCTCCGCCGGACGGTCGGAGCTCGATCAACTCGACCGAACGGAGCGAGCGAAGCGAGCGAGTGAGGTCGAATCATCTGTCCCACCTGACCAGCGCGCTGGCCCAGGACATACCGGCGCCGAATCCGGTCAGGAGCACGATGTCGCCCGGCTTGAGCAGGCCGGCGTCGGCCGCCTCGGCCAGAGCGATCGGCACCGACGCGGCGGAGGTGTTGCCATAGCGGTCGATGTTGACGAACGTCCGCTCCGGCGGCAGGCCGAGCTTGCCCGCCGCAGAGTCGATAATACGTGAATTGGCCTGATGGGGTATGAAAAGCGCGACGTCGTCGGCGGTCAGACCGGCGGACTCCAGCGTCAGCCGGGCCGAGTCGACGATCACCCGCACCGCCCGCCGGAACACTTCGCGGCCGTCCATCTTCAGCCAGTGCTCGCCGCCGGCCACGGTCTCGGCCGACGTCGGCAGACGGCTCCCGCCGGCGGGAATGCCGAGTAGCCCGGTGAGCGAGCCGTCGCAGCCAAGGTCCCAGGCCAGCAGGCCGATTTCCTCGCTCGGCGTGAGCACCACTGCGCCCGCCCCGTCGCCGAAGAGGATGACCGTCGAGCGGTCGGTGGGGTCGACGACGCGGGTGAGCGTCTCCGACCCGATCACGAGCACCGAACGCATCGCCCCGGAGGCCACCATGGACGCGCCGGCCACGAGTGCGTAGACGAAGCCAGAGCAGGCGGCGTCGATGTCGAAGGCGCCGCAACGCAGACCAAGGCCCTCCTGCACGAAGGAGCTGGTGGGCGGGATCGGTTGCTCGGACGTGCACGTGGCGACGATGCACAGCCCGATGTCGCCCGGGTCGATGCCGGCGTCCTTGATGGCGGCCAGTCCGGCCTCGATGGCCAGGCTGGCTGTGGTCTCACCCTCGCCGGCGACCCGGCGCTCCTTGATGCCGGTGCGCTCGGTGATCCACTCGTCGCTGGTGTCGACCGTCTTGGCCAGGTCGAAGTTGGTGACGCGCCGCTCCGGGACCGCCATCCCCCACCCGGTTATGGCGACGTTGAGACCGCTCAAATTTGCGCGGAGCGGAGCCAGGCGACGGGCTGACCCTCGCGGACTCGTTCACCGGCGTGGGCGAGCATGCCCATCAGCTTGCCACCGAACGGCGACCGTACCGGCGTGGAGTGGCCTTTGCCCTCGACGAAGCCGATCACCTGCTCGGCCTCGACCGGGGCCTCCGGGGCCATCTCGCCAGCCTCGACGGGGCGGAACGTCCCTTGGGCCGGGGCGACGATCACCCGCTCGGGGACGGCCAGGGTCTCGCCGTGAATCGTTCCGCTTTCCATCTATGCGACCTCCAGAAGGGCATCGGTGGGCACGGTCACGCTCCGTAGCTTCACGGAAGGGCCGACGGTGCGCTTGGCGAGGCCGGTCAGGACGTTGCCCGGCCCGACCTCGTAGAACTCCTCAGCGCCCAGGCCGACCAGCGTCTCCATGGAAGAGCGCCAGCGGACGGGCGAAATCAGGTGGTCGGCCAGCCGCTGGGGCCAGCCGCCGGCGCCGGCGTAGGGCTGCGCATCGGCGTTGGACACGACCGGGGCCGACGGCACGCCGAACGGCGTGGTGGCCAGGAACGGGGCCAACGCATCGGCTGCGGCCTGCATGCGAGGGGTATGGAAGGCGGCGCCCACGTTGAGTTGGACCACCCGGCGCACGCCAAGGTTACCGGCCTGCTCGGTGGCGGCCTCCACGCCCTCGGCGCTGCCGCCGATGACGACCTGGCCGGGTGCATTGTCGTTGGCGACCCAGGCCTCGAGCCCGTCGCAGGCCTTCTCGGCCACGTCGAGGTCGGCGCCGATCAGTGCGGCCATGCGGCCGGGCGATGCATCCGCCGCGGCCTGGGTGCAGTCGGCCCGGGCGACGGCGAGAGCCAAGCCGTCATTCAGATCGAGCGATCCCGACGCGATGAGGGCGGTGATCTGACCGAGCGAGTGCCCGGCGAAGGCCACCGGCGCCTCCACCTGGTCGCGGATGGCTTCCCAGGCGAGCAGCGAGGCCAGCAGGACGGACAGCTGCGCCTCCCGGGTGCGGCTCAACTCCTCGGCCGTGGCCTCCAACAGCAGGTGGGCGAGTGGCTGCCCCAGGGCGCTCTCGGCCCTTTCCACGATCTCCCACACGGGCGATCCGCGCCAGGGCTCACCCATGCGCGGGGTCTGCGTCCCCTGTCCAGGGAATAGCACTGCGATTTTCACCACCAGCTCTATGACTGTCCGGGAACGGAAAGGGTTACGTGCTGGAGTGCGCGCCCGTACCGGGGGTCACACGACCTCGAGCTCTCTCGATGCCGCCGGCAAGGTCACCGTGAACGTCGAGCCGACACCCACGGTGCTGGTGACCTGGAGCTGTCCGTTCTGTGCCTCGATCATCCTTCGTGCGATGGCGAGACCGAGCCCGCTGCCCTTGACCGCTGCGTCCGTGGCGGTCTTCGTCCGGAAGAAGCGGTCGAAGATGCGGTCGATGTCGGCAGGAGCGATCCCGGTGCCGGTGTCGGCCACGCTGACCTGGACCGACCCGCCAACTCCGGCGACCCCGATCCTGACCTCACCACCGTTCGGTGTGAATTTGATCGCGTTGCTCACAAGGTTGAGCAGGGCTTGCTCGAGCCGCAGGGGATCGACCAGGGCGTCCGGCGATTCCGGTCCTTGGTCGGCGACCAGCGCGATACCCCCAGCATGCGCGGCCGAGGCGAAGATCGACATGACCCGCCCGACCAGTGGACCCAGCTCCGTCGGCTCGAGGTGCATCATCGACTCACCGATCTCAGCCTGGTCGATGATCAGGAGGTCGTCGATCAGCTGACTCAACCGCTGCGCGTTCCGATCGACGATCTCGAGGAACCCGCGATCCTCCACCGACAGCGCCTCGCTCTCGAGCACGGCCTCGACGAAGCCAAGGATTGAGGTCGTCGGCGTCCTCAGTTCGTGGGACGCGGAGGCCGCTAACTGCTTCTGCGCCACACCCGCGAGCAGCGCCGCATCCCGCGCCTCCTCGATCGCCAGCGTGTGGAGGTTGCGCTCGGTGACGTCGAGGGACACTCCACACGTCGCGTACACCATGCCGTCCCGGTCGGACAGGGGGAACTTCATGGTTTCGTACCAGTGGCGCCCGTCGGGGGCGTCCGACCACTCCTCGACTTCGTACAGCCCCTCTCTCGCCCGCTCGTCGTTGGCCTTCCAGACCGGCGCAAGGTCCGGGTCGAGGTACTCGTCCGTCCTGCCTAGAAGCTCGCCTTCACTGACAGAGAAGGCGCGCTCGAAAGCTTCGTTGGCGACCAGGTACCGCCCCTCGAGATCCTTCACATAGATCAGGGACTGGTTGTTGGAGATGACCGAGCGCAGCATCCTCGCCTCGACGCCGCGCTGATGGGCCGAACCGGCGGCCGCGGCACGAGCCTGGGCGACACGGACGAGGAGCACCATCCCTGCGATTGCGGCTGCGGTCAGGGCGCCCAGCACGACCCACGACCTCCAGAGCGTGCGGGCAGCGGCGTCGTACACCGTGTCGGCCGACGCGAGGAGCACCACGTCCCATGGAGTGCCCTCCACGCCGATGCGCGAGGACACCGTCGGTGTGCCGTGCGAGTCGAAGGTCTGGAACCCCCGACCCAGGCCCGCCAGCTCCGACGGGGCCAGGGAGGCGATGTTCCGTACCGACGCGCCCGACTTCCCGCTGACGATCGGCTGGCTGGCCGCGTCCACCAGATAGGCGCGCCCTCCGTCCACTGGTATCGCCGTGTCGAAGTACGCACCGAGCGGGGAGGCCTGTGCCTTGGATGCGCCACTGAAGACATAGGTGGCCCCGGGCGTGCGGACCGGCACTGCAACGGCAGTGATGGGCAGCGATTCGGCTGCGGACGGCACCACGTTGGAAAGACCGATCCGACCGTCGACCGCCGCTTGCAGGTGGGCATAGGTGTCGCTGAGCCTCTTTCCAAGGAGGTCGTCACGGGGCGGCCAGTACTGGAGGACCCTGCCGTCACTGTCGAGCAACGTGGCCGCGTCGAAGTCGAAGGAGTCGACGACCCGCTCGAACGCCGCACGCTGATCCTCCGGCTGCGCGAGGGCTCGCACGGCATGCTCGGTCTCACGATCAGCGAGGTGGTTGACGTACTCCGTGACGAACGAGGCGGCGAGTGCCGTTCTGGTCGTGAACCGGTTGCGCGCCTCGTCTCGTCCCTGCTCTTGCTGACCCCGCACCAACACGACGGAGGTGAGCAACATCGACCCCAGGAGGAGAGTGCCGAAGACGATGCCGAGGTAGTCCCGACGTCGCAACGGGAACCGGGCTTCGACCCCGGTCGACAACGCGCCGTTCGCCGGATCTCCCAATTCCCCCATTTCGTAAACATCGGCCGCTTCGCTCGAATACTTGAGCGGCGAACCCCTGTGGGCTCAGCTGTCGTCCAGGCCCTTGCGCAGGGAGGCCACGAACTCTGCGGCGCCGTCGGGGCCGGAGCCTTCCAGCAGTCGCCGCACCAGGGCGCTGCCGACGATGACGCCGTCGGCGTCGACCGCAGCCTCGGCCGCCTGCTCCGGGGTGCTCACGCCGACGCCCAGCAGGACCGGCTTGTCGGTGGCGGCCTTGAGCCGCCGGCCGAGCACAGCGGCGGTGGACGCCAACGTCGACCGCTCGCCCGTCACCCCCATGACCGCCACGCCGTAGATCCAGCCATGACTTCGACTACAGATTTCCGATAGGGTTACATCCGGCGTGTTCGGCGCCACGAGGAGGATGGTCTCGACGCCGGCCTCGTCCGCAGCGTGCCCCCAGGCGTCGAGCTCGACGAGCGGCAGGTCCGGCACGATCGCCCCCGAGACGCCCTGTTCGGCCAGCGATGCGGCGAAGCGCCGGTGCCCGGCCCGGAACACGATGTTGTAGTAGGTCATGACGACCAGCGGGATGTCGACGTCGACCCGGGCCAGGTCGGCCAGGATCGAGCCTGGGGTGGCGCCGGCGGCAAGGGCCTGCTGGGACGCCTCCTGGATGACGGGCCCGTCCATCACCGGGTCGCTGAACGGAATGCCGATCTCGACCGCGTCGGCGCCGGCTGCGGCGACGGCCTCGACCACGCGCACCCAGTCGTCGTGAAGTCCGCCTGTGACATACGGAACCAGGAGCTTGCGCCCTGCGTCCCGCCGGGCGCGCAGATGCTCTTCGATGGACACGCCCGTACTGTTGCCGATCTACAGGGCCCGGTGGCGTCCCAGGAACTGCTGGAGGAGCCCGGAGAGCTCCACCACGTTGGCGGCGCACCGGTCGAGGGCCTTGCGACCGTCGTCGGTGAGCTCGTACACCCGGGGCACCGGCCCGGCCCGGGGCGCCGACCATGCCGACGCCACCAGCCCGTTGGTCTCCAGCGACCGCAGCTCGCGGTAGATCGGCCCCGGCCCTCCCCAGTCGAAGCCCAGAGGCTTCAGCCGCTCCATCAGTTCGTAGCCGTGCCCCGGCGCCTCGGCCAGGAGCAGCAGCAGACAGGGCGCCAGCAGCGCCCTTGGATGAGCTACGTCGCTTTCGAAATCGTGTGCCACCGCCGAGCTCCACTTCTGCCGCTGTATGTTGTCGGCATAGAGTAGCCCTGCAACTAGCTCGGTGACAACATCTCCCTGACCTGGGCCACGTCCTTGTCGCCCCGCCCCGACATGGTGACCATCACGGTGCAGCCCGCCGGCAGCTCGTCGGTGCCGGCCGCCCGGATGACCCACGCCAGCGCGTGCGCCGGCTCCAGAGCGGGGATGATGCCCTCGGTGCGGGCCAGCAGGCTGAAGGCGTCGAGCACCTCCTCGTCGCCCGCCGAGTGGTAGGTGACCCGGCCGATCGCCGAGAGATGGGCGTGCTCAGGGCCCACACCGGGGTAGTCGAGCCCGGCCGAGAGCGAGTGGGCCTCGAGCACCTGGCCGTGCTCGTCCTGGAGCAGGTACGACTTGCTGCCGTGGACCACGCCGGGGATGCCCCGGCCGATGGCCGCTCCCCCGGCCGGCTCGACGCCCACCAGCTGCGCGCCGGTGTCGACGAAGCCGGCGAACGTGCCCGCCGCGTTGGATCCCCCGCCCACGCAGGCCACGACGACGTCGGGGTCGGCGCCGCCGAGCACCTCCCGGCACTGGGCCTGAGCCTCCGTGCCGACGATGCGCTGGAACTCCCGCACCATCCACGGGTACGGGTGGGGGCCCATCACCGAGCCGAGGCAGTAGTGGGTGGCGCCCACCGTCGCCACCCACTCCCGAAGCGTCTCGTTGATGGCGTCCTTGAGGGTCCGGCTGCCCGACGACACGGGCACCACCTCGGCGCCCAGCAGCTCCATGCGGAACACGTTGAGCGCCTGGCGGACGACGTCGACCTCGCCCATGTAAATACGGCACTCGAAGCCGAGCAGGGCGGCGGCGGTGGCAGTGGCCACGCCGTGCTGGCCGGCGCCGGTCTCGGCGATGAGGCGGGTCTTGCCCATGCGCCGGGCCAGCAGCGCCTGGCCGATGACGTTGTTGATCTTGTGCGACCCGGTGTGGGCCAGATCCTCCCGCTTGAGCAGGACGCGGATGCCGAGCTGGGCCGACAGGTTGCGGCACTCGGTGACCGGCGTGGGGCGGCCGCCGTAGTCGCGCAGGACCGCCTCGTACTCCTCGTGGAACGCGGGGTCGGCCCACGCCTCCGTGAAGGCCGCCTCCAACTCGGCACACGCCGGGATCAGCGACTCGGGCAGGAAGCGTCCGCCGAACTCCCCGAAGCGGCCGTCGGCGCTGGGCTGGTCCATGAGTGAGGTCATCAGTGCTCCTCGGAGCGGCCTCCCGGGCCGCTCATGCATCGTCCTGGTCGAAGGGGGCCCTGGCGGTGGGCTCGTACTCTGGCTCCTCGGTGCTCTTGGCCGCAGCCACGAAGGCCCGGACCTTCACCGGGTCCTTCACCCCCGGCGAGCGCTCCACGCCGCTGACCACGTCGACCCCCCAGGGGTGCACCCGGGCGATGGCCTCGGTGACGTTGTCCGGCGTGAGGCCGCCGGCCAGCATGAGGCGCAGCCCGTCGGGCACCTCGGCGAGCGTCCAGTCGAAAACTTGCCCGGAGCCGGGGCGGGGGGCGTCGAGCATGATCACGTCGACGCCGTAATCGGCCGCCTTGGCCACAGCGGGGGCGCCGGCCGGGAACACCTTGATGACGAACGGCACCCGCTCCCGCACCCACCGGGCCTGATCGGCCGTCTCGTGGCCGTGCAGTTGCGCGGCCCGCAGGCCGACGGTGTTGACGATCTCCACGACCCGGGCCGGGGCCTCATTGCGGAAGACGCCGACGGTCAGGACCTCCGAGGGCAGCCGCTTGGCGATGTCGGACGCCACGCCCGGCGCGATCTGCCTGGGCGACGGGGCGAAGATGAAGCCGATGGCGTCCGCCCCCATGGCCACGGCGAGCAGGGCGTCGGCCTCGCTGGTCGTGCCACAGATCTTGACGAACACCTCCCGACGGTACCGGGTTGCACGTATATTCCCGGACATGCCCCCGACTTCGGTCGGCTGGGCCGGTTCGCTCGCGGCGGTAGCGTCAATGGCCCGCCGCATCTCCGATCTGATCCGCTCCATCCCCGATCCCGGCGTGCCCGCTCTCGGCGACTGGGACGCCGGCCAGCTGGCCGCTCACCTCACCCATGTGTTTGAGGTCGACCGCGACCTGCTGAGCGAGCTCCCGTCGCCGCTCGTCGACTTGGCGGAGCTGGGCGAGCTCACGCGGCAGAAGGTCCGTGACGAGGGCGCGTGCGACCCTCGTGCCCTCGCCGCCCGGGTGGACGCGGCGGCGGCCGAGTTCCTCGCGATGGCCGCTCGGCTTCAGGGCACCGAGCCCAGGATGTGGGTGGGCGGAGTCAAGGCGACGGCATCGCTGCTCGCCTGCCACATCCTCAACGAGTCGATGGTCCACGGGCTCGACCTGTCCAGCGCTGTCGGCCGGCGTTGGCCGATCGACCGGGAGCACGCCCGCCTGGCCTTCGAGGGATTCATCTGCCCGATGTACCGGTCGCTCGACCGACCGTCGTTCGCCGTGAACCAGGAGCGGGCCGCCGGCGTGCATACGGTCTATGACATCCGGGTGCGGGGCGGCGGCCGGGTCTTCTTCGTGTTCGCCGACGGCGGCCTGACCATCGAGGACCCCGGTGACCGCCCGGTCGACTGCCATCTGTGGGCCGACCCGAGGGCCATCATGCTGCTGGCCTGGCACCGGGTGGGCCTGGCGCCGCCGATCCTCAAGGGCCAGCTCATCCCCTGGGGCCGGCGCCCGTGGCTGGCGTTCCGTCTGCCCGGCCTCCTGCAGCTGCCCTAGCTGTCGGTCAACGGCACGAACGACCCCAACAGGATCATCGGCGTCATGACGAGGCCGAGCATGACGAGGAAGAGGCCCCACTGGGTCTCGCCCCGCTCCGCCGGCCGGTTGTCGAACGCCCAGAGAACCGACGTGGCACCGGCCACCAGCGCAGCCGGGCCGAGCCAGAACGCGGTCGTCACGGCGACCTGGTAGGGCAGCCCTTCGGGGAGGCGACCCGAGGTGCGGGCCACGAACGAGGCGACGAGGAGCACGGCGACGGTCGTCGCTGCGGTGACTCCGGCGGCGCCCTGGCGGCCGCGTCGCCGGGCCACGTCGACGGCGAGCCACCCGGAGAACAGCACGAGCGCCATGGCCGCCGCCCGGGTCAGACCGTCACGCGCCTCCTTGACTGCGACCGGATAGCGCGACTCCGAGTCGCTTGCTTCGATGTCGGCGAACTGGTGAGTGGGAGCGCACCCGGCCGCCCCCAACACGAGGGCGAGCACAAGCGCAGCCCGCCTCACCCGTCGAGGCGGTCGTTGAGGAAGTCGTCGTAGGCGGCGAGATCGAGAAGGCCGTGGCCGGAGTAGCAGAAGAGGATGACCCGCTCGATGCCCTCCTCCTTCGCCAGCAGCGCCTCGTCGACCGCCGCTCGTATGGCGTGGGCCGTCTCGGGCGCGGGAATCGTGCCGTGGGTGCGGGCGAACTGGACGGCGGCCTCGAACACCTTCCCCTGCGGGTACGCCACCGCCTCCATGCGCCCCGACTGGACCAGGTTGGAGACGATCGGCGCATCGCCGTGGTAGCGGAGCCCGCCGGCGTGGATGGGCGGCGGGATGAAGTCGTGGCCGAGGGTGTACATGGCCAGCAGGGGCGTCATCCCAGCCGTGTCGCCGAAGTCGTAGTCGAACCGCCCTGAGGTGAGCGTGGGGCACGACGACGGCTCCACCGCCACCAACCGCACGCCGGCGTCGGGCACGAACGGAAGGGCGATGCCGGCCAGGTTCGACCCGCCGCCGCAGCTGCCGATGACCACGTCGGGCAGGTCCTCGCCGGCGGCGGCGAGTTGCTCCTTGGCCTCGATGCCGATGACGGTCTGGTGCAGCAGGACGTGGTTCAGCACCGAGCCCAGGGCGTAGTGGGTGTCCTCACGCATCGCCGCGTCCTTCACCGCGTCGCTGATCGCGCTGCCGAGCGAACCCGGGTGATCGGGCTCGTCGACCGGCGACGGCACCACGCTGCCGCCCCACGTCTCGATCATCACCCGCCGATAGGGCTTGTGGTCGTACGACGACCGCACCATGTAGACCTTGCACTCGAGGTCGAACAGGGCGCAGGCGAGCGAGATCGCGCTCCCCCACTGCCCGGCGCCGGTCTCGGTGGCCAGGCGGGTGACGCCCTCCTGCTTGTTGTAGAAGGCCTGCGCGATCGCCGTGTTCGGCTTGTGCGACCCAGCGGGCGACACCGACTCGTCCTTGAAGTAGATCCGTGCCGGGGTGCCGAGTGCCTGCTCGAGGCGACGGGCCCGCATCAGGGGCGTCGGCCGCCACGTGCGGAGGATGTCGAGCACCTCACCGGGTACGTCGACCCACGGCTCGGCGGTCACCTCCTGGCCGATGAGCGCCATCGGGAACAGAGGCGCAAGGTCGTCGGGGCCGACCGGCTCCCGTGTGGCCGGGTGCAGCGGCGGCTGCAGCGGCGTGGGGAGGTGGGGGACGACGTTGAACCACGCCTCGGGAATCTGGACGGTCATGTGACTCCTCTCAAACGCCGTAACGCCTCCCCCGGGTCGGGGGCGGTGACTAGGTGCTCGCCCACCAGCGCCGCCGCGTAGCCGGCGTCGCGCAGCTTCACCAGGTCGGCGGCGTCGTCGATGCCCGACTCCGCCACCTTCACGATGCCGCTGGGGATGGTGCGGGCCAGTCTGGTCGCACGCGTGCGGTCAACCTCGAAGGTGCTGAGGTCACGCTGGTTGACGCCGACGAGGTCGGCGTGGATCAGCACGGCCCGTCGGAGCTCGGCCTCGTCGTGGATCTCGACCAGCGCAGCCATGCCGAGCTCGGCGGCCAGGGCGTGGAACCGCTTGAGCTCGTCGTCGGTGAGGGCGGCGACGATGAGCAGGACGGCGTCGGCGCCCATGATCCGGGCGTCGCACACGTCGCGCTCGTGGACGGTGAAGTCCTTGCGCAGGATCGGGATGTTCACCGCCGCCCGGGCGGCGACGAGGTCGTCGGCCGACCCCCCGAAGAACTCGCCGTCGGTCAGCACGGAGAGGGCCGACGCGCCGGCGGCCTCGTACGCCTTGGCCAGGGCGGCCGGGTCGAGATCGGGCGCCAGGTCGCCCTTCGACGGCGACCGGCGCTTGATCTCGGCGATCACCGTGATCCCGTAATGGCCCAGCCCCTTGCGGAACTTCCGAGCTGCCGGGGCGGCCATCGCCTGCTCCTTGAGCTCGTCGAGATCCCGGCCGTCGGCCGCCGCCGCCTCCCGGTGGGCAGCGACGATGCGGTCGAGCACGGTTCCCATGGTCCGGGAGCGTAGTTGTCACACCCCCCTGGTTGGCTTGAGCCCCATGGACGCCGACCGGATCATCGCGGACATCGCCTCCGCCCAATACCTCCGCCCAACACCAACCGTGGGCCGCAAGCAGCTGCTTGCCGCCGGCGTGCCGGCCCACGTCATCGACCACCGTGTGGGACGACGGCTGCTCCTCCCCGTGCATGCCGGCGTCTATCGACTGGCCGGATCTCCCGTGACGTGGCATCAGCGGATCATGGCGGCGACGCTGGCCGCCGGACCGGGAGCAGTGGCGTCGCACCGGGCCGCCGCCTACCTCCATCAGTTTTCCGGGATCGAGCCGCGGGCCGAGGTCTCCGTGCAACGAGGACGAGCGCCACAGCCGGCGGGAATCATCGTCCATCGCATCCGTGAGCTGTCGACTGCAGATGTGGAGACCCGCAGCGGTATCCCACAAACCCGCCCGCCTGCGACCATCATCGGGATTGCCTCTGTCGTTCCGGTTGCGCTCCTCGAATCGGCCCTGGACGACGCTCTCGTCCGAGGGCTGGTCAGCTGCGCTCAGATCCAGCGACGACTCGACGCCGCCGGCCACCGAGGCCGCGCCGGCGCGGCCTCTCTCGGGCAGCTCCTGGCTGCTCGGGATGGCGCCCAGCGGTGGACTCAGAGCGAGTTCGAACGCCGGCTGCTGACGCTGTTCCGGCGCGGTGGCGTGCCCCTGCCGATCCCGCAGTTCGAGGTGCGGCTGCCCGATGGCCGCCGGGTCTTCCTGGACTTTGCGTGGCCCGATACCCGCCTGGCGCTGGAGGCGGACAGCTACCGCCACCACGCCGGACGGCTCGCGTGGGCCCGGGACCACACCCGTAACGCCGCCCTCGCATCCGTGGGGTGGCGCATCATCCCCGTGACCTGGGACGACCTGGTTGACACGCCCGGGGAGCTCCTGGCGCTCCTCCGACGGGCCCACGCAGCCTGAACTGTGCAGGCTTTTGCCGACCAGGACGGCAAAAGGCTGCACAGTTCCGTCGGCGGGCGGCGTGGGACGATGGTCGGGGATGGGTGAGGCGACGATCGTCGTGGTGGAGGACGACGCGCACATCGCCGACCTGGTGGAGCTGTACCTGCGGCAGGAGGGGTTCCGGGTGGTGCAGGCCCCCACGGGGGAGCGGGGGCTGCAGGCGGTACGGGATCAGCGGCCGCGCATGGTGATACTCGACGTCGGGCTGCCCGGTGGCATGGACGGCCTAG
>Ga0136633_1000382_pt1 | contig 33497 bp, 34 predicted proteins | sample AntDrymeUQ832206_2_FD_105494 | JGI IMG/M metagenome (GOLD analysis project Ga0136633, IMG submission 105494) | Polar desert sand microbial communities from Dry Valleys, Antarctica - metaG UQ83 (22.06) | ecosystem: Environmental > Terrestrial > Soil > Desert | place: Antarctica: Dry Valley... | reverse complement strand
CGGTCCGGATCGCCGCCGTCCTGGCGGCCGTCGCCCGGTGGGTGGGACGGCCGGCGGGGCCGTAGCCGGCCTGCACTCGGCGACAGAGGCGCGGGCGCAGTACCAGCGGCGGATCGGCTAGGACTGACCCATGAGCCATCTCGAGGCGTTCGCCGGGCGCGTGTCCCTGGACCACGGGCTCGTCGGGGCTCGACCTCCCGGGCCGACGGCACGATCCCGGTCGTCAAGGCCGGAGTGCTCGAACATCCCGGGACCGGCCGGTCCGTCCGGGTCGCCGTGCTCGTCACGCGGGAGCGGACCTACGGCAACGGCTGATCTCCCCGGAGGCCGGGTCGAGTGACCGCGAACGCGCCGGGCCCCCCTGAGCCGACGCCCATCGAGGGCTGGGCCGGGGTCGACCTCGCCGCCATCTGGGACGTCTCCCACGTGATCCTGCAGGACCAGGTAAAGGTGGTCGAGCGGGCGGTCGTGGCCGGCATCCAGGGCCTTCTCGACCCCGAGCGCCGGATGGCGGCGGGCCGGGAGGCGCACAAGCTGGCGGGATCGCTCGGCACATTCGGGTTCGCGGACGGGAGCCGCCTGGCCCGCACCCTCGAGCTGGCCTTCGCCGGCGACGAGCCCCTCGATGCCGCCCACGCCCTGGCGCTGTCGCGGGTGGTCCTCGACCTGCAGTCCGAGCTCGACCGCCCGCTCCCCGCCCCGCCCCGTCCCGCTGCGGGCCTCGCCGGGGGGCCGGCGGGCGATGGCGCGCCGACCCTGCTCGTCGTGGATGGTGACGCCGACCGGGCCCGCCGAGTGGTCGAGGCCGCAGCCGGCCAGCGCGTGCACGCCGTCGCCGCGGCGACGATCAGTGCCGCCCGCGCCCTGGTCGCCGCGGCCGAGCCGGACGTGGTCGTGTTGGACGCCGACATCGACGGTGAGCACGAGGTGACGGCCTTTCTCGCCGAGCTGGCCGCCCGTCGGCCGGTTGTGGCCTCCGTACTGGTCGTCGGCCACGCGAGCATGGCCGGGCGGGTCGGCGCTGCCCGGGTGGGCGTCCGGGCCGTCCTCGAGAGGCCGATGGCACCCGACGCCGTGGTGGGCGCCGTGCGGCGGCTGGTGGCGCGCGGCCACCGCGCCGCTGCCGTACTTGCCGTGGACGACGACCCCCTGTTTCTCGTCCTCATCAGTGAGCTGCTCGGTGCGGAGGGACTCGTGGTCGAGACCCTGAACGACGCCGGGGCGCTGTGGTCGACCCTGAAGCGCGTCGAGCCCGATCTGCTCCTGCTCGACAACGACATGCCCGGCGTCGATGGCGTGTCCCTGTGCCGGGCCATCCGCAGCGACGAGCGCTGGGCCCGGCTTCCCGTCGTGTTCCTCTCCGGCACCACGTCGGCGGAGGCGGTCCGGGCCATGTTCAACGCCGGCGCCGACGATTTCGTGTCGAAGCCGGTCTCGGCCGAAAACCTCGTCACCCGGGTGACGAACCGGATCGAGCGCAGCCGGGCCCAGGCCGAGCGGGCCGACGTCGACCTGGCTAGCGGCCTTCCTCTGGCCGGTGCGTTCCTCCGCGACGCCGATCGGCTGCTGAGCGTCGCCAGGCGCGACGGCCGCACGGCCGTCCTAGCCGTGGCCGAGCTCGACCCGCCGGGGCCGTTCGAGCTGGCCGCGGTCGGCCGGCTCATGCGGCTGGCCGCCGAGCCCGAGGACGTGGTCGGCGCGTGGTCGGGCGGCCGGCTGGCTGCCCTCCTCTACGGGAGTACCGGGCCGGAGGCGGCGATGCGGCTGGAATCCGTCCTGCGTGCGGCCAAGGGCGGCTCCGGGCCGACGGGGCCACACGTCAGCATCGGTGTGGCCGTATGCCCCGACGACGGCCCCGACGTGCGCGCCCTCGGCGTGGCCGCAGAAACGGCTCTCGGTCGCGCCCGACAGGTGCCCGGCAACGCAATCGAGCTCCACGCCGCCCCCGGCCAGGGCCGAGCCGAGGTCGTCGACGTGCTCCTCGTCGACGACGACGAGGCGCTGGGCACCCTCGTCGTCCACGCCCTTTCCGGTCGGGGCATCGGCGTCCGCTGGCTGCGGGACGGGGCCGAGGCCGTCGAGCTGCTCGACGACCCGGCCTTCCGGGCCCGCTCCGTCCTGCTCGACGTCGGCTTGCCCGGCCTCGACGGCCTCTCGGTGCTCCGGCACCTGGGCCGGCTGGGCAAGCTGGAGACCAGCCGGGTGGTCATGCTGACCGTGCGCACCAACGAGCACGAGGTGATCGAGGCCCTGGACCTCGGGGCATTCGACCACGTGGCCAAGCCGTTCAGCCTTCCCGTCCTGGTGCACCGTGTCCGCCGGGCCATCGAGGCCAGCGGGTGATCTGCCCGCCCGGCCACGCTCGGTGATCTCCCGACAGTTCCTGCGCACCGTCCTCGCCGTCGAAGTGGTGATCGCCGTGATCGCCCTGGCGTCGGTCGCCATCCACGCCCTGTGGCTCTGGCGTCGCCAATACGCCGACCGCCCCCGCCTCGACCGGGCCCGCGCCGCCCTGGCCGAGGCGCTGACCGCAGCACCTGGCGACGACGGCGTCTGGAGCGACCGGATGGCCGAGCTGGGCCAGCTCCACCGCCGGGTGCAACGACGGGTGGTCCAGCAGCTCGCCGTGGCCGTGACCGGCACCGAGGGCCGCGGCGCCGGCGATGCCGCGGAGGAGCTTGGCCTGGTCGCCGCGGCCCGCCGCCGGTGCAGGAGCCGCCGATGGTGGCAGCGGCTGCTCGGCGCCCACGAGCTGAACGTCTACGGCCGTGGCGACGATGTCCTGCCCAAGCTCTTCGACGACCCCCACCCTGCGGTCCGGGCCCAGGTGATCGAGTGGGCCGGCGACACCCACCGAGAGGGCCTCGCGCCCCGCCTGGTGTCCGCCATGCAGGACCCCGCCGCCATCTGCCGCAACACCGCCGCCGACAGCATCCTGCGGGCCGGGGCGCCGCTCGTCGATGCCCTCACCCGGGAGGTGTCGGCGCGGTCCGGCCAGGAGCAGGCCGATCTCCTGGCGGTGTTGGCCCGGCGGCCGGACCCGAGGTACCGGGACGTGTCGCTCACTGCCGTCGCCGGGGACCTGCCTGCGCTCCGGGCGGCCGGCGCCGCCGTGCTCGGCGGCGTGGGGGGGGTGGAGGCGGCCGCCGCGCTGCGGGGCCTGCTCACCGACACCGACGCGGCCGTCCGGGGCGCCGCCGCCGACGGGCTCCGGCGGCTCGAACACCAGCCGTCCGCGCCCGACATAGCCGCCCTCCTCCGTGACCCCTCCTTCAACGTACGCAGGGCGGCGGGCACTGCGCTGGCCGGGCTGGGACCCGTCGGCACCCTGCTACTCCGCCACTACCTCGACGATGCCGACCCTTTCGCCGCCGACATGGCCCGCCAGTCCCTCGATATCCTCGCCCTCGGAGATTCCGGTGCGAGGACGCGGCCCACCTGATGGCCGACTTCGCCCGTGCCGTGCTCGTCACTTTCGACTGGGTCGTCCTCGGCTACTTCCTCGTCGTCAACGGGATCTACCTCCTCCTGCTGGTGAGCGCCGGCCTGGAGATGCGCACCCACCTGCTGCTGGAGCGGGCCGAACGGCGCTGGCGCCTGCTCCAGTCCGACATCGCCCCCACCATCTCGGTGCTGGCGCCGGCTCACGACGAGGCGGCGACGATCGTCGGCAGCGTGCGGGCCATGCTGGGGTTGTCGTACCCCAACCTCGAGGTGGTGGTGGTCAACGACGGCTCGACGGACGACACAGTCAGCGTCCTCGTCGAGAACTTCGCCCTGGTCGCCATCCACCCCGTCTTCCGGCGCCAGGTCGAAACCAAGCCGGTCATCGCCCTGTACCGGTCCCGCTCCCATCCCAACCTCGTGGTCGTCGACAAGCAGAACGGTGGCAAGGCCGACGCGCTGAACGCAGCCCTGAACGTCGCCACCGGGCAACTCGTCTGCGCAATCGACGCGGACACCATCATTGAGCCCGAGGCGATGCTGCGGATGGTCCGCCCCTTCGTCACCCGTGACGATGTCGTGGCCGCGGGCGGCACGATCCGCATCGTCAACGGCTCGGAGGTCCGCAACGGTCGGGTGACGAGCCTGCGGGTCCCGCGCCGAGCCCTGGCCGGCTTCCAAGTCGTGGAGTACTTGCGGGCGTTCCTCTTCGGCCGGCTCGGGTGGAACCGCCTGGGCGGCAATCTCATCATCTCCGGCGCGTTCGGGCTCTTCGACCGGCAGGCGACGGCCGAGGCCGGGGGCTACGCCCACGACACGGTGGGGGAGGACATGGAGCTCGTCGTGCGCCTGCGGCGCCGCTCCTACGAGATGGGCCACCCCAAGGCCATCGCCTTCATCCCCGATCCCGTGGCCTGGACCGAAGCGCCGGACAGCCTGCGGGTGCTGGGCCGCCAGCGCGACCGCTGGCACCGAGGCCTGTCCGACGTCCTTCGCCGCCACCGCCGCCTGTTCTTCAACCCGCGTTATCGCGCCACCGGCCTCGTCGTCTACCCCTACTTCGTGGTCGTCGAGCTCCTGGCGCCGGTCGTGGAGGCCCTCGGCCTGGTTGGCCTCGGCATCGGCCTGCTGGTGGGAGTGGTCGACTGGCCCTTCGCCATCCTTTTCTTTCTGGTCGCGTACGGCCTCGGCATCGTCCTGGCCACCTTCACCCTCGCCCTCGAAGAGCTGAGCTTCCACCGCTACGAGCGCCTGGGCGACCGTGCGCTGCTCGTGCTCTGGGCCGTGTTCGAGAGCCTCGGCTATCGCCAGCTGACGGTCGTGTGGCGGCTGCGCGGCATCTGGAAGTTCCTGCGCAAACGGACCGACTGGGGTGTCATGCAGCGCAAGGGGTTCACCCCACCTCCACCGACCTGACCTACGCGGGCAGCTCCCGGCGGCGCTCGGCCAGGGCACCCTCGACCCGACCCCCCTCGGCGATGATCGTCGCTGCGCACTCGGCCGCGTCCTCAGGAACCGCGGCCCGCGTGCGGTCCTCGAGATCGGCGCACAGATCGCTCAGGTGCTGCGCGCCCATGTTGGCGCTGCTCGATTTCAGGCTGTGGACGGTCCGGTGCATCGCCTCGCGGTCACCCTCGTCGAGTGCCCGACGGAGGGCCGCGACCAGGCGGGGCAGCTCCCCGAGATAGGTGTCGATGAGCCGGCCCTCGGCGATCGGCGCCCGATCGCCGAGGCCCCGCAAAAGATGAGGCAGCACGGTGAGGTCGACGGCTGGGGGCTCCGGGACGGGGGAGCCGCTCACCGGCAGCGCGCCTTCGCCCGCTCCCGCAGCGTCGGAGGGTGTACCGCCCGCACGGTCCAGGGCCGCCTCCAAGTCCTCGAGGCGGACGGGCTTGGCGACGAAATCGTCCATCCCGGCGTCCATGCAGGCGTCACGGTCCTCGGCGAACGCGCTCGCCGTCATGGCGACGATCCACGGCTGGACGAGATCGGTGCGGGCCCGGATGCGCCGCGTCGCCTCCAACCCGTCCATCTCGGGCATCCGGACGTCCATAAGGATCACGCCGTACGGTGCCCGCTCCAGCGCCTCGAGGACCTCCTTGCCGTTCCCGGCCACGTCGGCCCGATGGCCGAGCCGATCGAGGAACAGCAGCCCGACCCTCTGGTTCACGGGGTTGTCCTCGGCCAGGAGGATCCGACGGAGGTTCCCGGCCCCGAAATGCGAGGTCGCGGCCCGGCCGTGGTGCTCACCGGGCTCCGGGATCCTGAGGGCTCGTTCCAACGCGGTCAGGAGATGCGCGGGCTTCGCCGGCTTGTTGAGCGTCGCCGCGAAGAGGCCGTCGGGCACGCGGGTGTGGCCGATCGAGGTCAGCAGCACGAGGGGGAGCTCGTGGCTCGCCGGGAGGTTCTGGACGGCCCGGGCCAGGTTCACACCGTCCATATCGGGCATCTGCATATCGAGCACGGCGACGTCGAACCGCTCGCCGCCCGCCAGCCATTCCAGCGCGGTGGCGGGGGCGGCGGTGTCGACGGTGTCCATCTCCCACGACGCGAGCTGGCGGCTGAGGATCTGCCGGTTGGTGTCGTTGTCGTCCACCACGAGCGCCCGCCGGCCTTTCAGGCCCGGCCCGACCGAGGGCCGGGCCACGCCGGCGGCCACCGGCGCCACGACGGTGAAGTGGAACGTCGAGCCCTGCCCGAGCGCGCTTTCCGCCCACATCGATCCGCCCATGGCGTCGACCAGGCGCCGGCTGATGGCCAGGCCCAGCCCGGTACCCCCGTGGGTGCGGGTGGTGGACGCGTCGACCTGGCGGAAGGACTGGAACAGCCGGTCCATCCGGTCGCTGGGGATACCGATGCCGGTGTCGCTCACCGCGAAGTGCAACTCCACGACCGCCTGCCCGACCGCCTCCGGCGCGGCCGCTGCCGGCGAGGCAGCGACGGTGAGGAGCACATGGCCCTGCTTGGTGAACTTCACCGCGTTGCCGAGGAGGTTCACCAGCACCTGCCGCAAGCGGGTGACGTCGCCCAAGACGGCGGCCGGGCAGTCCGCGGCCACGGTATGCACGAGCTCCAGGTCGGTCACGCCGTCAAGGCCCGCAACGACGTCGAACGCGCTCTCCACGCACTCCTGGATCGAGAGGGGCTGGCACTCGAGCTCGAGCTCTCCGGCCTCGATCTTTGAGAAGTCGAGGATGTCGTTGATGATGGCGAGCAGGCCCTCGCCGCTCGCTCGGATCGTCGACGCGAAATCCCGCTGCTCGGCGTTGAGCGGCGTGTCGAGTAGCAGCCCGGTCATGCCGATGACCGCATTCATCGGCGTACGGATCTCGTGGCTCATGGTAGCGAGGAACGCCGACTTCGCTGCCGTGGCGATCTCGGCCGCGTCCCGGGCCTGGCGGAGCTCGCTCTCCGACCGCAGCCTGTCGGTGACATCGCGCCCGGCGACGACCTGGACGCGCCGGCCGCCGAGGTCCACGGTGCGGGCACCGAACTCGAAGTCGAACGGAGTGCCGTCGAGCCGCCGGGCGACGGTCTGGCGGCGACCGGGCCCGCTGAGGCCGAGGTCGGCGTCGGGCAGCAGACGGGAGACCGGAAGGCCGACCGCCGACCTGACCGCCGACCCGCCGGGCAGGCATCCGAAACAGACGTCGGCGGCCACATTGGCGGTCCGGACGACCCCCGCCTCGTCGACTGCGAGGATGGTCTCGTCCACTGCCGCGCCGATGGCCCGCAGCCTCGCCTCGCTGAGCCGCACCCGCGCCAGCGCCTCGCTCAGCTCCAGTGAGCCCATCTCCGACTCCGCGATTCGGGCCAGGTCGTCGAGCACCGCCTGGTCGGCGACGCTGAACTGTCGGGGCTTGGTGTCCATCAGGCAGAACGTGCCCAGCTTCCGGTCGCCCGCGTCGCGGAGCGGGCGCCCGGCGTAGAAGCGAAGGCCGACATCGGTGACCAGCGGGTTCTTGGCGAAGCGGGCATCGGCGGCGGTGTCGAGAAGCACCAGGATGTCGTCGCCGAGGATCGTCGTGGCGCAGAACGACCCGTCGCGGTCATGCTCACGGTTGGGAAGGCCGATGCACGACTTGGCCCACAAGCGGTTGACATCGACCAGGTTGATCATGGCGATCGGCACGTCGAAGACCCGCCTGGCCAGGCGGGTAAGGCGGTCGAAACGCTCCTCGGCCGGGGTGTCGAGCAGGCCCAGCTCACGCAGCGCCCGGAGGCGTTCCTCCTCATCGCCCGGAAGCGAGGCGCGCCCTGGTGCGCTCGGCCTCGCCTCGCTCATGCGTTCGCTCCTCGTGTCGTCTGCCTCGGGATCCGGCCCGGTATCCAGTATCCCCGCGCTGCGAGCATCGGTATGGCCCCCTACAGTTTCTCGCAGAAGATGCCGACCCAGTTGCCATGTCACCGCACCCGATCACACGCGGGCGGGCGGCGGTGGTCCTCGTGGCTGCCGTGGCGCTGCTGCTCTCCGCCACAGGCGAGGCCGGCGCCGTGAACGTCGGGCCGAGGACCGTTGCCTTCTCCGGGTTCTCGTGGTCGGTCAAGGCCAGCACCGGGCTCGTCGGTCCCGGCCCCAACGTGTTCTCGGACAGCCCCGAAAACGTCTGGGTCGACGCCGGGGGTCAACTCCACCTCCGGATCACCTACCGCAACGGCCAGTGGCTGGCCGCGGAGGTCGTCGTCGACCGCAGCCTGGGCTACGGCACCTACGCCTTCAACCTGGCGTCGCCGACAGGCCGCCTCGACCCCAACGTCGTGCTCGGTCTTTTCACATGGAGCGACGACCCTGCATACAACCACCGGGAGATCGACATCGAGGTGGCCAGGTGGGGCGACGCCGACGCGACCCAGAACGCCCAGTACGCCGTCCAGCCCGCAGACCGGGCCGGCAACCTGCGCCGATTCGTCCAGCCGGACGCGCCGGCGACCAGCCACCAGTTCGCCTGGGCGCCGAACCGGGTGTCGTTCGCCAGCTCATCGGGGGCCAGCACGGTTGCAGCGTGGAAGTACAGCGGCGCGGACGTTCCCAAGCCCGGGAACGAGCGCACCCGGATCAACCTCTGGCTCGACCGCGGCCGCCCGCCCACCGATGGCGCCGAGGTGGAGGTCGTCCTTTCGAAGTTCTCCTTCACCCGCCGCTGACCCGCCACAGACAGCCGGTACGGTTGCCGGGGTGATCCCCCGCTCCCGCCGCCGGCCCCCCCGGCGAGGGCTCGGCGTCGCCCTAGGCCTCGCTCTCCTCGGCGCCGCCTGTTCCTCCGGGGGCGGTAATGCCAAGATCGACCGGCCCGGCGCCGGACCGGTGGCCCTGAACGTCACCGAGCTCAGCGGCTCGTGGGAGCCGGCACCCACCCGGCTCGGGGGCCTCACCGCCGTCGCATCGGTGGCCGACAGCACGTTCCAGCTGCACACGGCCGGCGGCGACCGGAGCTTCCTGCCCGGCGTCAACATCGGCGGCGCCGTGCCCGGTCGGTCGCCTGGGGAGATCGGCCAGCTCACCGCCGAGCAGTACCGGAAGTGGTTCGCCCTGGCCGGCGACGTCGGGGTCCGGGTGCTCCGCAACTACACCATCCACCCACCCGCCTTCTACGAAGAGCTGGGCGCCTATAACAGGGCCCACGCCAAGGCGCCGCTCTACCTCGTCCAAGGCGTGTACATGGTCGACGAGGATGCGTTCATCGCCTCCGGCGATCTGTGGCGGCCTGACGTGCATGACGCCTTCCTGAGCGAGCTCGGCGACGCCCAGGCCGCGGTGAGCGGACGCTTGGAGCGGCCGCCGACGCCGGGACGGGCGACCGGTCGGTGGACGGTCGACGTGGCGCCCTGGCTGGCAGGGTGGATCGTGGGCGTGGAGATCGACCCGATCGCGGGCGATGCCAGCGATCGGCGCAACGCGTCTCGCCCCCTCGTCGACGGGACCTACTTCAGGAACACGCCCGACGCGACCCCGACCGAGCGGTGGACGGCGGAGATGATGGACCACCTCGCCGGGCTGGAGGCGGGGGCCGGACGCACGCTCCCGATCGCCTTCGTCAACTGGCCGACCGACGACCCCCTACGCCACCCCGACGAGCCGCTCGACCGCGAGGACCAGCTCCAGGTGGATGCCAACCACGTGCTGCCGACACCGGCCTGGCCCGGTGGGTCCTTCGCCAGCTACCACGCCTACCCCTACTACCCCGACTTCCAGCGCTACGAGCCCGGCCTCCAGGTCCCCGGCCCCGATGGCAAGATCGACCCCTACCGAGCGTACGTGCGCGCCCTCGCCGCCCACCACCGCGCCGCAGGGCTGCCCACGATCATCAGCGAGTTCGGCGTGCCGTCGTCGACGGGCACCGCCCATCTCGGCCCGCTCGGGCGGGGCCAGGGCGCCCACAGCGAGGCCGAGGCCATGCAGATCGACGCCGACCTGATGCGCATGTTCAAGCAGGAGGGCCTGGGCGGCGGCTTCGTGTTCGCATTATTCGACGAGTGGTTCAAGTTCACCTGGAACACCATCAACTGGCAGATCCCCGGCGACCGGCGGCCGCTCTGGCACGACGCCCTCACGAACGAGCAGCATTTCGGCCTGCTGGCCGTCGACAGCGGGCTGGCGGACCGGTTGCGCCTCGGCGACCCGTACGACGCCTGGCAGAAGGACTCCCGTGTCCTCCTCGAGAGCCGGACGGGCCTGCGCGAGCTGCGGGTGGCCACCGACGAGGCCTTCGTCTATCTTCGCCTCCGGTTCGACAACGTGCCTGACCAGTTCAGGCTCGGCTTCGACGTCCTGCCGAGCGCGGACTCCGGGGGCTTGCCGGGCCGGCCTGGCGTCGGTGCGGCGTCCGACGTCGCCGTCGAGGTGGCAGGCTCCGGTAGCGCGGGGCGGATCCTGGCCTGGACCGGGGCCGACGCCACCTCGGTCTTCTACGGGGCGTTTCGGAAGTACGAGGCGATCAACCCGCTGGACCTTCGCAACGGATCGCAGGCGTGGGTGGCTCGCCGGCAGATCGTCAATCGCCCGCTGCGAGTGCCCACCTCCGGCCGGCAGCTGGACGCCGAGTTCGTCGACGTGAGCACGCTCATCCGAGCGACGACGGTGCCGGGATCCAAGACATTTGACGCCCGCGCCCACCTCTGGAGCACCAAGACCGACGTCGCCCTCCGCCTGCCGTGGGCCCTGCTCGGCATGGCCGACCCGTCGTCGCGCCAGGCCATCAAGGTGGATACCGAGGGCGCCATCTCCGCCGTCCCGATCGACCACATCGGGCTGACCTACGACGGCGCAGGCAAGACCATCGAGTCGTCGATCGTATGGGAGCCGTGGCAGACGACGCAGTCGAGGGAGCGCACCAAGGACGGTCTCGCCCTCTTCTCCAAAGCGGTCGGCGATGTCCTCAGCCGCAAGTGAGGCCGATCCGGGCGCTCCAGGTCCTCGGTCTCGATGATCTCGCGCCGGGATCGCAGGAGCCCCGGCCACCACCTCGGAGCCGAACCGGCGGGGCCGGCCCGACCGGGGCCGGTCCACCATCCCGGTGAGCCCTTCCTGGCAGAACCGCTTCCGGGCCTCCCTCAGCAGGGCGCGCTCTCGGGCCCGCGTCCCGTGAATGCCTGGATGAACTGCATCAGCCTTGGGTCGGTGGCCGAGTCCAGTTTGACCTGACGGCCCCGGGACGACGCGACCACCGGGGCCGGCAGGCCGGCGTCCCAGCGCGACACCAGCACGTTGACGCCTCCGAGCATGGCGGTCGCCAGCCACCTCGACGCCGGGTTCAAGGACGGCGCTTCACACGGTTCGCCAGCAGCAGCGCCAAGCCGGCCAGTGCGAGGGCGGCCAGTGCGAGGGCGGCACCCGACCCAGCCAGCGCTGACTTCACGTCGAATCCGGAGTCGGCGTCTTCGGCGATTTCAGCGGTGAAGCGGACACGCGTGAAGTAGGCGTCTTCGACGTCGAAATCGGGAAGCGCTCCGGCTCGGGAGTCCGACCAGGCAATCAGCGCTGCATCCTTGGTCGACGCGATCCCCATCGGGGCTCGGACATCCTCGTTGTCGAAGGTGGCCCCGATGTTCGTGTCGATGGAGCGGTCGCTGACCCGGAGGTTCTTCGACCACGTGCGGCCGCCATCGGTGGAGCTTGCGCTGTAGACATCCGCGTAGCGCTGCTTGACCGTGCCGCCGGCAACGAAGAACGGATCATTTCGGAAGTCATACCAGGCGACGTCGACCCGTCCATCAGGGGCGACACTGACTCCCGGGACGGACGTGTTGTGGCCCTTGCCCGGATCGTCGATGATGTCGACCGGCTTGCTCCAGGTCCTGCCTTGATCTGACGAAGCCATGAACAACACGTGTTCCGTGCCGTTCGCCACCTTGCTCTCGAAGACGGCGTACACGTTGCCGTTGCGGGGGTCGACCGCGACCCCGGGGTCGCTGAGGTCCTCAGCGTCGTCGAAGGCGACGGTGGTCGCCCAGGTCTGACCACCGTCGGTGGACTTGCTCAGGAACACCCGCTGCTTGGGGCTCCGGGTCTGGCCGGCTGCGGCCGGCCGCAGCCGTTCCCGGGTGAGGCCGTAGACGACGCCGCCGGGGCCGGCGGCCAGCATCGGGAGGTCGCCGCCGAAAACGTCGGCTCCGAGAGCGTCGAAGGGGTCGATCGACTTCGCCCAGGTCCGCCCGCCGTCGCTCGACACCGTGACGCGCGGCCGGTCGGGAGCGGACGGGCCTCGGGTTCGGTAACGGAAGCTTCGGTAGATGCGGTTGGGATCCTGCGTGTCCACCGCAATCGTGTTGTTGCCGAGCGAGCTTGTGCCCATCTCGTTCTGGCCACCGGCCGTATACGGGATCGGGGTGGCCTTTCGGTGGTGAACGCCTCCGAGGTGACACCGAGGTCGGACGTCCGGATGGTGAGCGCATCGACCGGGCCTCTCGGGTGGCCCGTCTGCAGCGACGAACCGGCCGTGGCGATGTAGAGCTCGCCCCCCGGAGCGAACGCGAGGTCGATCGTCGGACCGAAGTTGAGCTGGAAGCAGTACGGGAGTTCCGGCGGCAGATTCGCGGGGGAGGGCGCGAACTTGGTCATCGAGGCGTTGGTGGCCAACCGGCTCACCTCCCCCAGCCGTTGAGCCACGTCGAGGACTGGGCCCGGGAGGTGGGCGGTGACCGAGGTGTTCCGCTCCGAGCCCCGCCCGGCTGCAGACAGGCAAGGGGTACATCGCCGCGCCGAGTGAATCAGCCCCATGACGCGCGACTCTCTAGGTGACCGAGCGACCGAACTGAGGAGAGAAGATGCGCGTCGTCATCAGCGAGTTCATGAGCCTCGACGGAGTCGTGCAGGCCCCCGGCGGGGCCCAAGAGGACACCGAGGGCGGATTCGCCCACGGCGGCTGGTCGATGCCGTTCTTCGACGTGGAGGCAATGGGGTCGGCGATCGACGAGGTCATGCAGTCCACGGAGGCGTTGCTCTTCGGTCGTCGGACGTGGCAGACGATGGCGGCCGCCTGGCCCGGCCGTGGCGGTGACGAGTTCGCCGACCGGATGAACGAGATTCCGAAGTACGTCGCGTCCCATACCCTGGCCCAGGACGACCTCGATTGGAACAACTCGACACTGCGGCTGCGGGCCAAGGACGGTGGAAGCCTCAGGTGATGGGCAGCTCGAACTTCGCCAAGACCCTCGTCAGCAACGACCTCGTCGACGAGTACCGACTGATGATCGAACCTATCGTGCTCGGTGGCGGCAAGCGCCTCTTTGCCGACCACGGCCGGTCTCAGACCCTCGAGCTCATCTCGACGTCCTCGACCGGCACCGGCGTCATCATCTGCGCCTACCGACCGGTCACGAGCGGTACCTGAAGATCCGAGTCGCGCTCCACAGCAGGACGCCACCGTCCCCCTGCGAGACGAGAAGCCGATTGCCCGGGTGCAGTTCCCATGGTAGGTCGACGGTGCGCCACTGGTCGGCCACAGGTGAGTACGCCGCGGCGAAGCCGCCTCCGCCCTGGGCTCCCCCGCCGAGGACCAGCAGCTCCCGGCCCGTCCACTCCTGCGCGCCGAGCCCCGATGGGACGCGGGCAGGCGTCAGGCCGTGCAGGATCAGTTGCAGGTTCCACCCGGTGCCACGACGGGGTCAGCCGGTAGGGTCGGCGCCGTGCACGAGCTCTCGTTGTGCGAGGCCATCGCAGCCACGGTCACCAAGCACGCCGGCGAACGGTCGGCGTCGTGCGTGGTCGTTCGGATCGGCCACTTCCGCCAGGTCGTGCCCGATGCACTGTCGTTCTGCTGGACGATGCTCACCGACGGTACCGACCTCGAAGGCTGCGAGCTCGAGATCGAGCAGGTGCCGGCCGTTATCCGTTGCGCGACGTGCGGCACCGAGACCACCCTCGACGTGCCCCTCATGCTGTGCGGCTCCTGTGAGGGCGACGATGTGACGCTGCTGTCCGGTGAGGAATTCCTCGTCGTCTCCCTCGACCTGTCGGAGGTCTGACATGGGCCGGTTCCACCGCCATCCCGACGGCACCTCCCATGAGCACGGCAGCGACCACAACCCGGAGGACCACAACCCGGAGAACCAGGACCACGAGGTGGGCGACCACAGCGGCTACACGGCCACCAGCACGTCGCGGATCGCGGTGCTCGAGGACATCTTCTCGGAAAACGACCGCGTGGCGGAGGAAAACCGCCGCGACTTCACGACGCACGGCGTTCGCACCGTCAACCTCATGTCGTCGCCCGGGGCGGGCAAGACCACGCTCCTGACCCGGACCCTGGCCGTGCTGGCCGGACGCACCCGTATCGGCGTTCTCGAGGGCGACATCGCCACCAGCATCGACGCAGACCGCCTCGAGGGGTTCGGCGCCGCCGTCGCCCTCGTCAATACCAGCAAAGGATTCGGCGGCGAGTGCCACCTGGACGCAGTCATGGTTCGGTCCGGGCTGCAGCGGCTCCCCCTCGCCGACCTCGACCTGCTCATCATCGAGAACGTCGGCAACCTCGTCTGCCCCGCCGAGTTCAGCGTCGGCGAGCACGCCAAGGCCATGGTCTACGCCGTGACCGAGGGCGAGGAGAAGCCGCTCAAGTACCCGGTCATGTTCCGGGCTGTCGACGCCGTCGTGGTCAACAAGATCGACCTTCTCCCCCATCTCGACTTCGACCTGGCCCTCTTCCTGCGCAACCTCCACGACGTGAATCCCCGGGCCAGGGTCATCCAGGCCAGCGCCCGCACGGGCGCCGGGATCGACGAATGGTGCGCCTGGCTGCTGGGCCAGGCGACCTCCACCTAAGGCTGCCGACCTGCGCAGTCCCACTCGGCCGACCTACAATCGTCCGGGTCATGCGGTCCCGACGACGTCGTGGAGCCACGCGGGCGGGCATCTGTGTGCTGCTGGTGGTCGTCGCCGCGCTCGGTCCCGGCCCGGTACCCGCCGCCGCTGACGACCTCGCCTCCGCCCAGCAGCGGGCCAACCGCGCCGCGGCCGAGCTGTCCAAGGCGATCGAGGAGCGGGCCCGGGCCGACGACGCCGTCGCCAACCTCGAGGTCCGGGTGGCCAGGGTCGACGCCCGGGTAGCCGCCGTGCGGAGCCAGGTCAGCCAGCTGGCCGTCCGGCAGTACGTTCAGGGCACGTCCCAGATCACCCGGCTCCTGCGGATGGCCGACGCGAACGAAGTGGTCCGGGCCCAGCAGTACGCGAGCGTGGTCGCCGAGACCTCGACGGAGGCACTCGACCAGTACCGTGCCGACAGGCTGGACCTGCGGGTGGAGGTGGCCGCCCTGGAACGGGAGCGGCGGACGCGGGACGGGTCCATCGAAGATCTCCGGAGGCGCCAGGTCGCAGCGGTCGAAGAGCTCGAGCGACTCGCCCGGATCGAGGAGGAGGCACGGGCCGCCCGCGAGGAGCAGGCGCGCCGGGCCGAGGCGGCTGCCACGGCGGCGGCGCCGGCCACGACCGCGGCCACCACCGCCCCCACCATTGCGGCCGGCTCGGCTCTGTCCCCGAATTCACCGGCGCCGACCGGAACGGCGGCCCCGATCACCAGGCCGGCAGCGCCGGCCGCCACTCCGACCACCCGGGCTCCTGCGCCCCCAGTCGCCACCGGCGACTGGATCTGCCCGGTGCATGGCCCCCACGCGTTCAGCAACGACTACGGCGCCCCACGGGGCGGCGGCGCCAGTCACCAGGGCAACGACATCCTGGCCGCCAGGGGCACACCGGTCGTCGCCAACGTCGGCGGGGTGGTGACGCAGCGGAACGGGGCGGTGAGCGGGCTCGCCTACTTCCTGGCCGGCGACGACGGGAACCGGTACTTCGGCGCCCACCTCGACTCCTTCGGCGCCAGCGGGCGGGTGGCCGCCGGCACCGTGATCGGACGGGTCGGCAACACCGGCGATGCCAGTGGCGGACCGCCCCATCTCCACTTCGAGATGCACCCGGGCGGCAGCGGCTACACCAACCCCTATTCCACGCTCACCAGGTACTGCTGAGAGCTGGCGGCCCCGCCGGAACGCAGCGCGAGCGAATTTCGCGGCGGAGGGCCCGAGCACCGGCCATCATCCTCCGATGCCGTCGCTGACCGAAGCCCGGGCCGGCGCGGCTGCGATCGCTCCGATGCTGCTCGGTGTCGTTCCCTTCGGGCTGGTCGCCGGCGCCGCCCCGGTGTCCCAGGGTTTCGACGGATGGAGTGCGGTGGGCCTGTCCACCATCGTCTTCGCAGGAGCGTCGCAGCTGGCGATCGTCGACGTGCTCGCCCGCGGCGGCTCCGCCCTCGTGGCCGTCCTGGCCGCCCTGGCCATCAACCTGCGGATGGTGCTGTATTCGGCGTCGCTGGCGCCCTTTCTCGCCCACGTGCCGACCCGCCGGCGCCTCGTTGCGGCATACCTCCTCAACGACCAGGACTACGCCCTGTCGGTCAGCCGCTGGGCGGGCGACGACCGCACCGACGGCCGCCTGTCGTTCTACATGGGCGCCGCCGTGCTCATCTGGGCGGCGTGGCTGGCGTCGACCGTCGCCGGGGTCCTCGTCGGGAGCGCGGTCCCTGAGCGGGTGCCGCTGGACTTCGCCGTGCCCCTGGTGTTCCTCGTGCTCCTGGTGCCCGTCCTGGTCGACCGGCCGGCCCTCATGGCTGCGGCCACCGGGGGAGTCGCTGCGGTGATCGCCGCCGAGACCGGCGCCGGGTCACTCGCAACGATCGTCGGGGCGGCCGCCGGCATCGCAGCCGGCGCGGTGGTCGATGCCCGCCGAACGGAGCCTGCATCGCCATGAGCAGGATCTGGCTGGTGATACTGGCCTCGGGCGCCGGGACCTATGCCATGCGGGCCTCGTTCCTCGCCGTCGCCCACCGCATGGCCACGGTGCCGCCCGGCCTCACCAGGCTGCTCCGCCAGATCCCTCCGGCTGCCCTCGCCGCCATCGTTCTGCCTGCGCTGGTGCGGCCGGAGGGCCACCTCGACCTGCTCCAACCACAGCTGTTCGCCGGTGCCGTCGCCGCCCTCGTCGCCTGGCGCACCCGCAACGTCGGCGTCACCCTGCTCGTCGGCATGGGCCTGCTGGCCGGCCTTCAGGCAATCTGACCCGAGTACGGTCGACAGACAGATGTCGAGCATCGTCAGGGCCCACGGGCTCACCAAGCGCTACCCGGGGGTCACCGCCCTCGACGCCGTCGACCTCGACCTCCCCGCGGGCCGCGTGGGGCTGGTGGGCGCCAACGGCGCCGGGAAGACCACCCTCTTCCGCCTTCTTCTCGGGCTCAGCCGGCCCGATGCGGGAACGGTGGAGGTCTGCGGCATCTCGGTGGCCGACGACCCCATCGGCGTCCGCAGCCGGATCGGCTACATGCCCGAGCACGACTGCCTGCCTCTCGACCAGACCGCGGCCGACGTGGTGTCAACGTTCGGCGAGCTCGGCGGGCTGCCGGTCCGGGCCGCCCGCCAGCGGGCTTCGGAGGTGCTCGACCTCGTGGGGCTCGACGAGGCCCGGTTCCGGCCGGTGGGCGGTTTCTCGACCGGAATGCGCCAGCGCACCAAGCTGGCCCAGGCCATCGTGGCCGATCCTGCTCTCGTCCTGCTCGACGAACCCACCGCCGGCCTCGACCCGTCGGGCCGAGAGGAGATGCTGAGCCTGGTCGACCGGCTGGGCAGCTTCGGTATCGCCGTCGTCCTGGCCACCCACCTGCTCGACGACGTGGCCCGGGTCTGCGACCACGTGGTGATGCTCGACGGCGGTCGACTCGTCACCGACTCCCCGACAGAGACGCTGCTGCACCAAACCGGCACGGTCACCGTCGACGTCGGCCCCGCGGAAGCAGCAGCCCTTGCTGCTGCTCTGACCGCACGGGGCCTGACGGTGACGAGCGACGACACCGTCACGTTGGAGGTCACCGTCACTGGCGAGGCCGACCTCGACACCATTCGCGACGTCGTGGCCGACCTCGAGTTGCCCCTGCACCGGCTCACCAACCGGCTCACCTCCCTCGACGACGTGTTCGTCCACCGGGCGCCCGGCACTGCGGGGGACCGATGACCACGCCCGCGTCCACCGGAGCGGTCTACGACCGCGGCTACCGGCCCTACGACGGCCCGCGCGGCGGCCGGCGCGCGGCCACGGCGGCGCTGTTCCGGACATCGCTGCGCCGGGCCATCGGCCTACGCCGCCCGTGGCGGCAGAAGGTGGCGCCCGCCGTCCTCCTGGCCATCGCCGTGGTCCCTGCGGTAATCAACGTCGGGGTCGGCTACCTGACGCGCGACACACCGGCCGAGGGATTCGAGTTCATCACCTACCGCGAGTACCTCGGCGTCTCCAGCGCCCTGCTGCTCTTCGTCGCCTTGGTGGCCCCGGACATCGTCTGCCCCGACCGGCGCCAGCGTGTCCTGCCCCTGATCTTCGCCCGGCAGCTCACCGGCAGGGACTACGCGCTGGCCAAGATCGGCGCCATCTTCACGTGCGTGTTCGCCTTCTCGTACCTGCCTCAGGTGGTCCTGTACGTGGGGCAGATGCTCGTGAGCGACGGCGCCCTCGACTACCTCACCGACAACACCGCCGTGCTCTGGCAGGTACCGGTGTCCGCCGCGCTCCTCGCGCTCTTCTATTCGGTGCTCGGCGTGGCCGTGGCGTCGTTGAGCGGCCGTCGGATGGTCGCCGGCGCCACCATGCTGGGCGTCACCCTGATCTCGTCCTCGGTGTCGGCCATCCTCACGGACGCCGGGCGTGGCACCGACACTGACGGCCCCGGTCATCCCGCCGCCCTGCTCAACCTCTTGGCCCTGCCGTTGCGGCTCCGCGACCTCGTGTTCCTAGGCCGCATGGCCGACGACTCCCCACTGTCCGGATTGAACGGCGGAGGCGCCATGGCTATCGCCGCGTACGCCGCCGTGGTGATCGCGGGCGTCGCCATCGTCCTCAGCCGCTACCGCTCGGTGGAGTCATGAGCCAGTCGGATCCGGCGTGCGTCGCCGATGCGACCGTGGTGGTCGAGAACGCGTCGGTCTGGTTCGGGCAGAAGGTGGCGCTGTCCGAGCTGACCTGTTCCTTCGGTCCTGGCGTCACCGGTCTCCTGGGCCCGAACGGGGCGGGCAAGAGCACGCTCATGCGGGCGGTCACCGGGCTGATCGGCGTCAACAACGGGAAGGTACGGGTGGAGGGGCGTGATCCCCGCACCGACCGGGAGGTCCATCGGCGGATCGCCTTGGTGCCGGAGGACGAAGCGGTCCCCGCCCAGCTGACTCCACGCGAGCTCGTCCGCTACGTGGCCGACCTCCACGGCGTGCGCGACCCCGCCGCCGCCGAGCGGGCCCTCGATCTCGTCGACATGCTCCCCGCGGCCGACCGCCGCCTGCGCGGGTTCAGCAAGGGCATGCGCCAGCGTTCCAAGGTGGCCGCCGCCCTCGTCACCGACCCGCCGGTGCTGGTGCTCGACGAGCCGCTCAACGGCGCCGACCCCGTGCAGCGGGTGCGCCTCACCGAGCTGTTCCGGCGGCTCGGCGCTGAAGGCCGCACGGTGATCGTGAGCTCCCACGTGCTGTCGGAGGTCGAGCGCCTGGCCGACCGGGTACTCGTGCTCATCCACGGCAGGTTGGCCGCGGCAGGCAACCACCGGGCCATCCGCGACGCCATGGACGACCGACCCCGCCACGTGCTGATCCGGGCCGACGAGCCGCGCCGGCTCGGTGCCGCGCTCATGCGCCTGGGCACGGTGGCGGGCGTCAGCATCACGGATGCAGGCCTGGTCGTGACCACCGAACGGGCGGGCGACCTCGCCGTCGCAGTGGCTCCGGTGGCCCGCGAGCTCGGTGTTCGGCTCCGGGAGGTCCGGCCGCTCGACGACTCTCTCGAGAGCCTGTTCCAGGAGCTGGTGCGATGAGCGACCGGCCCGCTCCCACCGAACGCCGGGCCGCCTCGCCCCTGACCGCCATCGTGCGCTACACCGTGCGGGCGTGCGTGCCGTCCCAGCGGTGGCTGCTGCTGCTCCCGGTGGCGGGCGCGCTGCTGTTTGCGCTGCTGACACGCCTGTCCGACGAGGACGCCGTCACCGCTTTCGTCCGCGTCGGCGGGACGGCGCTGCACACCCTCGTCCTGCCGATCACCTGCCTGGTCATCGGCGACGCCCTCCTGGGCGCCGAAATCCGCTCGGGGGTCTTCGCCTTCACGTGGCTCAGTCCGGTGCGGTACGGAACGATCGTCGGGGGACGCTGGCTCGGCGGCTGTCTGATCGCCGCCGTCACCCTCGTCCCGGCCGCCGTCGGGGCCGCCGTGGTCGCCGGCGCACCGTCCGCTGCCGGTCCGGCTGCGGTGGCGGCCATGGCCGGTGCCGCTGCGTACCTCGCCCTGTTCCTCGCCATCGGCGCCAGCTTTCGGCGGCCCGTGGTCTGGTCGCTCGTGCTCGTCATCCTGGTCGAGCGCCTGCTCGGCGCCGCCCTGGCCGGCATCGCCCAGTTGTCGCCGGGCTGGCTGGCCCAGGCCGCACTCGTCGGTCTCACGAGCCCCGCCGCCGACCTGCAACGCGAGGGCATCCCAAATGGCTGGCCCGCCGTCGGTCGCCTTGCGCTGGTGGCGGCCGTGGGCCTGGCCATCGCCACCCGCCGCCTGCGCTCCCTCCGCCCGGCGTCGTCCGCGGACTAGTGCTCCGTCTCGCAGTCATGCGCGTGTGTCGCCGAGCTCCCGGCGTCGCTGGCAAGGCGCACCGCAGCCCCGTCACTCTTGCCGTCCCGGGGCGAGGAGCAACGAAGCCAGGGGCGGCGGGAGCGGGCGAGACACCGCTGGAACTTGCGAGACGGTGCACTAGCTACGAGGGGGTGGCCGGCCTGTTGACCGGGTGGTCCTCGGGGTAGTTCGTGCGGGGGATGACCGGTGCGTCACGGCCGGTCCCGCGCGTGCCGCGGGTAGCGTCGCCTTCGGTGGCCGACGACTCCTCGTGGTACTCCTCCTCGACGTTCACGCTCCACACGTCGTGCGTCGAGCCGGTGGCGATGTTCTCGGCGGTGAGCATGGCGGTGTACATCGAGTGGTCCTGGTTGTTGTACCGGTGCATGCCGTTGCGCCCGACGGGGTGCACGTTGGGGGCGCACTCGTCGAGCCACTCGACGATCCTTGCCACGTTGGCCTTGTAGTTCTGGTCGTAGAACGGATAGGCCTTGGGCATGCGGACGACGTACCCCGCCTCCACCTTGTCCGGCTCGACGAGGTTCAGGATGCCCAGCTCCCGTTTCCCCTGCTCGATCAACTCCGCGTCGGGCTTGTTCCACGTCTCGTCGCCCTCGAACACGAAGAACTCGAGGCCCAGACAGGTGCGCCCCTCCTTGATCAGGTAGGGCGACCAGGATCCGAAGTTCTGGATGCGCCCGACCTGCACCGCCTGGGCGTGGACGTAGATCCAGTTGTCCGGGAAGCTGTACTTCTCGGGGACGACGAGGGCCACGGTGATGAAGTCGCGGTAGCGCAGGTCGTTGGCGGCGCGGACAGCCACTTCGGAGGGCGGCGGGTCGAAAGCAGTGAGCAGCTGGGAGATCGGCATCGACGAGATCACGTGGTCGCACGGGTACTCACGGCGGGTGCCGTCCTTGGCCTCGGCCACTACCGCCACCGCCTTTGCGCCATCATGCCGGATCCCGACGACGCGGGTCTCCATGACGACCGAGCAGCCCTTGGCCGTCACCTTCTCGGTGCACCGCTCCCACATCATCCCCGGCCCGTACTTCGGGTACTGGAACTCCTCGATGAGGGAGGTGATCTCCTTCTGGTTCCGCTTGGGCAGCAGGGCGTTCAGGATGGCACTGGACAGCGACAGGTTCTTGATGCGCTGGGCGGCGAAGTCGGCCGGCAGCTTGTTGACCGGGACACCCCACAGCTTCTCGTTGTAGGTCTTGAAGAAGTGCTTGTAGAGGCGCCAGCCGAAGCGGGCGACGATCCAGCCCTCCAGCGTGGACTGGTCCTTCGGCGGCCGGATCCGCGCCCACACGTAGGACAGGACGCACATCACGGCCTCGAAGATGCCGAGGTTCTTCAGCGCGTTCGACGCCTTCAGCGGGTAGTCGTAGTACTTGCCCTCGTAGTAGATCCGACTCATGCGCGGCCGCAGCATGAAGTCCTCGTCGTCGAGGATCTCGTGCCAGAACGCCTCCACTTCCTTCACCTTGGTGAAGAAGCGGTGACCGCCGATGTCGAACCGCCAGCCGTCGCGCTCCACCGTGCGACTGATGCCGCCCACCACCGAGTCGGACTCGAGGATCGTCGACGTGATGCCGTAACGGGTCACCAGCTCATAGGCCGCCGTCAGCCCTGCGGGACCGGCGCCGATGATCACGACGTTCGGCGTTCCGGCCGCGGACGGCTGGGAAATCTCTGTCATTGCGTTCTTTCTACTGGCCAGTGGGGCAGGTGAGGCGTGCCGGGGGACGTTCGCGTCACACAGTGGGGACGGCGAAGGTGTCGCAGGGGAACGACTCCGTTGAACGGTAGCCGGTGAGGAACCACTTCTGGCGCTGCTGGGCCGACCCGTGGGTCCACGATTCCGGACTGACCTGGCCCTGGGTCTTCTCCTGGATCCGGTCGTCACCGATGGCGGACGCCGCATCGATCCCGTCGGCTATGTCGGCGTCGGTCAGCTCCTCGATGAAGCCGGTGGCGACCGCCCCACGGGCCCACATGCCCGCCATGCAGTCGGCCTGGAGCTCCACGCGCACACCGGGGCTCTGCGGCCCGGTCTGGCTACTCCGGGCCTGTTCGAGCACACCCCGGAGATTCTCGACGTGGTGGCCGTACTCATGGGCGATCACGTATGCCTCGGCGAACGGCCCGCCCTGGGCGCCGAACCGGTTGCGCAGGTCCTCGTAGAAGCCGAGGTCGATGTAGATCTTCCGGTCGGTCGGGCAGTAGAAGGGGCCGACGGCCGATGTGGCGCCGCCGCAGCCCGTGTTGGTGCTGCCGCTGAAGAAGACGGTGTTCGCCTTCTGGTAGTTGGGCTGGCGCTTCTCCCAGTAGGCCTGGACGCTGTTGACCACGGCCACGATCCGGCAGTCGTCCTTCTGGTTCGCGTCCTCGCCCGTCTGGCACGTGGCGGAAAGGTCGGACTTCAGGTCCCCCACGGAACCGTCGGGCAACGACGCTCCGCCTCCGCCGTTGAGCAGCGAGAAGACCAAGACGATCAGCCCGATGATCCCCCCGCCTCCGACCGCCAGGGGCCCTGCCCCACGTCTGTCCGAGACCTGGGACGTGTCCAGCCCTGCATCCCTACGGAATCGCACCTGTTCTCCTCGTATCGTCGGCTTCCCCTATACATGCCCCGTTCGGGCCGCATCCGATCAGCGCTGCTGCGCCGTAGACCAGATGTGCGCACCACGGTCGATCTGCCAGATGCAACCTGCGAGGGGGGCGTCGCCCGGTGCGACCTGCTCAAGGCGCTTGCGAGGAACCCCCGCTTCCGACGCGACAGCGCCCTGGGCGGCATCTTCCACCTCGGGAAAATCTCCTACCGGGAGATCTCGCCCACCGACAGCCTGCACATCATCATCACCGGCGACCAGGTGTCGGCCCACGTCGACGAGATCTCGCCGCTGCGGCTCCGGGCGGACGGTTCGAGCCGCTATGCGTGGGGTCGGGTCCTGGCCCACAACGTGCTGGTGGTGATCGGTGACGTAGCGCGGCGTCTGCGCGGTCAGCACGGTGTCCAGCGCTGCAACCTGCACTGCCAGGCGGAGTGGCTCGAGGACGAGGACGGGGCCGCGTAGCCGGGAACCGGCTCCTATGCTCGGCCCGTGGCCGAGATGACGACCGGGGAGTGGCGAGCCTTCCTCGACCATCCGGTCCGACCGGCGATGCTGGCGACGGTCCGGCCCGACGGCCGGCCGCACGTCGCCCCCGTCTGGATCGTCCTCGACGACGAGGATTGCGTGGTGTTCCGACCGGCGCCAACACCGTCAAGGGGCGGGCGGTACAGGCTGAGCCGCGGGTGGCGATCTGTGTCGACGACGACCGGCCGCCCTACGCCTACGTGCTCGTCGAGGGCACCGTAGAGGTGAGCACCGACCTCGACGAGATGCTTCTCTGGGCCACCCGTATCGGAGGCCGGTACATGGGCGCCGAGCGGGCCGAGCAGTTCGGCCGCCGCAATGCGGTCGAGGGCGAGCTGCTCGTCCGCGTCCGGCCGACCCGGGTCGTCGCCCGCAAGAACATCTCGGACTAGGTGGCCGTGGTCGACGTCCTCGTGGTGGGTGGAGGCCTGGGGGGGCTGACTGCGGCCGTCGCGCTGCATGACGCGGGGAGATCGGTGACGGTGGTCGAGGCCCGGCCGGCGGTGGGCGGGCGGATCAGGACGGTCGGCGACGGCGACTCCTGGTTCGATCTCGGGGCAACGTGGCACTGGTCGAACCAGCCGGCGGTCGGGGCGCTGGCCGCCTCGGTAGGACTGGCTTCGTTCCCCCAGTTCCGGGAGGGGCGGGCGGTCGTCGAGGACGACGCGGACGCCGCACCCCGCCCGATGGATCTGGCCCTGCCGTCGCCCACCGAGCTGCGGTTCGCCGGAGGCACCCAGGCGCTCTGCCACCGGCTGGCCTCCCGGCTACCTGAGGGAGCGGTGCTCCTCGGGACGGAAGTGACCGCGGTGTCTCTCGGCCAGGCGGGAGTCACGGTGACCACTGTCGACCGGGCCGGTAGGGAACTCGGAATGTCGTGCGGTGCCGTGGTGGTGGCGGTGCCGCCCCGCCTGGCGTGGGCCGGTATCACCTTCACGCCTGCGCTCCCTGACCGCATGGCCGAAGTGCTGCAGGGCACCCCGACATGGATGGCCACGGCGGTGAAGTGCGTGGCCGAGTACGAGTCGGCGTTCTGGCGGCGTGCGGGACTGTCGGGCCTGGCGTTCAGCCGGGTCGGGCCCCTGATCGAGGTCCACGACTGCTGCACGGACGACGGGACCACGGCGGCGCTGTGGGGCTTCCTCTCCGCTTCCCACGAGGTCCGCGACCTCGACGTCGAGGCCCGGACGCAGGCCGTGTTCGCCCAGCTCGGGCGCCTCTTCGGCCCTGACGCTGCCGATCCCGTGCGCTACTTCGAGCGTGACTGGTCAGATGACCCCTACACCAACGACGAGGTGACCTGGTTCGCCAAGCCGCTGCCCCTCGGGCATCCCGCCTTCGCCGAGCCGCTGTTCGACGGCCGCCTGGTGTGGGCCGGCAGCGAGACCGCCGGCATCGGTGCCGGCCACATGGAGGGCGCCGTACAGGCGGGCCAGCGAGCTGCAGCGCAGGTGCTGGCGCGGACTGACTGCCGATGAATTGCCATCCTTCAGTTCTGTCGATGGGAGATGGCCGGCGTCAGGCCAGCCGCTTCAGCGCTTCGCGCCATGTCGGCTTGCCATCGGAGCCCTTCATTGTCCACCGGACAAACTTCGTCGGGCCCATCTCCCTCGACAGGTCGGCCATGAGCTTGCCGTGCGGGGTCGCTTCGGCGAAAGCGGCGAGCGCAGGCTCATCGCTCCACACCGACAGCGTGGCGTACTGCTTTTTCAGCGGCCGAGCCAGCAGGGAGAACCCCATGACACCTTCCGTGGCTTCGAGCTGCTTGCGGACGGCGCTCGCCCCCGAGAACATGCGCCGGGTAGAGGACATCCTGCGAGCAGGAATGCTCGAGGCGAGGACGACGTACTCGCCATCGGGCTCGAACGATTTCATCGACTTCCAGGGCGACTTCACGCGTCCCCTCTCAGCCAGGACGCAACGTCTGGGATGCACTCCACCCTGCGCCCACGGTCCCCAACTGTCAATCTCGACACCCGCAGCGCCTGGCGTCGTCGAGTTGGTCGTTCCGAAAGGATCGATTTGACGCTACCCGCCTTCTCCGCGACCCGAGCGTGTGCCTCAGGCCGCGACGTGGATCCGCAGGTCGACCAGTCCGCGCAGCGTAAGGCTGTCGCGGACGATGGGGTGGTCGTCGACCAGCTCGATGGTCGCGAAGCGGTCGAGCAGGCGATCTACGACGATCTGGGCCTCCATGCGGGCCAGCGCCGCGCCGAGGCAGAAGTGGATCCCGCCACCGAAGCTGATCGGGCTGCCCTCGGCCCGGCCGACATCCAGCCGGTCCGGATCGGTGAAGCGGGCGGGGTCGCGGTTCGCGGCGCCCAGCAGGGCCAGGACGATGCTCCCGCTGGCGATGTCGCGCCCATCGATGGACAGGTCCTCATACGCCGTCCGGGCCGCGATCTGGACGGGGCTGTCGTAGCGAAGCAGTTCTTCCACCGCAGACCTGATCACCGTCCGGTCGGCCCGAATCCGGGCCAACTGGTCGGGATGGCGGAGTAAGGCAAGGAGGCCGTTGCCGAGGAGGTGCGTCGTCGTCTCGAACCCCGCTGCGAACAACAGTATTGCCGTCGAGATCAGTTCCCTCTCGCTGAGCTGGTCGCCTTTGTCCTCGGCTTCGATGAGCTGGGTCAGCAGATCGCCCTGCGGGCGGGCCCGCCGTTCGGCGACGAGGCCGGCGAAGTACTCGGTGAGGGTTGCGTCCGCCGCTGTGGCCTCAGCCATCGCCTCGGGGGTGACGGCCAACTCGAGGACAGCGGTGACGGACCGCACCAGTGGCCTCAGACCGGCGCGGTCCTCGGCGGGGACGCCCACCATGTCGCCTATCACGGTGACTGGAAGCGGGAAGGCGAGCGCGTCCATGAAATCGACCTCACCGGTGCCAAAACCGTCGAGCAGCTCGTCGACGAGAGCTACGACCCGGGGGCGCAACGTCTCGACGGTGCGGGGCGTGAAAGCCCGGGTGGCCAGGCCCCGCAGCCGGGTGTGGTCGGGCGGGTCGGCCAGCAGCATGTTCGAGTGGTCGTTACGGAACCGGGCCTGCTCCTCGCTCTGCGCCTCGGTAAGGCCCAGAGAAGCCGCCGCTCCCGAGAAGTCCTTGCCCACCCCCGACATGCGGAGCAGTTGCTGGCAATCGTCGAAGCGGCTCAGTGCCCAGAAGCCGAACATGCTCTGGTGCACGGGCGCCAGGGTGCGCAGCGTGGCGTAGCGGGGGTACGGGTCGGCCCGGCCCTCGGGTGTGGCCACCAACTCGGCGAGCAGCGCGTCGGCGTTGGCCGGGGACACCGTTGTCATACGACCAGTGCTACCAGGCTCCGGGGCCTTGGAAACGTCGCCTCAGCTGCACCGATCAGTTTTCGGCCGCCGTGGCGTCGTACTGTCGGAAGGCCGCAGACCGGCCCCCCGCCGACGCGCAAGGAGATAGCCGTGAGCCTTCCCAGGATCGCCACCCGGGACGAATGGCTGGCCGCCCGCAAGGAGCTGCTCGCCAAGGAAAAGGAGTTGACCAGGCAGCGTGACGCGCTCAATGGCGAGCGGCGCAACCTGCCCATGGTCGAGATCGGGAAGAACTACACATTCGACGGCCCGGGCGGGAAGGTTCGCCTGATCGACCTGTTCGACGACCGGCTGCAGCTGATCGTCTACCACTTCATGTTCCATCCCGACTGGGCGGACGGATGCCCCAGCTGCAGTGCGGGGACCGATGAGCTGTCGCCCGGCTTCTTCGAGCACCTTCACACCCGCGACACAAGCTACGCCTTGGTGTCGCGGGCGCCCCTGGCCAAGCTCGAGCGCTGGAAGGCGAAGAAGGGCTGGGATGTGCCGTGGTACTCGTCGTTCGAAACGGACTTCAACTACGACTTCGGCGTGACAATCGACGAGTCCGTCACGCCCGGTGAGCACAACTTCCGCCAAGGTCGAGTGGGAGGCGATGGGCTCGGACTTCTTCTCCGCCGACCAGCCGTTCGACATGCCGGGGCGGAGCTGCTTCCTGCAGGTCGACGGTCGGGTGTTCCACACCTACTCCCAGTACGCCCGCGGCCTCGAGTCCACCGGCGGCTCGTACTACTTCCTCGACCTCACCGCCCTCGGCCGGCAGGAGGAGTGGGAGGAGCCCAAGGGGCGCAGCGAGTCAGCGAGGGCCGCCGTTCCGGATTTCGGCTCCTGACCGGCGCTCAGGTGTGGAAGGCGGCCATGCGGGCGGCCTCGGCCTCGACGTCGTCCAGCACCGTGCGGGCCAGCGGCTCGAAGGGGGCGATGCGGACCTCGCCCTTCTCGTACCGCCAGGTGCCGGCGACGGCGCCGTCCACGAGGAAGGTGCACACCGAATGCGGTGTCTTCGTGTTGAACACCAGGGGCCGGTGCTCCTTGGCGATGATGCCCTTGCGCCGGGCGTGGACCAGCAGACTGGCGTCCCACGTGGGCAGGAACCGCACCGGCGCCGGCGTGTCCGCATCCGGGATCGGCGCGCCGGGCAGGTCGTAGAGGTGCAGCCCGTCGTCGGTGGTGAACCGGACAAGGCCCAGCTGGTCCAGTAGGCCCTGGACGTCGGTGGTCCGCAGGCCGCCCCATTGGGCGACGTCCGCGGCGGTGGCCGGCCCGAAGCCCCGGAGATACCGGCGAACGAGGTGCCCGGTGGCCGACTCGACGGTGAGATCCGGGGGCGGGGGGCCGAGCCAGTCCTCCGCCGCCCCGTACAGGTCGGCCCGCCGGCGCTCCCACGTGCCCGACGGCGGCACCCGCACGAGGTCCTCCCAGAGCCCCACGCCGATCGACCGGTCCTTGCCCACCAGTTGATCGAGGTCGGTCCTGCGGATCGGACCCTCGCGGACGCGCTCGCGCACCACCATCGCCGACGCCGCGAGATCCTCGGCGCTGACGGCGTGGCGGGTGGACCGTAGCCACAGCGCCCGCCTGGCGGCCCGGACTGCGAGCGCGAGCGGCCAGTAGTCGGCCCGCGACACCAGGTGGATGGTCACCCGCATCAGCGTCCCCTGGACGACCTCACGCTCTCCGAGGGCGCGGGTGAGGTGGTTGCGGCCGAACCCCTCGACCCGTGACCACAGGCCCACGTACATCGACGGGGCGTACTGGGCCTGCAGGCACCCCATCAGCTCAAGCGCATCGGGAATTGGGACGCGCGCCCGTTCGAGGAGGAGCTGACGGGCCAGCAGCGCCCGGTTCAGCTCCCGCTCACTCAGGGTCCGCACGAACCAGTGGCTAGCACGGGCGGCGGCCGTTCCAAGCCACAAGGCGGTCGATGAGAGGGGCGTCGTCCGGAACCGGGACCGCATCGGCGAAGGGATCTGCGAAGTCGCTGATCTCATCCGGCATGCCGGCGCGCAGCCCCTCGAACAAAGCCGAACGGTTCTGTCCGGGCATGAAGCGGATGCCGTCGAAGGCCAGGCTGAGAACCTGGGGGTCCCACGCCGGGCGCTGACCGGTGGCCGTCGCCAGGTCCCACGAGTGGACCGTGACCTCGTTGACGTAGCTGACAAGCATCGCCGCACCCGACAGCTCGGCCCACGGCAGCCGCATGGTGCGGGTGAGCACGGCGTCGTCGGTCCAGGCGACCTCGACGTCGTGGGCGGCTGCGAGCCACGTGCGGTAGTAGCGGTCGCCTTCGACTGCCGCAAGCACGTGGGGCGCAAACGGGTCGTCGCCGCGGCCGAGGGCAGCCACCCTCCGCAGCACGGTGACGAGGTGGCCGAGGAGGCCACGAACGTCGAAATCGTCGCACGGAGTCGGGTTGTCGAGCTGCTGCGGCCCGACTCGCCCGATGACCGCCGTGGCCAGGGCGACAGCCCGGGCGAAGACGGCGCGAGGATCGTCGGCTGCGAGCGGGGCGTCGGCGAGGGCGGTTGCTGCGGTGGGGTCAATGGATGTCATGGGGCCATTCTCCGCCTCTGAACCGGACACCTCTTGACCGGTTTCCCTGCCAATATCGGCGTATGCGTGCCGACCGGCTGGTGGCCATTCTCCTCATGCTCCAGTCCCGCGGGCAGGTCACTGCGGCCGAGGTGGCCAAGGAGCTCGAGGTGTCGGAGCGGACGGCCCGGCGCGACCTCGACGCCCTCGGCGTGGCCGGGTTGCCGATCTACTCCACACAGGGCCGCAACGGCGGATGGCGACTGGCCGGCGGGGGGCGGACCGACCTCAGCGGGCTCACGGCGTCGGAGGCGCGGGCGCTGTTCCTCGTGGCCGGGCCGTCGTCGGCCGCCACACCGGAGATCAAAGCTGCGTTGCGCAAACTGGTGAGGGCCCTGCCCGAGCCGTTCCGCAACGACGCCGAGGCCGCCTCGACCGCAGTCGTCGTCGACCCGACGGGCTGGGACCGTCCCACGTCGCCCAGGCGAGCCCCTCCCCTGCTCGACGTCACCCAGCGGGCGGTGATCGAGGGCCAGCAGGTCACACTCGGCTACCGGGCCCGGGACGGCGCGGTGAGCAGCCGGGTGGTGCACCCCCTCGGCCTGGCCGCCAAGGGCACCGCCTGGTACCTCGTGGCTGCCACCGAGGCCGGGCTGCGCACCTTCCGGGTGGACCGGATGTCATCGGTGGAGCCGCCGGGTGAGGCCGTCGTCCGGCCGGAGGGTTTCGACCTGGCCGAGGCGTGGCGGTTGATCGCCGACGAGGTCGACAGACGGCGGACGCCGGTGGTGGCCCACGGGCTCATGCGCTCAGACGTGGTGTGGATTCTCCGTTCGATCCTTGGTAACCGTGTGCGCATCGGGCCTCCCGGCCCGGACGGGCGGGTGGAGGTCGAGCTGCGGGGGCACAGCACCCGGTCGCTGGCCGCCGAGGTCGCCGGGCTGGGAGCCATGCTCGAGGTGCTCGACCCGCCCGAGCTGCGGGTGCACCTGGCCGCCGTCGGCGCCGAGCTGGCCGACCTGTACGGTGCGCAGCAATGAGCGAGCACGCCGGCCCGGCCTGCCGGCCCTGCCGGAGCGCAGCGACCAGGAGCAGAGATGAAGAAGCTTGCCGACTACGGCACCGACGACCATCCCGCCGGCGACACCGAGCGGGCCCAGGCCGCGTGGGCGGTGGCCCTCTTCGACGACTGCGAGGAGTGCGACGACCTGCGGGTCGAGCTCACGCTGGAGGAGGCGGGCCGCCCCGGGCAGGGCGTCGTCGCCCACCTCTCGCCCGCCACGGCCCGCCGCCTGCGGGCCGCGCTGGCCACCGCGCTGCGGGAGATGGGCGAACCGGTCGAGGGCTGACCGCCTACGTTCGCCTCAAGGCGCGATCGGAACCTGCCGAAACTCCTCTGAGAGTTTCGTCCCTCCTGTCCGAAGACTACGAAGCCGCGGCCGCGACCTTCGCACCGATGGCGACGACGCCCCTGCCGGCAGGGTTCAGGGCGATCGTCGTGGACGCCCCCACCCAGCGGGTGTTCGTGTCGTCGCCTGCCTCCAACGTCGTCACCGTGCTCACCCTCGACGGCCAGGTCGTCCCAGCCCGAGGGTCCCGGGCGCGGGGGCGCTGCTGGTGGACGGCGGGACGCTGCACGTGGCGGCCACGACGGTCGGGCGCATCGACGCCTTCAACACGTCCACGCTCGCTCCGACCGGCTCCCTCGGCGGAGGATCCCTCGTGAAGCCGAACACGCTGGTGAAGGCGGGCGGGCGGCTGTGGACCAGCACCGGCACGTGTGGCGCCCGCCCTCAGCTGGCATCGATCAACCCGATCACCGGCGTGACCACCGTGCACGCCTCGGGAGGCGGGCTGTTCTACTGCCCCTTCCTGTTCACCAGCCCGATCGACCCGAACATGGTTCTCGGCTTCGACATCGGTCTGAGCCCCACGACCGTGTACCGGTACGACGTCTCCACCGGGGCGCCGGTCATCGACGACAGTTTCTGGGCCGGCAGCAACTCGAACTCCAGGGACGCCAAGGTGCTGCCCGACGGGCAGACCTTCGCCCTCGCGTCGGGCTCCCCCTACGAGATCCGCACGCTGGGCGTTGATCCCCTGAACTACAACGGCGTCGTCTACACCACCGGCAACTACCCCAACGCGGTCGATGCCACGGCCGCGAGCGGCGGCGGTCGCCTTCTACCGCGACATGCAGCGCGACCTCCCGACCCACCCCGGCCGGTGGCCCAACTCCTTGGGCCGGTCGACCGACGTCCAGCGGGTCGTCAACCGGCTGGTGTCGGACCGGGCGTGCGTCCCGCTGCGAGGCACCATCCAGCGCTACCAATGCGACGAGTACCCCTTCGCCGCCACCGCTGAGGGTGCCGCCTCTGGTCCGAGAGGCGTGAACTGGGACGTACGCCTGATGCCCAACACCCACAACCAGCGGGTCGGCGGACTCCTGTCCGCGTTCTACCAGGACCAACGCATGTTCATGGGCGTCGACCGCTTCTACGTCGATATCGTGCCGTAGCATCTGCGGCTGTGACAGCCAGCACCCACATCGATCGACGCGGTGTGGAACATGTACATAGTCATCGACCAGGGGGGCCTCCAGACGGAGACCCCCGAGGTCGTTCCCCAACCATGGGGAGACAACGGCCTGACCGGTCTCTCAGGCCCGTCCCACGCCACTATCTCCTGCGGCATGAAGTACGGGCCGTCCGGGTCACCATCGAGGAATACGACTACCTCGCTGGCCCGCCCGACCTCGCCAGCTGGACCGACATCGTTGAGCTTCCCTTCCAAGTTGTGAGCGGCGATGTCGACTTCCGCGACTGGAATGGCCAGCCCTTTCACACCACCAGCCTCGCGCCCGGCGAGTACCGCCTGCGGGTCCACGCACGAGGCCGCGACGAGGGCAATGCCCGGACCTACGAGCTCACGATGGACGACGGACCCGTCGAGGAGCACCTGATCCAGGTGTTCCCCGGCTCCGGCGGCCAGGTCGTCTACAAGACCGAGGACAAGCAAGGCGCCATGCTGAGGGGTGAAACTGTCGTGCAGCCCCTTCCTCGTGGGCGAGACCGTATGCCTCAGGCGGAGTTCGAGGAGTTCGAGCGCAGCCGAGACATCATCCTGGGCCTGACCGCAGGCATGAGCCTCCAGGCCCAGCGGCTCATCGTCGAACTCATCGACGAACAGGTCGCAGCTCGGATCACGGCGCTGATGGAGTAGCACTCGAACTCCTGCCAGCGCTCCAGCCCGTCCCAGCGCGACGGAGCCGCCGACCACGGCTCCGTCGTCGCGTCCTACCCGGCGGAGACACCTGGACCTGTGACGAGGCCGGCGATAAGCACTGGAATGGGCATCCAGCGCTTTGGCCGTCCGTTCGGAACCGCTGTTAGCCCGCACCATCCGCAAGCGGTACTCACGCGCCCTCGGGGGTCAGCCAAATCCGAACCCGCTCGGCATGGTGCGGGTCGTCTAGGTCGACCGCGATCCGCACGCGACCGGGTTCAACGTCAACATGAACTTCGTGGTCCGCATCACCAATGGTCAAAGCGCCAGAGGTGATCCGCACTACGTGATCCGCAGACACTGGCCCCCGGGGAGGGCCGGCATGCACTTCAACATCGACCTCGAACGGGGGTACGGCCTCGTCTGGGTCGAGGCCCGCGAAATCGACGTCCTGAGCAGGCCGCACAGGGACCATCAGGCCGGCGTCAGACCGCGCGATGCCTGACTCAAGTGGCTGCCTGGGTGCATCAGTGCTGGAGGCATTCATAATGAAGAGCGCGCCAGGCCAATGGAAGGCACGCCTAAATCGCAGCACGCTCGGGTCAGGCGCATCGGGCATCTCCTGATGATGCCGGAAGTTGATCCGATAGGTCCACGGCGGATCCGTCGGGGCAGAGTGCACCCAGCGGTTCTCGGTCGTGAGT
>Ga0136633_1000381_pt1 | contig 33539 bp, 24 predicted proteins | sample AntDrymeUQ832206_2_FD_105494 | JGI IMG/M metagenome (GOLD analysis project Ga0136633, IMG submission 105494) | Polar desert sand microbial communities from Dry Valleys, Antarctica - metaG UQ83 (22.06) | ecosystem: Environmental > Terrestrial > Soil > Desert | place: Antarctica: Dry Valley... | reverse complement strand
GCAATTCGTTCATCACGATTGCGAGACGTGCGTAGGGGCCGGGCTCGTCGCTCGGGGTGGGCGCGCCGCCGGAAGGGACCGCGCGAATGAAGGCGAGTACGGCGGCAAGCTCGGCATCGGTCAGGCAGCGCGGACGGCCGCGCTCCTCGTCGCGTTTCAAGGGCGCGAGTTTGATCCGGAAATGGCGTGAGCCGAGCCCCTCGCCGTCGCAGAAATCCAGCTCGCTGGCCGCGTTGAAATCGGCGAGAAAGGCCATCATCAATTGCGCGATCTGCACGTGCATGCATTGGCGGAAATCGCCGCTCTGCATGGCCGCGTCGCCGGTCAGCGCGATCACCTCGTCGAAGCGCGGATTGCGCTCGATCAGCTTCAAGATGCCGGTCGAGGTCAGCCCGACGATCGCCGCGGCGATCGGCAGTGCGGCTAGCAGCGCGCTGTCCTCCGCGTGCGAACGCAATTGTGCTTGCCCGGTCGGGGCCGCATCGGGCGCGTCTTGCGGCGCCGAGCGGGAAGCTGCAGCCTTCATCCGACCCGATTAACCGCGACCGGTTAACGCATCGCTACGGCTGTTCATTTTTCGGAGGCGGCGGGGCCGCTTCGAAGCGGTTCGAACGCGGGAAACCGTTGGGCGCGATCCGCCCCGCCGCGCCGCGCACCGCCCGCCACGGCGTCAAATCGGTCTCGCTGCGCACCCGGCCGCTCCCGCCGCCCAATGGCCAGCTGATCCCTCCCGCCATTTCGAACGCGATTGCATCGCTCAGGCCGCCGTCGCGATAGCGCTGCAACTGGACCCCCGATCCGCGAGCAAGTTCGGGCAGTTCGGCGATCGGGAACACCAGCATCTTGCGATTCTCCCCGATCGCCGCGACCGCGTCGGCTCCCGCCCCGACGCTCTTCAACAGGACGACCTTCGCCCCGGGGCGCAAATTGACGAGCTGCTTGCCCTTGCGCGTTTCGGCCAGAATCGCCTCGCCGCTGGTCACGAACCCGCGCCCGTCGCTACTCGCTACCAGCAGCCGCGTCGCGGGCCTGACCACCATCGCCGCGACGATCTCCGCCTCGGCCTCGATATCAATCGTTAGCCGCAACGGCTCACCGAACCCGCGCCCGCCGGGCAATTTGTCCCCGCCAAGCGTATAGACCCGCCCATTGTCGGCCATCACCGCCAGCTTGTCGGTGGTCTGCGCATGAAAATGGAGGTGCGGCCCGTCGCCCTCGCGCCATTTGAGCTCGGCGATCTCGCCCAGCGCGACATGACCCCTCATCGCCCGGATCCAGCCGCGCTGCGACAGGATCACCGTGATCGGCTCCTTCTCGATCATCTGGCTCCAGTCGAGCTCGCGCGCCGGCCCGCTCTCCGCCAGCAGCGTCCGCCGCTCGTCCCCAGAATAAGCCTCCTTCAACGCCGCCAGATCGCGCTTCAATCGCGTGCGCTGCTTGGCCGGGCTCTCGACCAGCGCCGCCAAGCCCTCGCGCTCCTTCGCAAGCCGCGCCCGCTCGCTCCCGATCTCCATCTCCTCCAGCCGCCGCAAGCTCCTCAGCCGCATGTTGAGGATCGCCTCCGCCTGCCGCTCGGACAAGGCGAACTCGGCGATCATCACCGCCTTGGGCTCGTCCTCGGTGCGGATGATCGCGATCACCCGGTCGAGGTTGAGGAACGCCACCAGATAGCCGTCGAGCAGCTCGATCCGCTCGTCGATCCGCGCGATCCGCGTCGTCGATCGCCGCACCAGCACCACGATCTGATGCTCGAGCCACGCGAGCAGCGCCTGCTTGAGGCTCATCACCCCCGGCGTCCGCGTCTTGTCGAGCACGTTCAGATTGAGCGGAAACCGCACCTCCAGCTCGCTCAGCTTGAACAAACTCTCCATCAGCAATTCGGGATCGACCGTCCGCGACCTCGGCTCCAATACGATCCGCACCGCCTCGTCGCTCTCGTCGCGCACGTCGGCCAGGATCGGCAGCTTCTTGTCCCCGATCAGCCCGGCAATCGCCTCGATCAGCCGCCCCTTCTGCACTCCGTACGGGATCTCGCTGACCAGCAGATTCCAGCCCCCGCCCTTCTCGCGCTCGACCGAGATCTTCGCCCGCAATCGAAAACTTCCGCGTCCCGTCGCATAGGCCAAGGCAATCGCCGCGCGCCCGTCGACCAAGACCCCCCCGGTCGGAAAGTCCGGCCCCTGGACAAAGTCCATCAGCGCGCCATCCTCGGCCCCCGGATTGTCGATCAGATGCGACGCCGCCTCGACCAGCTCGCCAAGGTTGTGCGGCGGGATCGAGGTCGCCATCCCCACCGCGATCCCCGAGGACCCGTTGGCGAGCAAGTTCGGGAACAGCCCGGGAAACACCTCGGGCTCTTCCTCCTCGCCGTTATAGGTGCTTCGATAATCGACCGTGCCCTCGTCGAGCCCGGCCATCAGCCGAGCCGCGGTCCCGGTCAGCCGCGCCTCGGTATAGCGGTAGGCGGCGGCATTATCCCCGTCGATATTCCCGAAATTCCCCTGCCCGTCGACCAGCGGGTAACGAAGCGCGAACGACTGCGCCAACCGCACCATCGCGTCGTAAACCGACTGGTCCCCGTGCGGATGATATTTGCCGATCACATCGCCAACCACCCGAGCGCATTTCTTGTAAGCGGTCGCGTTGCGCCCGGTCGCCGACAAAGCCCCTCCCCCAGCCGCCGCCGGATCCAGCTTCAACAACCGCATCGCCCACAGCAGGCGGCGATGAACCGGCTTCAACCCATCGCGGACGTCGGGCAGAGACCGCGCGGTGATCGTGGACAAAGCATAAACGAGATAGCGCTCGGACAGGGCGGAATCGAACGGCGTGTCGATGACGAGATCGTTGAGGGAATCGGGCTGCATAGGGCATCGTTAGCAAGCCTCCCCGCCCCCCGTCACCCCGGCCTCGAGTCGGGGGTCCGCCATTTTCTTCCTTCTCCCCTCTCGTTATCCCAGCGAAGCGGAGGCGATTCAACGGCGTGCTGACCTTGGTCAAAGCAAACAAAAGGCGGCGACCTCTCGGGACGCCGCCTGTAGTTTGATTGATCTAACAACCGCAGTTGTTGGAGCGATTGTTGCTCGACCGGCTGCTGTTGCGGCTGCTGTCTGTGCTCCGGCCGGCCTCAAGCGACTTGCCACCGAGCGTCGTCTGGCCGACGCTGACCGAGTTTCTGCCAACGCATTGGTCAGCGGCGGCGACCAGTTGCGCGCAACGGTGGTGGTCCCGACCCGGCCGCGCCTGTTCCAATTTTACGGGCTGTCCTATTCGACCCCGGTCAATGCCAATGGGACAATATTGACCGGCAATTTTTCCTATCTGAGGACGAGGCCCGCCGCCTTCCCGCTGAAGGGCGACGCCAAATCCTACGGCTTGCAAGCCAGCCACCCGGTCATCCGCAATTATCGCGACAGCCTGTATGCCACCGTCGGAATCGACGGCGTCGATAGCGACAACGCCTTGCTCGGCGAGACCTTGTCGAACGATCGCACGCGCGCCTTGCGGACCGGGCTGTCTTATAGCCGGACGTCGGAGCGCAATTTCTTTTCGATTGGCGTGACCGGTAGTGCCGGCCTGGATAACCGCCGCGGCAAGCTCGACCGGGTCGAGCCTCGCCGCAACGATTCGCTGGCGATCGCCTTGCTCGGCGGGCGCGACAAGATCGGCGACGCGCATCGGCGGACCGCGATGTCGCGCCGCGAGCACCGCCTCGATCTCGTCGCGCTCGGCGCTGCTCGCGCCGAGCAGAAGCGCTGCATCGCCGCGGCGACGTCGCGTTTCGCGCCGAAGTCGACCGACTGATCGAAAAGGTCCGCTTCAGCACCCAGCCCCGCGCGGTCTTTTTGTAAACGAAAGGCCTCCGGGATGGTCGCGGGGTCCAGGACTCTTGCGACTCTGGGGACGTTAAGGGGGCGCCTCGAGCCGGGCCAACCGAATTGCGAAGGCTGGACTGCTCCCCTATAGGCGCGGCTCACCTCGCGATCGGAGTCCCCCTCAGCCCATGTCCCGCCGCCGCCAGATTTACGAAGGCAAGGCCAAGATTCTCTACGAGGGTCCCGAGCCGGGCACTCTGATCCAGTATTTCAAGGATGATGCGACCGCTTTCAACGCTCAGAAGCGCGGCACGATCAATGGCAAGGGCGTGCTCAACAATCGCATCTCCGAGCACCTCTTCACCGCGCTCGCGACGATCGGCGTGCCGACCCATTTCATCCGCCGCCTCAACATGCGCGAGCAGCTCATCCGCCAGGTCGAGATCATTCCGATCGAGGTCGTCGTCCGCAACGTCGCCGCGGGTTCGATCTCCAAGCGCCTCGGGATCGAGGAAGGCACCCAGCTGCCGCGCACGATCATCGAATATTATTACAAGGACGATGCCTTGGGCGACCCGATCGTCGCGGACGAGCATATCGCCTGCTTCGGCTGGGCCAGCCAGGATGAGATGAACGACATCGCCGACATGGCGATCCGGGTGAACGATTTTTTGTGCGGGCTGTTCGCCGGGGTCGGGATCCGCCTGGTCGACTTCAAGCTCGAGTTTGGGCGGCTGTGGGAGAATGATTACGCGCGCGTAATTCTCGCCGACGAGATTTCTCCCGACGGCTGCCGCCTGTGGGACATGAAGACCAACGAGAAGCTCGACAAGGACCGCTTTCGGCAGAGCCTTGGCGGCGAGGCCGAAGCCTATCAGGAAGTCGCGCGGCGATTGGGGCTGCTTCCCGAGGAAGGCGAGGACAGCCCGGTGCTCGACCTCGAAAGCCACCGCAAGAAGCGGGGCAAGTAGCGCGCGCAGCCATGCCCGGGCATGGCAAGCACGCTACTCAGCAATGTGGCAGTTCCTCGAACCCGAGTTGTAACGCTCAACGCCGCGCTCGGCCCGCTCGACTATCGCGTTCCCGACGGGATGGTGGTCGCTCCGGGCAGCGTGGTGATCGCTCCGCTCGGCCCGCGCCAGTTGATCGGTGTGGCGTGGGAAGCCGAGCGGCTGCCTAGCGAGGAAGTCGGCGACAATCGCCTGCGCCCGCTCGCCGGACTGGTCGATGTTCCGCCGATCCCCGCCGCGCTTCGCCGGCTCGCCGAATGGACGGCCAACTATTATCTCTCGCCGCTGGCAAGCGTGCTGCGGATGGTGCTGCCGTCGTCCTCCGGGCTCGCCGGTCCGCGCCAACTGGTCGAGTATCGCGCGACCGGCCTCGTTCCCGACCGCCTCACCCCGCAGCGCGAAAAGGCGCTCGCGGCGCTTTCCGGGCGCCAGGGCACGGTGCGCGAGCTGGCGGCACTTGCAGAAGTAAGCGAGGCGGTCATGCGCGGCCTGGTGAACCTGGGCGCGCTCGAGCGGATCGAAGTCGAGGGCGACCGGCCATTCGCACTACCCGACCCCGATTTCGCACCGCCGTCGCTAAACGAGGAACAAAGGTTGGCCGCGGCCAGCCTGACCGCCGCGATGGGACAGGGCTTCGATCCGGTACTGCTCGACGGCGTCACCGGTTCGGGCAAGACCGAAGTCTATTTCGAAGCCATCGCCGAGGCGCTCCGCAAGGGCCACCAATCGCTCGTCCTGCTCCCCGAAATTGCGCTGACCGAACCCTTCCTCACCCGCTTCACCGCCCGCTTCGGCTGCGAACCCGTGGCGTGGCATTCCGACCTTCGCTCGTCCCAGCGCAGGCAGGCGTGGCGAGCGATCGCCGGCGGTGAGGCCCGGGTCGTGGTCGGCGCGCGCTCGGCGCTGTTCCTTCCCTACCCGAAGCTCGGCCTGATCGTGGTCGACGAGGCGCACGAGCCATCGTTCAAACAGGAGGAAGGCGTCCAGTATCACGCTCGGGACGTCGCGGTGATGCGCGGTCACTTTGAGGCTATCCCGGTCATCCTGTCCTCGGCGACCCCCGCCATCGAGAGTCGCCACATGGTGGAGGTGGGCCGCTACCGCGAGTTGAAGCTGACGCGGCGCCATGGCGCCGCGGTAATGCCAACCATTTCGGCGCTCGACCTGACCAAGGACCCGCCGCTGCGCGGCCGCTGGCTCGCCCCGGCCCTGGTCACCGAACTCGAGGCCAACCTCACCGCCGGCGAGCAGTCGCTGCTGTTTCTGAACCGCCGCGGTTTCGCTCCACTGACCCTGTGCCGGACCTGCGGGCATCGCTTCCAATGCCCCAATTGCACTGCATGGATGGTCGAACATCGACTGATCCACCGCCTGGCATGCCACCATTGCGGCCATGTCATGCCGCCGCCGCGGCTGTGCCCCGAATGCGGCGACGAGGACAGTCTGGTCGCGGTCGGCCCCGGCGTCGAGCGCATCGCCGATGAGGTCGCCGCCTTGTTCCCCGATGCGCGCACCGCGATCGTGACCAGCGACACGATCTGGTCGCCCGCGCGCGCCGCCGAGTTCGTGCGATCGATGGACGCGGGCGAGATCGACATCGTCGTCGGTACCCAGCTGGTCACCAAGGGCTACCATTTCCCCAATCTTACGCTGGTCGGCGTCGTCGATGCCGATTTGGGGCTTCAGGGGGGTGACCTGCGCGCCGCCGAGCGCAGTTTCCAGCAGATCCAGCAGGTCGCCGGACGCGCCGGGCGCGGGGACAAGCCCGGCCGAGTATTCGTCCAGACCCACGATCCGCAAGCGCCGGTAATCGCCGCCCTCGTCTCGGGCGATGTCCCTGGCTTCTACGCCGCCGAAACCGAGGCGCGGCGCGAGGCGGCGATGCCCCCGTTCGGGCGACTGGCGGCGATCGTCGTGTCTAGCGAGGACAAGACCGAGGCCGAGGCTGCTGCTCGCCGCATCGGTGCCGCCGCGCCGCGCATCGAGGACATGGCAATATTCGGCCCCGCCCCCGCACCGCTGGCGATGCTGCGTGGGCGCCACCGCCAGCGGTTGCTGGTCCATGCGGCTCGCGCGCTCGACGTCCAGCAGGTCATCCGCGACTGGCTCGGCAGCGTCGACTGGCCCGCCAAGGTTCGCGTCGCGGTCGATGTCGACCCGTACAGTTTTCTCTAGTCGCTCAAAGGAGCAGCGAAGTGAAGCTCGCTCCCTCGGCGACCAGCAGCTTGCGCTTCCGGTCGAGGCCTCCGGAATAGCCGCCCAGGCCGCCGTCGGAACGGATCACGCGGTGGCATGGTACCAGTATCGCAACCGGGTTGGCGCCGTTCGCGGTCCCGACCGCGCGGGTTGCGCCCGGCCGGCCGACGGCGGCCGCTACGGCGGCGTAGCTGCGGGTCTGGCCCACGGGGATGCGGCGAAGCTCGCGCCACACCGCTTCCTGGAAAGCGGTTCCACGAACATCGAGCGGCAAGTCGGTCGTCGCTCCGGGTCGGCCGACCGCCGCAATGGCGGCTTCGGCCCACGCGATGATCGTGCCGTCATCAGGACGGATGTCGGCATTGGGGAAGCGTTGGCTGAGCGCGCTTGCATCCTCATCGGAGGCGAGCCGGCAGATCCCCCTGGCCGTTGCCGCGATCAACAGGCTGCCGAGAGGGCTTTGCGCGACGACGTAGCGGATCGTCTCGCCGCGGCCACCATCACGCCACACCGATGGGGTCATTCCAAGCCGGTCGCTCGACTCGGCGTAGAAACGACTCGGCGCCACGAACCCGCTGTCGTAGATCGCATCGGTCACGGTCTTGTCCTCCGCGAGATTGATTTCGGTCCGCTGCGCCCGAAGCGCGCGCGCATAAGCCGCCGGAGACACTCCAAGGTCGCGCGTAAAGAGCCGCTGGAAATGATGCGGCGCATAGCCGACCGCTTTTGCCAGCTCGCCCAGATGGACCGCCTCCCCCGAAGCTTCGATCAGCCGCACCGCCTTCGCCACCGCTTCGCGGTCGCGGCCAACTTCGTCGGGGCGGCAGCGCAGGCAGGCCCGGTAGCCGCATTGACGCGCGTCGGCAGGATCGGTGAAAAATTCGACATGGTCGCGTTTTGTGTGGCGCGCGGGGCAACTTGGCTTGCAATAGATGCCCGTGGTCCGCACCGCGCCAACAAAGCTGCCGTCATGAGCGCGATCGCGCGCCTCGAAGGCGGCCAAGGCCAATTCGGGATTGGGGCGGTTCATCGGGACAGCATAGGGCCAGAGCAATGGCGGCGCATCCCGCGAGTTGCGGTCAAAGCGAGGCGAATTATGCACTGGAGCTTTCACGAGGGCGAACTCGACCGACCCGATGTGCGCGACCTGCTGGCGCAGCATTTTGCCGAGATGCGCGCCGGATCGCCGCCCTCGGCCTGCCATGTGATGCCCGCCGGCGCGCTCGCCGATTCGGCGATCCGGTTCGTCACCTTGCGCGATGGCGACGGAACGCTGCTCGGCTGCGGCGCGCTCAAGCGGCTCGAACCCGGTCATGGCGAGATCAAGTCGATGCGCACTGCCTATCACGCGCTCGGCCGCGGGGTCGGCGGCGCCGTCCTCGGCCAGTTGACCCTGATCGCCTGCGCGGATGGCCTCAACCGGCTCAGCCTCGAAACCGGGAACAGCGCGATGTTCGCCGCCGCCAACCGCCTCAACCAGAGCGAGGGGTTCGTCCTCTGCGGCCCGTTCGCCGACTATCGCGCGAACGATTTTACCACTTTCTACACGCGCGAGATCTGAACCTGGCGAGACCCGCCTTGCATCGCTCGACCCCTCTTGCTAGTGGCCCGCCAACCCATGGGGGGCGCGCGGTTTTCGCCGAAGCGCCCATTCTGCACATGGGCAATATCTTTGTCTGGAGCTTCGAGCACGTGGAGACATCCGGCGGCATTCAGGCCAGCTTAGCGGGGCGCTACGCCACCGCTTGGTTCGGCATCGCCCGCGACGAACAGCAGATTGACGCGGTCACGCGCAGCCTCGATTCGCTCGAGGCTGCGCTGGCCGAATCAAGCGATTTGCGTGCATTGGTCTCAAGCCCGCTGGTTGGCCGCAACGACGCCGCAAAGGCGATCGCCGCGCTCGCTCCGGCGCTCGGGCTCGATCCGATCACCGGGAAATTCATCGGCGTGCTCGCGAAGAACGGCCGCCTGGCCGAGCTCCGCAACGTCATCCGCGCGGTCCGCCAGCTGGCCTCGGCCCACCGCGGCCAGACGAATGCCCAAATTACCTCGGCACACGCGTTGAACGACACGCAGATCGCCGAGCTCAAGGCCAGGCTGAAAGCACGCGTCGGCCGCGAAGTCACCATCGATGCAAAGGTCGATCCCGCACTCCTCGGAGGCCTCGTCGTCAGGCTCGGAAGCCAGATGATCGACTCTTCGATCCGCACCAAATTGAACACGCTCGCGCTGGCGATGCGGGGCTAGCCCCGCCGCTACAAAGAATTGATGAAAGGCTGACCATGGATATCCGCGCTGCTGAAATTTCCCGCGTTATCCGCGACCAGATCGCGAATTTCGACGCCGACGCGCAGGTCTCCGAAGTCGGCAGCGTGCTGTCGGTCGGCGACGGCATCGCCCGGATCCACGGGCTCGACAATGTCCAGGCTGGCGAAATGGTCGAGTTCGACGGCGGCGTGAAAGGCATGGCGCTCAATCTTGAGGCCGACAATGTCGGCGTCGTCATCTTCGGCTCGGACACCGGGATCAAGGAGGGCTCGACCGCGAAGCGCACCGGCACCATCGTCGACGTCCCCGTCGGCAAGGGATTGCTTGGCCGCGTCGTCGACGCACTGGGCAACCCGATTGACGGCAAGGGCCCGATCGTCACCGAGCAGCGCAGCCGCGTCGAGGTCAAGGCGCCCGGCATCATTCCGCGCAAGTCGGTACACGAGCCGGTCCAGACCGGCCTCAAGGCACTCGACGCGCTCGTCCCGGTCGGCCGCGGCCAGCGCGAACTGATCATCGGCGATCGCCAAACGGGAAAGACCGCGGTCGCATTGGACACCTTTATCAACCAGAAGGCGGCCAATTCGGGCGATGACGAAAGCCAGAAGCTCTACTGCATCTACGTCGCAATCGGGCAGAAGCGATCGACCGTCGCTCAGATCGTCCGCGCCCTCGAGGAAAATGGCGCGATGGAATATACCATCGTCGTCGCCGCGACCGCGTCCGAACCTGCACCGCTGCAATTCCTCGCGCCCTACACCGGCTGTGCGATGGGCGAATATTTCCGCGACAACGGAATGCACGCGGTCATCGTCTATGACGATCTGTCCAAGCAAGCGGTCGCCTATCGGCAGATGTCGCTCCTGTTGCGCCGCCCTCCCGGCCGCGAAGCCTATCCGGGCGATGTCTTCTACCTCCACAGCCGCCTGCTCGAGCGCGCCGCCAAGATGAACGACGCCAACGGCAATGGCTCGCTCACCGCTTTGCCGATCATCGAGACCCAGGCGGGCGACGTCTCTGCCTACATCCCGACCAACGTCATTTCGATCACCGACGGCCAGATCTTCCTTGAGACCGATTTGTTCTACCAGGGCGTTCGTCCGGCGATCAACGTCGGCCTGTCGGTCAGCCGCGTCGGCTCGGCCGCTCAGACCAAGGCGATGAAAAAGGTCTCCGGCTCGATCAAATTGGAGCTTGCGCAATATCGCGAAATGGCGGCGTTCGCGCAGTTCGGATCCGACCTCGACGCCTCCACCCAGAAGTTGCTTGCTCGCGGCGCCCGGCTGACCGAATTGCTCAAGCAGGGCCAGTTCCAGCCGATGCCGGTCGAGGAGCAGGTCGCGTCGATCTTCGCCGGAACCCAAGGCTTTGCGGACGCGGTCCCGGTAAAGGACGTCACCCGCTACGAAGCCGCGATGCTGAGCTATTTGCGCTCCGACCACGCCGATGTGCTGGGCAAAATCCGCGACACCAAGGCGCTCGACGACGACACCGCCAAGGCGCTCAAGGACGCGCTCGCCGCGTTCGGCAAGCAGTTCGCGTAAGGCTATTTGAATGGCCTCGCTAAAAGCCCTCAAGCTTCGCATCGGCTCGGTGAAGTCGACGCAGAAGATCACCAAGGCGATGAAGATGGTCGCCGCGGCGAAGCTGCGCCGCGCGCAGGCTAATGCGGAGGCCGGACGCCCCTATTCGACCCGCCTCGCCGCGGTCGTCGCCAGCCTTGCCAGCCGGGTCACCGTCGGCCCCCAATCGCCGAAACTGATCGCCGGTAGCGGCAGCGACCAGCGCCACCTGATCGTCGTCGCAACCGGCGACCGCGGACTGGCGGGCGCGTTCAACACCAACATCGTCCGCGCCGCACGCAAGAAGGCCGAGGAGCTCGAATCCGACGGCAAGACCGTCCTGTTCTACCTCGTCGGCCGCAAGGGGCGCCCGGTGATCCAGCGTTTCTACCCCGAGGCGATCATCGGTCAGCACGACACGCAAGGAATGAAGGCGCCGGGCTATGCCGACGCGCTGGCGATCGCGCGGGACGTCAGTGACCGTTTTATGAGCGGCCAGTTCGACGTCGCCCATCTCGCTTACGCCAATTTCAAGTCGACCCTGCTCCAGGAGCCGACCGTCGACCAGATCATTCCGGTCGTCCCTGCCGCCCTCGCCGACATCGCCAAGGGCAGCGTCGCCGCTTCGGCGGTCGAATATGAGCCCGACGAGGAAGCGATCCTCGCCGAACTGCTCCCCAGGAACGTGGCGATCCAGATCTATCGGGCTTTGCTCGAAAATGCCGCGGGCTTTTATGGCAGCCAGATGAGCGCCATGGACAATGCCACGCGTAACGCCGGCGACATGATCAACAAGCTGTCGATCAAGTACAACCGCCAGCGCCAGGCCGCGATCACGACCGAACTCGTCGAAATCATCTCGGGCGCCGAAGCGCTCTAACGAACCTTAAAGGCAAGGAAACCGAATATGGCCACCGCCGCCCCGACAAAGCCTTCCAAAGCCAAGAAGGCCGACGCCGCCTCCACGCCCGAGACCAGCGCAAAGCTGGTTGGTCGCGTTGCCCAGATCATCGGCGCGGTCGTCGACGTCGCCTTCGAGGGCGAGCTTCCGCCGATCCTCGCCGCGCTCGAGACGGACAATAATGGCAACCGCCTCGTGCTCGAGGTCGCCCAGCACCTCGGGGAGAACCTTGTCCGCACCATCGCGATGGACGCGACTGAGGGCCTCACCCGCGGCCAGCGCGTTACCGCCACGGGCAGCCAGATCCGCGTCCCCGTCGGTCCGATGACGCTTGGCCGGATCATGAACGTGATCGGCGAGCCGATCGACGAACAGGGACCGATCGGCAGCGAATTGTTCGCCAACATCCATGCCGAGGCGCCGCCGTTCGTCGACCAGTCGACCGAGGCTTCGATCCTCGTCACCGGAATCAAGGTGATCGACCTGCTCGCGCCCTACGCCAAGGGCGGCAAGATCGGCCTGTTCGGGGGCGCCGGGGTCGGCAAGACCGTGCTCATCCAGGAACTGATCAACAACATCGCCAAGGGCCACGGCGGCGTTTCCGTGTTCGCCGGGGTCGGCGAGCGCACCCGCGAGGGCAATGACCTTTATCATGAATTCCTCGACGCCGGAGTCATCGCCAAGGACGCGGATGGCAATCCGACGCCCGAAGGTTCGAAGGTTGCGCTGGTGTTCGGACAGATGAACGAGCCCCCAGGGGCGCGCGCGCGCGTCGCTCTGTCGGGGCTGACCCAGGCCGAATATTTTCGCGACGTCGAAGGCCAGGATGTCCTGTTCTTCGTCGACAATATCTTCCGCTTTACCCAGGCGGGTTCGGAAGTGTCGGCGCTGCTCGGCCGCATTCCGTCGGCGGTCGGCTACCAGCCGACGCTGGCGACCGACATGGGCCAGCTTCAGGAGCGGATCACTTCGACCAACAAGGGCTCGATCACCTCGGTCCAGGCGATTTACGTCCCCGCCGACGATCTCACCGATCCGGCCCCGGCCGCCTCCTTCGCCCATCTCGACGCGACCACCACGCTCAACCGCGCGATCTCCGAACTCGGCATCTATCCTGCGGTCGACCCGCTCGATTCGACCAGCCGCGTGCTTTCGCCCGCGGTCGTTGGCCAGGAGCATTACGACACCGCCCGCGCGGTCCAGGAGACGCTCCAGAAGTACAAGTCACTTCAGGACATCATCGCCATCCTCGGGATGGACGAGCTGTCGGAAGAAGATAAGTTGACCGTCAGCCGCGCGCGCAAGATCCAGCGCTTCCTCAGCCAGCCGTTCCACGTCGCCGAAGTGTTTACCGGCATTCCCGGCAAGTTCGTTCAAGTCGAAGACACGGTGCGCTCGTTCAAGGCCGTCGTCGAAGGCGAATATGATCACCTTCCCGAAAGCGCCTTCTACATGGTCGGCGGGATCGACGAAACGATCGCCAAGGCCGAAAAAATGGCGCACGACGCATAATGGCCGGCCTTCACTTCGAACTCGTCACGCCTGAAAAGCTGGTTCTCAGCGAGGACGTGCATATGGTCGTGGTCCCCGGCGTCGAAGGCGAATTCGGCGTCATGGCGGGCCACGCGCCCTTCATGACGACGCTTCGCGACAGTGAGCTCAAGCTCTACCGGACCGCAGGCGCGCCGCCCGAGGCGATCCGCGTCGCCGGCGGCTTTGCCGAAGTAAGCGACAAGGGGCTGACCATCCTCGCCGAAAGCGCGGCGGCCTAAGCGCCCTCATCCATGCCAGCGCCCGCTCCGACGCGCTGGTCGGGCGCCCCGTTCGCAGCGATCGCGATCGTGATGGTCGCGTTGGCCTCGCGGTTTGTCACCTTCGGCAATCCAATCGTGATCATCGACGATCAATTCTATCATTATGTCGGTTCGGCGATGCTCGACGGGCAGTGGCCGTATATCGACATCTGGGATCGCAAGCCGATTGGCCTGTTCGTGCTGTTCGCGGGGATCGCGGCGCTCGGTGGTGGCTCGGTCATTGCTATGCAGCTTGCCGCGACACTGTTCGCCGCTGCCACTGCATTCGTCGTCCGCCACATCGCCCTTGGCTTTGTCGGTCCGCGCGCCGCCTTGCTCGCCGCCCTCGCCTATCTGGTCATGCTGCCACTGTTCGGAGGCCAAAGCGGGCAGTCGCCAATATTCTACAATCTGCTGATTGCGTCCGCAGCGGCCCTGTTGATCGGCGCCGCGCGGCGGCCCGGGGATTCCTCGCTCACGCTTCGCGCCTGCGCCGCAATGCTGCTCTGCGGCACGGCGTTGATCATCAAGCAATCGTCGGTCGTCGAAGGCATCTTCATCGGACTCGCGTTTCTCTGGCTCGCCAGGCGCCGCACAGTCCCGCTAGCCCGCATCGCGCTGATCGCGGCGCTGATGGTCGCCATTGCATTGGTACCCTCGGCAGTTGCGCTGGCGCTTTATGCCCTGCGCGGCGACGAAGCCCTTCACGCTTATTGGTTCGCCAATTATTTTTCGATTTTCCTCAAGCAGGGGCACGGTCTGACCGCTCGCTTTGCAGGCATCGGCTTTTTCCTGCTTTACATCTTTCCGCTGGGGATCGCCGCTGTAGCGGGTGCAGTCCTCCGTCACCGAGCGCAGCCGGCCGGCGAGCCTGAGCGGCTGCTGCTCGGATGGATGATCGCGGCGCTCGCGGGCTATCTCGCAATCCCCAATTTCTTCGATCATTACGCGCTGCCCCTGCTGCCCCCGCTCGCGGTCTCGGCGGCATCGGTTTTTGCACTGGCGAACGGCCGCCTGTTCTTCCTTGGGATCGCAGCCTTCTGCCTGATCCAGGGATCGATGGTCGATCTGGCCGGGAACCGCCGTGAGCGAGCGAAATACGAACGTGCCGACGCGGCGATCCGCCAGGCGGCTCACGGCGGTTGCCTGTTCGTCGCCAATGGCCCGTCGCGGTTTTATTTCACGACCCCGCCCTGCCGCTCGACCCGCTATATCTTCCCCGAACACCTCACTACCCATGTCGAATCGGGAGCGATCGGGGTCGATCAGCAGGCCGAACTTTCAAAGGTCCTCGCCGCGCGCCCCGAAGTCATCGTCATGCTCGATAATTCGAGCAGCGAGCGCACAGTGAAGCTCGACCGGCTGCTCTACGCCACGCTGAAGCGAGACTATCGAAGTATCTTGCACCTGCCTGAAGACGACCGCGGCGGCCTGATGCAAAGCCTGCGGGTGTGGCAACGCCGCGACCTTGCCCAACATGCGGATTAACGGGCTGTTTACCTAAATAGGGTTGAGATTGCCGCGTAACGCCACCGCGGGGCTTTCGAATAATGTTTCAACCGGTTTCGAACTTCAACGACGTAGTCGCCGCGCCGCTGGCGCTGGCCGTCGTCGTTCCGACGCTTAACGAAGTGGGCAACGTCGAGGTACTGCTCGAGCGACTGGCAGTCGCGCTGATCGGGATCGAGTGGGAAGCGATGTTCGTCGACGACGGCTCGACCGATGGTACCGCCGAACTGCTGACCCAGATCGCGCAGCAGGATCGGCGAGTGCGCCTGATCCGCCGCATCGGTCGCCGCGGCCTTTCTTCGGCGGTCGTCGAAGGCGCCCTCGCCTCCACCGCGCCGGTGGTCGCGGTCATCGATGCCGACCTGCAACATGACGAGACCATCCTTCCCGCCCTCTACCGGTCGGTGGCCGAGGGCGAGCAGGACCTGGCTGTCGGCACTCGTTATTGCCAGGGGGGATCGACCGGCGACTGGGACGCGGGACGACGCAAGATCAGCCGTTTCGCGACCGCGCTCGCCGCGCCCGTCATGAAGACCCGCCTCAGCGATCCAATGAGCGGCTTCTTCGCGGTTCGCCGCTCGATCCTGCTCGAGGCCGCGCCGAGGCTGTCGAGTGTCGGTTACAAAGTGCTTCTCGACCTCGTCGCTTCGCATCCGCGCCCGCTGTCGGTCGCCGAGTTCGGCTATACGTTCGGCACTCGCCAGTCGGGCGTAAGCAAACTCGACCAGATGGTCGCGCTGGAATATCTCGAACTGCTGCTCGACAAGACCATAGGCCGTTTCGTGCCGGTGAAGCTGGTGCAGTTCGGCGCGATCGGCGCGATCGGCGTCGGGGTCCACCTCGCTTTGCTTACCCTGTTTTTCAATGGCCTGGGCGTTTCCTTCGCTGGCGCGCAAACCGGGGCCGTGGTCGGAGCGATGACCTTCAACTTCGCGCTCAATAACCGCTTCACCTACCGCGATCGCCAGCTCAAGGGGCTTGGCTGGCTTTGGGGACTGCTGTCATTCTACCTCGTCTGCTCGCTCGGCGCGGTTGCCAACGTCGGCATCGGATCGCTGGTATTCGAACAATATCAGGGACTATGGATCGCCGGGATCGCCGGGGCAGTGGTCGGATCGGTCTGGAATTACGTCGCCAGCGGCTGGCTGACCTGGGCGCGCCGCTAGCTTCCGAAGCAGGCCGGCTAGCTGGATTAGCGATTTCTAAAAGGTTGGTGGCTTATTCACCAATCTCGATCGATCAACGACGGGACGGTTGGACCACCATGAACGCATTCGGCAAGCGCAACGGACTGGGAAGCGGCGCGGGGGGGCGTGGCAGCTTCGGGGTCGCGCGCCCGATGAAGGGGGGCGCCGGCGGCGGCGACCAGTTTCCGTCCGTCGACGAGGAAACCGAGCTTCAGGAGCCGGTCGCCTCCGAATTCGGGCTAACCCCGGGTCAGGCGGTCAACGGGGGCGCGATGGACCGCCTCAACCAGCGGCAGAACGCCAGCGGGGCCGCCGCTGCGTCGAAAACCGAGGGTTTCGAGGCATCGGTTCACCGCATCAAGGAGCAGGTGCTTCCGCGCCTCCTCGAGCGGGTCGACCCCGAAGCCGCGGCGACGCTCGGCAAGGACGAACTTGCCGAGGAATTCCGCCCGATTATTTCCGAAGTGTTGGGCGAGCTCAAGATCAATCTTAACCGCCGCGAACAGTTCGCACTCGAAAAAGTGCTGGTCGATGAATTGTTGGGCCTCGGGCCGCTCGAGGAACTGCTCGCCGATCCCACGATCAGCGATATCATGGTCAACGGCCCCGACCAGACTTTCATCGAACGTAAGGGCAAACTCGAGCTCGCGCACATCCAGTTTCGCGACGAGGAACATCTGTTCCAGATCGCCCAGCGGATCGTCAATAAGGTTGGCCGCCGCGTCGACCAGACTTCCCCGCTGGCCGACGCCCGCCTTGCCGACGGCAGCCGCGTCAACGTCATCATCCCGCCGCTGTCGCTGCGCGGAACCGCCATCTCGATCCGTAAATTCTCGGAGAAGCCGATCACGCTCGACATGATGCGCGGCTTCGGATCGATGTCGGAGAAAATGGCGACCCTGCTGAAGATCGCGGGCGCCAGCCGGATGAACATCGTCATTTCGGGCGGCACCGGCTCGGGCAAGACGACGATGCTCAATGCCTTGTCGAAGATGATCGACCCGGGCGAGCGCGTGCTGACGATCGAGGACGCCGCCGAACTTCGCCTCCAGCAGCCGCACTGGCTGCCGCTCGAGACTCGTCCGCCCAACCTCGAAGGCCAGGGCGCGATCACCATTCGCGACCTCGTGATCAACGCGCTGCGCATGCGTCCCGACCGGATCATCTTGGGCGAAATTCGTGGGCCGGAATGCTTCGACCTGCTCGCGGCGATGAACACCGGCCATGACGGCTCGATGGCGACGCTTCACAGCAACTCACCGCGCGAGTGCCTCGCGCGGATGGAGAATATGGTGATGATGTCGGACATCAAGGTTCCGAAGGAAGCGATCTCGCGCCAGATCGCGGATTCCGTCGACCTGATCGTTCAGGTCAAGCGCCTCCGCGACGGTTCGCGCCGCACGACCAACATCACCGAAGTGATCGGGATGGAGGGCGACGTCATCGTCACCCAGGAACTGTTCAAATTCGAATATCTGGACGAGAGCAGCGAGGGCAAGATCATCGGCGAATATCGCTCGATGGGCCTGCGCCCCTACACGCTCGAGAAAGCCAAGCAATATGGCTTTGACCAGCCCTATCTCGAGGCCTGCCTCTAACGTTCCATTCGGTATTGCAGGGTCAGCATCACCCCGGTCTCGATCTGCCCCGGCTGGATCGCTCCGCCATCGCGCTCAGGCGCGGGTGGAGGCGGCGGCGGGGGCGGACCGCCGACCCGCGAACCGCTTACGATGATGTCGGTCGATCGCGACGAGATGCCTTCCTCGACCGACAGCAAGCGAACGCGGGCAAAGCCGGCGTTGGTCGCATATTCCGAGGCTTCGGCGACGCCGCGGAGCATCGCCCGCTTTCGCGCTTCGAGCCGCAGCGGCGCCCGGTCGGCGATATCGAAATTAGGTCCATAAATCCGGTCGGCGCCCGCTGCAGTGAGGGCATCGAGCAAATTCGAAAGCCGATCGATCCTGCGCGTCTTGATCCGCACCGAATTGCTTGCGGCATAACCGATCATGCGCTGCTCGCCGCGGCCGTTGACCTGATCGTAGCGATAGTCCGGATTGATGTTCACGCCCTCGGTCTGGATATCTTTCTCGGCGATGCCGGCTGCGCGGATCGCGGCGATCAACCGTTCGGTCTTCGCCTTGTTCGCTTCTAGCGCCGCGACCGCGGTTGGCGCCTTCGATTCGGTCGACAAGCTCAACGAAGCCTGATCGGGCGGAGTGCGCAGCGATTCTGAAATTCTGAGCGTTATCATCGGGGTTCGAGCCATTTCCTCGATGCTGCCGATCGGCTGGGCAAAACTCGGCACGCTCAATGTGGCTAGATACGCCGCGGCGATTGCCAGTTTGATGTTCATTCGATTTTCCTAGCGTTGCTGGTCACCTTGTGTCGCCACGAACGGGAAAGCGTCAAGGGTCGCACCCCACGCCATTGCGCGCGGCACTCATCGTCTCCTACGCGCCTCCTGCTTGTGCAACGACAAAAGTCAGGCGCGGCTTCGGTCCACCTGCTCCAGCATGCGGGCGGCAATCGCCGCGAAGAGTTGAGCTTCTTCGCCCGTGCCCGCAGCTGGCGGGGTGCCCGCATCCGAGGCCTCACGAATGCTGAGCCTCAGCGGCACCCGACCCAGAAAAGGGATCGCCATCACCCTCGCCGCGGCCTCAGCGCCCCCTGCTCCGAACGGGTCCGATATGTCGCCGCAGCTTGGGCAGGCATAGCCGGACATATTCTCGACCAGACCGATCACCGGCACGCCCATGTTCCGGAACAGATCGATCGCGCGCGTGGCGTCAATCAGCGCGAGGTCTTGCGGCGTGGAGACGATCACCGCGCCCGCCGGCTTCCATTTCTGGATCAGCGACATCTGGATGTCGCCGGTCCCGGGCGGGAGGTCAACGATCAGCAACTCGCTATCGCCCCAATCGCCATCCATTAGCTGGCCGAGCGCGCTCGCCGCCATCGGGCCGCGCCACGCCACGGCCGTGCCCGCATCCACCAGCTGTCCGATCGACAGCATCATGACGCCGTAGGCCTCGACCGGCACGATCTGCTTGTCCGAAAGTTCAGGCCGCTCCTCATTGCCCATGATGCGCGGCTGCGAGGGGCCGTAAATGTCGGCATCGACCAAGCCGACCTTTTTCCCCGAGCGCGCGAGCGCGACCGCAAGGTTCGCCGCTAACGTCGATTTGCCGACGCCGCCCTTGCCGCTGCCGACGGCGATGATCGTCCGTTCCACCTTGTGGGCGGTCATTGCGATGCGCACTTCCTCGACCCCGCTAAGGGCCATGAGCCTGGGGCGCACATCCTCCTCCAGCTCCACTCGCGCCCGGGCGGACATTCCGGTCACGTCCAGAACCAGGCTGACGACCCCGTCGGAAAAGCGGGGCGCCAGTGCCCGACTTTCAGCGACTCCCGTGAGCGCGGCCATGATGCTGTCGGGATTTTGGGTCATGGGGCAGGCGATAGGCCGGACGGACGTGGAAGCCACTATCTTTCTACAACGGGCGTTCCCTTAAGGTGCATGATCAGGAAATTGGGTGGGGCACGGTCCACAACTGTCTTTCCGTAGGTGATGCCGCGTCGAAGGCGTGGGCGTTGCGACATCTGGCGTGAACGACGTTGAGATATTACAGCAAGATAATGCGCGCATCAGCCTATAGCATGGACGCAGCGTCAATCCCGTTTCGGCAGCGCCTTCGTTTCAGAAATCGGGTAATTGTCACAGGCACGGCAGCTATCTTACTGGCGGGATGCGGTCCGGCGGAAACCCCTGACCCCCAGGCAAAGACCGAACGACAAAGTTCGCAGGCTGTCGCTTTTCCCCAGCCCTCCGATCAACGCGTGGACCGGTCGCATGCAGGGATGCAAGCTCCCGATGCGCTCTTTCAGGATCCCGCGGGAGAGCCCGCTTCCATCCCCCAATTTGCCGGAAAGGCGGTGCTGCTCAACCTGTGGGCAACGTGGTGCGCCCCCTGTGTCGCCGAAATGCCTGCACTCGACGCTCTCGCCGCTCGCGAAAAGAACATCATTGTGCTGGCCGTAAGCCAGGATTTGAACGGCCAGGAGAAGGTTCAAGCTTTTTTTGCTGATCGCGATTTTCGCAAGCTTCAGCCCAACATCGACCCGGAACTGACACTGATGAGGCGGCTTGGAATAAATACCTTGCCAACGACCATATTGTACGACGCCGGCGGCCGCGAAATCTGGCGGATGAGAGGAATGGCTGATTGGCGAGGACACAGCGCCGCGCGGCTGATATCGGAGGCTACCATGCTTGTCCCGACCAGCCGGGGGCGGCACCCCGCCCAAGGCGCAAGTAAAGAGAATTAGGAAGAATTGTGTCAGCCATCCTGGTCCTGCTGATAGCCCTGGCGCTTCAACCGCAGGTGGAGCCAGAGCCGCTCAACGCCAACCGTCACATGCTCGATGTGGAAACGGATGCGAGTGCGGCTTTCGAGGAAGCACAGGCTGCACTTGTTCCCACTGCCAGGCGCCTTTGCGCAGATCGTACATTTTTCTTGGGTGCGTTTAAATTCGCGGAGCAGCCAGAGGCGCCTGCCGCGAAACCTGGAGTCGCGCGAGCCAGCTTTCAGCAGGAGCTTTACTGCAGCAGCCAACAGCATCTTCCGGAGAGCGCTGCCGCGGCGGCTCCGGGCCCGTCCGAAGCTCAGCAGCAGGCCGTGCTCAAGGCGACCTACGGCTACCTTGCCGCAAAGGACAGCAACCGCTTGTCGGACGCCTACGCAATGTTGTCGCGGCGCGCCAAAGTCACGACAACTGAGCCCGATTGGATCGCAAAGACGCGCGATTTTTACGAGCAAGCGGGGGCCGTAAGAGCGCGCCGCGTCACCGACATCAGCTGGTACAGCGATCCGCCCGAAGCTCCGGAGCCCGGTCTTTATGTTGCGGCTGATCTCAACGGAGCCTTCGAAAAGGTGGAATTTCTGTGCGGGTACGTCGTCTGGAGGCTCGATGCCGACGGGAGCTTTCGCTTGGTTCGCGAGGAACAGAATTTCCTAGAGCGGCGCCGGGGCGCGAAATTGGCGCTGCTCGACCGCGCGCCGCTGCGGGCGCAGATGGGCTGCAAAGACTGAAGGTCGAAGGTCGACTCGCGGCCCGAACGAACGGACGTTCCCGCCGAATGCGACTCAGCCTCGCTTGCCGGTTACAAACTCGGGACAATCGCTGCATCGCTCGGCTCCTGGTTTCACTTGAAGTCACGGGTGCTGCAGAAACCAAAATGAAAGCGCCAACGTCGACAATGATTTAGCCCAGGTCGCGGGGACCTGTTTACCCCGAGCGAGGCTGTTTCGTGTTCAACCATCAGTCTCTGTTTTTCGATAAAGGCGCTATGAATGAAAATGCATCGGCTGCAGAAGAGGGCGGCGGCGAGCACGGCAATTCTGGAGGGCGACTAATGAGCAGGGGTGACACAAGCGCGCGGAATACCCAACACGTAGATCTGAACGGGTTTGTAGAGGGTGTTAAGCGCCGCAATCCGGGGCAACCTGAATTCGTGCAGGCGGTGCAGGAGGTCGCTGAGGACATTTTCGAATTTATCGAAGACAAGGAAGAATATCACCGCTGGCAAATTCTCCGGCGGATTGCCGAGCCCGACCGGGTGGTTTCGTTCCGGGTCGTCTGGGAGGACGACAACAACAACATCCGCGTGCAGCGCGGCTGGCGGGTCCAGAACAACAATGCGATCGGGCCCTATAAGGGCGGGATTCGATTCCACCCATCCGTCAATGAGAGCATCCTGAAATTCCTCGCTTTCGAGCAAACGTTCAAAAATGCACTCACGGGGCTGCCCCTGGGCGGCGGAAAGGGCGGTGCGAACTTCAATCCCAAGGGAAAGAGCGACAATGAGGTGATGCGCTTCTGCCAAAGCTTCATGACCGAACTTTATCGCCACATCGGTGCCAACATAGACGTGCCCGCGGGCGACATCGGAGTGGGCGGCCGGGAAATCGGCTACATGTTCGGGCAGTACAAGCGGATCACCAACAGCTTTGAAGGAGTGCTGACCGGAAAGGGCATCGAATATGGCGGGTCGCTGATCCGGACCGAGGCCACTGGCTATGGGGCCGTCTACTTCCTCCAGAGCATGCTCAAGACCAAGGGGCACGAGGTGCAGGGCAAGCGCGCCGTGATTTCCGGCTCGGGCAATGTTGCCACCCATGCAGCGGAAAAGGTGGTGCAGCTTGGCGGCAAGGTGCTTACGCTGTCCGACAGCGAAGGCTTCATCCACGATCCCCAGGGGATCACTCAGGAGAAGATCGATTGGGTGAAGGCCCATAAGACGAAGCGCCGCGGCCGTATTTCGCAATATGTGGAGGAATATAAGGAGGCCACCTTCCACGCGGGGCAGCGCCCCTGGGGCGTGGAGTGCGACGTCGCTCTTCCCTGCGCAACCCAGAACGAGCTCTCGGCGGAGGATGCGCGGACGCTCGTCCGCAACGGCTGCATGGCGGTCTCCGAGGGGGCAAACATGCCTACCGATCTAGAGGGTGTGCATATTTTCAAAGAAGCAAGGATTCTGTTCGCACCGGGCAAGGCCGCCAATGCCGGCGGTGTGGCTGTATCGGGGCTCGAAATGAGCCAGAATTCAGCTCGAATGAGCTGGAAGGAAGCTGAGCTTCAAACGCTTTTGAAAGACATGATGGATGGGATTCACGACCGCTGCCTCGCTTATGGCCGGATCGGCGACGATCATGTCGACTATGTGAAAGGCGCCAACATTGCGGGGTTCAAGAAAGTGGCTGACGCGATGCTCGCTTACGGCGTCGTCTGAGCATCAGTCGCCAAGACTCGCGTCCAAACGGGCGGCGGCGAGAATGACAATGCTGCGCTGACGGCGCGGTGATCAAAAACAGCTGCGATGTTCAGCTGGATCTCGTCATGAGCTTGAAGGTTCCGGGGAGCCCGCCCCCGCGGGTGATTGCTCGATGGGTGCTCAATCCCGAGGTGGCCTCCTGGTCGCACTCGCCGAAGCACCGCGTATCACGAGATTGCGGATTTCTGTCATGTCCTCCATCGCGAACCGCACACCTTCGCGGCCGAGGCCGGAGTCCTTGACGCCTCCGTAAGGCATATTGTCGACCCGGTAGGAGGGGACATCGTTGATGACGACGCCGCCGACGTCGAGCCGTTGCCACGCATCCAATACCTTGAAAAGGTCACGAGTGAAAATGCCGGCCTGAAGGCCAAACTTCGAATCGTTGACCTCGTCGAGAGCGGCCTCGAACTCGGTGAAGCGCGAGAGTATGGCAACCGGCCCGAAAGCCTCTTCCCGGACAATTGTCGCGGACCGGTCGACGTTCTCAAGCAAGGTCGCCTGCAGCATTGCGCCCTCGCGCTCGCCGCCGCAGAGCAAGGTAGCTCCGCCGGACACTGCATTTTCAATCCACGATGCAAGGCGCATTGCCTCCTTCTCGTGGATCATTGGGCCGACAAATGTCTTCCGGTCTTTCGGATCGCCGGTGACCAGCTTTTCGGTCGCGGCGACGAGCCGGTCCCGCAATTCCCCGTAAACATCGGCATGGGCGATGATTCGCTGCACGCCGATGCAGCTCTGCCCCGACTGGTAGAAGGCTCCAAAGACGATCCGCTCGACTGCATCGCCGAGATCGGCGTCGGAATCGACGATCACCGCCGCATTGCCGCCAAGTTCGAGCACGACCTTCTTCTTGCCCGCTCGCGCCTTCAGGTCCCAGCCCACTTCGGGCGAGCCAGTGAAGGAAAGGAGCTTGAGCCGGTCGTCGGTCGTGAAGAGATCGGCCCCGTCGCGGGTCGCCGGCAGGATCGAAAATGCGCCCTTCGGCAGGTCCGTTTCGGCCAGCACTTCCCCGATGATGAGCGCGCCGAGCGGCGTTCGGCTGGCGGGCTTCATCACGAAGGGGCAGCCGACTGCCAACGCCGGCGCAATCTTGTGCGCGGCGAGGTTAAGCGGGAAGTTGAAGGGAGAAATGAAGCTGCACGGACCGATCGGCACGCGCTTCCACATGCCCTGATAGCCATGGGCGCGCCTGGAAATGTCGAGCGGCTGGACTTCGCCCGTCATCCGCACCGATTCTTCGGCGGCGATGCGGAAGGTGTCGATCAGCCGCGTCACTTCCCCCTCGGCATCGTTGATCGGCTTGCCCGCCTCCACGCACAGCGCGAATGCAAGCTCGTCGAAGCGCTCCTTGAACCGGTCCACGCAATGCTGGAGCACCGCCTGCCGCTCATAGGATGCCATCCGCGCCATCGGCTCGGCGGCAGCGACGGCGGCGGCAATAGCGGCGTCTATCGTCGGCGCATCCGCCTGGGCGCAGCGGAACGCAACCTCGCCCGTATATTTATCGGTGACTTCCAGACTTTGGTTGGGCTGCTTCGCCTCGTTGGCGAGATAGAGTGGATAGACGTCCTTCAGCTTGGTCATTTCTGCTCCCTGGAGGCCGCTATAGCGCGGCGCTCAGCTCCTTGATTTCATTGTTGAGGATGCGGTCATTATCGACATAGTCGATCGGGCATTCGATCAAGTGGACGCCGTCGCTTGTCAGGCATTCCTGCAAAAGCTGCGGCAACATGTCCGCGCTGGTGACTCGGTGGCCCGTGGCTCCGTAGCTCTCGGCGTAGCGGACGAAGTCGGGGTTTCCGTACGTGAGGCCCCAATCCTTGAACCCCATATTGGCCTGCTTCCAGCGGATCATGCCGTAGCTGTTGTCGTTGAGGACCAGGACGGTGATGTTGAGCCCAAGGCGGACCGCCGTTTCCATTTCCTGGCTGTTCATCATGAAGCCGCCGTCGCCGCAGATCGCCATCACCTTGCGGCCCGGATAGACCATCGCCGACGCCATTGCCGAAGGTAGCCCCGCCCCCATAGTCGCGAGCGCATTGTCCAATAGAACCGTGTTCGGCTGGCGTGCTGCATAGTTGCGAGCGAACCAGATCTTGTAGACGCCGTTGTCGAGGCAGATGATGCCGTCCGCGGGCATGGCCTCGCGGACGGTGCGCACCAGGCAGGCTGGAAAGATCGGGAAGCGCATGTCGCCGCACATAGACTCGCGATGTTCCACCTCGGCCGCGCGAGCGCGCAACATGGCGTCGAAGTTCCAGGTGCCCGACGGCACGAGGTCCTCCTTGATCTGCCAAATCGCATTGGCGATGTCGCCGATCACCTCGATCGGCGGGAAATAGACCGGGTCGACTTCGGCGGTCTTGGTGCTGACGTGGATCACGTCGGTCCCTCCCTGCTTCATGAAGAAGGGAGGCTTTTCGATCACGTCATGACCGACATTGATGATGAGATCCGCCGCTTCGATGGCGCGGTGGACGAAGTCGCCGGCCGAGAGAGCGGCGCAGCCGAGGAATTTGGGGTGCATCTCGTCGAGGACGCCCTTGCCAAGCTGGGTGGTGACGAACGGAATTCCCGTCTTTTCGACAAGCTGCAGCAGCATCCGGCTCGTCATCTTCCGGTTGGTGCCCGCGCCAAGCACCAGCACCGGCGCTTTCGCCTGCTCGATCCGCTTCACGGCCGCCCGCACCGATTTTTCATCGGCATGCGGACGGCGGACGAGGCTGCGCGGCAGCGGCAAGGAATCGGTATGCTCGTCGGCAATGTCCTCGGGGAGCTCGAGGTGCACTGCCCCAGGCTTTTCTTCTTCCGCCAGCCTGAACGCTTCGCGGATGCGGCTCGGTATATTGTCCGCGGAGGCGATCTGGTGCGTGTATTTCGTGATCGGCCGCATCATGTCGACCACGTCGAGAATCTGGAAGCGTCCCTGCTTCGATTTTTTGATCGGCTTCTGTCCCGTGATCATCATCATCGGCATTCCGCCGAGTTGCGCATAAGCCGCGGCCGTGACCAAGTTCGTAGCGCCCGGCCCCAGCGTAGCGAGGCACACGCCGGCCTTGCCCGTATGCCTGCCATAAGTGGAGGCCATGAACCCGGCGCCCTGTTCATGGCGGGTCAGGATCAGCTTGATTTTCGAGGATCTCGACAGACTGTCTAGAAAATCCAGATTCTCCTCGCCTGGAACGCCAAAGATATATTCGACGCCCTCCTGTTCGAGGCATTGTACAAATACATCGGAAGCTTTCATCATCTGCGATCTCCACCCGTTTTTGGCTATTGCGCCATGTCCTCGAAAGCATAGCGAGGCACGCGGAGACTGCTTTGCCGGCCCCCTCCCCAAGGCAAACTTGTATCGAGCTTTCCGGCTTCTGTCATCAGGAGGAGTCTGTCTTCCATGCGCCTTGTAAACAGGGCCTGCATTGATCATAGTTGCCCCGTTCAGCCGCCTCGGAATTCCTTGCGCTGCTGGGGGGGAACATGAGGCGGAGCCGCTATTTATCGATTTTATTGGGCGCTGCAGCTCTGCTTGCGGGTCTGGTTGCGATGCTCGGCCTTATGCCTGCCAGCGCCGTGGCGACGCTGCAGACTTCGGGCGGCTCTACCCATGGAGGTGTCGCTTCCTGCTCGGGCTCCACCTGCCACGGCCGCGCCGAGGCGACCGGGAAAATCGTGCGGCAGGACGAGCTCCGGATCTGGCAGGACGAATCGAGCCCTTCCGGCGCGCACAGCCGGGCTTGGCGGGTGCTCGCCGAGCCGCGAAGCAAGGCGATCGCTCGTCGCCTCGGCATTGGCGAAGCGACAACGGCCCCCATGTGCCTTGGCTGCCATGCGACGCCGGCTCCTAGCCGAGCGCGCGGCGCTCGTTTCCACGTCTCCGACGGGGTCAGTTGCGAGGGCTGTCATGGTGCCGCCGGCGGGTGGCTTTCCAGCCACTACGCGGTCGGCGCGAGCCACTCCGCGAATGTTGCCCGGGGCATGGTGCCGCTCGAGAACCCGCGCGCGCGCGCCGCACAATGTCTCGATTGCCATTTCGGCAGCGCGGATCCGGGCCAGTTCGTCAACCACCGCATCATGGCCGCCGGGCACCCACGCATTTCGTTCGAGCTCGACCTTTTCTCGACGCTTCAGCAACATCATGATGAAGATGCGGATTATGCCGCGCGAAAGGGCCGCACCAATTCCGTGCAGATTTGGGCGATCGGACAGGCGATGGCGCTTGATCGGGCGCTCTCGCTCTTCTCTAATCCCGTGCGCGGCACCGAAGGCATGTTCCCGGAGTTCTACTTCTTCGATTGCCATACCTGCCATCGCAGGATTTCGGACAATCCGAATTTCGAGCCGACATCGGTGAACAATCCGGTGCGCCAAATTCCTCAAGGCATGCCTGCCTTCAACGACGAGAACATGATCATGCTTGCGGCAGCGGCGCGCACTCTATCGCCGCAACTCGCGCAGCGTTTCGATACTGACAGCCGCGCCTTCCATCAGGCTATCGCCAAGGACCGCCCCACCGCGATCGCCACCGCGGCACGCCTGCGGGCGAGCGCGTCCGCGCTTGCGTCGGCATTCGCCCGCATGCCGTTTGGTCGGGGGCAGGTGTTTGACATCATCGACGACATCACCGGCAACGCGACCGCGCTTCGACTGACGGATTATGCGGGCAGCGTGCAGGCCGTGATGGCCACGGACACCTTGCTTTCATCGCTCGTCAACGGCCGCCAGGTCAGCAGCCAATCGGCTCAAGCAATCCGCACGGACATCAACGCCGCTTACCGTGCGGTTCGAGATCCGAACAGCTTCGATCCGCGCGAATTCCAGGCGAGCCTGGGCCGCGCGGCCAGCGCCATCAGAAAGCTCAGATGATGCGCTCAAAGACCCGGCTGCTCATGATCTGCGCCTTGCTCCTCGGCTCCTGCGGCGGCGGCGGCGGGCAAGGCGGAGGAAGCGAGGGTGGCGGGAGTGGCGGGACCGGCAGCGGCCCGGTTGTTCCTCCGACACCGCCGCCTACCGGCTCGACCGGCTTATATGCGATTCCGGCGGAGGAAGCGCTCACGTCGTCGGACGTCCAGCAGATCATCGCCCAGGCCACTACCGAGGCGCGCGCGCGAAACCGGCCGGCCACCATCGCCGTCGTCGACCGGGTTGGAAACGTCCTCGCCGTCTTCGCGATGAGCGGCTCGAACCAGCGCCTGCTGGTCCCGCGGGGGCCGAGCGGCAGCACGCATGACCTTCAAGGGATCGACGTGCAAGGCGCGGTCGCAGGAGCGATCGCAAAGGCGATCACGGGCGCCTACCTCTCGTCGGCGGGCAACGCCTTCTCGACGCGCACGGCAAGCATGATCGTGCAGGAGCATTTCCCGCCCTCGGCCGTGGCGCGGGGCCTCGAAAGCGGACCGCTGTTCGGCGTGCAGTTCAGTCAGCTGCCCTGCTCCGACCTCAATGCGCGCTTCAACGGCAATGCCGGCCCTGGCGCGTTTATCGGCCCGAAGCGCTCTCCCCTCGGCCTTGCCGCGGACGCCGGCGGACTGCCGCTTTACAAGAATGGCGTCGTCGTGGGCGGCGTCGGCATCATGGCCGACGGGGTCTACGGCTTCGATTCCGAAGTGCTCGATATAGATCGCGACGACGAGGAGTTCATCGCACTCGCCGGATCGACGGGCTTTGCCGCGCCTGTGGAAGTACGCGCGGAGCGCATCTCGGTGGACGGGACGCTGCTTCGCTTCTCCGATGCGACTGCGGCGGGTCTGCAAAGCAACCCGGCCGCCGCCCCATCATTCAGTACGTTGAACGGCTCCCACGGCGCACTCACAACGGTGCGCGGCTATTACGACGCCGCCTCGGGCGTCCTTGCCGGGCGCGCCTACGGCACCGAGGCCTCGGGGATCCGCCGCTCTGCGCCCTCGGAATTCTCGAACCGCGACGCGTTCGTCCTTACTAACGGTTCGGGCGCAAACCGCTTCCCGATCCGTGCCGCGACCGATGCGCAGAACGTCACCCAGCCGCTCAGCGCCGCCGAGGTCACCGCGCTTCTCGAGGAAGCCTTCAAGATCATGAGCGGCGCACGCGCGCAGATCCGGCGTCCGCTCGACAGCAGGGCGCAAGTGTCGATCTCGGTGGTCGACACCAATGGCGCGGTTCTGGGGCTGGTTCGATCGCCGGATGCACCAATCTTCGGCACCGACGTGTCGCTTCAGAAAGCGCGGACCGCGGCCTTCTTCTCCGGTGCGCAAGCGGCTGCGCAAATCGGAGCTAATCCCGATCCGGACGTCAGCATGTACGCCCAGGCTGCCCGCTCCTTCTTCGGCGATGGAGCCGCCTTCTCAGGGCGGCACGCCTTCACGACCCGGGCGATCGGCAATATTGCTCGGCCCTATTTCCCGGATGGCGAAGTCGGCCGTCCGCCGGGGCCGCTCTCCCGCCGGATCGCCGACTTCAACCCGTTCTCGACCGGGCTTCAATCGGCGCTCGTGGAAAGCGACATCAGGACCCATGTCGGATTCATCCTCGGCGCTGCCGCCGACGCGCCGCAAGCCTGCACCGGCAACCCGCGTATCGCCAACGGAATCCAGATCTTCCCGGGTTCGGTTCCGCTCTACCGGGGGTCGCAGCTGATCGGCGGCATCGGCGTCTCGGGCGACGGCATTGATCAGGACGACATGATCAGCTTCCTTGGCGCTCATAATGGCGGCATCCGCACCGGCGGAAGCATCGGCAATGCGCCCCTCTCGATGCGGTCCGACACTATCGTCGTTCAAAGCGTTCGCTTGCGCTATGTCAGCTGTCCGTTCGCCCCGTTCCTCGGCACCACCGATCAGAACGTCTGCCAGGGTAAATAGCGCGTGGCCTTCGGAACTGCCATAATTGCGCTCCTGACATCGGTAGGCAGTTCTGCCGCTTATGGCCTGCAAGCCGCTGCCCCGCCTCGGCCCGTCAGCCCGGCACCGCAGCCGGAGCCGCCGCGCGATCCCGAAGGCCGCGTGATAACTCCCGAAGATGCATTGATCGAAGGCCGTCGCCGGCCCGGCATCCGGCAGCACGAGCTTTCCGAAGGGGTCAGCCAGAGCAATGTGGGGGCGGTTCGCGCGCCGCCGCCCGAGGCCTTTCCAACCGATCAGATTCCCGTTCCGGACCGCTGGCGCCTGGTCGAGACGCTTGGCGTCGTCAAGGAACGCTGGTTCGATCCCTATAACCAGAACACGCTGAAGGGTGACCGCCCCATCTGCATCCGCAGCGATGAGGATGACGAACGTCGCAGGCGCGAAGGCCGGCCCCGATGCCGGACGCCCAAATTCCTGAACCTCGAGGGCGACGACTGGTTCTTCGCGGTGAATGCCGTTTCAGACACGGTCGTGGAGCCGCGCACTTTCCCGATCCCGGTGGGCGTGCAGACGACCAGCAGGCCCGGCAGCATCGATGTATTCGGCAGGAATGGCAGCCTCGTGCTCGCGCAGACATTCATCGCCGGAGTAGCGCTCATCAAAGGCTCGACCGCCTTCAAGCCGCCCGACGTGGAATACCGTCTGACGCTCGCGCTCAACGCCAATTACGTCGACGTCTCCGAACGCCGAATCCTCTTCGTCGAGCCCTCGAAGGGCACCGACCGCTTCGACTATTTCCTCGGCGTGCAGGAGCTGTTCGTCGATCGTCACATCCGCAACGTCTCGGATCGCTACGACTTTGATTCCGTGCGCGTCGGGATCCAGCCGTTCCAGTTCGATTTCAGGGGGTTCCTGTTCAACGATCAGCAGCTCGGCGTGCGGCTTTTCGGCAATCGCGACAACAACCGCTTTCAGTATAATATCGTCGCCGCCCTCCGCCTCAACAAGGACACCAATAGCGGCCTCAACGACGTCACGCGCCTGCCGCACAAGGACCTCGTCCTGCACGCCAATTTATACCGTCAGGATTTCCCGTTCGTGGGGCTGACGAGCATGGCCAGCCTCACCCTTAATGCCAACCGCGAGAGGGGCGACATCGCGGTCGACGATAATGGCTTTCCCGTCCGGCCGGCGCTGATCGGCAATCTGCGGCCGCGCAATTACGACGTGGTTTATGCCGGATATGGTGCCGACGGGCGGATCGGGCGGATCAACATATCCGCGCAGGCCTATGCGGCACTCGGAAGCGACCGCACGAGCATCTTCACCGGCCGCAACGCATCCATCCGCTCCTTCTTCTTCGCAGCCGAACCGTCCTACGACATGAACTTCCTTCGCTTCCGCGGCTCCTTCCTGTTCGCGAGCGGCGACAGCGATCCGTTCGACAACCGCGAAACCGGCTTCGACGCGATTTTCGAGAACCCGATCTTCGCCGGCGCGGACACCAGCTACTGGACCCGGCAGACCATCCCCTTTGCCGGCGGCGGGCGAGCGGTTTCGATCAACGGGCGGAACGGAATATTGAACTCGCTGCGGTCCTCCAAGGAGGAGGGGCAGTCGAATTTCAACAATCCGGGGACGATCCTGGCTGGAATCGGCGCCGACGCGGACATCACTCCCGCTTTCCGCCTGTCGGTCAACGCCAACCATCTCTGGTTCCACGATACGGCTGTCCTGCAAACGCTCCGCAATGAAGGCAGCATCCCCACTTCGATCGGCTTCGACCTTTCCGCGGCGGCGATCTACCGGCCGAAATTCACGCAGAACCTCGTCTTCAGGACCTCGCTCGCCGCGCTTCTCCCGGGCAGTGGGTTCAAGGATCTTTTTGCCAACAGCGACCGCCACAACCGCTATTACTCCGTCCTCTTCAACGCTATCCTGACCTACTGATGCGCCGGCCCCTCTTCTCTTCGATGCGTGGCATGGTCGGCCTCGCCGGAGCGGCGCTGATCGTGACGATCGGGGCGCCGTTGATCGCGGCGGAGGTCGAAAAGGCGGTGCCGCGGGACTACAGCCTGGTCCGCGCCGCTGCGGCTCCGCGAACGCAGGAATGGGGCGCCGCCGATGCGAAAAGTGCCGGCTGTGTAAGCTGCCACACGGCAAGCGACGCCCGAACGATGCACACGTCGCAGGCCGTTGTGCTCGGCTGCGCCGATTGCCATGGCGGCAATCCCGCGATCACCGTGTCGAATGTGTCGGACCATAACGCGCCAGCCTATGTCGCCGCGCGCGACAAGGCCCATGTCCTGCCCCAATATCCAGAATCCTGGCATTGGCCTTCCAGCGCCAACCCGAAGCGAAGCTACACGTTGCTCAATCGGGAAGCGCCGGAATTCGTCCGCTTCGTCAACCCATCGGATTATCGGGCAGCAAGGGAGAGCTGCGGCGCTTGCCACATCGAGGTCATCGAGGCGGCCGAGCGATCGCTGATGGCCACGGGCGCGATGCTGTTCGGTGGAGCAGCCTACAACAATGGCATCGTGCCATTCAAAAACTACATTTTCGGGGAGGCTTATACCAGCAAGGGCGAGCCGGCGAAGATCGTCTCCCCGGGCCTGGGCGCCGACGGCACCTTGCCTGCGGCGGCCAGGGCACGCGGCGCGCTTGCCGAGCTCTACCCGCTGCCGACCTGGCAGGTCACCCCGCCGGGCGACGTTTTCCGAGTGTTCGAGCGCGGCGGGCGCACGATCGGCACGCAGTTCCCCGAGATCGGCCTGCCCTCGCCTTCGGGATCGATCCAGCGGCTGGAGGAACCCGGCCGCCCCGACATTCGTCAGTCGAACAGAGGCCCAAGCACCGGGCTCCGTGTGGCAATCCCGATTCTCAACATCCACAAGACGCGGCTCAACGATCCGTTCATGTGGTTCATGGGCACCAACGATCAGCCCGGCGACTATCGCCAGTCCGGATGCGCCGGCTGCCACGTAATCTATGCCAACGACCGCGAACCGCGGCACAGCCTCACCTACGCAAAATATGGCCGTGACGGGCAGAGCGCGACCGTGGATCCGACCATCGCCGCCAAGCTTGAGCCATCGGATTACGGACATGGCAAGCTCAAGGGCGGCAACAAAGCCGAACCAGCCGCGGCCGGTAAGCGCGACCTCAATATCCCCGCGGATTCGCATCACGAGCCGATGAAGGAAAAGGGGCATCCGATCGAGCACGTCTTCACGCGCGCGATCACAACCGCCCAGTGCATGAACTGCCACATGCACCAGCCGAACATCTTCCTGAATTCCTACCTCGGCTACACGATGTGGGACTATGAAGCCGATGCCGATCTGATGTGGCCCGGCCCCGAGAACCGTCTCACGCCCCCGCCGGGGAAGGAAAAGGAATATCGCCAGCAACGCTATCCTACCGCTGCCGAAACCCATGAGGTTCTGGAGCGCAATCCTGAAGGCGCCGCGCCGCGCGGCTTGTGGGGCGAACTCGACTTCCTTCGCAACGTCTACGACAAGGTCAATCCGAAGGCGCGTCATACGCAATTTGCCGACTATCACGGCCATGGCTGGAACTTCCGCGCGGTCCTGAAGCGCGACCGCGAAGGGAATTTGCTCGACGCGCAAGGCAAGATCGTCT
>Ga0136633_1000380_pt1 | contig 33560 bp, 30 predicted proteins | sample AntDrymeUQ832206_2_FD_105494 | JGI IMG/M metagenome (GOLD analysis project Ga0136633, IMG submission 105494) | Polar desert sand microbial communities from Dry Valleys, Antarctica - metaG UQ83 (22.06) | ecosystem: Environmental > Terrestrial > Soil > Desert | place: Antarctica: Dry Valley... | reverse complement strand
TCGACGTGGCGCCGGGCGATCGCGGCGATGACGCTCGAGTCCAGGCCGCCCGACAGGAAGGCTCCAACGGGCACATCGCTCATCAGGTGCGACGCCACGGCGTCTTCGAGGCCCTTGCGGACGAGCGCCACGTGGTCCGCTTCCGTGCGCTCGACGGGCGGCGTGGTCGGCACCTCGTAGTACGGGACGAATCCCACCCGGCTGTCGAAGTAGCTGCCCGGCGGGAACTCGTGAAGCTCCTCGACCCAGTCGGCGAGGGGCTTCATCTCGGAGGCGAACGCCGTCACCGACGTTCCCTTGGCGTCCAGGCCCCGCCCAAAGTACAGCGGCTTGATCCCGATGGGGTCGCGGGCGAGGAAGAGATGGTCAGCGTCGCAGATCGCGAAGGCGAACATCCCCGCCAGGGCGGCGGGTGTGCCGGTGCCCAGGTCCTCGTAGAGGTGGAGGATCGCTTCGTTGTCGCTCGTGGTCCTGAATGCATGGCGCTCGGTCAGGCCGCCGCGCAGGAGCGGGAAGTTGTAGATCTCGCCGTTGGCGACGATCGCCATCGCGTTCGACTCGTCGTACAGCGGCTGGGCGCCACCCTGCGGATCCATGATCGCGAGGCGGCGGTGGCCCAGGACGCCGGTCGGCTGGACGTGCAGGCCGGACCCGTCGGGGCCGCGGTGAGCGATGCCGCCCATGATCCGTTCGACCAGGTCGCGGTCGGCGCTCCCCCAGATCCCGGCGATTCCGCACATGACGGTCGTCCCTTCCGGCCACGTCCCCCGATGACGATCCATCCTAGTCTGCTTGCGCTACATGCAAGCCCTATTGCATCTGACGCACCGCTGTGGCACCGTGCCGTGGTGGTAGACAGCCCCTCGAGCAGTCTCCGTCGTGCCCTCGACCTCCTCGACGCCCTCGCGAGCGACGAAGCCGTGGGTCAGAGTGGCTGGGGTGTGAACCGCCTGGCAGCACACCTCGGGCGCGACAAGAGCCAGGTCTCCCGCACGCTCCGCGTCCTGGCCGAGGCCGGCTACATCGAGCGCGACGCCGAATCGATGCGGTACCGAATCGGCTGGCACGTGTTCGCGCTTGCCGCGCGCGCCGCCGACCAGCGTCTGCTTGCCGCGGGCGCCCCGATCCTCCGCCGGCTCGTGGACAAGGACCTTGGCGAACGCATCCACCTCTCCGTCCTCCAGGGCACCGAGGTCCTGACGCTCCTGACCCAGGGTCCGCCGCACGCAGTCCAGACCGTTGCGTGGGCCGGTCGACTGGTCCCGGCCCACAACACGTCGTCCGGGCGGTCCCTCCTGATCGACCTCGAGCGGGATGAGCTCCGGCGCTTGTTTGCGGGCGTCGAGTTCCAGGTCGGCGGCCCGAATGCGCCGCGGAACGTCGACGAGCTCTATGACCGGATTGTCGTCGCCCGACGAGCGGGTTACGCAATTGTCGACGAAGAGTTCGAGCCCGGCCTCGTCGCCGCCTCGGCGCCGGTGCGCGGCCTGCGGGGCGAAGTCGTGGCTGCGCTCAATGTTTCAGGGCCCAAGTTCCGCCTCGGGAGCCGGTTGTCGATCGCCGGTGAGGCCATCAAGGCGGCGGCCAACGAGCTGTCCGGTCAACTCGGCTGGAAGGCCCGGCCCAAATCCCTCGCACCCGAAATACCCGCATGAGCGTCTTCGAGTATCTGGCACGGCAGGGCGATCGGCTGCTCGGCTTGGCGATCGAGCACGCACTGGTCGTGGTCGTGTCCGTCGCGATCTCGACCGTCATCGGAGTCACGCTCGGCGTCCTGACCTATCGTACGAACGGTCCCCGTCGGGCGGTCCTGGCCATCACCGGGGTCTTCCTGACGATCCCCTCGTTCGCGCTGTTCGGGCTGTTGATCCCGGTGCTGGGACTGGGCGTGCGCCCGGTCATCGTCGCCCTCGTGATGTACGGCCTGCTGCCGATCGTCCGCAACACGATCACCGGCCTCCGGTCTGTCGACTCCGCGGTCGTCGAATCGGCGCAGGGCATGGGGATGGGCCGCTACCGCCGGCTGCTCCGGATCGAGCTGCCGCTCGCCTGGCCAATCATCATCACGGGCATCCGCGTGGCGGCCGTGATCATCGTCGGGATCGCGGCGATTGCCGCCGTCGTCAATGGCCCCGGGCTCGGCAAGGACATCTTCCACGCCCTCTCGCGCGTCGGCACCCCGACGGCAGTGCCGCAGGTCCTGAGCGCAATCCTCGGGATTGTCGCGATCGCGATCCTCATCGACTTTGCCTTCCTCGTCCTCGCCCGCCTGACGACCTCAAAGGGGGTTCGCGCCTGAGATGACGACCATGCCCGCCACCCCGCCCGCCCCCGGTCGCGATCCGATGATCCGCCTCCAGGACCTGACGAAAACGTTCCCCGGCCAGGCGAAGCCGGCGGTCGAGCACCTCGACATGGACATTCCCGACGGCGAGATCGTCGTCCTCGTCGGCCCCTCGGGCTGCGGCAAGACCACCACGATGCGGCTCATCAATCGCCTCATCGAGCCGACCTCCGGCCGGATCATCCTCGAAGGCGACGACGTCACCAAGGTCAATCCCGACAAGCTCCGGCGCCGGATCGGCTACGTCATCCAGCAGGTGGGTCTCTTCCCGCACCAGACCATCTCGGACAACATCGCGACGGTGCCGCGAATGCTCGGCTGGGACGAGAAGCGGATCCGGGCCCGGGTCGACGAGCTGCTAGCGATGGTGGGCCTCGACCCCGCGACGTATCGCGGCCGCTACCCGAAGCACCTCTCCGGTGGCCAGCGCCAGCGCGCCGGGGTGGCTCGTGCATTGAGCGCGGACCCGCCCGTGATGCTGATGGACGAACCCTTCGGGGCCATCGACCCGATCACCCGTGATCGACTCCAGAACGAGTTCCTGCGCCTCCAGCAGACGATCCGCAAGACGATCATCTTCGTGACCCACGACATCGACGAGGCGATCAAGATGGGGGATCGGATCGCGATCCTCGGCGAAGGCTCGAAGATCGCCCAGTACGACACGCCGGAACGGATCCTGTCGGCGCCGGCCGACGATTTCGTCGCGGACTTCATCGGGTCAGGCGCCTCCCTCAAGCGGCTGGGGCTTACCCGCGTCCGCGATGTCGAGTTGAGCGACTGGCCGATCGCGGGAACCAACAGCCCGCGGGACGAGGTCCTGGCCGCGCTCCGCGCTTCCGACAAGGGCGCGGTCCTGCTCCTCGACGCTGAGCGGCGGCCCGCACGCTGGGTTAGCGGCCGTGATCTCCAGCGGGGCGACGGGGGACCGCTGTCGGAGATGGGCATGCCGCCCGAGGCCCTGGTCCAGCCCAACGCGACGCTGAGCGATGCCCTCAACGAGATGCTCAAGTCCCGCTATGGCTGCGCGACGGTGGTCGACGAGGCGGGCGTGTTCCAGGGCAACCTCGATTTCGCGACGGTGAGTTCCGCCATCCAGGAGATGCGGCGGGACGCGCGCGACAAGTCGCGCGCCGAGGCCGACGAGATCCATGCCGCACGGACGGCGGACGCCTGATGGCAATGATCGGGCCGCCGGCTGGTGGCCTGGGCGTCCAGGACAAATCGATCGTCGCCGGCGGGACGGACATCTTCCGTGGACGCGGCCGCAGCGCCCTCGACCTCCTCGGCCTGCCGGTTGCGCTGGCCGCCATCTGCGTCCTGCTCTTCCTCTGGGTCGGCACGCTGGAGCTCGACGACATCGAGAGGCGGCTCCTCGCCCAGGACAAGCTCCTGGCCGCATTCGGCCGACACCTGGTCCTCGCCTTCACGTCGACATTGTTCGTGATCCTCATCGCGGTCCCGCTCGGCGTCCTCCTCACCCGCCCCGGCGCTCGGGCGATCATGCCGCCCGTGATCGCGATGGCCAACATGGGCCAGGCGATCCCGTCGATCGGCGTGCTGGTCCTCCTTGCCCTCGTTTGGGCCACCGGCTTCTGGCCCGCGATCGTGGCCCTCGTCATGTACGCGATCCTGCCGGTCCTGCGCAACACGATGGTCGGCATCCAGCAGGTCGATGCGTCGGTCATCGAGGCCGGACGGGGCATGGGGATGACCAAAGGCGCGGTCCTTCGGAAGATCGAGCTGCCGCTGGCCGTGCCCGTGATCCTCGCGGGCGTCCGGACCGCGCTCGTCATCAACGTCGGCACGGCAACCCTGGCGACATTCGTCAATGCCGGCGGTCTCGGCGACATCATCAACGGCGGCCTTGTCACCAACCGCCAGACGGTCACGCTCGTCGGCAGCGTCCTGACGGCCACTCTTGCCCTGTTCATCGACCACCTCGGCGGCATCGCGGAGAGCCGCCTGAGTCCCAAAGGCCTTTGACCCGATCGGCACGAAAGGAGCCTGGACGCCGAGAACGCACCTGATCCGGCAACTCATTGAGGAGGAGAAACGCAGCATGATCACGCACGACCAACGCGCGAGCCGACGCTTCGCCCTGCTGGGGGCGGTGACGTTCCTTGTCGCCGCCTGCACCGGTGGGGGAGCGACCAACGCGCCGGCCACCACCGGCGCGCCGGGCAGCAGCGCATCAGCACCCACGACCACGAGCACCGCAGGGATGGGAGTCGACCTGACCGGCAAGTCGTTCACCGTGGGGTCGAAGGAGTTCACCGAGCAGCTGATCCTCGGCCAAATCACCAAGCTCATGCTCGAGGACGCCGGCGCCACCGTCGAATACACGGGTCTCGGCGGATCGTCGGTCGTTCGCACCGCGCTCACCTCGGGCGACATCGACATGTACTGGGAGTACACCGGCACGGGCTGGATCAACCACCTGGGCAACACAACACCCGTCGTCGGGACCAAGGCCCAGTTCGACGCGGTGAAGGAGGCGGACGCCGCCAACAACATTGTGTGGCTCGACCCGGCGCCGCTGAACAACACCTATGCGATCGCCCTCGCCACGGAGAAGGCGACCGAGCTCTCGCTCGCGAGCTTGTCCGACGTCGCGACCTACGCGGGAGCGAACCCCGACAAGGCCACCCTGTGCGCCGCGTCGGAGTTCCTCGCTCGCAACGACGGCCTGCCCGGGCTGGAGGCGGCGTATGGGACGAAGTTCAGCAACGTGGCAACACTCGAGCTGGGGCTCATTCCGCCCGCCATCGACACCGGCACCGACTGCCTCTTCGGCGAGGTCTTCGCGACCGACTCCCGGATCGTCGAGTTGGGGCTCACCGTCCTTGAGGACGACAAGAGCTTCTTCCCGGCCTACGAGCCGTCGCTCAACGTCCGCCAGGAGGTGTTCGACGCCAACCCGGGCCTGGCCGAGCTCTTCGCGCCGGTCTCCGCGGTCCTCGACACGGCGACGATGACGGCCTTGAACGCCAAGGTCGACGTCGACGGCGAGGAGGCGGAGGACGTGGCCCGCACGTTCCTCACCGAGAAGGGGCTCCTCGGCGGCTAGCCTGCGATCGATCAAGCGGTCACACTCGCCCAGGCCGATCCGGCCTGGGCGAGTTCCGCGACGTCCGGGCTGCGGCGCCGGATAGGGGAGAGGGCTGAGTGTCAAGCATCGAGACCAACGCCGATGCGGGCGCGCCGCGCCGTCGCAGCGGCGGGCGCGCGAGCCACGAGCGCAGCACCCTGCCCCAGCAACGGCCGTGGGCGCAGCCCCGGATGCGCTACAAGCCCACCGAAGTGGTGTCGGCGGACGAGCTGGAATCGATCCACGAGGCCTCGCTCCAGGTCCTCGAGGAAATCGGCATGGACTTCCTCGATGCCGAGGCGCGCGATCTCCTGATCGGGGCCGGTGCGACCGTCGAGCCCGGCAGCGAACGGGTCCGGTTCGATCGGGCGATGGTCACCGAGCGGATCCGGACGGCTCCGGCATCGTTCACGCTCCACGCGCGGAATCCCGCTCACCACCTCCAGATCGGCGGCGACTACATCGCCTTTGGCGCCGTCGCGAGCCCGCCCAACGTGGCCGACCTGGAAGGCGGTCGGAGAGTCGGCAACCAGGCCGACTATCGGGACCTCGTCCGGCTCGCCCAGATGCTCGAGACTGTCCATTTCTTCGGCGGATACCCCACCGAGCCGATCGACCTCCACGCCTCGGTCCGCCATCTCGACGCGACGTACGACATGCTGACCCTCGCCGACAAGCCGATCCACGCGTACAGCCTGGGGCGGCAACGGAACCTCGATTGCCTCGAGATGGCGCGGATCGCGCGGGGCATCGACGAGGCGACCCTGGACCGCGAGCCGTCGATCTTCACGGTCATCAACTCGAGCTCGCCGCTGCGGCTCGACACGCCGATGCTCCACGGAATCCTCGAGTACTCCCGCCGCAACCAGGTCATCGCGATGACCCCATTCACACTGGCCGGCGCCATGGCGCCGGTGACGCTCGCGGGAGCCCTGGCCGAGCAGAACGCGGAAGCGCTCGCGGGCATCGTCCTGACCCAGGTCGTCCGGCCGGGCGCGCCGGTCCTCTACGGCGGGTTCACATCGAACGTCGACATGCGGTCGGGCGCGCCGGCGTTCGGGACTCCGGAGTACATGCGGACCGCGATGGTCGGCGGCCAGCTCGCGCGCCGGTACAACGTCCCGTATCGGTCGTCGAACGTGTCCGCCGCGAACTCCCTCGACGCGCAGGCCGCATATGAATCGGTCTTCTCACTGTGGGGCGCGATCATGGGTGGCGTGAACCTGCTCATGCACGGCGCAGGGTGGATGGAAGGCGGCCTCCACGCCGGCTTCGAGAAGGTCATCCTTGACGCGGAGCTGCTCCAGATGGTGGCGGCCTTCCTCGACGGCGTCGTCGTGGACGAGGACACGCTCGCCCTGGACGCGATGCGCGAGGTGGGCCCCGGCGGGCACTTCTTCGGCGCGGCGCACACCCAGTCCCGGTACCGGACCGCCTTCCACTCGCCCATGCTCTCGGACTGGCGAAACTACGAGAGCTGGGAGGAGGCGGGCCGTCCCGAGGCCGCCGGCAAGGCCCACAGCATCTACAAGGCGATGCTCGCCGCGTACGAGCCACCTCCCATCGACCCGGCGGTCGCCGAGGAGCTGGCCGCCTTCGTCGCCCGACGGAAGGCCGAGGGCGGGGTCGCGACGGATTTCTGAGCCCAAGGGAGTCGTGTGAAGTCATCCGCCCAGGTCGTCGTCATCGGTGGGGGCGTGGTCGGGGCGAGCGTCCTGTACCACCTGACGAAGGCCGGCTGGACGGACGTGATGCTCCTCGAGCGGCGCGAGTTGACGTCCGGCTCCACGTGGCACGCGGCCGGCGGGATGCACACGCTCAACGGCGATCCGAACGTGTCGCGGCTCCAGCAGTACACGATCCAGCTCTACGAGGAGATTGAGCGGGTCTCCGGCCAGAATTGCAGCATCCACCTGCCCGGCGGTCTGATGCTCGCGGATACCGAAGTCCGCATGGATTGGCTGCGCATGGCCCGGGCCCGGGGCCGCTATCTCGGGATGGAGCTGGAGCTCATCAGCGCGAAGGAAGCCCAGGACGTCTTCCCCCTCCTCGACCCTCAGTACTTCGTCGGGGCCCTCTACGACCCGGTCGAGGGGCACGTCGATCCGTCCGGCGTGACCCGGGCATACGTGAAGTGCGCCCAGATGGCCGGCGCCGAGGTCCACCGCAACACGCCGGTTGTCGGTCTCGATCAGCGCCCCGATGGCTCGTGGACGGTGCGCCTCGAGAGCGGCGACACGATCGCCGCCGAACATGTCGTCAACGCCGGCGGCTTGTGGGCCCGTGAGATCGGCCGGATGGTCGGGATCGAGCTGCCGGTCCTCGCGATGGAGCACATGTACCTCCTGACGGAGGACATGCCCGAGGTGGCGGCCCAGGTGGCGAAGACCGGCCACGAGATGCCGATGGCGATGGACTTCGGCGGCGAGATCTACATCCGCCAGGAGGGTGGCGGAATGCTCCTCGGCACGTACGAGCAGGCCGCGGTGCCGTGGTCACCGAAGGAAACGCCGTGGGACTTCGGGGCGCAGCTCCTCAAGCCGGACCTCGAGCGGATCACGCCGGAGCTCGCGGTCGCATTCCGCCACTACCCCGCAATGGCGACGATCGGCATCAAGCGGGTGGTCAATGGGCCGTTCACCTTCGCACCGGACGGCAACCCGCTCGTCGGCCCCATCCGCGGCCTGCGCAACTACTGGGTGGCCTGCGGGGTCATGGCCGGCCTGTCGCAGGGCGGCGGCGTGGGCCTTGCGCTCGCGACGTGGATGGCCGAGGGCGATCCGGGAATGGATATCTGGGCGATGGATGTTGCCCGCTACGGTCCGTACGCGACACTGGGCTATACGAACGCCAAGGTCCAGGAGAACTACAGACGGCGCTTCCGGATCACGTTCCCCAACGAGGAGTTGCCGGCCGGGCGGCCGCTCCACACGACGCCGATCCACGACCGCCTCACCGCCGCCAACGCCGTCTGGGGCGCGTCGTATGGCCTCGAGCATGCGCTGTGGTTCCAGCGCGAGGGCCTCGAGCCGCGCGAGGACGTGACGTTTCGGCGCTCGAACGCGTGGGAGTGCGTGGCCGAGGAGTGCGTCGCCGTCCGCGAGCGAGTCGGGTTGACGGAGATCTCGAACTTCGCCAAGTACGAGGTGACCGGATCCGGTGCCGGGGCGTGGCTGTCGAGCCTCCTCACGAACCGGCTGCCGGCAATCGGGCGGATCGTGCTGACGGCGATGCTCAACCCACAGGGCCGGATCATTGGCGAGTTCACCGTCGCCCGCCGGGCCGAGGACGAGTTCATGCTGTTCGGCTCGCAGGCCGCGGAGACGTACCACAGCCGCTGGTTCCTCCAGCACCTGCCGGCCGACGGCAGCGTGTCGTTCCGCGTCCTCGGGCTCAGCCTCGTCGGGCTGTCGATCGCAGGCCCGCGCGCCCGCGACGTCCTCGCGAAAGTCGCCGACACGGACGTCGGCCCCGACGCTTTCCGGTTCATGGACTTCAAGGCGGTCGAGGTCGGGACGATGCCCGCGCGCGTGGGGCGGCTCACCTACAGCGGCGACCTGGGCTATGAGCTGTGGGTCGCGCCGGAGTACCAGCGCCGGCTGTTCGACCTGCTGATGACGGCCGGCGAGGAGTTCGGGATCCGCCTCTTCGGGTTCCGGGCCCTCATGTCGCTGCGACTCGAGAAGAGCTACGGCACGTGGTTCCGCGAGTACCGCCCCATCTACACGGCGCTCGAGGCCGGGATCGGGCATTACATCAAGCTGGACCATGAGTTCATCGGTCGGGCCGCGCACGAGGCGGAGATGGCGACCGGGCCCGGCCGCCGGCTGATGACGTTCGTCGTCGAGCCGGATCCCGACGACCCGGCGGATGTGATCGGCGACGAGCCGATCTGGCACGACGGGTCGGTGGTTGGGTGGGTGACGTCGGGTGCCTACGCCCACTACTGTCGAGCATCGCTTGCGCTCGGATACGTTCCGACAGCGCTCGCCGATGGGCCGGATGACGGACCGTTCGAGATCGAGATCATCGGCCGGCGCCGCCCGGCGCGGATCCAGCGCGGCCCGATCCTCGACCCCGAAGGACGCCGGATGCGCGGGTGACGGAACGACACGCGGGCTCGGGCTCGGCGCGAGACGTCGCCGCCTGCCGGATCGATGTCGACGGCCGGCCGATCCCGTTCGAGCCCGGCGACTCGGTGGCCATGGCAATTCTCCGGGCGGGCGAGGTGCCGGCATCGGGCGGCACGCTGTGCCTCGCCGGCGACTGCGGAAACTGCGTCGCCCAAGTTGACGGGATCGCCTACATCAGGACATGCCAGACCGAGGCCCGACCCGGCCTGTCCATCGCTCGCCACCCTCCGAGCGGGCTGCCGCCCCTGCCGGTGGTCGGCTCGTCGGACCTTACCGCGTCGCCGGCCCGGCGCCCGATCGAGGTCCGCCGGCGCGTGGTGGACGTCGCCGTCGTGGGGGCCGGGTCGAGCGGGCGCGCGGCCGCGGCGGCCGCCGAACAGAGCGGCAAGTCCGTGGCCGTCCTGGACGCGGAGGTCGGTGAGGAGGTCGTGGCGATCTATGCCGGCCCGATGCTCGTAGTCCGCACCCGGGAGGGCATGCTCCACGTCCACGCCCGCGAGGTCGTCGTCGCGACGGGCGCCGCGGAGATCCATCCGGTCTGCCCGGGCAGCGAGCTCGCCGGGCTCCTGACGGCGCGCGCTGCCGAGCGCCTCCACGCTGCCGATGTCCCGCTGCCCGACGCGGTGGCCGTCGGGACACCGCCGGACGGCGTTCCGTGTGCCAGGTTGGGCGGGCGCCTCGTCCGGTTCGAGGGCGCGGACGGGCGGGTCACCGCCGTCGTCACGGTCGACGACGCGACCGAGCAGGAGGTCACGACTCCCTGCTCTACGGTGTTCCTCGGGCTGGGTCGCGCGCCGCGCGACGTGCTGGCTCGCATGGCGGCCGGGCCGCCTCCGACCGTCGTCGGCGAGGCCGCCGAAGACCTGCCGCTCCCCCCGCCACCGACGGCTGGCGTCGTGTGTCCGTGCTCTGGCACGACGGTCGAGGACCTCCAGGTCGCGTGGGACAAGGGCTTTCAAGAGCTCGAGCTGCTCAAGCGAGCCAGCCACGCCTGCCTCGGGACCTGTCAGGGCGGCGCGTGCTTGCCCCATGTTCGATCGTGGATCGCGGCCCGGGTGGGCCAGGTGCCTGCGCCCTTCACGGCCCGACCGGCCGCGCGCCAGATCACGCTCAGCGAGGCCGCGGCGGACACCTTCGTCGACGCCTTCCGCCGGACGCCGCTCCACGACGAGCACCTTGCGCTCGGGGCGCGCATGGAGCGTTTCGGCACCTGGTGGCGGCCCTGGAACTACGGCGACCTCATGGCCGAGTACTGGGCCGTTCGCAAGGCGGTCTCGCTGGGCGACGTCAGCACGCTCGGCAAGCTGGTCGTGTCCGGCCCGGACGTGGTCGAGGCGCTCGAGCGGCTGTATCCCTGCCACGTCGCCGACATCAAGCCGGGCCGCTCCCGTTACGCGCTGCTGCTGAACGAGCGCGGGCATGTGATGGACGACGGCATGATCCTCCGCGACGGGGAGACGCAGTTCGTCCTCACATTCACGTCCGGCGGCGCGGCCAACGCCGAGATGTGGGTTCGTGACTGGATCGAGACGTGGGATCTCCGCGTCCACGTGCTCGACCGGACGATGTCCCTCGCCGCAATCAACGTCACGGGCCCGCTTGCGACGACGCTCCTGGGCCGCGCCGGCCTCGCCGATCCGCCGCGCTTCCTCGGCCACATCCGAGCCGACGTGGCAGGGGTGCCGTGTCACGTCATGCGGCTGTCGTTCACCGGCGAGGCCTCGTTCGAGCTACACCACCCGGTCGACCGCTCCGTCGAGCTATGGCGAGCGCTCATGGAGCTGGGTGGCGATCTCGGCGTCCGGCCTCACGGCCTCCAGGCGCTGTTCGGGCTGCGGCTCGAGAAGGGCCACGTCATCGTCGGCTTTGACACGGAGCTCGACTCCACCCCGCGCCGGCTCGGCATGGAGTGGGCGGTACGGATGGAGAAGCCCGCGTTCATCGGCCGGGCGTCGCTGGAACGGACCGCGAAGCTGCCCGATCAGCGCCGGCTTCACGGTTTCACGATGCCGGGTGAGGCGCCGGTCGAGGGCTCGCCGATCCGGTCGGGCGGCGAGATCGTCGGCCACGTCTCGGGGAGCTGGGCATCTCCTGCGCTGGGCCACGTGGTCATGCTCGGCTGGCAGAAGCGAGCGCCGTTCGTCGACCACGTCGAGATCGACGGCCGCGAGGCGGTTGTCAGCCCCACCCCGTTCTACGACCCGGAGGGCCACCATGCGCGGGCTTGAGCGGCTCCGCGGGCTCCGGCTCGTTGCGCAACCAGCGGCCGTGGACGGGGCGCGATGGGATGGCGACCCCGCCGAGCTGACGGTCCTGCGCTTCGCGCCGGACGACGCGTTTGGGATCGGGGCGCGGGGCGTGGAGGTCGACGACGAGCATGCGATCGTCGAAGACGAGATCGGCTACGTCGGCGCCTGGCTGTCGCCGGAGGTGCTCGAGCACCTCGTCCTGCCCCGGATCGACTGGCCCCTGCCCACCGAGCGACCGGTTCTGGCCCAGGGTCTCGTCGCCGGCGTGCCGGCGAAGCTCTGGCTGACCGAGGACCGTCGGGCGCTGCTCCTCGCTGCTGCGCCGTTTGCCGAGGAGCTCAGGGCACGCCTCAGATGAGTGAGACCGTCGAGACGCTGCGTCCCATCCGCTGGCCGGACATGCCGCGCCCGACGTACGACGTGGTCATCGTGGGTGGTGGGGGCCATGGCCTGGCGACGGCGTACTACCTCGCGACCCGCCACGGGATCACGAACGTTGCTGTTCTCGAGGCCGACTACATCGCGTCCGGCAACACCGGCCGCAACACGACGATCATCCGCGCCAACTACGGGCTGCCCCAGACGGTCCGGTTCTACCAGCACTCGCTGGAGATGTACCAGGGCCTCGAGGACGAGACGGGGGCCGCGATCCTCCACCAGACCAGGGGCATCATCTGGATCGCCCACACGGAAACGGCGATGCGCGTTGAGCGTGCCCGGTGCCTCGTCAACACCGCGGCTGGCGCGCGGACCGTGATGATCGACCCGGCACAGCTCAAGGAGCTGGTCCCCCAGATCGACCTGACGGGCGGCGGCCGGTATCCGGTCCTCGGCGCGTCGCATCACCTGGACGGCGCCACCGCGCGCCACGACCGCGTCGCGTGGGCCTATGCGGCGGGCGCCACGGAACGCGGGGTCCACGTCTTCCAGCACACACCCGTGACCGGTCTCGTCCGCGACGGCGACCGCGTGACGGGGGTTGAGACCGCCAACGGGCCGATCGCGGCGGGGGTCGTCCTTTCGGCCGTGGGCGGGCGGGTGACCGCCCTTGCCGCCCACGCGGGGGTCAGGCTGCCGGTCCGGACCCATCCGCTCCACGCGTTCGTCACCAACAACTACGCCCAGGGCTTCGGGTCGATCGTCGCCAGCACCGAGCTCATGTGCTACGTGTCGCAGACCGAGCGCGGACAGATGCTCATCGGGGCCGAGTTCGACGCCCAGCCGTCGTACTCCCGCCAGTCGTCGTTCGCGGCCCTTCGCGGTTACTCGTACAAGGTGACCCGACTTCTCCCGTTCCTGCGCGAGCTGCGCATCCTGCGAACGTGGGCCGGGATCTGCGATATCTCGGCGGACTTCTCGCCGATCATGGGCGAGACGGGCGTCGACGGGTTCCTCGTCACGACCGGCTGGGGGACGTGGGGCTTCAAGGCCATCCCCGCCGGCGGCGAGGCGATGGCCGAGCTGATCGCGACCGGCCGAACACCGCCTCTCATCGAGCCGTTCCGCCTCGATCGGTTCGCACGTGACGAGCTTCTCGGCGACCAGGGATCGGCAGGGACGCGCTGATGCTCTGGCTGACCTGTCCCAACTGTGGCCGCCGGCCGATCGAGGAGTTCTCGTTCGGCGGGGCGATCCCCGCCGTTCCCGACTGGATCACGGACCCGGACGAGCGCGACGTCGACCTCGTCTGGATGTTCGACAACGTGGACGGGCTCACGACGGAGCGCTGGTTCCACGCCGCCGGGTGCCGCCGCTGGGCGACGGTCCGGCGGGACACCTCGATCGATGTCGAGGTGGGCTGAGCCTCGCGGCTAGGCCCCGTCGCGAGGCGCGGAAAGCCGGGCCGCCGTCAGGAGCAGCCGCTCGACCACGGACGCCTCGGTCGCGGGCGGCGGGAACCGATACGAGGGCCCGTGGACATGGATGGCCGCGGCCACCTCGCCGTCCTCGCCGGTGACCGGGGCTGCGACCGAGGCCAGTCCGTCGGCGAACTCATCGCGCGTCCAGGCGACCCCGTCGAGCTGGACCCGACGAAGGCGAGCCCGGATGAGCTCCGGATCGGTCACGGTCGCCTCGGTGAACCTCTCGAGCGGCTTCTCCAGGAGCCGCTCCACCTCGGTGGGGTGGAGGTGGGCGAGGAAGACGAGGCCGGCCGAGACCGCGTGCATCGGAAGCCGCGTCCCCGTCCAGTCGCGTACGCCGACCGGATGCAGCCCGTCCACCTGGTCGATGTAGTGGACGGTGAGGCCATCCGGGATCGAGAGGCCGACCGCCTCGCCGGCGAAGGCCGCCAGCTCGACGAGGTGCGGCCGGGCGAGGGCGATCAATGAGCGGGTCGGGCGGATGCCGGCGGCCAGCGTCGCGATGCGGGGGCCGAGACGCCAGCGGGTCTCGCCCGGGATCTGCTCGACCACCTCCACGGCGGCGAGCGACGCGAGCAGCCGGGCGGCGGTGGACTTGGGCAGGCCGGCCCTTCCAGCCACCTCGGTCACGCCGATGGGGCCATCGGTCAATGCCGCCAGCACGCTGAACGCCCGTTCAATCGATTGGACTCTGGACACGAGTCTCCCTGTGGGCTAGATTCGGCTCCTGCGTTCCATCATACGGCACCGTTCCACGATGTGGAACCCCCGGGGCCGATAGGGAGCATCCACCGTGGCGGACGACCAGAGCCAGGAAATCGACCTCTCGTCGCTGTCGGACGACGAGCTCGTCGAGCAGATGCACAACGATCTCTACGACGGGATGAAGGACGAGATCGTCGAGGGCACGAACCTCCTGCTCGGCCGGGGCTTCGCGGCCACGAAGGTCCTCGACGACGCCCTCGTGGCGGGGATGAAGATCGTCGGCATCGACTTCCGCGACGGGATCCTGTTCGTTCCCGAGGTCCTGCTCGCCGCGAACGCGATGAAGGCCGGGATGGCGATCCTCCGCCCGCTCCTCGCCGAGACCGGAGCCGAGCCCGTCGGCAAGGTGGTCATCGGCACGGTCAAGGGCGACATCCACGACATCGGCAAGAACCTCGTCGGGATGATGCTCGAGGGGGCCGGCTTCGAGGTGGTGGACCTCGGGATCAACACCGACGCCGAGAAGTTCATCGCGGCGCTCGAGCTGCACAAGCCGGACATCCTCGGGATGTCCGCCCTGCTGACGACGACGATGCCGTACATGAAGGTCGTGATCAACGCGCTCAAGGAGCGGGGGATCCGCGACGACTACATCGTGCTCGTCGGCGGCGCGCCGCTGAACGAGGAGTTCGGGCAGGCGATCGGCGCCGACGCCTACTGCCGGGACGCCGGCGTGGCCGCCGACATGGCCCGTCGCCTGATCGACGAGAGGCGCGCCAGTGTCGCTTAGCGCCGCCGTGCCGCCCGGCCCACGAGTCCTCATCGTCGGCTGTGGCGCGCTCGCTCGCGAGATCGTCGAGCTCACCCGCGACCTGCCGAACGTCGAGGTCACCTGCCTCCCGGCGACGCTCCACAACCGGCCGGGCGGGATCCCCGCCGCGGTCCGCGACCGGATCCGTCGCCGGCGCGCGGGCTACGACCGTGTGTTCGTCGCGTATGCCGATTGCGGGACCGGCGGCATGCTCGATCGAGTGCTCGAGGAGGAGGGGGTCGAGCGACTGCCCGGCGCTCACTGCTACGAGTTCTACGCGGGCCGGCCTGACTTCGCCCGGCTTACCGAGGAGGAGCCGGGAACCTTCTTCCTGACCGACTTTCTCGCCCGCAACTTCGATCGCCTCGTGATCCGCGGCCTCGGGCTGGATCGTCACCCGGAGCTGCTGCCGCAGTACTTCGGCAATTACCGGCGGCTCGTCTACCTCGCCCAGACGGTCGACCCCGAGCTGGTCGCGGCGGCGCGCCGCGGTGCCGCCCGGCTCGGCCTCGGGTTCGAGCTCCGGCAGACCGGCTACGGCGAGCTGGCGACGTCGCTGGCCGTTGTCTCCCAGTCAACAAATCCCGAGGTTGGCAAGGGATTGGAGCCCGTATCTGTACGTCCGCTGCGTGGGAGTCAGCCGATCGACCGGAGGCCGGTCGAGCGGAGTCGTTCGGCTCGGCTAACTGTCTGGTCTGTTGACTCCCAGACACGGCTGAGCGCGACGACCTGATGGCCGGCACCCTGACCGTCATCTGGTGGCGCGACATCCCCGCCCAGGTGATCGCCAAGGATCGCCGCCGGGCGAGCAAGTTCATCCTCCACCCGCGCTTCCAGGTCGCGATCGACAAGGCGGCCGAGAAGGCCGGCAAGAAGTCGATGGACGACTACATCGGCGAGTGGCGCAAGGAGCAGCGCGACTGCGGCGACGACCTCGAGGGCATGGCGAACGCCGAGGCAAGCCGGCTCGAGGCGGAGTACACGAAGCCGGTCCTCGACCGCCTCATCGCAAGCGGCGGCGTCGCCGACGCCGTGGAGTCGGCGCCAAAGTGACGCGGACCGTCATCTCGTCGGCGACGAAAGAGGTCGTGATCGGGTTCGACCGGCCGTTCGTGATCATCGGCGAGCGGATCAACCCGACCGGCCGAAAGCTCCTCGCCGAGGAGATGAAGGCCGGTGACTTCAGCCGGGTGGAGCGCGACGTGATCGCACAGGTCGAGGCCGGCGCGCACCTGCTCGACGTCAATGCCGGCATTCCCCTTGCCGACGAGCCGGCGATCCTCGCGAAGACGATCCAGCTCGTCCAGTCGCTCACCGACGTTCCGCTGTCGATCGACTCGTCGATCGTCGAGGCGCTCGAAGCGGGCCTTGCGGTCTACAAGGGGAAGCCGCTCCTCAACTCCGTGACCGGCGAGGAGGAGAGGCTCGAGCGCGTCCTGCCGCTCGTGAAGAAATACGGCGCCGCCGTCGTTGCGATCTCGAACGACGAAACCGGAATTTCCGAGGACCCGGACGTCCGGTTCGCCGTCGCGAAGCGGATCGTGGAGCGTGCGGCGGACCATGGGATTCCCCGCGAGGACGTCATCGTCGACCCGCTGCTCATGCCGATTGGAGCCATGGCGACCGCCGGCCGCCAGGTGTTCCGGATCCTCGGCCGGCTGCGCGACGAGCTGAAGGTCAACTCCACCTGCGGCGGATCGAACGTCAGCTTCGGCCTGCCGAACCGCGACGGGATCAACGGCACATTCCTCGCGATGGCGGCCGCGAGCGGATTGACCTCGGCGATCACGAACCCGCTGTCGGTCGAGGTGAAGCACGCGGTGATGGCCGCCGACGTCCTGCTCGGCAACGACCCGGAGTGTGGCCGCTGGATCCGCGCCTTCCGCGCCGTGCCGGCGGAGGGCGAGCAGGGCCGTCGCGTCAACCGGCGCCGGACGGCTCCCGCCTCGGCCTGACCGGCGTGGCCGACCCGCAGCCGCTCGTCATCTTCACCCCGTCCGGTCGGCGCGGCCGGTTCGCGGCGGGGACGACGGTCCTCGATGCCGCTCGTTCCCTCGGCGTGGACATCGACTCGGTGTGCGGCGGTCGCGGCCTGTGCGGTCGGTGCCAGGTCCAGCAGGGGATCGGCAGCTTCCAGAAGCACGGCATCGAGTCGCGCGCGGAGCATCTCTCGCCGGCGGGCAGCCTGGAGACCGAATACGCGGCAGAGAAGGGCCTCGCCGCCGACCGCCGCCTCAGCTGCACCGCGAAATTGCTCGGCGATGCGGTCATCGACGTTCCGCCGGAGAGCCAGGTCCATCGGCAGGTTGTCCGGAAGGCGCTCGACGTCCGCGCGTTCGAGATCGACCCCGTCGTGCGCCTCCATTACGTCGAGGTCGAGCCGCCGGCCCTCGCCTCGCCGTCGGGCGCGCTCGGTCGGCTGTTCGCGTCGCTGGACCGGGAGTGGCACCTCAGCGGCCTGACCGCCGACCTGGACGTCGTCCGCGCTCTCCAGCCGGCCCTCGAGGAGGGCAAGTTCGGAGTGACTGTCGCGGTCCACGACGGGACCGTGGTGACCGCGGTCTGGCCGGGCTTGCGCGAGAAGGCGTACGGAGTCGCGATCGACGTCGGTTCGACGACGATCGCGGGTCACCTGACGGACCTTGCGGATGGCTCGGTCCTCGTCAGCAACGGCGGGATGAACCCGCAGATCCGGTTCGGCGAGGACCTGATGAGCCGCGTCTCCTACGCGATGATGCATCCGGAAGGAGCGGCGGAGATGACCGCCGCCGTCCGCAAGGCGCTCAACGGGCTGATCGCGGGCCTGGCGAACACGGCAAACATCAAGCGTGAGGCGATCCTCGAGCTGGCCATTGTCGGCAATCCGATCATGCACCACCTCCTGCTGGGCATCGATCCGATCCCGCTCGGCACGGCGCCGTTCGCGCTGGCGACCGACGGGGCCGTGCGCACGACCGCCAGCGAGCTGGAGCTCATCGCCCACCCCGGGGCTCGGGTCTACGTGCTGCCGTGCATCGCCGGCCACGTCGGTGCCGACACGGCCGGGGTGATCCTCGCGGAGGCACCCCACCGCGCCACCGAAGGCACGAGGGTCGTCGTCGACGTCGGCACGAACGCCGAGATCGTGCTGGGCAGCGGGCCCCGCCTGCTTGCCGCATCGAGCCCCACCGGCCCGGCGTTCGAGGGCGCCCAGATCTCGTCCGGCCAGCGCGCCGCCCCAGGCGCGATCGAGCGCGTCCGGATCGACCGCGCCACGCTCGAGCCGCGGTTCAGGGTCATCGGCTCCGAGCTCTGGTCCGACGAGGCCGGCTTCGCGGACGCGACGGCCCAGACCGGGATCACCGGGGTCTGCGGCTCGGGGATCGTTGAGGTCATCGCCGAGCTGTTCCTCGCCGGCGTCATCACGACCGACGGGATCGTCGACGGCGCGCTCGCCGCGCGGACGCCGCGGGTCGTGCCCGACGGCCGGACGTTCTCGTACGTCCTGCACGACGGCCAGCCGCGTCTGATGATCACCCAGAACGACGTCCGAGCGATCCAGCTCGCAAAGGCGGCGCTGTACGCGGGCATTCGCCTGCTCATGGACAAGGCGGGGGCCGAGAATGTCGACGAGATCCGACTCGCGGGCGCGTTCGGCAGCCAGATCGACGTGTTCCACGCGATGGTCCTGGGGCTCATCCCGGACTGCGACCTGTCGCGGGTTGCGTCCGCCGGGAACGCGGCCGGGACGGGAGCGTTGATCGCGCTACTGTCCGGGTCGGCGCGACGCGAGATCGAGGAGGTCGTCAGGCGGGTGGAGAAGATCGAGACCGCGATGGAGCCGCGGTTCCAGGAGCACTTCGTCGACGCGCTGGCGTTCCCACACCGGACCGCCGAATATCCGAACCTCTCGCGCGCGGTCGACCTGCCGCCGCGCGCTCCCATCGCCGACAGGAGCGCCGGCGGGCGAGCCGAGCGGCGACGCCGGCGGGACGTTGCCGCGGCGACGAGGGAGCCACGATGACCGACACGACCCCGCGCCAGCGGAGCGGCGGCCGGGCCGGCCGCCAGGCGCTCCGCCTGAGCCACCAGGTGGAGCGGGTGCCGTTCCTCAACCGCACGCTCGCGCCGTTCGAGGTTCTCAACGAGGAGGGCCTCTCGCTCATCGAGCACAACGCGGACACGATCCTCGAGGAGGTGGGCCTCGAGTTCCGTGGCGATCCGGAGGCGATCCGGCTGCTCAAGGACGCCGGTGCGGACGCCCAGGGCGAGCGGGTCCGATTCCCGCGCGGCATGTGCCGCCAGATCGTCCAGGCGACCGCTCCGAAGGTCTTCACCCAGCATGCCCGCAACCCGGCGAACAGCGTCCAGATCGGCGGCACGGCGACGGTGTTCGCGCCGAACTACGGCTCGCCGTTCGTCCGCGACCTCGACAACGGCCGGCGCTACGGGACGATCGAGGACTTCCGCAACCTCGTGAAGCTGGCGTACCTGAGTCCGCATCTCCACCACAGCGGCGGGACCGTCTGCGAGCCCGTCGACGTGCCGGTCAACAAGCGCCACCTCGACATGGTCTATTCGCACCTGAAGTTCAGCGACAAGCCGTTCATGGGCTCCGTCACGGCACCGGAGCGGGCGCGCGACACCGTCGAGCTCGCGAAGCTCACGTTCGGTGCCGAGTTCGTCGATCAGAACGCGGTCGTCCTGAGCCTCATCAACGCGAACTCGCCGCTCGTCTGGGACTCGACGATGCTCGGTTCGCTGCGGGCCTACGCCGAGGCGAACCAGGCGACGGTGGTGACGCCGTTCATCCTCGCCGGCGCAATGGCCCCGGTCACGGCCGCCGCGGTGTGCGCGCAGACGCTGGCCGAATCACTCGGCGGCATGACGCTGGCGCAGCTCGTCCGGCCCGGCGCGCCGGTCGTCCTCGGCAGCTTCGCCAGCTCGATGTCGATGCAGTCCGGCGCGCCCACGTTCGGGACGCCGGAACCGGCGATCGTCCTGTTCGCAATGGCCCAGCTCGCGAGGCGGCTCGGTGTCCCGTTCCGGTCCGGCGGCAGCCTGTGCGCCTCGAAGATCCCCGATGCGCAGGCGGCCTATGAGTCGGCCGCGACGCTCTGGCCGACCGTGCTCGCCGGGGTGAACTTCGTTCTCCACGCGGCCGGCTGGCTCGAGGGCGGACTCGCCGTGGGTTACGAGAAGTTCATCCTCGACGCGGACCAGTGCGGGATGATGGCCGTGTTCGTGAAGGGCCTGGACCTCTCGGAGAACGGACAGGCGCTCGACGCCATCCGGCAGAACGGTCCCGGACAGCACTTCCTCGGCTCCCCCCACACGCTGGCCAACTTCGAGACCGCGTTCTACCGCTCCGACTCGGCCGACAACAACAGCTTCGAGCAGTGGGAGGAGGACGGCTCGCTCGACGCCGCCCAGCGGGCGAACAAGATCTGGAAGCGGATGCTGGCCGCGTACGAGTCGCCACCGATCGACCCCGCGATCGACGAGGCGCTCCTCGAGTTCATTGCCCGCCGGAAGGCGTCGTTCCCGGACTCGGACGTCTAGGGCGTCTGGGGCGTCGGTGTTTCCGTTCCGCCGCCGCCGAACCTTCGATCCAGTCGGGCGCGACGGCCTTGCCCGCGCACTCTCGGAGGCGACCTTCGAGCTGCTGCCGCTCAAGAGCGGGGACGCCCAGTCGGCGTTCGTCCCGGACGGCACGTGGGTGTCGGTGACCGCGTCGCCGTCGAAGGGCCTGGAGGCCACCGTCGAGCTGGCCCTGACCCTCGAGGCCCGCGGCTACCGGGCGATCCCTCATCTCTCCGCCCGGATGGTCCGCGACCGGGCCCATCTCCGCGACCTTCTCGGTCGCCTGACCGACGGCGGTGTCGCCCGGGCGTTCGTCGTCGGCGGCGACTCGGCGGAGTCCGGCGAGTACCCCGACGGCCTGTCGCTGCTCCGGGCGATCGCCGACCTCGGCGTGGTCCTCTCGAACGTCGGTATCCCGTGCTACCCGGAGGGCCACGCGTTCATCCCGGATGACCGGCTCCTCCAGTCGCTCGTCGAGAAGGCGCCGTTCGCGCACTACATGACCACCCAGCTCTGCTTCGATCCCGGCGCCATACGGACGTGGATCGCCGCCCGTCGTGCAGAGGGCCTGCTGCTGCCGGTCCAGATCGGTGTGGCCGGGGCCGTCGAGCCGCATCGCCTCATCGCGATCAGCGGCAAGATCGGGGTCCGCGACACCGGCCGCTTCCTCATGAAGAACCTCGGCTTCGTGGGGCGCCTCCTCCGGGCCGGTGGCTACTACCGGCCCGACGGTCTCCTCGACGAGCTGGCCCCGCTGTTCGGCGACCCGGTCGCGGACGTCCGCTGGGTCCACCTCTACACGTTCAACCAGGTCGAGACCACCGACGCGTGGCGGCGCCGCTACCTCGAGTCGCTGCTCGTGCGCCAGCCCGCCTGAAAATCGCGGTGCGTCGCCGCGCCAGAAGGTCGGGGGAGTGGCGTTGGGGGACGATCGTCCCATTGGGTCAATGCCTCACGCGCGCATACGCTCGCGAGGTCACAACGCCCCACGTGAGGCTTCCCCGCCCGTGTTCGGCTCCGAGCCAAGGATCCGGCGTCCGGTCCTGCTCATCATCGTCTTCGGCGCCTTCCTTGCGCTTGCCGGAATCACGGCCACGACCCAGGCCGGGATCGTCTCCGCCCACCTGACCGCGGCGACGCTGAGCGGCGTGGTGGGCAGCGACGCGGCGACGACCCGGGCGTTCGTGAACGCCTACGTCCAGCCCGCCTGGCTCGAGCCAGGCGCGGAGTTGACCGCGGCGCAGCGGCAGCGACTCGAGGTCCAGCTCGCGGCGCTCGTCCGGCCGGGCGAGATCCTCAGGGTCGAGATCCGCCTCCCCGACGGGACCATTCTCGCCTCGAACGAGCCGGGGCTGGGCGGAACGGTCGTGGCGCCGATCGCTCAGTTCATGCTCGCGGCGGGCGGCGCGCCCCAGACGGAGATCGTGCCCGCGGAGGCGGCCGCCGCCGGGCCCGGCACGCTCGCCGCGCCGACGCTCCTTCGCGAGTACCTCCCGCTCATCGCCGACGGCCGCGTCCTCGCGGTCGTTGGCGTGTGGCGCGACGCGGCCCCGGTCCTCGCCCGCATCGCCCACGTCCGCGGCGACGTCGTCCTCGTCACGCTCTCCGCCGCGATCATCGCCGCCGCCCTCCTCTTCCTCGTGTTCCGGGCGGCCCAGGGCCGCCTGACCCGCCAGACTCGGGCGCTCGTCGAGGCGACCCGCCGCGACCCGCTCACCGGGACGCTCAACCATGGGGCGCTCGTCGGCCACCTGGCGGTCGAGATCGAGAAGGCGAGGGTCGCCGGGCAGTCGCTGGGGATCGCCCTGCTCGACCTGGATAACTTCCGCCTCCTCAACGACAATCACGGACACGGGGCCGGCGACGAGGCGCTCCTCGCGCTCGTCGACCTGCTCGCCGCGGAGCTCCCCGAATCGGTCGTCCGGGGCCGGTACGGCCCTGACGAGGTCCTCCTCATCGCCCCGCCGGAGCTCGTCGCGGAGCTCGAGCCGCGCGTGGACCAGGTCCGGAAGGCGCTCGCCGAGCTGAGCCTCCAGTTCGATGCCACCGAGCGAATGCCGGTGACGATCAGTGCCGGCCTGTGCACGTACCCGGAGCACGGCGCCTCCGTCACAGCCATCCTCTCGACCGCCGCCCTGACGCTCGAGGACGCCAAGGCAAGCGGCGGCGACGCGGTCCGGGTCGCGGGAACGGGCCAAGAGGCGGTTGACCGTTCCGGGTTCGACGTCCTGCAAGGCCTCGTCCTCGCGGTGGACACGAAGGATCGGTACACGAAGCGCCATTCTGAGGACGTCGCTCGCTACGCGGTCTTCCTCGCCGAGCAGCTGGGGCTCGATCCCGAGCTGATCCGGACGATCAAGGTCGCCGGCCTCCTTCACGACGTCGGCAAGATCGGCATCCCGGACCCGATCCTCCGCAAGCCCGGTCGCCTGACGGCCGAGGAGCAGGCGGTCGTCCAGCAGCACGTGGCCCTCGGCGACATGATCGTCCGCGACCTGCCGGACATCGACGTCGTGCGGTCGGGCATCCGCTTCCACCACGAGCGGTGGGACGGCGCGGGCTACCTCGACCACCTCGAGGGCGAGACGATCCCGCTCGTGGCCCGGATCATCGCGATCGGCGACGTCTTCTCCGCGATGACCACGACCCGCCCGTACCGCAAGGCCCTCGACGTGCGCGAGGCCCTCAAGCGACTCGAGGACGCCGCGGGGACCCAGCTCGAGGAGCGGCTCGTCCGGGCATTCGTCGATGGCCTGGAGACCGCCCCGAACCCGCCACTGCCCGGCGACACGGGGGCTGGCCTGCTGTGGCTGCCCGGGCGGAGGGTCGCGTGACGGCGGCGCCTGGCCGCCGGCTCGTGACCGTGGTCCTCATTGCAGCCGTCGCCGTCCTGTCCCTCGCGCCGGGCGCCCTCGTCCCGGTCGCCCGGGGGGCTCTCGACCTGCTGCCGCCGGTCGGGGTTGCGGACACACTCACGATGGTCCACGACCGCGTGGCGGTCGTACCACCGCCCGGGGTCCTCCGCAACGACCTCGACCTCGACGGCGGCGCGACGGCCGTCCTCGACTCAGCCCCGATCCACGGGACCGTGAAGCTTCGGTCCGACGGGGGCTATACATACACGCCGAACGCAGGCTACGTCGGTACCGACGGGTTCTGGTATCACGCGACCAGCAACCTGCTCAACTCGCTCTCGACGCCGGTGACGATCACGATCACCAACGTCCCGCCCGTCGTCGCGGGTGTGGGCGTTCGCAAACGCCGCCGCGAATCAGCTCGGGGCTGACCGCCGGCCCCACCCTGGTCACGGCCCCGACCGGAGTGGTAGAGTGAGCGAGTCGGCAATGTTCTGATAGATTTGGGTAGGTTTGACGACCTCGACCCGGCATGATCCGGACTGGCTGAGCCTGTCAGAGGCCAGTCGCCTCCTCGGTGTTTCTCCGGCCACGCTTCGGCGCTGGAGCAATGCCGGCCGTGTCCGGGTGTTCACCACCCCGGGTGGCCATCGCCGCTTTTCGCGGGGCGCCCTCGAGAGCCTCCTTCCGGCAGATCGGTCCCGTCGGCCAACGCTCGGAAGCGCCGGGTTGAGCCCCACCCAGATCGCCAGGACGTATCGCCGAGCGAGGCGTCAGTCCGCGCCGGAGCTGCCCTGGGTCCTGGCCCTCACCGATGGCCAGCGCCTCCTCTTCCGCGAGCGCGGCCAACTCCTGGCCGCGGGGCTCCTCCAGCATCTCGATGCGCCCGGGCCCGAATCGGCCGCCCACCATCTGAATGAGGCGGCAGTCAACGCAGCTGAGTACGGCCGTGTCGCCGCAGCCCTCGGTCTTTCGCTCAGCCAGACCGTCGAGGGTTTCCTCCGCTTCCGCATGCCGTTCCACCAGGAGCTCGCGGTCGCAGCTCGCCGACGGGGCTTCGACACGGCCGAGACGACCGGCCTGCTCGAAGCTGCCGAACGAGCGATGGATCGGCTCCTCGTGGCGACGATGACCGGTCACAGCGGGGCTTCGGTCCCGGAGTCGGGGTGGACTCCGCTGGGACAGGCGGGCGCGCCCGGATCATGAGCCCAAACGAGATTGCGATCGGTTCGCGGGGCAGCGCGTTGGCGCTCGCCCAGGCCAGGCTCGTCGTTGTCGCGTTTGAGCAACATGGCCGGCCCAGCCGGATCGTGATCATTCAGACGGAGGGTGATCGCCGGTCCCCTGACACAGCGTGGGGCGAGGGTGCGTTCGTCTCCGCAATCGAGCAGGCGCTGCTGGAAGGACGCGTCGACGCCGCGGTCCATAGCGCCAAGGACGTGCCAACCCAGGAAGACCCGAGGCTTCGTATCGGAGCCTATCTGCCCCGGGCAGATCCTCGCGATGCGCTGGTTGTGCGCACGGGCGCCGCGGGGCACGGGATCGACGATCTGCCGCCGGGCTCCCGGGTCGGAACAGACAGCCCACGCCGGACCGGCTTCCTCCTGGCTCTTCGGCCAGACCTCGTGGTCCATCCGCTCCATGGCAACGTGGACACGCGGCTGAGTCGGCTCGAGGCAGGTGAGACCGACGCCCTCGTGCTCGCCTGCGCAGGACTCGATCGACTCGGGCTCGGGTACCGGATTGCGCAGCGGCTCGAGCCAGAATTCCTCCCTCCCGCACCCGGTCAGGGCGCGCTGGCGGTCCAGATCCGGCGCGATGACGCGCGGATGCTCGCGCTCGCGACGGCGATCGACCATCCACCGACCCGCGCTGCCGTCGAATCGGAGCGGGCGTTCCTCTCCGCGTCAGGCGGCGGCTGCCGGGCGCCGATCGGCGCCCTTGCCGCGATCGAAGACGAAGAGCTGGTCCTCCTCGGCGGCTATGCTCGCCCGGACGGTTCGGCCATCGCGATGGGCCGTCGCCGTGGTCCGCTCGCAGACGGGATCACATTGGGGCGTGAGCTTGCGAGTGAGCTCGATTCGCAGGTTCGTCGCGGCCGGATGGCTGCGGCCCGGGACGGCCAGCCGGCGATACGTCCGCGCGTGATCGTGACGCGCGCGTCGGACCAGGCGGCCGAGCTCGTATCGGCACTCCGCAACGCCGGCCTCGAGCCCGTCCCGGTTCCGACGATCGCCGTGGAGCTCGAGCCACCAGGTGGCAGCCTCGATCGGGCCGCGCGAGTCCTGCACACCTACAGCTGGGTGGTCATCACCAGCGCGAACGGCGCCCGGGCCATCCTCAAAGCGGCCGAGCGCACCTTGGCCGAGCTCGGAGCACCCTCGTGGGCGGCCATCGGGCCGGCGACGAGCCGGGTCCTCGAGCACGGGGGCATTGAGATCGACTATCAGCCCAGTCAGAGCAGCGCAATCGCACTGGCTGCGGAGCTCCCGGTCAATCTCGGAGACCGGGTCCTCGTGGTGCGCGGCGATCTCGCCGGCGACGAGCTCGCGGTCGCTCTCCGCGCGCGAGGCGCGATGGTCGACGACGTCGTCGCGTATCGCACTCGCGAGGCGCCGTCAACGTCACAGGCGCTTCTCCGTCGAGCTCTGGCCGAGGGGCCGATCGCGGCGGTGGCGTTCACAAGCGGTTCGACCATCCGCGGTCTGGTCGCGCTTGGCCAGGAAGAGTTGGTCGACGTCCTCTCGATCCCGTGCGTGTGCATCGGTCCGGAGACGGCCGAGGAGGCCCTGGCCGCCGGCTTTCGGATCCTCGCAATATCGCCGACGCCGGAGTCGGCCGCGCTCGCCGCGGCCACCGCCGGGGCCCTCGCCCTCCAGCCGCAGGAGATCTCATGACGCTTCTCGAAGCACCAGCCCCCGGTGTCGCGACTGCCGCCGGCGCGGCACTGCCGATTCGACCCCGCCGGTTGCGGCGCACTCCTGGACTCCGGGCGCTGGTTCGCGAGACTCGCCTTCATCCCTCGATGTTCGTTGCCCCGCTGTTCGTCCGGAGCGGGTCGGGCGTCCGCGAGCCCATTGCATCAATGCCCGGGCAGGCGCGGCTCTCGCCCGACCTCGCCGCCGGTGAAGCCGCGCGCCTCGCCGACCTCGGGGTCGGGGGCGTCATCCTCTTCGGCCTCCCCCAGTCGAAGGACGCCCTCGGCTCCGGGGCATCGGACGACGACGGGATCGTCCAGGACGCGTTCCGCCGCATCCGGGCCCTCGAGCTGCCGATCGTCACGATTGCCGACACGTGCCTGTGCGAGTACACCGATCACGGTCACTGTGGTCCGCTGGCCGGCGATGGCTCGGTTGACAACGACTCCGCCCTCATGCGGCTGGCGGAGACAGCCGTCAGCCAGGCCCGAGCGGGGGCCGATATCGTCGCCCCGAGCGCGATGATCGACGGCCAGGTCGGCGCGATACGGGCGGCTTTGGACGCTGCCGGCTTCGAGCAGACCGCGATCATGGCGTACGCTTCGAAACACGCCTCGGCGTTCTATGGCCCGTTCCGGGAGGCCGCCGACAGCGCCCCTGCCTTCGGCGATCGGCGCGGCTACCAGATGGACCCCGCGAATGGGCGGGAGGCTATCCGGGAGTTGGCCCTCGACGTCGCCGAGGGTGCGGACATCCTGCTAATCAAGCCTGCGCTGCCGGGCCTCGACCTCGTCGCCGCAGCGCGGGCGCGGTTCGATCTGCCGATCGCCGCCTACCAGGTGTCCGGCGAGTACGCGATGATCGCGGCCGCCGCCGAGCGCGGCTGGCTCGATGGGCGACGGGCAATGATCGAGGCGGTCACCGCGATCGTCCGGGCGGGCGCCGGGATCGTCATCACGTACGCCGCCGGGGACCTCGCGACCTGGCTTCGCGAGGAGGGCCACGTTGAGCGGCGATGATCAGGTCTACATCCAGGCGCTCGCCCTCGGGCTCGACCCGGGGTGGCGGCGCCGGACGGACGAGGAGCGCCGCGCTGACGGCTGCCGGTTCGGCGAGGCTGACGCGGCAGCGGAGCTCGATGGCGTCCGGAGCATCGCGTACTCGTCGGTCGGCCTCGAGCCCGGGGTCGACCTCCTGTTCTGGCGGATGGCGCCCTCCGTCGACGCGCTTGAAGCGGCGGCAGCTGGGCTGCTCCGGGCCGGGCTCGGACGCTGGCTCACCGTCCGCCATTCCCTCATCGGCCGCATCGGTCCGTCTCAATACGTCAGGAAGGCGACCGGCCAGGAACAGTCGCTCTTCGCGGGCGATCGCTCCCGCTACCTCGTCGTCTACCCGTTCACGAAGAGCACCGACTGGTACCTCCTCTCAAAGGAGGCACGCCAAGGAGTAATGAACGAGCACATGCGGGTTGGCCACGAGTACCCGATGGTCCGCCAGGCGCTGGCCTACTCCTTCGGACTCGACTCGCAGGAGTTCGTCGTCGCCTACGAAACCGACGATCTCGTCGCGTTCGGGGACCTCGTCCGGGCACTGCGGTCCACTGAGAGCCGCCGCTCGACGGTCAGCGACACCCCGATCCTTCTCGGCATCCACCGGCCAATGGACGAGATCCTCGGCCTGCTCGGCGCTCCCGCCGTATGAAAGATCGGTTCCTGCGGGCCTGCCGCCGCGAAACGGTCGACGCCACACCGGTCTGGTTCATGCGCCAGGCAGGCCGGAGCTTCGCCGCGTACAGGAGTCTCCGCGAGCGCTACGGGATCCTCGAGCTGGCCAAGACGCCCGAGCTGTGCGCCGAGGTCACCCTCATGCCCGTGCGCGAGCTCGGCGTGGACGCGGCCGTGCTCTTCGCCGACATCATGCTGCCCCTCGAGCCGATGGGCGTCGACCTGCGGATCGAGCCCGAGGTCGGGCCGATCATCGAGAGGCCGATTCGCTCAGCGGCCGACGTCGCCGCTCTGCGGCCCTTCGATCCGGTCCAGGTGTCCTTCACCCTTGACGCGATCCGCCTCGTCCGCCGCGAGCTCGATGGTACGGCCGGCGTCATCGGCTTCTCCGGTGCCCCGTTTACCCTCGCCTGCTATCTCATCGAGGGTCGCCCGTCGCGCGACTTCGCGACCGCCAAGGCGTTCATGTACCGCGAGCCCAAGGCGTGGCACGACCTGATGGAGCGGCTTTCGGCGATGGTCGGGGTATACCTCAGGGCGCAGATCGATGCGGGCGCCGACGTTGTCCAGCTATTCGACAGCTGGGTGGGAGGCTTGGGCCCTGCGGACTACAAGACATACGTCCAGCCCCACGTCCGGGGAATCTTCGCGGGGCTCGAAGGGGCGCCGACGATCCACTTCGGAACCGGCACCTCGGCGCTGCTCGAGCTCATGGCCGAGGCCGGGGGCGACCTCATCGGGGTGGATCATCGGGTCTCGCTGGGGGAAGCCTGGCGCCGGATCGGTTACGACCGCGGCATGCAGGGAAACCTCGATGCGGCTCGCGTCGTCGCCGGCTGGGAGGCGACCGAGACGGGCGCCCGATCGGTCCTCGCCGAGGCGGCCGGCCGACCCGGCCACGTCTTCAACCTCGGTCACGGTGTGCTGCCGGAGACGGACACAGCCCTTCTCCGACGCCTGGTCGAGTTCGTCCACGAGCAAACCGCCCGCACCGGGACGGGCGCCGAGGTGCCCGCGTGACCAACGCTCGCCGCCCCGGCGTGCTCCTCATGACCTACGGGTCGCCTGCCTCGCTCGAGCGGGCGGACATCCGGGCCTATCTGGCGCGCGTCCGCGGTGGGCGCGAGCCTGAGGCCGGGCTGGTCGACGAGTTCACCCGGCGCTACGAGGTCATCGGCGGCTCACCGCTGGTCGAGATCACCCGTGCCCAGGGCGCGGCGCTCGGGGAGTTGACAGGGTGGCCGGTCGAGGTCGGGATGCGGTTCTCCGAGCCGTCGATCCTCGTGGGGCTGTTGGCGCTCGCTGAGCGCAGAGTTCAGCGTATTGCGGCCATCGTCCTCTCGCCGCAGTACTCGCCCCTGCTGATGAGCGGCTACGGTCGCGCGATCGACGAGGCCCGGGCAGCGCCATGTGCGGCAGTTCCCGAGGTGAGCGTCGCCGGTGCCTGGCACGAGGAGCCGGCGTTCATCGCCGCCCTCGCCTCTCGAGTTACAGATGCGCTCGCCAGCGAGCGCGACGGCGTTGCCATCCTCATGACCGCCCACAGCTTGCCCCGGCGTGTGGCCGATCAGGAGCCCGGCTATCTCGCCCAGCTGCGGGCAACCGCCCACGCGGTGGCCGCGGGTGCCGGGCTATCGGACGGCGACTGGACTTTCTGCTGGCAGAGCGCCGGGCACGAGCCGGGCGATTGGATGAAGCCGGACTTCGCCGACCTCATGCCGGAGATCGCCGCCTCGGGTCGGCGCTCCGTCCTCGTGGTTCCAGTGCAGTTCCTGGCAAACCATCTCGAGATCCTCTACGACATCGATGTCGCCGCACGTGAGCAGGCCGAAGCGTGCGGGCTCAGATTTGGGCGGATCGAGTCGCTCAACGCCGATCGTGGCCTCATCGACGCCCTGGCTGCCGTCGCCAAACGCACGTTGATGGCGATCTAAGCGGGAAGGCTTCGCACCGCGAGCGCCGCGTAGAGCGCGGCGCCGAGGGCCATCGGCTCCTCGTCGAAGACAACGCGATTCGAGTGGTTCTGGGGTGCGGTCAGGGGGTCCTCGTCAGCCGGGCGCGCACCGAGGAACACGAACGCCCCCTTGACGCGCTGGAGGACGTACGAGAAGTCCTCCGCGCCCATGATCGGATGGTCCATCGCCCCGAGCACGTCCTCGCCGGCGAGCTCACGAGCGGTGTCGCGGACGAACTCGGTCGCGTCGGGGTCGTTGTACGTGACCGGGTAGCCGGGCTCGAGCTCGACATCGGCGGTCAGACCGTGGGCGGCGGCAATCGCCGGTGCGACGCGCCGGACGAGGGCCCGCCCTGCTTCGCGCGCCTGGTCCGACACGGTTCGCATCGTGCCGCCGATGTACGCGGTCTCCGGGATGACGTTCGTCGTCGTGCCCGCCACGACGTTCGCGATCGTGATCACGACCGGATCGAACGCGTGGATCTCGCGCGTGACGGCGACCTGGAGCGCGATGACGATCTCCGCGGCGACCGTGATCGGATCGGCCGCGAGGTGGGGCGCCGACGCGTGCCCGCCCCGGCCGCGGACCGTGATCCGGATCGTGTCGCCGGCGGCGAGGAGCGCACCGGGCCGGAGCACGATCGTGCCGGTGTCGTAGCGGGTCCCGATGTGGAGCCCGTATGCGCCGACGACCTCGCTCGGGGCACGCTCGAGAAGTCCTTCTTCGAGCATCGATCGTGCGCCGTGAAAGCCCTCCTCGCCTGGCTGGAACATGAGCAGCACGTTGCCCGCCAGCCGATCGCGCCGCTCGACGAGCAGTCGCGCCGCACCGAGCAGCATCGCGACATGCGTGTCGTGCCCGCAGGCGTGCATGACGCCCGGCACCTCGGAGGCGAACGCGAGGCCGGTGTCCTCCTGGAGCGGCAGGGCGTCCATGTCCGCGCGGAGCAGCACGGTGGGACCGGGGCGGTCGCCCTCGATCACTGCGGTCACCGACGAGACCGACCGCCCGAGGACGGGCTCCAGGCCCATTCCGCGCAGCTCCTCGGCGACGACCGCCTGGGTCGCCGGCAGCTGGAGCCCGATCTCGGGGTGCGCGTGCAGCCGGCGACGGACCGCCACGATGTCGGGGAGAGCGGTCGTCGCGGCCGACAGGAGTTCCGTCAGGGAGGTGGCGCGCTGCGTCGCCATCTAACCCTCGCTGCGGCGTGCCCGGCGAATCTGCTCGGCGTGGTCGGCCGAGTGGTTCGCGTAGATCTGCAACCAGTCGTCGACGGCGTACACGCCCGAGTCGGAATGCCGTCCCGATCGGGACCACTCGGCCGGGGTGAGGGACTCGAGGAGCTCGAGGCTGGAGGCCCGGACAGCGCGGAGGACTGCCAGCGACGATTCGATCGGTCGGTCGTAGTGGAGCCGCCGCGCGTACTCCGGCTCGTCGTAGCCCTGGATGACCGGCTCGTCTTCGGCGATCAGCCGGCGCAGGCGGACGTAGGCGTGGGTCTCGCTGTCGGCGAGGTGGTGGACGATCTCACGGGCGGTCCATTCGCCCGATGGTGGCCGCCGGTCGAGGTCCTCGTCCGCAATTCCGGCGACCGCCTCCTCGACGGCGCCATAGCCTCCCCGGAACCGGCCGAGCAACTCGTGCCGGTCCCCGGCCGTGGTCATCCTCGCGCCCCGCCTGTGAAGTTCCAGGACGCGAGGTGGAGGCTGGGCACGAGGTACGAGCCCTCGAACCCGCCCGGGATGAGCGACGCATCCGAGCCGATGCCGCGGACCGCGCCGGGGCCCACAGCCTCGAGATACGACTGGGTGAAGCGGAGGTTCTTCACCGGGCGCACGATCCGGCCGCCCTCGACGAGCCAGACGCCGTTCCGCGTCAAGCCCGTGACGACCAGGGTCCGGGGGTCGAGGACGCGGGTGTACCACAGGTCGGTCACGAGCAGACCCCGCTCGACCGACCGGAGGAGCTCCTCCGGCGCGCGATCGCCGGTCGCGAGGACCGAGTTCGTCGGGAGCGCCCCCCATTGCTCGGCGCCTTCCAGCGCGTGGCCGGTGCTTTCCGCGCCCGCCCGCGCCGCCGTCCGGCGGGTGTGGAGGATCGCGGTCGAAACGCCGCGCCGGACGACCTCGACCCGGCGGCGTAGAGTCCCCTCGACGTCGAACGGAACCCCAACCTGATCCGGATCGGTGACGTCGTCGCGGAGATCGATCGACTCGTCGAGCTGCCGCTCGCCCAGTCGGACGAACGAGCGGCCCTCCTCGACGGCTCGCCCGTTGAACCCGTACAGGAGAAGGAACTGGAGGAGGTTGGCGACGCAAGAGGGCTCGAGGATGACCTCGTAGCGACCCGGCTCGAGGTCCGTCGGATCGGCGGCGCCGCGCGCCTTCGCCCCTGCGCGCTCACCGAGAACCCGGCCTTCGATCGGGTCCATCCGGACGGACGTCATCCGTGCGCTCCCGTCCGAGCTCGGCGTCCGGGCAATGCCGTCGAGGTCCGCAAGGGTCGCTCGCCCCGACAGCCGCTGGCCGGCGCTGTTCGAGAAGGCGACGACTTCCGCCGCGGTTGAACACGCTCCCGCGGTCTCGAGCCCACCGGCGGCGTCGACGAAGTCGCGGACCCGCCGGGCGCGTTCGTCGGGCGAGGCCGCCGCGGTCGCTTCGTCCCAGTGATCGACCGCCGGCGCTTCCGCGGGCGAGGCCAGGCCCGGCCAGTCGGGGTCCTCGGGTCGGACCCGGGCCGCCTCCAGCACGCCATCGATCACCCTGCCCAGGGTCTCGTCGTCGGTTGGGCCATCGAGGCTCGTCGCCGCCGTCCGGCCATCGACCGCCACCCGAACCGAGACGTGACTGAGGGCCTCGGCGACGTTCTGGTGGATGAAGCTGTTCGCGAACCGGGTGAGGGCGTCGGTGCCGCCCCGGACGGTGACCTCGGTCTCCGCGTCGGGCGCCTTCGAGCGGACCAGCTCGACCACCCGGTCGGCGATCGCCTGCGCGTCGGCGGCCGTTCGGGCCGTCAACGTCGTCGTCTCCGTCATCCCCGCACCCCCACGCGGATCCCGCGGAAGCGGGCCGGCACCGCTGGGTGGCCCGTGTGGCCGATCTGCATCGGCTGGCCCTTGCCGCAGTTCGGCGTGCCCCAGAACGTCCACTCGTCGCGGTTGCCGAGCATGTCCATCGATCCCCAGAACTTCGGGCTGATCCCGGTGTATGTCGGGTTCTTCAGGAGGCGCCCGCGCTTGCCGCCCTTGATCTCCCAGCCGATCTCGCACCCGAACTGGAAGTTGAGCCGCTTGTCGTCGATGGACCACGACCGGTTCGTGTCCATGTAGATCCCGTCGTCGGTCGCGGCGAT
>Ga0136633_1000379_pt1 | contig 33612 bp, 33 predicted proteins | sample AntDrymeUQ832206_2_FD_105494 | JGI IMG/M metagenome (GOLD analysis project Ga0136633, IMG submission 105494) | Polar desert sand microbial communities from Dry Valleys, Antarctica - metaG UQ83 (22.06) | ecosystem: Environmental > Terrestrial > Soil > Desert | place: Antarctica: Dry Valley... | reverse complement strand
GAGGACAGCGAGGACAGCGAGGACAGCGACACTCCCCCCGAGCCCGGCAGCCCCGAAGAAGCGTTCGAAGCAGCCTGCGAGCAGAACCCGCAGGCCTGCGGCTGACTAGCCCTTTCCGCCCCCGCCGCCGCCCTTGCCATCCTTGTTGCCGCCGTCGGGAACGAAGTAGGCCGTGTAGAGGATCTGGGCACCGCGGTAGACGCATCCGTAGCGCCGGATCGAGCCCTTCTTGGTGTGAGGATGGCTCTTACGGGTCAGGTTGCTGTCGTCGATCATCCCGTCGTCGGTCACCTCGGTCGTACAACGCTCGGGCTTGCGGCTCGCGCGCCAGACATTCTCATCGGACAGCGGTGCGGACTTCGCCTTATTGGCACCCGCGAAGTTCGTCACCCAGGTCGGCGTCGTCAGCCCGACAATCGTCCCGGCCCGGACTCTGAGCGGGTTACGCAGCGTGAAGATCGGGTTCTCGCCGAGGCTGTTGGTCAAGTTCACGATCGGCGAGGACTTGGTCAGCTTGAACTTGCCGTTGTCCTGCGGCTTCAGGATCGAGAGCCCGGCAACCGGGTTGGTCCCGTAGGTATCGAAGGTGGCGTCGGGAAGGTTCTGCTGGAAGTACTCGAGCGCCGTGTCCTCGGGGGTCCCGAGCTGGACTCGCCAGGCAACGATCCTGCCGTCCTCAGGGACGCGGTGGATGCTCGTCCCGTCGCCGGTGCTGATCTGAAATCCGGTCACGTGCCCGAAGACCTGACAGCCCAGATAGGAGGGCGCGTTCTTAGGCGTCGGGCAGTTCGGCTCCGACTTTGCCCCGGGGCCAAGCGGATCCGCCGCCTCGGCGTCGCCACGGGCGGCAAGCGCGGCGCTGAGCGCGAGCGCGAGCAGGAGCCCGGCCGCAAAGCGGCGGGCGACGGGCGGGATGTTTGAGACGAATGCAGTCATTGGTTCCGGAAACCCGGGTTCGAGCGGCATGTTGCGGGGTTGCGCGGGGCCGAGGCGACCTAGCGGAGGAGGTCGGGAGCGATCCTGCACGGCCGTCAGCGCCCCCATACGGTAGCGAGACGCGATGCTGGGCTGCGCCAGTCAGCGGCGATTGCGCGTTTCCAGCGGTGTTCTAGACTGACGCCGTCGATGGGAGCAATCGAGGTCTCGAATCTGCAGCGCACCTTCGACGGTGGCGTCACCGCGGTCGACGGAGTCGATCTCGAAGTCGCCGCGGGCGAGATCTACGCCTTCCTGGGGCCGAATGGCGCGGGTAAGACGACGACCGTACGGATGCTGACCACGCTGCTACGCCCGAGCGGGGGCAGCGCCAGGGTCGCAGGCTTCGACGTCGTCAGCGAATCCGCCGACGTGCGCCGCTCGATCGGGGTCGCCCTTCAGGAAGCCGCGCTCGACCCGCTGATGACCGGGCGCGAGCTGATCCGGCTTCAGGCCACGCTGCACGCGCTCGCACCTGCCGACGGGCGTGCTCGGGCCGAGAGCCTGCTGCGCCGGGTCGATCTGCTCGACGCGGCGGACCGCCGCGTCGGCACCTACTCGGGCGGGATGCGTCGCCGCCTGGACCTCGCCTCGGCGCTGGTTCACGAGCCGCGGGTCCTCTTCCTCGACGAGCCGACCACCGGCCTCGACCCGGTCAGCCGCAAGGCGATCTGGGAGGAGGTCACGAAGCTCAACGACGGAGGCACGACCGTCTTCTTGACGACCCAATACCTCGAAGAGGCCGACCAACTCGCCGACCGCGTCGGGATCATCGCCGGCGGCAAGATCGTCGCCGAGGGCACGCCCGCCTCGCTGAAGGCCGAGGTCGGCAAGCCGCGGCTCGAGGTCCGACTGTCGGAGGGCCGCGCGGAGAGCTGCAACGAGGTGCTCGCCCGCTTCGGCCGGCTGCTCCCGGGCAAGGACGAGACCCTCGCGATCGAACTCGCTGCAGGTGCGAGCGGCATCGCCCCCGTTGTCCGGGCCCTCGACGAGGCCGGGATCATGGTCGAGGCGCTCGAGCTCCACGAGCCGACCCTCGACGACGTCTTCGTGATCAAGACCGGCTACCACATCGAGGGCGACGATCCGGCTGGGGCCGACGCGGAAGCTGTCGAGAAGACCGAGCGATGAGCCCGGCGACGACCCTGCGTGTGATCGGCTCCCTCGGTGCCCGAGCCGTCAAGCAGACGTTCCGGCGCCCGCAACTGATGGCGCCGCTGCTTATCTTCCCGACGCTGCTGCTGGCGATCCAGACCGGCGGCGCCGGGCGGGCCATCGATCTGCCGGGCTTCCCCGTCGTCAATGGCTTTTTCGACTTCATGCTCGCCGGGGCGATGATCCAGTCGACCCTGCTGGCCGGCAACACCGGTGGAATCGCACTCGCGGTCGACATCGAGACGGGTTTCACCGATCGTCTTCTCGCGGCGCCGATTCCGCGCTTCACGATAGTCGCCGGCCGCCTGGTCGGGACTGCGGTGCTCGGAGCGCTGACGGCCGTTTGGTTCGTCGTCATCGGCCTCCTCTTCGGGGCGGAGATCAACGAGGGGCCGTTGGGGGTCCTGGCGATGATCGGCCTGGTCACGCTCTCGGCGACCGCCTTCGGAAGCATCGGCGCGGCGATTGCGCTGCGTTCCGGCAGCGCTTCGGTCGTCCAGGGGATGTTCCCGCTCGTCTTCGTGATCCTCTTCCTCTCCTCCGCCTTCTTCCCGCAGGAGCTGCTGCTCGAGCCGGCCAGGACGATCGCGGAGCTGAATCCGCTCAGCTACATCGTCGAGGCCGTCCGCGATCCCGTCATCGGTGCGTTCGACGCAACCAACCTGCTCGAAGGGCTCGGCGGGCTCGCGATCGTCGCCACGTTCGGGGTCACCCTCGCCGCGTTGGCTATGCGCCGGAGGCTGCGGATCGGATGACCGCTGGAACGGCGCAACTGTCCCTGCGCAGCAGCCTGCACACGATCGCGGCGATGGTCCGCCGCGCCTCGAACGAACTGCTGCGGGTTCCCGGCGCAGCGATCCCCGGCATCCTGGCGCCGACGATCTTCTTCCTTGGCTTGACCGCGGTCTTCGGCAATCTCACTAATTTGCCGGGCTTCGACGCCGACAGCTACGAGAGCTTCCTGATCCCGGTCACCTTGATGCAAGGCGCGGGGTTCACCGGGGCGGCAACCGGCGTCAACCTCGCCCGCGACATCGAGCAGGGGCTGTTCGACCGCTTCCTCGCCTCCCCCACGCCCCGTTGGGTCCTGCTCACGGGTCTGGTCCTGTCCGCCTCTATGCGTGCGTTGATCCCGGGCACCGTGTTGTTCATGGTCGCCCTCGCGACCGGGGTCGAGTTCCCCGGAGCGCTTGGGCTGCTGATCGCGATCGCCGCCGTGATGGGGATGGCGATGGTCGCCTCCTGCTGGGCGATCGCGATCGCATTGCGCTTCAAGACGCAATCGGCAGCGCCGCTGATGCAGTCGGTGATGCTGGCCTTGATCCTGACGACGACCGCCTACGCGCCCCAGGAGCTCTTGACGGGCTGGCTCTACGACGCCGCCTTGATCAATCCCGCCACCCACATCGTCGAGGCGGCGCGGCAAGGATTCATCGGCGACGTCTCCTGGGCCGAGACGTGGCCGGGAATCGTCGCTCTGCTCGGCCTGGTCGCGCTCTTGGCCGCGCTCGCGCTTCGGGGAATGCGCCGGACGGCCTACTGAAATGATCCCTCGCCCTGTTAGGCGCCGAGCGCCTCGGGCCGGGCCAGGACCGCGGCATGGGTCAGGCCCGGTCCGCCGCCGAGCAGGCGCGTCGCGAGGCGGGTCCGGCGCGGCCGCCCGTCGCCGACCGCCGCCACGTGATGACCGGGGCCGAAGGGGATCGCGTAGGGCTTGGCTTCCCGTTCGATCGTAAAGCCCGCGGAGCGCAGCAAGGCTTTGTGCCCGGCGCGGTTGGGAGTCCACCAACGACATTGCTCGCCGCTCTCGAACTGGGCGACCGGTGCCTTCGGCCGCAACAGGCTGAGCCCGGGGGAGATCGTCTCGGCGGAGAGGAAGTGGCCGTCCGGCCGGCAAACCGAGTGGATCGCCTCGAGCCCGGCGACCGGGTTCTGCAGGTGCAGCAAGAGGCTCCCGCAGCTGATCACGTCGAACTCCCCGACGCTCTCGGGGCTGAGCTCGTAGATGCTCACCTCGACCCGCTCGACCTTCGAGCTGAGCGCTTGCTTGGCGATCTTGAATCCGGCGCCGGGATCGACGCCGGCGAGCCGGTTGCGCACCTCGGGGCCTCGGACCCGCAGACGCAGCGGCCAGTCCCAGGAGGCGGTATCGGCGATATCGGCTGCGATCACCTCGGCGGCGCCACGGCGCTCGAGCTCGAAGGCGAGGGCGCCGTCGTAGGGCCCGACATCGAGGCAGCGCTTGCCGGAGACATCCGGCCACGGCATTCGATCGAGGACCGGCCGCAGGTCGAACCAGCCGGGCGTGACCACGCCCTGGCCGAGATCCAGGGTGTGGTACCAGGCGGGGTTGGCGGCGACGAGATCCGCCAGGCCGCGGTTAGGCTCGGGCCCGCCGGCGGTGGGCTCGTCGCTCACTTGTAGCGATAGGTGATGCGACCACGGTCGAGGTCGTACGGCGAGAGCTCGATCTTGACGCGATCGCCAGGCAGGATGCGGATGTAATGGCGGCGCATCTTGCCGGAGATGTGGCCGAGGACTTCATGGTCGTTGTCGAGCTTGACCTTGAACATCGTGTTCGGCAAGGCCTCGAGGACCTCGCCTTCCATCTCGATCTTTTCTTCTTTGCCCATAGGTAACTGTTGCTTCGGCCGAACGAAGCCTCCGCAACGGACGGGAGGCTACCTACTTGCCCTGGAAGGTGGCTTTGCCCGGGCCGTCGCGGAGGAAGCTCTGAACGGCGTTCTTGGTGTCCTCGGTCCCGAACAGGGGCCCGGCAATCTCGCCGGTCGTCGCGTCCGCCGCGGCGACGCCGCCGTCGAGAAAGGCGCGCACGATCCGCTTTGTCGCGCCGTGGGCGACGGTCGGCCCCGAGGCCAGCTCGCGGGCGAACTTCATCCCCTTCTCGAGCAGCTCCTCGGCCGGCAGGACCCGGTTGACGACGCCCCACTGCTCGAGCTTGGCCGCGTCGTAGAGGCCACCGCTCATCACAAACTCGCGCGCCCTGGCCGGTCCCGCCCGCTCTGCCATCCGCTGGACGCCGCCGCCGAACGGCGTCAAGCCGACGACCCGCTCGACGAGGCCGAATCTGGCCCCCTCGGCGGCCCAGATCATGTCGCAGCCCAGCGAAGCCTCGAGGCCCGCCGTCAGGCATAGGCCTTGGACCAATGCCAAGCTCGGGATCTCGAGCGTCTCAAAGCAGGAGAGCTCCTGCACCCCTTTGCCGGCCAGCTCGATGCCGGTCTCGGCATCGGCAACCCGGCTGAAAAGCTCGACGTCGACCCCGCCGGTGAAGATCTCTCCCTCGGCCCTCCAGACGAAAGCGCGGACATCCGATCCAGCCACCTGGTCGCGGATCTCGCGGAGCTGCTCCATCGTCCTGGCGCGGAACAGGTTCAGCGGCGGATCGTCGAGGACGGCGACGGCGACGTCACCGTCGAAGTCGAGGCGAATCGGATCAGGCATTCAGATCAGGGCTCCTTCCTTAGCGAGTCGGCAACGGCGGCGATCTCCTCCGGCGGCGCCCCCCGGGGGATCCAGGGGAGCTTGAGCGGATCGTTGGCGTAGCGGGGGATGACGTGGATGTGGAGGTGGAAGACGGTCTGCCAGGCGGCGGCGCGGGTCGAGTTGAGGATGTTGAAGCCATCCGGCTCGAGCACCTCTTCGATCCGCTTGGCGAGGCGCTGCGCGGCGCTGACGGTGTGGCGCAGATCCTCAGGGTCAATCTCGAGGATGTCGGCGGCGTGGGCGCGGGGGACGACGAGGGCGTGGCCGCGGGTAGCCGGGCTGATGTCCATGAACGAGACGGTGTGCTCGTCGGAGTCGACGATCTGCGCCGGCAGCTCGCCGGCGACGATCGCGCAGAAAATGCAGCCGTCGGCCATGCGACTGAGCCTATTCGTCAACTCAGGCCGGCGAGGCGGCTGAGCAGCTCCTCGCGGTCGGAAGCCTCTCCGGCAAAGAGCACAGCCTCCTGCTCGCGCATCATCCGCCCGAGCTCTTCGCCCGGCTCGATTCCCAAGGCGTCGGCCAGCGCATCGCCGCGCAAGAGCGGCTCGGGCGGGCCGTCGAGCTCCCAGGCCAGCGCCTCGGCGAGCATCTCCTCTGCGAGCCCGAGGTGGCCCTCGATGGCCTGCTCGGGGACGCCCAAACCACGAGCCGACAGCCGGTCGGCGATCGTCAGCAACGTCACGTCGACCGACCAGGGATCGGTCGCGCGCAGGTACTCCCAGACACGGCGCCGTGGCAGCGGTCGCTCGCGAACCATGAAGCCGAGGATCAGGTGGTCGCGGGTCAGCTGCGTGAGGTAGGCGCCGCTCTTGCGGCTGGTCTTGAAGCGCCGGCAGATCTCGGCGAGCATCTCGGCACCGACTCGATCGTGGCCCTTGAAGCTGACCATTCCGGCGGCCTCGTTGCGGGTCGCGGGCTTGCCGACGTCGTGGAGAATCGCCGCGAAGCGCATGCCCTCGCGACGGGTCATCCCGTCGCCGACAGGCTGATCGAGCAGTACCCGCACGCCCGCCGCCGCGTCGCCGGCAAAGCGCTCGAGATCAGCCTCGACCTCGAGCAGGCGTCGCAGGACCTCGATCGTGTGATCGTGGACGTCGAGGTGGTGGTTGGCGTTCTGAACGACGCCGCGGAGGGCGACGAGCTCGGGCAGGACCCGCGCGCCGGCGCCAAGCTCTTCGAGCAGACGCAGGCCCTCGATCGGATCGGGGCCGGCGAGGATCCCGCGCAGCTCCGCGAACTGGCGCTCGCCGGCCGGCTCGGCGGCTCGCCCGGCAGCCTCGATCGCAAGCCTCCGGGTCGCCGGATCGATCTTCAATCCGAGCCCGGCCGCCAGTCGGGCTGCGCGCATTATCCGCAACGGATCGTCGGCGAAGCTGGTCGGCCCGCAGGCTCGCAAGATCGTCGAATCGAGGTCGGTGAGCCCGCCGGTCGGGTCGAGCAGCTGCCCACCCGGAATAGGGCCGGCGATCGCGTTGACGGTGAAATCGCGCAGCCGCAGATCCGCCTCGATAGTGGCGCCACGAAGGGAAGCGATATCGATCGACCAGCCACCGCGATGCGAGGCCACGCGCCAGGTCCCGTGCTCGCCTGAGAGCTCGAAGACGGCGGCCGCGGGGGCGGCGGCGATCTCGCGGGCGATCTCGCCCGGATCTCGGCTCGTGGCAAGGTCGAGGTCGGTGACCGCCCCGCCGAGGGCCGCGTCGCGGATCGCGCCGCCGACGATCCAGAGATCGGCCGGATCGGCAACGCCGGCGCGCGCGACCCGGACGGGCTCGGAGGCCGCCAGGCCGGCGAGGATGAGATCGGCGTTCACGGTTGGCGCTGGTAGCTACGGGGCACGCGAGCGGCGATACCGCAGGTGACCTCGTAGTTGATCGTCTCCAGGGTTCGGGCCCAGTCCTCGGCGAGGATCCGATTCTCTCCCCGAGCGCCGATCAAGACCGCCTCCATCCCGACCTCGATCCCGACTGGATCCGGGCCGAGGTCGACGGCCACGTTGTCCATCGAGATCGTCCCGACGAGCGGGAAGCGATGAGCATCGATCAGGACCTCGCAACGACCGCTCAGACCTCGCCGGACTCCGTCGCCATAGCCGATCGGGAGGATCGCGACCATCGTCTCTCGAGGCGCGATCCAGCGGCGCCCGTAGCCCGCCGAGGCGCCCTCTTCGAAGCGCTTGATCGTCGCTACGTAGCTGCAGAGCTCGAGCGCCGGCTCGAGATCCTGCTCGGCCGGATCGTCGGCGAATGGATCGAGGCCGTAGACAGCGACACCGCAGCGGACCATCTCCAGATGAGACTCGGGGCTGCTCAGCGTCGCGGCGCTGTTTGCGCAGTGGCGGATCAATCCGGGGTGATCCCCTTCGGCCGCTTCCGCCAGCTCCAAGAAGCGCTCGAGCTGCGCTTTGAAGTGCTCCGAGCCGGGCTCATCGGCGGTCGCGAAGTGGGTCCAGAGGCCGATCAGCTCGACGCGCCCGTCCGCGGCGGCTTGATCGAGCAAGCGTCTGACGGCAGCTGGATCGCGCTCGCCCAGCCGGCCCATGCCGGTGTCGTACTTGACGTGGACCCGCGGGTGGAACCCCACCTCCTGCCCACGCGCTGCGACCGTCTCGATGAACTCCGGGGCCCAGGCGCCGATGTCGGAGCGAGCGGCCAGCGCAACGTCGATCTCGGCGTCGGTCAGCGCGCCCATCGTCAGGATCGGTAGATCCGCGAAGCGCCGGCGCAGCTCGAAAGCTTCCGTGGCAGCGGCGACCGCGAGCCATGCGGCTCCACCCTCGATCGCGGCGGCTGCGGATTCAGCAATCCCGTGGCCATAGCCGTTTGCCTTGACGACGGCGCAGAGCTCGGTTTGCGGCTGGAGCTCGCGGCGAAGACGGCGGCAGTTTCGCTCCACGGCGCCGAGATCGACGGTCGCGGTGGCACGCTGGAAGGCACTCATCCGCCGACCCCGCCGACGAGCGCCGCTGCCAGCGCCTCGATCACGTCCGAGGCGATCACCGACTCGGCCGATCCGAGCCGTTCCGCCGCCAGCTGCCCGGCGCGGGCGTGGGCACGGACCGCGGCACAGGAAGCGGCGAAGGGATCCATGCCTCTCGCGATCAGCGCCGTCAGCAGGCCGGCAAGGACGTCTCCTGTCCCCGCCGTAGCGAGGCCGGGACTGGCCAGGTCTGAGATCGCGGGGCCGTCGTCGTCGGGCCCGATCACGATCGTGTCGTCGCCCTTGAGGACGACGATCGCGCCGGCGGCGATCGCGACCGCGCGGGCGGAAGCGAGGCGATGTCGCGAGATCTCGGCCGATTCGGTGTCGAGCAGGCGTGCCAGCTCTCCCGCGTGCGGTGTCAACACGGTCGGCGCCTGGCGCGCCGCCAGGGCCGCGAGGTCGCCCTCGAGCGCGTTGAGAGCGTCCGCGTCGATCACCATTGGCGCCTCGATCCCCGTCAGCAGCCCGTGGACGAGCCGGACCGCCTCCTGACCGCGTCCGAGACCAGGCCCGAGCAGCACGGCCTGGGCGCGGCCGGCGGCCTCGAGCACCGCCTCGACCGCATCGGCGCCCAGAAAGCCCGGCTCGCCCGACGGCTCGGGCAGCGCGAGGGTCATCGGCTCGGTCAGCTTCGCCTCGAGGATCGGCTCCAGCGAAGCCGGGACGCCGACCGTCGCGTAGCCGGCCCCGGCCCGAACAGCGGCCTGCGCCGCAAGCGACGGCGCGCCGGTCAACCCGCGCGAGCCGCCGATGATCAGGACCGCGCCATTGCTGAACTTGCTCGAGTCCGCCCCGCGCCGCGGCATCGAGGCGAGGATCTCTTCGCCGATCACTCCCGCGGATCCCTGGTCCGGGCCGCCGGGAGGGATGCCGATCTCGGCGATCACGAGCTCGCCGCTTGCCCGCTTTCCAGGCGCGATCAGGTGACCGAGCTTGGCGGCGTGGAAGCTCACGGTCAGGTCGGCTTCGACCGCGGTCCCGGCGATCTCGCCGCTCGAGGCGTCGACCCCCGAGGGGATGTCGCAGGCAACCACCGGGGCGGCGGAGTCGTTCAGCGCTGCGATCGCGGCGCCGGAAACGCCACGGACCTCGCCAACCGCTCCGGTGCCGAGAATCGCGTCGACGAGCAGGCCCGACGTTGCGAGCGATGCTCCGATCTCGCCGGCGCTCATCGCGGCAGCCTCGATCCGCCCTACCGACTCGGGCAGACGCGCGAGGTTGGCCGCTGTGTCGGCGCTTAGCTCGGCCTCGGCCGCGAGCATCACGACGCTGACTCGATGACCCCAGTCGGCGAGCAGACGGGCGGCGACGAGCCCGTCACCGCCGTTGTTTCCCTTCCCGCAGACGATCGCGATCGAGCCACCGCCGGCCGCCTCCTCGACGACCCTCGCCAGCGCCTCCCCGGCGCTCTCCATCAGTCGCAACGAGGGAATCCCCTGCTCGTCGATCGCCCAGCGATCGGTCGCACGCATGGTCGCAGCGTCAAAGACAGGCTGCAGCCAGCTACTCAAAGATGTCGCCATCGCGGCCTGAGCCTAGATCAGCGCGGGGCGGCGAGGACCACTGCGGCGGCGTTCTCGCGCGAGTGCGTCAGCGAGACGCTCAAAGCAACCCCCAGCGAATCGGCCCGCGCAGCCGCGCCGCCGTGCAGTCGCAGGGTCGGCGGCGAGCCGTTGACGACCTCGACCTCCGTCGCGGCAAGCGGAGTCCCGAGCGCCTTAATCGTCGCCTCCTTGGCGGCGAATCGTGCCGCCAGGTGGCGGCCCGGACGGCGCCGGGCCTCTGCATAAGCCAGCTCGCCTTCGGTAAACAGGCGCGCGGCGAGCCTTGGGCGTCGCGCCAGGGCCTGCTCGATCCGTTCGATCTCGATCAGGTCGATGCCGACGGAATGATGACTCGCGCTCGGAGGAGGCTCCGCTTTCGCGGTATGACTCAAGGAGTGATCGCGGCGGATTCGGCGTCGCTCGAGGAGCCGTCCCGGAGGCCGAGCCGGATCTTCGCCGTGATCGTCTCCTCGTCCGCCTGCGAGCCGACGATGAAGTAGTCCAGGTTGGCCAGGTACTGGATCGCGATTCCCAACGACGGATCGGCGGAGATGTCGCCGACGCTTTCGGCCAAGGACTGGATTGTCTCCAGATCGACGAAGAACGAGGTGGCATAGTCCTCGCCGAGCGCGCCGACGGCATCGTTGAAGGAGTCCGAGTCTGCGAGCGTCTCCGCGGGATTGAGAACGTCCTCCTCGTCAACCGCTCCCGCCGCGAGGATCAGTTGGCCCTCGCGGAGGACCAGCGAGGCGCTGACCGGAGCCCCTTCGGGCGAGAAGCGGAAGCCGCCGTCGATCGGCTCGACAAGCGCTTGACCTCGGAACGCGCGAGCGACAGCCTTGAGCGCCTCTGTCGCCGCGGCCTCGTCGGTCGCCTCGATCGCAAGGCCCGCGCCGAGGCCGAGGAATGACTCGCCGGCGACAAAGCCACGCACATCGCCAATCCAGCCAAGATCCTGCCCAGGGTCGAGCCCGAGCTGATCCTCGATCGCATCGGGCGAGAGCTCCGCGCCATCCAGGCCTTGGACTGAGATCGCGTCCTCGAACTGCGAGAAGGCGTTACTCAGCGCGGCGCCGACATCGGTCGCGGCGAAGGCGAGCCAGGCATCGGCAGGCAGGGACTCGATCGACTCCGAGCCCGCCGCGTAGCCGGGCTGCAGGCTCGCCGGCGCTGAGAACTCGGCCGAGAAGGAGTCCTCGCCGGCGCCGACGGCGAACGTCCCGCTGCCTTCGACCGGCCCGTCGAAGTAGGCCTCGATCGCCTCGAGCTGCTCGGGGGTGATGTCCTCAGAGCTCGTCGCGGCCTCAAACAGAGACCCGAAGTCGAAGCGGCCCGAAAGCAGAGACGAAGCGTCGAGCGCGTCGAGGTCGCCGCTCGCCGCCTCGTCGCCGGCTAGGTTCTCGCCGTCTTGCGCGTCGACGACTCCCTGCAGGGCAGGCTCGGTCCCGAGGACGACAAAGTCGCCGATGATTCCGGCCGCGCCGCGCTGCTCGCTGGACTCCTCCGGGTCGACGATGTAGTCGACGTCCCCGTAGCTGACGTCCTCGAAGGACTTGCCGCTGTCTGTTATCGCGCTCTTGATGAGCTCGAGCGCGGCCTCGGGATCGGTCGTCGCGATCACCGCGGCGCCGTTGAACTCGAGCTCCTCGCCGTCCGCTGAGAAACCCTCGGGAAAGTCCGAGATGAAGAATCCGGCCCGGTTGCCGAGCAGCGGCTCGATGTCCTCGCCGTAGGAGATCTCCGTGCCCTCGGCCTCGAGCCCCGACTCGATCTCCGCCTCGATCATCCCGACCGCGTCCTCGACGCCTGAGACACGCTCGACCGCGGCGTTGAGATCCTCGGCCTGGTCGCTGTCGGGATCGACCACCGCTTCGAAGTAGACCGGGGCGTCCGCCGGGACAAGCTCGCGTGGATCCGGCCCACCGATGCTGGCGGTGCCGCCGTCTTCGACCTCCTCCTCACCACAGGCGGAGAGCGCGAAGGCTCCGGCCAGGAGGGGAAGCAGGAGCAGGGACTTGAGACGTCTCTCAGAGTTCTTCATCGGCGCGGGATGGTAGAGCTATTCGACCGTGACGGTCTTTGCCAGGTTTCGCGGCTGATCGACATTGAGACCCAGCATTCGAGCGGTGTGGTAGGCGAGCAACTGCAGCGGCACGACCGCGAGGATCGGCTGGAGGATCCAGTCGGTCCGCGGGACGAAGAGGGTCTGATCGGCAGCCTCGGTGACCTCATCGGAGCCCTCGGTCGCGATCGCGATCACGGCGGCGCCACGAGCACGTACCTCGGAGACATTCGAGAGCACCTTCTCGAGGATCGGGCTGTCGGTGGCGACGCAGACCACCGGCGTGGTCTCATCGAGCAGCGCAATCGGCCCGTGCTTCATCTCGCCCGCGGCGTAGGCATCGGAGGGGATGTAGGAGATCTCCTTCATCTTCAGTGCCCCCTCGAGACAGACGGGGAGCCCGATGTGGCGGCCCAGGTAGAGGAAGAAGCGGCCTTGATAGTGGCTTCGGGCGATTGCCTGGACCTGACGGTCGACCCGCTCGATCGTCTCTTCGATCTTGCTCGGCAGCGTCTTTAACTCCGCGATCAGCTCGGCGATCCGCTCGCTCGACAGCTCTCCACGCGCTTCCGCGAGCCAGAGGCCGAGCAGGTAGATCGCCGCCACCTGGCTGGTGAAGGTCTTGGTCGCGGCGACGCCGATCTCTAGACCGGCCCGGGTGAAGAGGACGGAGTCGGCATCACGGGTGGCTTGGCTGCCCATCACGTTGGTGATCGCAAGGACGTGGGCGCCGCGCTCGCGGGCGAGGCGCATGGCGGCCAACGTGTCGGCCGTCTCACCCGACTGGGTGATCCCGATCACGAGATCGTCGGTGCCGACGACGGGATCGCGGTAGCGGTACTCGGAGGCGACGTCCATCTCGACCGGAACCCGCGCCCACTTCTCGATCGCATAACGGCCAACCAGGCCGGCGTGGTAGGAGGTGCCGCAGGCGACGACGACGACGCGGCGCAGCTTCGCTGCCTGCTCCTGGGTCAAAGCGAGCTCGCTGAGGTCGACCCTGTCAAGGTGCGGGAGGCGATCGGTGATCGTCTCGGCGACCGCGTCGGGTTGCTCGTGGATCTCCTTCATCATGAAAGTCGAATAGCCGCCTCGCTCGGCAGCGTCCTCGTCCCAGGTCACATGCTCGGCTTCACGCTCGATCTCGGCGCCGCTCTCGTCGATGATCGTTGCCCCCTCCGGGGTGATCACGACGATCTCACCGTTCTCGACCTCGAGGACATCGCGCGTCTGGGCGAGAAAGGCGGGGATCGCCGAGGCGAGGAATGTCTCGCCTTCGCCGACGCCGATGATCAGCGGGCACTCCTTGCGAGCGGCGACGAGCAGATCGGGATGCGCGGGGTGCATCGCCGCGAAGGCGTAGTGACCACGCAGATCGGCGTAGGCGGCGCGGACGGCTGCGACCAGGTCGCCGTCGTAGTGCCGCTCGATCAGATGGGCGACGATCTCGGCGTCGGTCTCGGAGGTGAAGTGATGACCCTCGTCGAGCAGCTCGCGGCGCAGCTCCGAGTGGTTCTCGACGATCCCGTTGAGAACGATGTGGGCCTCGTCGTTGCAATCACCGTGGGGGTGGGCGTTCTCCTCGGTGACCCGGCCATGTGTCGCCCAGCGAGTGTGCGCGAGGCCGATCGTCGACTCAGCCTGCTTGACGGCAACCGCGCCCTCGTCTCCCCCTTCCTTGACCGCCGCGCGGAGGTTGGCGAGGTTGCCGACGGCGCGAACCGATTCGATCCGCCCGTCTTCGAGCAGGGAAAGACCCGCGGAGTCGTAGCCGCGGTACTCGAGCTTCTCGAGGCCGGCGATCAGAAGATCGCGACAGGGCCTCTTGCCCACATATCCGACGATGCCGCACATAAGGGAAGGGGTACGAGGGGGGCTGGACAGGATAGAGGACGGCTAAAGGGGGCATTGGCCGCTAGGCGAGCGCCGCATGTGCCGCAGCCTCGAGGCGGTCTAAGACGGCGTTGCACTCCTCGGTGTCTGGTGCCTCGACCATGAGGCGGACCAGCGGCTCGGTGCCCGAGGGCCGGACGAGGACCCGGCCTCGGCCCTCCAGCGCCACGGACTCGCGCTCGACAGCCTCCCAGAGCTCGGTGGCGCCATCGAGCGCCTCGCGGCTCGACAGGGTCACGTTGACGAGTCCCTGCGGGAGCTTCTCGAGTGGCCTGGCCTCGCGCAGAGAGCGACCATCCAGCGCCTGCATGACAAGCAGCGCCGCAGCGAGGCCATCGCCGGTGGTCGCGAAGTCCGTCCAGATGATGTGGCCGGACTGCTCGCCGCCGATCGTCCAACCGCGCCGGACCAGCTCCTCGATCACGAAGCGGTCTCCGACCTTCGTCGTCGCGACCTCGATCCCCGCGGCTTCCATCGCCTGGTGGAACCCGTAGTTGGTCATCACCGTCACCGCCGTGCCACCGGCGAGCCGGCCGGTCTCAGCCAGGTGCAGCGCCGCCAAGGCCACGATTTCATCGCCGTCGAACTCTTTGCCGTCGGAATCAACGGCGAGGACCCGGTCGCCGTCGCCGTCGAACGCGAAGCCGATCGCCGCGCCGTGCTCGACGACGGCCGCGGCCACGCTTTCGAGGTGGGTCGAGCCGCAGCCCTCGTTGATGTTGCGGCCGTCGGGCTCGGTTCCGACCGCGATGACATCGGCGCCGAGGCGGTCGAAGGCGGCCGGAGCTACCCGGTATGTGGCGCCGTTGCCGCAATCGAGGACGATCTTTTGGCCGCCGAGGTCGAACTCGAAGGCGGCGGCGACCTCGCGGAGGTAGTCGTCGATGGCTCCCTCGAGCTTGCGGATGCGACCGGACGCCGAGCCGGTCGCCGGACCGTCGGCGACTCGCTGCTCGACCCGCAACTCCGCCTCGTCGTCGAGCTTCCGGCCATTGCTGCCGAAGAACTTGATTCCGTTGTCGCGCCAGGGATTGTGAGAGGCCGAGACGACTGCGGCGAGGTCGAAGTTGTGACGCCCGGCGAGAATCGCCGCCGCGGGCGTCGGCAGAACGCCTCCGAGGAAGACGTCGGCCCCGGCGGCGGCCATTCCCGCCGCGAGCGCCGACTCGAGCATGTGGCCCGACTCACGCGTGTCTTTGATGATCAGGGCCTGCGGCCGCTCGCCGGTCGTCTCCGCAGCCGCGGCGCGGCCGAGGGCGAGGGCAAGCTCCGGCGTCAGCTTCTCGCCGACCGGCCCGCGGACGCCGTCGGTCCCGAACAGAACTCGCCCCTCACTCATAGACGAGCAGCATATGCGGCGAAATCGGGGCCGCGCGAGTGGGTCAGCGCTTCGAGAACTGCGGGCGCTTGCGGGCCTTCTTGAGTCCGGCCTTGTAGCGCTCCTTCTTGCGAGCGTCCCGCGTCAGCATGCCGCGGCGCTTGAGCTCGCCACGGAGCTCCGGATCAAGATCGCAGAGCGCCTTGGCGATGCCGTGGCGAACCGCGCCGGCCTGGCCGCTGATGCCGCCACCGTGAACGCGAATCTTCACCTCGAGGCTCTCGTCGTAGCCGGAGACGACGAGCGCCTGGCGCGCCAGCGTCTGATCATTAGCGCGGGGAAAGTAGTCCTCGAGGGTGCGGTCGTTGACCTGAATCGAGCCCTTGCCACGTCGCAAGACAACTCGAGCGATGGAGCTCTTGCGCTTTCCGGTCGCTTGAATCATCGCGTCGGCGGCGATCGTCACTGTCCGCTTCGGCGCGGTGGCCTCCTCGTCGGCGTCGGCGGCTGCCTGGGCAGCCTCGCGAGCCTTGCGCTCCTCCTCCTCGGCCTCGAGCGCTGCTCGCTCCTCGGCGCTGAGCTCGCGCTCCTCGGTGATCGCGATCGGAGTCAGGTCTGCGCCGGGGACGACGTCCCTCTTCTCGGCCTTCGGCGTCTGCTTGGCCGGTCGCGACGGCGCCTCGGCTGCCGGCTCTTCGGCTGCGGGCGCCTCGGCAGCGGGTTCCTCAGAGGCGGGTTCGTCTGCTGCGGGCTCCTCGGAAGCCGGCTCCTCCTTGGCTGCCGGCTCCTGATCGGCGGCGGGCTGCTCTTCGGCAGCGGGGGTCTCGGCAGCAGCGTCGCCCTCGGACGGGCTCTGCTCGGACTGCTCGGCGGTGCTGTCGTCGGGCTCCTCGCCCTCGGGCGTGCTTTCGTCGGCGATCAAGTCTGTACCTCCATCGGCTTCGGCTGCTGGGCTGCGTGCGGGTGCGCGGATCCCGGATAGACCTTCAGCTTGAGCAGCTGCTTGCGGGCGAGCCGGTTACGGGGCAGCATGCCCTTGACGGCGAGTCGGATCACATCTTCCGGCCTGCGGTCGAGCATCTCGGCGAGGGTCCGGGATTTGATCCCGCCCGGGTAGCCGCTGTGCCGCCAGTAACGCTTCTGATTGAGCTTGTCACCGGTGACGGTGATCTTCTCGGCATTGACGACGACGACGAAATCGCCGACGTCGCAATGCGGCGTGTACTCGGGTTTACGTTTGCCGCGCAACGCATCGGCGATCTGGGTGGCGAGGCGGCCAAGGGTCTGCCCTTCGGCATCGACAAGCAGCCAGTCTCGCTGGCGGTTCTCGGCTGTGGCTACGTAGGTCTTCATTCCGCGAAAGAGCCGCGTCCCGGCGTTAACCGGAGCGACGCGGCGCGTCGATGATAGCCGGGTCCCTGGCCCGACCACCGCTCGGCTCGGCTCAACCAGCCCGCGCCGAAAGGGCAGCGTACGCCATTCGCATGCCGCGACCGCTGGCCGGGGGGCGTGCGATGGTCAGACGCTCCGGCTCGCGGAAGCCCGCCGCGAGCAGCCACGCCCGCAGCCCGGCGAGGTTCGGCACCCACCAGTTGAAGTCGGTCTCGACGGGCTGAAAGCGCGCCGCCGGTCGCCGCGGGTGGACCGCCGTCAGCGGCAGCGAGATCGGCTCGAAGACCCGCAGCTCACCGCCGGCGGTGAGCGCGCGCCGGACCCGCTCGAGGGCGCGAACGGGATCCCGGAGGTGCAACAGGATCGCGCCGCAGAAAGCGAGATCGACCGGGCCGCCGAGGATCCCGGGGTCGAGGTCGTAGATATTGGCGGTGACTCGCTCCACGGCGGAGCCCCGCAGCTGGGAGGCAATCGCGAAGCCTTGGCCGAGGCTGAGCTCGAGCTCGGAGCTTCGCTCGCGGAGCCGGTCGCGATGCAGTGGCGGCCACTCGGCATCGTCGACAGCGTCGAGATCGACGGCCTGGACCGTAGCGCCGCGGCTCTCCATCTCGAAGGCCCAAAAGCCATCGAAGGTGCCGAGATCCACGGCTCGGCGCCCACTCAGGTCGTCAGGGAGAACGCGGGTCGCGACGGCGCGGAGGTCGACGACCCCCGGCGTCACGACCCCGGGCGCAACCTCGATCGAGTGGTACCAGACCGGATTCTCGGCGATCCGCGCCGCGGCTGCGGCGGCTGTTTTGGCGTCGGCGCTCGGCATCGGCACGACTATAGGCCGAAAACCCGCTGCAAATCGACGCCGAAACTGTGAGCGTTGTGTTTGGAAATCGTCTGTGGAATACTCCCAACCTCGATTGACCGCCTAATCCCTCGATTTTTAGATGACGGGGAGCGGGGGAACCACGGGGAGTAGGTCGAAGACCACTCTCAGGGGCGAATCGGAGATTCCGTAGCGCCGCTCTTTCGGCGCGAGCCCGTCAGCTAACCCCGCCGGCCCGAGGAAAGAGAGTCGAACGTGGGCAACGCCCAAACCTGGAGCGCAAGACGGATTCTCGCTCCCGCCTCGGCTCTGTCGGCGTCCTTGTTCCTGCTCGTCGCCGTGGCCGCCGCCCAGAGCGGCGGCGGCGGCCAGAGCGGCGGCGGCGGCCTTCTCCCGCCCGCCCCTCCCGAGGCCGCCGACGCGACCTGCGTCGAGAAGTGCCTCTCGCTCAGAGAGGTTGCGGAAGGCGGGCGGATCGAGGTGACCGGCAAGCACCTCGGCCTGGTCGAGACCGTTCGCTTCGGCGGAAGAGCAGAGGCGAAGGCGCTCCAGCCGAGCGAGTCACGGGTCGTCGCCATCGTTCCCAAGGAGGCGAAAAGCGGCAAGGTCACGGTCATCGACGCGGCCGGAAATCGCTCGACGACGTCCTCGGTGATCGAGGTGGCGGCTGCTGCTGCGGTTCAGGACGCCGGCTCGTTCCGCTTACGTGAGGCGACGGCTGCGAACCCCGTCGCGTTCTTTCTCGGTGTCAAGCCGGCGCAGGTCAACTACCTCTTCGAGGCGCAAGGGCCGACCGACATCCGGGTCGACGTGATTCACGCCGGAAGCGGTGAAACGGTCGCCTCGATCGTTGAGGAATCCCAGCAGCCGTTCAGCGCCAACTCGGCGACCTGGAACGGCCGCAGGTCCGACGGCCGGATCGCCCGCTCCGGTGAGTATCGCTTCAAAGTCTCCCCCCTGAGCGGCGGTGGCCAGAGCGGCGGCGCCGACTTCACCTTCACCGATCACCGTTTCCCGGTCGGCGGCCGCCACACCTATGGCGACGGGCTCGGAGCGGGACGCGATCACATGGGACAGGACATCTTCGCCGCCTGTGGCAAGCCGATCTACGCGGCTCGCGCAGGCACGATCCAGACCAGCGCCTACCACGGTTCGGCCGGCTACTACGTCGTCGTCGACGGGCGCAAGAGCAGCCTTGACTACGTCTACATGCACCTGGGGCGCGGCGGCCGGCCGAAGGAAGGCCAGCGGGTCAAGACCGGCGAGCTGATCGGCCTCAACAGTGACAGCGGCAACGCCTCCGGCTGCCACCTGCACTTCGAGATCTGGTCAGCACCCGGATGGTATGAGGGCGGCGAGCCGATCGACCCGACCCCTCTGATGAAGCGCTGGGATCGCTTTAGCTGATTCGGCGCTGGAGCGTGGAACGAGGAGGCGTCCGGGGGCAAACGGCTTCTTGGCGACGCCCCCGGACACCTCCTCGATCCCCCTTCCAGCTCGGTCGAGGAACGACCAGCGCTCTTCGCCGGCGAGCTGCTGGAGTTTGGACTACTGGATCTCGAACTCCTCGAGCTGACCGAGTTCGTAGTGGGGTCCATCAGGACCGCCAATCGGGCAGAGCATCGCGTAGGAGCCCGGCTCGATCGGGTCGGTGACCTCGATCGTGCTCGACTCGCCCGGGGGCAACTCCACGACTCCGACCTCTTCGGTCGTGCCCTTCTCCCCTTCGGCCTCGAGCGCTTCATCGAGCGTGAAGCCCTCGTTGATCTTCGCGAAGATCAAGACGTGGAACTCCTCGCCTTCGTTGTTGACGACCACTGACTCCGTCTCCGCCGTCGGCGTCGCCGAAAGCTCGAAGTCGTACTCCGTCGCGGTCACGGTGACCTCGGCGGCGTCGGCGCTGTCAGTCGCCTCCGTCGTCTCCTCGACAGCCGGGTCGGCTGACTCCTCATCATCGTCGCCGCAACCGAATGCACCGAGACCGAGTGCGAGCACGGCCAATGACGCGACCGCAGCGTTTCGAACCGACAGCATGTCCGTACGTTTGTTGGACAAGACAGGTCCTCCTCTGTCGCTTACCCCGAACGGATGTGCGGGAGTCCCTACGCTATCCGCAAGCGCGCTTCTGCGGCGAATCTCAACGGAAAGCTTGTCTGATTCGGGTCACTGCTTTGCGAACGCCGCCGGGCTGGGGCGGCACCCCGAAAGCCTCGATCCCCCTAGCCACGGCCTCAGCGAGGTAGGCGTGAAAGTCATCGCGCTCGTAAAAGACCCTCTCCCGGCATTCGAGCGAGCCGTTCCAGAACAGCGTCTCGACGCGGTCCTCGGGGCCTAGTCGCTCCGCGAAGCCTCGCGGCAGGCTGAACTCGGCCGGGCCGTGGACGACGCCCGCCTTGGCGACGAACTGGAGGCAGTCGGGAAGGCGATCGATCAGCCAGTGGTGATGGGACCAGCCGACAAACGGCCCGGCAATTCCCCGGGTCTGCTCCTCGAGGCGGCTGGGAACCTCGACGTAGCCCGCGCGGGCGACTCGCGAGAGCTCGGCGGCGACCCAGATCGGGTCGCGAACGTCCTCCAAGGTGTGCGAGCAGATCGCGAAGTCGAACTGATCGTCCTCAAAGGGCCAAGGCTCCCTGGCGCAGATGTCACGCTCGACCCAGGTCTCCGCACTGAACCGTTCCTGCCCCGATCCATCGACCCCATAGAGCCCCCGCGTTTCGTAGGGCATCAGATCAAGCACCCAATTCGCCCGAGGAAAAGGCTTAGCCCAGCCACCAACATCCAAAACAACGGCGTCGTCGCCCAGCTCCCCCTCAATCCGCAGCCGAGAAGAATCAAGCATCTCTTCTCAACAACCAGGTCGAGTCGTAAGGGTCACTCCCACTCAATCGTCGCCGGCGGTTTCGAACTGATATCCAGCGCCACCCGATTGACCCCAGGCACCTCGTTGATGATCCGGTTCGAGACCCGCTCGAGCAGGTCGTAAGGAAGCCGCGCCCAGTCGGCCGTCATCGCATCGTCGGAGGTGACGGCGCGGATCACGATCGGATATGCGTAGGTACGACCGTCGCCCTGGACGCCGACCGAGCGGACTGCCGGAAGCACGCAGAAGGACTGCCAGAGCTCCCGGTAGAGGCCGGCGGCCCGGACCTCTTCCTGGAGGATCGCGTCGGCATCGCGAAGAATCTCGAGCCGCTCCTCGTTGACTTCGCCACCGACAATTCGGATCGCAAGTCCCGGCCCGGGGAACGGCTGCCTCCAGACCATCCGCTCCGAAAGCCCGAGCTCGGCGCCGACGGCGCGGACCTCGTCCTTGAACAGCATCCGCAGCGGTTCGACCAGCTCGAACTCGAGATCGTCGGGGAGCCCGCCGACGTTGTGGTGCGACTTGATCGTCGCCGCCCCCTCCCCGCCGCCCGACTCGATCACGTCGGAGTAGAGGGTTCCCTGGACGAGGTGGCTGACGTTGTCCAGCTTCTCCGCCTCGCCCTCGAAGACGCGGATGAACTCGGCGCCGATCGCCTTTCGCTTCAGCTCAGGGTCGTCGACTCCGGCGAGGCGCTCGAGAAACCGCTCGCGGGCATCGACATGAATCAGCTTGATTCCGAGTCCCTGGCGGAACGTCTCGACGACCTGCTCGGCCTCACCTTTGCGGAGCAGTCCGTGGTCGACGAGGACGCAGGTCAGTTGATCGCCGACCGCGCGATGGACGAGCGCGGCAGCGACCGCCGAGTCGACCCCACCGGAGAGCCCGCAGATGACGCCACCGTCGCCGACCTGCTCGCGCACCGCGGCGACCTGCTCGGCGATCACCGAGGCCGCCGACCACTGCTGGCGGCAGCCGGCGACATCGCGCAGGAAGCGGTCGAGAATCTTGCTGCCGTGGGGAGTGTGGACGACCTCGGGATGGAACTGAATCCCGTAGAGGTTGCGATCGACGGACTCGCAGGCGGCAACGGGCGAGCCCGGGCTGGCGGCGAGCGCTGTGAAGCCGGGAGGGGGCTCGAAGACCGAGTCGCGGTGGCTCATCCAGCACGGCTGCGTTGCCGGCAGACCCGCCAGCAGGCGGCCGCCGCCTGCGAGCAGGGTCAACTCGGTCCTGCCGAACTCGCCGACGTCCGCCCCCTCGACCCGGCCTCCGAGCGCGCGAACCATCGCCTGCATTCCGTAACAAATCCCGAGCACCGGAATCCCCAGCTGAAACAGCTCCTCGTTGAGCGCCGGCGCCCCCGGCTCATAGACAGAGGCTGGTCCGCCCGAGAGGATCAGCGCCCGCGGCCTGCGGGCGCGGATTTTCTCGATTCCGACGTGGTGGGGCAGCAGCTCGGCGAAAACGCCGCACTCGCGAATCCGGCGCGCGATCAGCTGCGAGTACTGCCCACCGAAATCAAGAACGAGCACCTCCTCGGTATCGAGAGGCGGCTCGATCGCAGCTTGGTCGTCAACAACATCCGAGATTTGGCGCGACCCCGGGAGTGGCTCGGGGTGCGCGGTGGCTGCCGGCGTACTCGTTCCTACGTCGGCGGGCGCCGAGTGCCTCATGGCGCGCCCAGGGGCCGCCAAATCAGTCATCGGCTACGGCAACGCCGTTAGAGATCACGGCCTTGCCGTTGGATCCCATGCCGACGGCCTGGGAGCGCTGTAGCTGCTTACCCTCGGTCTGCAGCGACGGCGCGACCATGATCTCGGCCCGGTGAAAGGAGGGGATGTCCTCGTAGCCACAGGTCGCCATCGACGTACGCAGAGCGCCCATAAGGTTGAAGGTTCCGTCGTTCTCGGTGGCCGGACCGAGCAGGATCTGCTCGAGCGTTCCGTCTTGCCTGGTCGTGACGCGGGTTCCGCGCGGCAAAGACGGATGGAAGGTCGCCATCCCCCAGTGGTAGCCACGCCCGGGAGCCTCCTCGCCGCGGGCGAGCGGTGAGCCGATCATCACGGCGTCGGCGCCGCAGGCGATCGCCTTGGAGACGTCGCCGCCGGTTCGCATGCCGCCGTCGGCAATCACGTTGCAGTACTGGCCCGTCTCGAGCATGTGCTGGCTCCGGGCCGCCGCGACATCCGCGATCGCCGTCGCCTGAGGGACGCCGATACCGAGGACGCCTCGGGTCGTGCAGGCAGCGCCTGGGCCGACCCCGACGAGAACGCCGACGGCACCGGTTCGCATCAGGTGCAGCCCCGTCGAATACGAAGCACAGCCGCCAACGATGCAGGGCACGGCCAGATCCGCGATGAACTCCTTGAGGTTGAGCGGCTCGACGGTCTGGGAGACGTGCTCGGCCGAGATCACGGTCCCTTGGATGACGAGGATGTCGAGGCCCGCCTCGAGCGCAACCTCGTGATAGTCCCCGACCTTCTGCGGTGTCAGCGAGCCACAGGTGACTGAGCCTTCGGCCTTGATCTCCTCGATCCGGCGGCCGATCAGCTCCGGCTTGATCGGCTCGGTGTAAACCTCCTGCATCAGCCGCGTGGCCAGATCCGCAGGAGCGTTCGCGATCTCCTCGAGCTTGCTCTCGGCGTCTTCGTAGCGGGACCAGATGCCCTCGAGATTGAGGACCCCGAGACCGCCGAGCTTGTTGATCATGACCGCGGTCTTCGGGCTGACTACACCATCCATCGCAGCGGCGAGCACCGGCAGCTCGAAGCGATAGGGACCGAGCGTGTGGGTGATGTCGATGTCATCGGGGTCACGGGTGCGCCGAGAGGGCACGATCGCGATGTCGTCAAATCCGTATGCCCTGCGTGCCTTCTTGCCCCGCCCGATCTCTACTTCCACTCGCTGACTCCCATCATCGACGCATCGTCTGACCCATGATTAGTGTGAACCAAGCAGTGTAGGACCCCCGGCAGACGTGCCGGAGCGGGAAAAACGCGCTGTTAGCTCGAAAGCTTCAGCGGCTTGCGGTCGCGGAAGCGTTGACCGGGCGGACGCTGACGCGGTCGAGCAACGGCTCGACAGCGGTCGGGTCGAGGATCCCGGCCCCCATATGCAGGGTCGACTCGGCTCCGCAGGCCACGCCGTAGGCCAGGCAGTCCTCGGCTTGATCGCCACGATGGCGGGCGGCCACGTATCCGGCCAGGAAGGCGTCGCCCGATCCGACCGTCGCGACCCCTTCCAGCGGCTCCAATTCGACCTCGCATCGGCGCCGGAGTCCACTGTCGTCGCAGATCTCGGCGACGCACCCGGCAGCGCGGGTGATGATCGCCTCGCGAGCGCCCATCTCGACGAGGCCGGAGATCCCCATCCAGAGGTCGTCGGCGTCGTTGAACTCGTGCCCGACCACCTCCTCGGCCTCGGCCACGTTCGGCGCGACCACCGACGGCTGGGCTCGGAGGCCCGCCCGCATCGGCTCGCCGTCTGTGTCGAGCAAGACGGGCAGGTCCAGCCCGCGCAGCTCGGAGATCATCTCCGCATAAGTCTCAGGGGGTACGCCGGGCGGAACCGAGCCCGCGACGACGCAGAAGCTGGCGCCGCCGGCCAGGTAGCGGAGCCGATCGACGAAGCGCTCGAGCTCGTGGGCTGAAACCTCGGGCCCGCGCTCGTTGATCTCCGTCTGCTCTCCAGTGGTCGGATCGAGGATCGCGATGTTGGTCCGCGAGTCTCCCGCCACCTCGACGAAGTCGTGGAGAACCTCGTCGGCATCGAGCAGCTCGCGGATCCTGGCACCGGTCGGGCCGCCGGCCAGGCCCGTGGCGACGACCGGCATGCCGAGCCGCCTCAAGGCGCGGGCGATGTTGACGCCCTTGCCGCCTGCGGCGCTCCGCGAATCGGTCGCACGATGGCGATGGCCCGCGCGCACGCTGGGAACCGCGACCGCGCGGTCCAAAGCTGCGTTCAAGGTCACGGTCAGGATCATCGCTCGTCCACGTCTCCATGGCGGCGACGCCGACGTCGCTCCCGCTGTCTGATTCGATCCTCGGGGGTCCGGCCGCTCACGGTCTGGACGTCTCCTCTCCTGCGCGCCATCAATACGACAAGCAGTATCGCGGCTCCGAGCCCAACGAGGATCAGAGCGATCGAGCTACTGCCGCCGACATCGTCGATCAGGCTCGGCGCGGCAACCCCTTGAGCGGCGAGCAGGCGGACGCGGTCGATCCGCTCACCGTCGAGGCTGATCGTCGCCGTGCCCAGCGACGCCCCCGCCGTCAGCGGTCCTTCGACCTCGCCCGGGGCATCGACCGCCACTCGCAGCGATTGATCCTCGCGAGCTTGAACGCTGACGCCGCGACTCGCCACCAGCGCCAGATCGTCGTCGCTGTGGCTGATCTGGACACTGGCCAGCTCTTCGTCGGCTCGCACGGCGCGGCGCTCTCCATAGAGCGAGAAGCCGTACTCGAGCAACTCCAGTGTCGCCGCATCGCGGGCCGCCTCGCTCGGAGCGCCGAGGACGACAGAGACGAGCGGCACCCGATCGCGCTCAGCCGATCCGACGAGCACGTAGCCGGCGCCGAGCGTGAAACCGGTCTTGACGCCGTTGATGGACGGATCGATGCCGAGCAGGGAGTTACGCGAGAGCACGGGCCGCTCGGCGCGATCGGTCGAGACGACCGCCTGCGACTGATCGACGATCTCGCGGAAGCGTTTGAAGCGGCGTAGCGCCAGCGTCAGCGTCGCCAGATCCCGCGCGCTGGAGAGGTGGCCTGGGGCATCGAGGCCGATCGGGTTGGTGAACGAGGAGTCGCTCATGCCGAGCTCTGCCGCCGCCTCGTTCATGCGCTCGACGAACCGGCCGGTGCTGCCCGCCAGCCCTTTGGCGACTGCGACCGCGACGTCGTTGGCGCTCGGCAGCAGCATTGCGACCAGCGCGTTGTCGAGGCTGATCCGCTCGCCCTTCTGCAAGCCGAGCACGGACTCGACTGCGAGCGCGTCGTAGCCGGGCGCGGTCAGGGTCTGGTTGAGATTGCCCTGCTCCAAGGCGACGAACGCGGTCATCAGCTTGGTGGCGCTGGCGATCGGCCGAGCTCGTGATTCGGCTTGCCCGGCAAGCTGATCGCCGCTGCGCGCGTCAACGAGGACCCAGGCGGCTGCGTCGAGCAGCGGCGCCCGGCTCGACTCGGCACCGGCAGCGAGAGCGGGAGCCGTCGAGACGCTCAGACAGGCCGCGACGAGCAGCGCCGACAGCGTCACGGCTCGAGCGCTCAGCGCAGGGTGAGCACGTCGCCGGTCGCGAGCGTGTTCGTGTCCAGATTCGGGTTGAGACGCTCGATTCGCATCAGGCTGATTCCGTATCGATCGGCGATCCCAAGCAGCGTGTCGCCATCCTCGATCACGTACTCGCGCGGCGTCTCGGGACCGTTCTTGTCGGTCGCGGCCGGGGAATCGTCGTCGATCGCCGGCGGATTGCTCTCGCCATCGCCCGCGGAACCCGAGACGAGCGCCCCGATCGTCACGATCGTCGCCGCGAGGGCGAGCAGCGCGAGCAGACGCTTGCCCGCCTTCTCGATCCCGCTCGGCCCTGACTCGGCTTTGATCATCGCCGCGATGGTAGGGAAGCGGCGGGCCGACGTCGCACCCGCATTGACCCTGCGGCACACGTTCCTGCGCGGCAAATGATTCGACGCTCACCGCTCGATCTCCCCCACCTCGACGAATGCCGCCAACTCGACGCCGAGAACCTCACCGAGCCTACGCCGCGAAACGCCCGCGGCGGGCTGGGCGCGACTGCAGGCAATCGTCCGCCCGACTGCGGCCGCAACCCGGCCGGCGTCCGGGTAGGAGAGCGCGGCCGGGGAATCGAAGATCACCGTCTCGTAAACGCGTTCGAGCCGCTCTGCCAGGCCGGAGAGTCGGTCGGGATGAAGCGATCGCGCGGCCGCCTCGCCGCTCTCGCCCGCGGGTACGCAGACGAGCCGCGCCGCGGTCGCGCCCGATGAATCAGCGACCTGGACGGACCGGCTGACGTCTGCCGGGCCGGCGCGAGCGGACAGATACGCGATCAGGCCGGGCCCGGGAGCGAGGGCCAACCGGCGCTCGAGGACCGGGTGTCTGAGATCCGCCTCGACGAGCAGGGTCCGAGCGCCCGACAGTGCCGATGCGACGGCAAGGGCGATCGCGACGGTAGAGCGCCCTTCGCCGCGAAGCGCGCCGGCCACGCAAATCGACCCGCCTTTGTCGCTCAAGCCGAGCTCGGCGGCAAGGGCGATCGCCTGCTCGAGGTCCTCGGCCGCCGCCCTAACCGGCTCGCCGGCGACGCGCAGAAACGAGGAGCCGGCGAACGAGACCCGCGCCCGAGGCCGTCGACCCGTCGAGGATCGGGGAGCGACGGAGGGCTTCGCGGGCTCAGCGGCGGCCGGCATCGGCTCCGCGGCGACCGGCATCGGCTCCGCGGCGGTCTCCTCGCGGCCGCGCCGTTCGGCGAGGGGCGGCGCCGACGCCCGGGATCGCCCGCCCGAAAGCCCGACGCCGAGGCCGGCGAGAATCAATCCGGCCGCGGAGCCGAGCAGCGCCCAGAGACCGGCCGAGCGATCGATCTGCGGCTCGGTCGGAAGCTCGGCGGCCGCGGCAACCCGAAGCGTCGGCGCGACGGCCAGCGCCTCCTCGAGCTCCTGCACGTGAGAGCTGTCGGAGCTCACGGCGATCGCGGCCTCCAAGCTCTGACGCCAATCGGCGGCGACGACATCGACGAGCGCCGCCGCGTAGGCGTCGGCCGCGGCGGCGGCGAAGTCGGGCGTCTCCGAGGCGGCCACCAACTCGACCGTGTCGGCGCCAACGCCGGCCCTTGGAGTGACGACGGAGAGCAGGTCGGCGCCGCTCAGGTCGTCGCCCGTCAGGCCGGCCGCCGCACGGGCGACCTCTTCGCCTTCGGCTAAGGCCAGTACCGTCGAGGCGCTCGGCGCCGCGGGCAGGGATTCGAGCTCGACAGCGGGAGCGTCGATGACGACAGAGGCGGTCGCTGTGTAGATCGGGTTGTCGGCAAGCCCCCAGAGCGCGCCGGCGCCGGCGCCGATCAACGCGACGGCGAGCAGGGTTCGCCAGCGTGAACGGAGCCCCGACTCGGGCGCTCCTCCGGCCTCCGCCGGAACCGCGGAGCTCACATCGACTCCGGCGCCTCGATCCCGAGCAGATCGAGCGAGGTCGCGATCGCCTGCCGGGTCGCATCGCAGACGGCGAGTCGGGCTACCTCGAGATCGGGCTCGACTCCAAGGACACGGCAGTCTCGGTAGAAGCCGTGAAAGTCCGCGGCGAGCTCCCGCGAGTAGGCAGCGAGCAGATGCGGCTCGCGTTCGCGAGCGGCCCGGCCGAGCTGTGCCGGCAGCTCGAGGACCCGAGCGATCAAGGCGCGCTCGCTCGGCTCCACCGCGATATCGATCCCGGCCTGGCTCAAGCCTCCCCGGGCTTCCCCTTCGAGAGCGCTGCGGGTCAGGCTCGCGATCCTCGCGTGCGCGTACTGGACGTAATAGACCGGATTCTCGTTGGAGCGCTTGCGGGCAAGCTCGAGATCGAGGTCGAGGGTTGTGTCGTGGCTTCGCTGCAGCAGGAAGTAGCGCGCCGCGTCGACTCCGATGTCGTCGAGCAGCTGCTCGAGGGTAGTGAACTCGCCGCGACGCTTCGACATCTGGGAACGCTCGCCGGCCTCGAGCAGGTTGACGAGCTGCATCATCTCGACCTCGAAGACCTCAGCCGGGGCTCCCAGCGCGTTCAAAGCGGCGCGCATCCTCGCCACGTAACCGTGGTGGTCGGCGCCGAGAACGTTGATCATCAGCCCCACCCCACGCTCGAGCTTGTCGCGGTGGTAGGCGATGTCAGGAGCCAAGTACGTCGGCTCGCCACTCGCCCGGATAAGAACTCGGTCCTTGTCGTCGCCGAACTCGCTGGAGCGCAGCCAAAGAGCACCCTCGCTCTCGAAGACCGCCCCACTCCCCCGGAGCGCTTCGATCACGGCCTCGACGGCACCCGATTCGCGCAGCGCAAGCTCGGAGGAGAATCGATCGAATATGACTCGAAACCGAAGCAGCGACTCGCGGATCCCGTCGAGCATCGATGCGACGCCCCGCTCGGCGAGCTTCGCGAGCTCGCTCGGCTCGATGCCCTCGGCCGCGAGACCCTCGGCGAGCACGCGGATGTAATCGCCCTGGTAGCCGTCCTCGGGCGGCTCGGCCCCGGACATCCGGGCCGCGATCGACGCCGCGAAGCGCTCAACCTGTCCACCCGCGTCGTTGACGTAGTACTCGCGCTCGACGATAGAGCCGGTTGCCTCGAGGATCCGGCAGAGCGAATCCCCGTAGGCGGCATGGCGCCCGGAGGCAACGGTGATCGGGCCGGTCGGGTTGGCGCTGACGAACTCGACCAGCGTGACCGGTCCTTCGCCGGCCGCGACGACGCCGAATCGCTCCGAGCCAATCACGGTGGCGACGGATCGGCGCAGCCAGGCATCCGAGACGAAGAGGTTGACGAAGCCCGGCCCCGCCACCTCAACCCGCTCGACATCCTCGCCAAGCCGCGGCCCGAGGCTCTCGGCGAAACGAGCGGCCAGCTCACGCGGAGGCTGCCCGAGCCGAGGCGCAAGCAGCAACGCGGCATTGGTCGAGTAGTCGCCCATCGAAGGGTTGGGCGGGCGCTCGAGCGTTGGATTCAACTCCTCGGCGTCGGCGTCCAGTTCCGCCGCCGCCGCGAGGACGTGCCGGCGGAGGCCGGCGACGGGGTCGCTCCCGGTCTGGATCGGCGGCGAGGGCATAGGCGGGGACTGTAAAGGGCGGACCCGGAGCGCTATGGACCCGCCCGAGCGGCCGCCGCAGCAGCCCAGACGCTCTCGCGGAGCTGCTCGGCGGCGGCTCCGGGGTCGCCTGCGGTCGCGATCGATCGCGAGGCGGTGACAAGCGCCGCCGACGGACCAGGCGCAAAAGCGGCGCCGACGTCCTCGGCCTTGCCCCCCTGGGCGCCGATCCCCGGGATCAACATGATCGCCTCCGGCATCAGCTCGCGGAGGCGGTCGAGAAAGCCGGGCTCGGTCCCGCCGACGACCGCGCCGACGCCGGAGAGCCCTCCCGACCCGCGCAGCCGAGCTGCCAGCGCAGCGACCCGCTCGGCGAGCAACTCGTGGACCGGGCGCCCTTCGACGCTGAGGTCGAGGACGTCGGCCGCGCCGGGATTCGAGGTCCGAACCAGAAAGAAGACTCCGGCAGCGGCGCGCTCGGCCGCGGCGATCAAAGGTTCGAGCGAGTCGCCGCCCATCAGCGGGTTCGCGGTGAACGCATCGGCCGCGAGGCCACAGACCGGGCCCCAGGGCGTAGTCGTCGAGCCGACCATCGCCTCCCCGTATGCGGCGGCGCTGAGGGGGACGTCACCGCGCTTGCCGTCGGCAATCACCAGGAGGCCGGCCGCGTGCGCGGCGCCCACGATCGCCTCAAGCGCGGCCCAGCCCGGGGCACCGAGGCACTCGAAGCGGGCGAGCTGGGGCTTGACCGCCACGCAGCTGGGACCGGCCCGTTCGATCAGCTCGAGGGAGCCTGCGAGGACCGCCTGCGCCGCGCGCGCTCGCGGATCGGCGAGCCCCCGATCCGACCCGGTCCACGGCGGATCGCCGGGAACCGGATCGAGACCGAGGCAGACCTGGCTGCGGCGCTCCTCTACGAGCGCCGCAAGCCGGTCAGCGAACGACCGTACGTCAGCCGCCCTTGACGGCGCTCTTGAGGCTGGCACCGGCCGAGAACTTCGGCACCTTGCCGGCCGGGATCGTGATCCGCTCGCCCGTGCGCGGGTTCACACCCTGGCGCGGGCCGCGCTCGTTAACGCTGAACTTGCCGAATCCGGTGAAGGCAACTTCCTCGCCACCGCTCAGCGCTGCCGTAATCCCGTCGAGGACTGCCTCGACCGCATCGCCGGCTTCCTTCTTGCTGCCGATCCGCTCGTCACCTGAAACGCGTTCGATGAATTCAGACTTGGTCAACTTGGTCCTCCTACTAGGGTCCTAGGACACTGCTATCTAACACCGCTCTGCGGCGGAAAGATAAGCACGACTCCGCATGAACAGTGGCCCCGCGTCAGCGATGGCGCTCAAATAAGCCGGAAGCTGGGTGGTCGGCGTGGATGACGACGCTGCGAACTCCCGACTTTCCGCTCGTAAATGGGGCTTTGAAGCGGTCGATCTCGCGTGGATTCTCAAAGCCGGCGACCTCGACCATCTGCAGCCAGGTGCGCCTGTTGGGACGCCACCAGGTCATCCAGGGGCTGCAGCCACGGAACTCGGCCCCGCCGCCGCCGGGGATCAGATCAAGACGGCGGCTGTACTCCTCGCAGAGGATCAAGCGACCGTGGCAGAGCGCCGCCATCCGCTCCAAGGCCAGCATCGGGTCGCGCAGGTGGATCAAGACCATCCCGCAGAAGACGAGATCGTAGGTCTCGCCGATTCGCTCTCTAGTGGCGTCGTAGACCGAGATGCCGACCCGGCGGACGTTGCTCTTACGTAGTTCCTTGACCAACCTGAAGCCGTCGCCGCGAATGCCGTCCTCGGGGGGCCGCGCCCGCGGTGGCCAGTCCAGGTGCTGGAGCTGGTCGATGTCCAAAGCGGTGACGTCGGCGCCGCGGCGCTCCAGCTCGAAGGCCCAGAACCCCTCGAAGGTTCCGATCTCGAGGACCCGCAGGCCCGACAGGTCCTCGGGGATTCCGTAGCGATCAACGAGCGGGCGCAGATCGAACATCCCCGGGGTCTCGACCCCCGCGATCAGCTCCTGGGTGTGGTACCAGTCGACCGGCGCGGCAAGCTCGGCAACGTCGGCCCCGACGGCCCGCTCCAGCTCCGACACGGCCTCGGCTCGCAGCAATGGTGACATGGCCGCGGACCCTATCCGCCAAACCCTGCGGTTGGCGGGATCCATCGAGCGCGGCGATCAACCGTCTAGCCTGATCCCCGCAATGACTCCCGCCTCCGAGCAGACCGAGCCGACCCGCTCGGTGGCCTCGGATGAGCCTGTGAGCGAGGCGCCCCGCATGCTCTTCGTGGTCGGCTCAAGGCGCAGCGGCACCCTTTGGCTGCACCGCATCCTTGCCTCCCACCCCGACGTCGCGGCCGTCCCGTCGGAGACGCACCTCTTCTCCCACGGCATCGCGCCGCTGTTCGAGCGCTTCCACCATGGCGCGATAGGTTCCACCCTGACCGGCGCGATCTACGTCGACCGGGCGACGATCGTCGCCCGCGTGCGAGCCCTCTGCGACGCCGTCTTCGAGCCTTACCACCGGGGCGGCCGCTACCTGCTCGAGCGCACGCCGCTGCACGTCCGCGAGCTCGAGTTGATCCGCGAGATTTATCCCGACGCGAGAGTCGTCCACATCATCCGCGACGGTCGCGCCGCCGCCCGCTCCCTCGCCCTCCAGGGATGGGGTCCCGGCAGCGTCGGCGCCGCCGCAGCCGAATGGCGAGATTCGGTTCAGGCGGGCCGGGATGCCGCCCAGCCTGCCGAGCTCTATCGCGAGGTTCGCTACGAAGGCCTGCTCGACGATCCCAAGCGCGAGGTTCGGGGCTTGCTCGAATGGCTCGGTCTGGAGGCCGGTGCGACGACGATCGCAGCGGCTCTCGAGGAGTCTCGCGCCGAGGCCAACCTCGGGCCTGCCTCGAGCGGACGCGGGGCCGGAGCATCGGCCGGCCAGTGGAGCGAGGCGGATCTCGAGGAGTTCGAGGCCGAGGCCGGCGAACTCCTGGGCGAGCTCGGCTACGAGACGGGCAGCTGCGAAGGCGGATTGCGAGAACCTTCGCCGTCCGCGTTCGAGCGCATCGGAGGCGCCGCCCGCCGCCGGATCCGCCGACGGGCGACTGAAGCCGCCGCCGTCGGCGAAGCTCACCTCGACCAGATGCTCGCCGACGAGCTGATTGCCTATCTCGTCGGCGACTCAGCCGAGCAGCTCGGCGAGCTGCTGACCGAGACTGCGAGCGTCGAGCTGATCGAACCCGCGGGCCGGACCAAGGTGCGGGGAGCGGAGGCTCGGGCGCTGCTGGAGACGATTGCCGGCTCCGACCCGGCGTTCGCTGCGCCGCAGCTCAGCGGCGAGACGCGGATCGGCACGCCGTGGAGCTCGACCGTGCTGCGCTTCGCCGCCGTCGAGGGCGGCGTTTTCAGCCGAGTCGTCTGCACGAGCGCCCGCGGGGAGCGGCTGGAGGACGTGGCGATCTACCGGCTCGACTGAACGGGGCCGATCGATCCGACTCGGGCCACGCCGACGATGCTCGCCCTTGCCAGCGACTGCGTTGGTGGGAACCTTGCCAGCAATCGGAAGACCCGCCTGGCGGCACGGGTCGGGACGAACTCCGTGTAGGTCCAGGCGAGATGGGAGACCTCTATCTCAACGTAGCCGGCCCGCGCGAAGAGGCTGCCGATCTCCTCGCCGGTCAGCTCACCTACGTGCATCTCGTGCTCATATGGCTTGCGAGGGTCCGTCGGCCAGGCTCGCCCGCCGGGCCAAAACCTGCGCATCGCCCCGTAGAGCTCGTAGATCCTCCGGTTCGGAAAGGTGTGCAAGAGGAGCATCCCGCCGGGGCGCAGGACGCGGTGCGCTTCCCTGACCGCGGCATCCTGCTCGGCCGGAGTCAGGTGCTCGATCACATCCATCAAGGTGACCGCGTCGACACTGTCGTCGGCGACCGGGAGATCCCTCGCGTCGGCGAGATGGATCTCGCAGCGGTCCGCGATTCCTGCCTCGGCCACGTGCTCGACTGCAAGATCCACCGCAGCCTCTGCGTACTCGACCCCGATCACCTTGCCGGCGCCGTGCTCGGCGGCCAGGCGAAGCAGCTCCCCCCGCCCGCAACCGACGTCGAGGAGGGTCCCCCCGGGAGGCAGATCGAGCTTGTCGATCGCGAACCAGTAGCGGCCGTGGGAGACGCCGGCGTTGTATTCGTGGGCGCCGTCGGCTGCCCCGAGGAAGTACTCGGTGTCGTAGAGCTCAGGCGGGACGGCCGGTGCCTCGATCGGCGCCCTCGCGGCGTTGCGGCGCTGGGAGGAGGTCATCGACGGATCCTCAACCCGGCCTGGCATGCAG
>Ga0136633_1000378_pt1 | contig 33668 bp, 29 predicted proteins | sample AntDrymeUQ832206_2_FD_105494 | JGI IMG/M metagenome (GOLD analysis project Ga0136633, IMG submission 105494) | Polar desert sand microbial communities from Dry Valleys, Antarctica - metaG UQ83 (22.06) | ecosystem: Environmental > Terrestrial > Soil > Desert | place: Antarctica: Dry Valley... | reverse complement strand
CGACGCGTGGCGGGCTTCGCGCCGCGCCCGGCCCACGCCGTGCAGAACGCCTCAACGACGACGGGATCAAACTGGGCTCCCGCGCAGCGCCGCAGTTCGAGCAGCGCGAGGTCGGGAGCCATCGCCGCCCGGTAGGCCCGGTCGGTGGTCATGGCGTCGAAGGCATCGCAGACCGCGACGACCCGGGCTCCGAGGGGAATCTGCGCGCCGGCGAAGCGATCCGGGTAGCCGTCGCCGTCGTAGCGCTCGTGGGTGGAGCGCACCATGGAGGCCACCCGGCCGAGCGCAGGCGCGGCCTCGATGATGCGCTCACCGATCAGCGTATGACGCCGGATGAACGCCCACTCGTGCTCGTCGAGCGCGCCGGGCTTGTGCAGGATCGCATCGGGGATGGCCATCTTGCCGATGTCGTGGAGCTCGGCGGCCTGGCTGACATGCTCGATTTCCTCGTGCGGAAGACCCAACCGCTCGGCCACCGCGGCGGCGAGACTCGCCACGTCCGCGGTGTGGTCGCCCAGGCTGGGGTCGCGCTCGCTGAGCGCGCGCAGCAGCACGTCGGCGCTCTGGCGGCCCGCCGACACGCGACCGCTGTTCTTGGCGGCGTACATCCGCTGGTCGGCGATCCGCAGCGCGGACTCGGCGTCGGACGCCTCCCGGGGAAGCGAGATCGCGCCGTAGGAGCAGCCGATGCGGAACCCCTCGCCGTGCTCGGAGAGCGCACCCGCGGCAGCTTCGACGATGGGCTGGGCAACCTCGTCGCCGAGGGTGATCAGCGCACAGAACTCGTCGCCGCCCATGCGGTAGGCGCCACCGCGCCCCTCGAGCACCCGCTCGAGGTTGCGCCCCAGGCGGGAGAGCAGGTCGTCGCCCGCCGGGTGCCCGAAGCTGTCGTTGTAGTGCTTGAAGCCGTCGAGGTCGAAGAGCACCAGCACAAGCGGGTCGCCGTCGCTCGCGGCGGGTATGTCGCGCTCGAGCGCGAGCGTCAGCGCGCGGCGGTTGCCCAGACCCGTCAGCGCGTCGGTCAGCGCCTCGTGGCGGCTCGCGTGCAGCATCCGCAGGTTGATCTGGTGGGTCATGATCAACCGCAACATGATGGCCAACAGCGAAAGCGCGGCAAGACCCGATCCGGCCAACGAAATGCCGTCGTTCTTGGCGGTGAGCATCACCGATATCGAGATCAGCCCGAAGGCGAGCGGCAGCAGGATCTCGCGCATGCTGCTGCGCCGGACGACCGGGGTGGCGACGACGGGCTGCCACGCCGCCACCGCGTAGAGCACCGCGGCGCCCATCCAGCCGACGTCGAAGACGTTCGGGGTCGTGTACGTGCCGTCAGCGGTCTTGATCAGGTAGTGGCTGTCCGCGACCCAGTAGGCGAGCGTGCCGAGCGCGAGCAGCCCCCAGGTGCGGTCCACGCGCCAGCCGCGCATCGCTATGGCGCCGACGATCACGCCGAGCAGGACGACGTCGAGGATCGGGTAGGCGAGGTTGGTGATCACCGCCGCGAGATCGCCCTCGGCGGTCTCGACGACGGGCCGCAACACGACCACGGCGCTCACCGCGCTGACGGCCAACGCGGCGATGATCCCGTCGACCACCACCGTGTGGCGCACCGACTGGGTGCGGGACTGGAGCAGGAGCACGAGCCCAGCGAAGGCCAGCGGAATGAAGAGCAGGTAGCCGATGTCGCCCAGTGAAGGGATCGGCGGGATGTCGACCCCGGCCAGGGCGGTCATCCAGTACAGGTCGCCGAGCGCCCAGACGAACACCGCGGCGCCGAGCAGCGCCCACGCCCAACGCTCGCGACCCGAGACCGTCACGCCGCGCAACGCGATCAGCACGGCAGACACGAACATCACGGACTCGCTCGGCCAGTCGCCGAACAGGATCGCCGCGGGTTGGCTGGGGATCAGGGCGAACGCGACGTACCCGAGCGTCCACAGGACGAGCACGGCGAGCGTCAGGTGGATCAGGAGTCGAGCCGGGCCACTGGACATGTACCCGTTTCATCGGCCATCCGGGCTAGGACTTGAGAGCCTCAGGTTACGGTTAGCAGAGCCTTCGGGAGGCCGTTGAGAACCTCGTGCCCGTCTTCGGTGACCGCGACGAGGTCCTCGATCCGCACGCCGACCGCGCCGGGCACGTAGATGCCCGGCTCCACGGTGACGACCATGCCGGCCCGCAGCGCCGTCTTCCCCTGCTTGGAGAGCCTCGGACCTTCGTGGACCTCGAGGCCCACGCCGTGGCCGAGACCGTGGCCGAAGTGCTCGGCGTGTCCGGCGGCGTCGATGATCGCGCGGGCGACCGCATCGATCTCGCGGCCCACCGGGCCGGGCCGGACTGCGGCCAGCGCCGCCTCCTGGGCTTCGAGGACCGTTGCGTAGATCTCCGCGTCGCACGGGTCGAGATCGCCGGTGGCGAACGTCCGGGTGCAGTCCGACGCGTAGCCGTCGAGCATCGCGCCCCAGTCGATGACGACCAGCGTGTCGCGCGGGATCTCCTCCTTGCGCGGCTGGGCGTGGGGCAGCGCGCCGTGCGGGCCGGCGGCGACGATCGGCGGGAACGACGCGCTCTCGGCGCCCAGCTTGCGCATCGTGACCTCGAGGTCGACCGCCACCTCGCGCTCGGTCCGCCCGGCCAGACCGCGGGTCAGGACGTCGGTCAGCGCGTCGTCGGCGAGACGTGCCGCGGCGCGAAGCTTGTCGAGCTCGGCGGCGTCCTTGATGAAGCGCAGCTCCTCGATCAACCCGCCGGCGCCCCGCAGCTCGACGTCGTCGCCAACAAGCTCGACCAGCCGCGCATGCTCCTTGACCGCCATCTGGGCGTCGTCAAAGCCCAGCCGCCCCACCGGCAGCCGCTGCGCGGCGAGCTCGAGCAGGTCCTGGCCGATCTCGCGCTCGAAGCTCGCGTCGACCCCATCGGCTGATTGCGTCAGGTAACGGAAGTCGGTCAGGAAGCGGCGCAGCCCGTCGCGCCCGAGGACCACTGCGGCGTGCGAGCCCGTGAAGCCCGTGAGCCAGCGGACGTTGACCAAGCCGGTGACGAGCAGGCCGTCGAGGTCGCGATCGGCGAGTTGCTCAGCGACCTTCGCAGCGCGCTCGCTCACGCGCCGAGCTCGGCCTTCAGGCGGGCCAGCGCCTCGCGGTAGCCCTCAGCGCCCTGCCCGGTGACCGTCGCGACGCAGAGGTCACGGACGACCGAGTGTCGGCGCCATTCCTCGCGGTTGTCGATGTCGGAGAGATGGACCTCGACCGCGGGCAGCGCCGCGATCTCCAGCGCGTCGCGGATCGCCCAGGAGTAGTGCGTCCACGCCCCCGGATTGAGAACCAGCGCGTCGCAGTGGTCCTCCAGGCGGTGCAGGTGCTCGACGAACTCGCCCTCGTGGTTGGTCTGGAAGAAGCGAACCTCCAGATCAAGGTCCTTGGCGTAGTCGCCGATGTGCAGCTGCAGGCGATCGAGCGTCAGATCGCCGTAGTGGGCCGCGGGACGGCGACCCAGGGCGTCAAGGTTGACGCCATGCATGACCTCGATGCGGTTCCTCACGCGGCCAACTCTCGCACGGCGGCGAGCAGGTCGGGTTCGGCGACGGTGTGGCCCGGGGTGACGCGGCCCGGGGCTTCGACGAGCACGAACGGCGTCGCCGCCCCCGTTCGCTTCTTGTCGCGGCGCGTGGCGTCGGCGACCGCGGACGGATCGGCAGCGTCGAGGCGGGTGGGCAGGCCCTGGGCCTCGAACAATCCCGCCACCTGCTCCCGCAGCGCGTCCTGCCCGGACAGCCGCAGCGCGGCGAGCAGGCCGAGGGCCACGGCTTCGCCGTGCCGGTATCGGCCGTAGCCCGACACCGTCTCGATGGCGTGGCCGACGGTGTGGCCGAGGTTGAGCACCTGCCGGACACCGGCGTCGCGCTCGTCGGCGGCGACGATCGTCAGCTTCGTCCGCGCGCAGGCCAGCACCGTCGAGGGGTCGTCCACGGCGCCGGCACGAACCCGCTCCCACAGCGAGCCTCCGGCGATCAACGCGGTCTTGACTACCTCGGCGTAGCCAGCTGCGCGCTCGGCCGCGGGCAGCGTGTTCAACGTCTCGGGCAGCACGTGGACGGCCTCGGGCTGGTGGTAGGCGCCGACGTAGTTCTTGGCCTCCGGAAGATCGACGCCGGTCTTGCCGCCGTAGGCGCTGTCGACTTGGGCGACCAGCGTCGTGGGCACATGCGCCACCGGGATGCCGCGCTGGTAGGTGGCCGCGCAGAAGCCGGCGAGGTCGCCGACCACCCCGCCGCCGACGGCGACCACGCGACCGCTGCGCGTGACGTCCTGCCGCGCCATCTCGCGCCACACGCCCTCGGCGGTCTCGAGCGTCTTGCGCTTCTCCCCGGCGGGGATGACGAACGCCCCCGGGGCGTGCAGCGGCGCGACGTGCTCGTCGGAGATCGGGAAGTCGCCCTCGCGCGCCTCGGGGGCGCGCCCGACCCACACCGGGTGCACGGGAGAGGAGATCAGCCGCTCACCCGGGCCGGGCCGTTCCTCGCCGAGCCGCGCGCCGGGCAGGACGAAGATGTCGGCCAGCTCTTCGTAGATTCCCTGGCGCTCGGCGAACCGCGCGCCGAACGTCTCGCGGTCGCGGGCCAAGGGACGTCCTTGGCCGGCCGCGCGTTCCCAGGCCGTGTCGATGTCGACCTCCAACCACGCGACCGTGTGATCGGCCAGAGCGCCGCGCACCCGCTCCGAGCCCGTCGCCCCGCCTCCCAGCGCGATGACCTCCGCCCCCGAGCCGAGCGCCTCAAGGACCACCTCCTCCTCGCGCGCCCGGAAGGCCTTCTCCCCCACGCGATCGAACAGCGCTTCGGCCGACTCGCCCAGCAGCTCGTCGGTGTCGACTCCGCCCTCCATCTGGCGGGCAAGCGTCGACTTGCCCGCGCCCATGAACCCGATCAGGACGAGTGCCACCCGATGCGCTCCTCGTAGGCGCGCACGGCGGCGATCACGTCGTCGATGTGGTCGCCACCGAACTTCTCGCGGTAGGCGGAAGCAAGCACCAGCGCCACCATCGCCTCCCCCACGACGCCCGCGGCGGGCACGACGCACGAATCGGTGCGCTCGCGCAGCGCCTCGGCGGGCTCGCGCGTCGAGATGTCGACCGAGCGCAGCGGCTTGGTCAGCGTCGGAATCGGCTTCATCGCAACGCGCGCCCACAGCGGCTCGCCGGTGGTCATGCCGCCCTCGAGGCCGCCGGCGTGGTTGGTCCGGCGGTGATAGCCGCGCTCGTCGGAGTAGAAGATCTCGTCGTGGGCCTGCGACCCTGGGCCCGCCGCGACGTCGAAGCCCTCACCGAAGGCGACGCCCTTGGCAGCCTGGATCGAACACAGCGCGCCGGCCAAGCGCCCGTCGAGGCGCTCTTCCCACGAGACGTGCGAGCCCAGGCCGGGCGCCACGCCATAGGCGATGACCTCGAAGACGCCGCCGATCGACTCGTTGGCCTTGCGCTGGACGTTGATGTGGGCGACCATCTCCTTCGAGACGGCGGGGTCCAGGCATCGGACAGCGTCGTCGTCCACCCCGGAGAGCTCGTCGAGGGCGGGCGGCTGAGACCGGTCGACCGCGACCGGGCCGATCGACACAACGTGCGAGCGCACCTCGACGCCCAGCGCGCGCAGAAATGCCTTGGCCAGCGCGCCGCCCGCGACCCGCGCCGCCGTCTCGCGGGCGCTGGCGCGCTCGAGCACGTTGCGCACGTCGGAGAAGCCGTACTTCCAGACGCCGACGAGGTCGGCGTGTCCGGGCCGCGGCAGGTGCACCTCCGGGATGTCGGCCTCCACGGGCCACGGGTTCATCCGGTCTTCCCAGTTGGCGTAGTCGCGGTTGGCGACCTGCAGCGCGACGGGCCCGCCCATCGTCTGCCCGTGGCGCACACCGGCGGTGACCTCGGCGCTGTCGCGCTCGATCTTCATCCGCCCGCCGCGGCCGTGGCCGAGCTGGCGGCGCGCCATGTCGCCGTCGATCAGCTCGCGGTCGAGCTGGAGGCCGGCGGGCAGGCCTTCGACCACGCACGTCAGGCCAGGGCCGTGCGACTCGCCGGCGGTGGTCATCCGAAGGGCCATGGAGGCCCTGACTCTATTGGGCGATCTGCAGTTCGCCGGCCGGGGCCGAGTTCGACGCGCCGGCCTCGGCGTCGTCGGTTCCGGGCACCGAGAAGATCAGGATGCCGCGCGATGGGGCGTAGACGAAGCGCCGGGCGAACGTGCGGCCGTCGGCGATCGCCTCTCGCACCACACGGCGGCCGGACTTCGAGACCCGGTCGAGCCAGCGCTCCGCCGCTACCGCCGAGTAGACCTCGCGTGACGCCACGCGCTCGACATCGAGCTCGTACTGCACGATGCCCTCGCTCGTCGGAAGGTCGAGGAACTCGGTGTCGCCCTTGCGCAGCTCGATGAGGTTGCACAGATCGGCTGTCGGCCGGCAGCGGCCGTCGCCGGTCGCCGAGGCGCCTGAAACGATCATGAACAGCGCGGTCTTGCCGTCCGCCCGCACGCCGATGAAGACGAGGTGCGGCTGATCGTCGGCCTCGAGCGCGCCGAGGCGCGGGAGATCGCGAACCATGTGCGGTCCGGAGGTCGGGCCCCAGCGGACGTCGACGCGATAGCCGGCCTCGTAGGAGCCGTCGGCAGCGCGGGTGGGAGCGGGCCGCGGGGAAGCGTCGGGGAGATCCGGGGAGCTGGGCGGATTCGAGACGTCGGGAGTGGTGACCGGCCCGCCGGAGGAGGTAGGACCGCCCGCGTCGGTCGACGTTGATGGGCTGGGGGCGGATCCGGCCGGCGGCGCGGCGTCCGGCGTCACGGTCGTGGCGACGTTGAGCGGCGTGGCCTCGCTTCCGGCCTCGGCGCCCTGGTCGGCGCCCGCGCCGCGGAAGGGATCCTTGAAGCGCCCGGTCGGGGGCCGGTTCGGCACGTTCTCGACGAGCTGCACCGGGGTCGCTGCCGTTCCGTTGACCGGCGTTGCCGTGAGACCCGGGTCGGGCAGCGGCGCGGCTGACGGCTCGGCGCCGCGGCCGACGAGGACCGGCACAGCCACCAGGGCGGCCACCAAAATGAGGGCCACGGGCCACAGACGCTTCTCGACGAGGTCGTCGCGGATCGCGCGCAGGAAGGTCATCCGCCCGCTCCGATCATCGCGGGCTGCGTGGCGGGAGGGCCCGAGGACGCCGTTGGCGGCGGGGGCGAGCCCGGAGTAGTTGGCGCAGCGGCAGGCGCCGCCGGAGTGGCAACGTAAGCCACAGCCTGCACGGTGGCGCTGACGCGGCCGTTGTCGTCGTCACGCGGCGTCAGCTGGACGCTCTTGATGCTCAGCAGCCGGCCCTGCACGCGGATGGCCTCCCCGTTGACGCTGGTGTTTGAGTGGGCCCGGCGCAGGAAGCGCTGAAGGTCGGCGAAGCGTCCGGAGAAGCTCAGCGCGAGGCTCAGCTCGGTCACGCCGGGCGGCAGGCCGGGCGCTCCCGCCGCGGCGGCGCCCGGGACCGCGGTGGTGGTCGGGCTGATCGACTCGAGCTTGACCTTCGAGTTGCCGGCGGCGGAATCGAGCTGGTAGAGCAGCGACGCGGTCTGCTCGTCGGCCGGGACGGCCTGTCCGAGACGGGCCACGGCCGCGGCGTCCTGGGCGTAGCTCTTCTGCGCGGCCAGAGCCTGCGCGGTGAGCTGATCGGCGGCGGCCAGCTCTCCTTCCGCGGCGACGATCTGGTCGGCGACCTTGGCGGACTCGGCGCGCTTGGGCGCCAGGAGGCCGAACCAGGCGCCGCCGAGGACGGCCGCCATGGCGACGACGATGGCGAGGATGCGATCGCGACCGCTCACGGGGTTCCTCCGGTCGAGGTCGGGGTGCCCTGGACGGCCGTGGCGGCCGTCGGGGCGGGGACGGTGGCGCCGGACGCCGCCGCCGTGGCGGTCGGGGGCGCAACGCTCGGAGCGGGGGGAGCTACGGCCTCCAGGGCGAGGTTCATGACGAACGCCGCCCCGCGGCAGTCGACCTCTCCACCGGCGCCGGCGGCGTCGTCGGAAGCCACGGTCGAGCTCACGAGCTGGACGCCGTTGACGTCAGGAATGGTGCGCAGACGCGGCATCAGCCGGGCCACGGCGCGCTGGGACGGCGCGCAGCCGTTGAGGACGACGGTGGGTCCGGAAACGGCGCCAGGAGTCGCGGCGACCGGCGCGGGGCCTGCGGCGCCGGCACCGGCGGAAGTCGCGTTGAGGCCGGTCAGTGTGGTGTCGGCGGGCAGCGTGCGGCTCAGGGCGTCAAGGGTCGCTGCCCAGTCGTGGCGCTGCGTGGCGAGCGACCGCACGGTCTCGGTGCGCACAAGTCGGGTCTGCTGCACGCTGCCGGGAGACTGGAGCTTGTTCGCGCGAGCCTGGGCGCTGACGACCTGCTGCTGGACCTCGGCGAGCTCGGCGCGGTCGTTGGCGATCTTGCCCGACGTGGTCGCCCACAGGCCGACCATGGCCACGAGCGCCGCGAGACCGCCGAGCAGTGCGTAGACGGCCCCGCCGCTGCGTCCGGAGGCGCCGGCGCCGCCGCCGGACCGCGAGTCGGCCGGGATGAGGTTGATCGCCTGCATCAGGCCGCGACCGCCTCGACAGCGAGGCCGGCTGCGACCGCATAGCTCCCGCGGCCGTCGGTGTCAGCGCCGTCGACGTCGACGCCGACCGCCTCGACCGGCAGCGACAGGCGCGTGGAAAGAGCCTCGGCGAAGCCGCCGACGTTCAGGGCGGAGCCCGTCAGCAGGACCCGCTCGACGGCCAGACCCTCGGCCATCGACGGATCGGCGCCGAGGTGGAAGTCGATCGAGTTGCGGATGTCACCGGCGATACGGCGAAGGCCGTCCACCAAGACCGCGCGGGCCTCATCGGGACCAGACTCGCTGTCGGGCTCGTCGTCCTGAAGGCGCACCTGCTGCAGAGCGAGGCGCGCGTCTTCGACGGTGACTGCCTGGCGCTCGGCGAGCTCGGCGGCCATGGTCTCCATGCCCCCGGCGACGACGCGCGTGAAGACGCACTCCCCGTCGCGGGTCACGGCGAGGTTGACGACGCCGCCGACCGCGAGATGCAGGGTCGCGCCCGGCTGGGCGGCGCCCAGGGCGCGGACCATGGCGAAGGCGGCGAGGTCGACGCCCGCGGGCCGCAGCCCGGCGGTCGTCGCGGCGGCCAAGAGGGACTCGATCATCGAGCGGCGCGCCGCCACGAGAAGCACGCGGGTGCGCGGCCCCTCCGGCGTGTCGACGGGCCCAAGGACCACGTGGTCGAGCACGGCCTGGTCGATCGGCATGGGCAGCTCGTCGGCCGCCATGAAGTGCAGGGCGGTCGTGAGCTCCTTGGCGTCGGAGATCGGAGGAAGGAGCAGGTGGCGCATGACGATGCGCTGGTTGGCAACGCCGATGCGGACATGCTTGTCAAGGTTGTGCTCGGCGAACAGCGCGCTCAAGACCTCGGCCAGGATCTCGGGCTCGACGACCTCGCCGTCGCGGACGACGCCGGGCGCCAGCGCGGCGCTCGCCGCGGTCTCTACGACCAGCCGGCCGTTGACGACACTGGCCTGGACGGCGCGAACCACGCCGGGCTCGATCTCGAGGCCGGTCACGGTGCGGTTGCGCGCAGGGCGGCGGAGCTTGGGGAGCGAGGGCTTCACTGCCCCCTTCTTCGGCAGGAACCGCGCTGAACCAGAACGCTGGACGCCTTCTATGGCCAATTCGTCCAGAGGCCTGGACGCCAGGTCAGAGGTAGGTGCCGGTGTACCAGTCGACGATCGCGTCGCCGGCGAACAGCGCGACGACCGCGCCCAGGGCCAGGAACGGGCCAAACGGCACCGCGGTCTTCCGGCCCACTTTGGCGCCGAGACGAGCCATGACGATCCCTCCGATGAGCGCGCCTGAGAGCAGCGCGATCATCAGCGCCGGCGCGACGGCGCGCCCCAGGCAGAGGCCCATGAGGCCCGCCAGCTTGACGTCCCCCATGCCCATGCCGCGGGGGTAGGCGAGCGCCGCGGCCAGGAAGAAGCCTCCTGCCGCCGCGCCGGCGATGAGCTGCTCGGGCACGCCGTCGAGGCCGAGCGCCAGGCCGGCGATCAACGCGGCGACCGCCGCGGGGCCGGTGATCAAGTTGGGAATCAGCCGGTGCTCGAGATCGACGAGGACGATCGGGACCAGCGCGGTGACCAGGATCAGGCCCAGCGCTATCCCGGCGGCGTCGTCGCGCGCGGCCACGACCGCCGCCCAGAGCAGACCGGTCGCCAGCTCAGCGAGCGGGTAGCGCGCCGAGATCGGAGCCCCGCAGTTGCGGCAGCGACCGCGAAGCAGGACCCAGGAGAGGACCGGGATGTTGTCGTAGGGCTTGATCGGCTCGCCGCAGCCCGGGCATCGTGACGCTGGCCGCGCGACCGATTCACCGCGCGGCAGGCGATGGGCGACGACATTGAGGAACGAGCCGACGATCAGCCCGATCACGCCCGCGAAGATGACTGCTGCCACGCCCATCAGCCGGGCAACCTACCCGGCTCAGCGGCGCAGCGTGAACGCCCGCGACACGGTGGCGCGGTTGCCGGCGGCGTCGGTGGCCGTTCCGCGGACGAGCAGCGTCACCGGCGCTCGCAGGGCGCGTCGGACCTTGCGGGGAAGGACGAGTCTGTACGGGCGCTGGCCTGCCGCGCCCAGCTGGTGGCGGGCGGTCGCGACCTGGACGTACCCTGGGATCACCTTCGCGCCGCGCAGGCGCAGCCGCCGGGCGACCGCCTTCGTGACGTGGACGCGAAGGTCGAACCGGGCCGGGCGGTCGCTCAGCAGGTTGACCCACAGGCCGTGGGACCGAACGGCGCCCAGGCGGCGGCGCGCGGCGCCGTTGATCGCAGCGAACTTCGTGAGGCTGCCGACCGCCAGCCACTGCTGGGCGGCCGTGTCGAGCGGGGCGATGCCGAGCTGAGCGGCGCCGCCGAGCGGCGCGGCGGCCGGGGACTCGCCGCCCGGCGCGGCCGGTGAATCCTCGCCCGGCGCCACGACCGTGATGTCGCGGCGCAGTGTGGCCTGGCCTTCGGCGGAGTCACGGACGCGCAGAACGACGGCGTACGTGCCCGGGGCCGGGAACGTCGTCGAGGTCGTGGGCTCTGCGCTGTCGGCGCCGAAGCCGTTGCCATCGAGGTTCCAGGCGTAGGCGACGACTGTCCCGGACGGCGACGAGGACGTCGACGCGTCGAGCGTCACGGGTTCTCCCGCCACGACCGGGGCAGGGACGGTCAGGCGCGGCACGGGGGGCGCGCCCTGCACCAGGTACCGGACGCTGGCCACCGACGTCTCGCCGACATCGTCCTTGACCCGGACCGCGAGCGTCTGCTGGCCCGGGGTCTGCGGGACGATCGTGATCTTCGGCGTCGTGCGGACCTCCTCGAAGCTGCCGTTGCCGTCGAGATCCCAGGCGTACTGGACGATTGAGCCGGCGGGATCGGCCGTCGACGACGTCGCGTCGAACGTGGCCTTCTGCCCCACCTTGACCGTCGCCGGGCCCGCGAGCGACGCGTTGGGCGCCACGCGCGCCGCGGCCGGGCTCGCGGCGGCGAGAACTGCCAACGCCGCGCCGATCAGCGCGCGCCTCAACATCCTGCGCTCGGATCGGCGGTCGTGGTGGTCGCGCTGCATTCGCGCCAAGCGGTGCGGAAGTAGATGCCGCCACCCGAGATGCTGATGTTCTGAGCGTTGGGGTCGCCGGTGATCTGGCCGTTGTTCTTGATCTTGACCACGTTGGCCGAGACGGCCCCCCAGGTCCCGCCGTTGTTGGCCAGATCGACCGTGGACGTCGGCGCGTAGATCGTTCCGTAGAACGACACGTTGTTCTCGATGCGCAGCGTCGTGTTGGCCTTGCCCACCACGTATAGCTGCAGCGCGGTGGGATCGTGGGCGAAGCCGGTCCCGGCGACGGGCGGCGAGTTGTTCACGAAGCTCGAGTTCTGCAGCATCGTGATCGTGCCCGTGTCGGCGGCGCAGTTCGAGCCCTCCCGCTCGGGGGAGTCGATGTAGATCGCGGTCCGCGCGCCCGGCGCGATCGTGATCGTGGAGCCCTGCCGCAGCTCGATCGAGCAGAAGTTGTAGATACCGCCGCCGAGGATGACCGATGCGTTGTTGCGCAGCTTGAGCGTCCGGCCGACCGGGTCCCACGTCACGGTGCCGGTGACCGAGTCGAACGGCGACACGCGCGGGTTGGCGAGGCCGTTGGTGATCCGGCCGTTGTCGTTGACCGTGGCGGAGTTGCCCGGCTCCACCGGGGCGAACACGAACGGGCCCTGGGACGGTGTGCGCCGGTAGATGGTCCCCGGGTTGGCCTGTCCGCCGAGGACAGGGTTCGGGGCCGACGGACCGAGTATGACGTTGTCCGACGAGCCGTTGTTGCCGACCGACACCGTCCCGTTGGACCCGGTCGGGCCCACGATGTGGGCCTGCTCCTCGATCGTGACACCGCTGAGTCCGACGACGCCGGCCAGCGGGAACGGCGGCGCGGTCTCGTAGGACGCGACGCGCGCCTGGACGCGCCGGGTGACCCCGTCCACCGTGCCCGCCGAGGTCACGCAGCGCTCGGCGATCGAGGCTGAGGAGCCTATTTGGCTGCCCGCACAACTGCCGCCGAAGCTCAAGGTCGTCGTCGTCCAGGACGTGTAGGACCCGTTGTTGCCGATGCTCTCGGTGTAGGGCTCACAGGCATCGCCGCTGGGTGTCTGGATTGCCGAGGACGGCCCGCCGATGCACTTGTTGTGCAGCGGGGCCAGCATGTTGAGGCGGTACACGGTGGCCTGGAGGCCCGCCTCGGCGGCCTCGAACGCCCGCTTGCTGCGGCCCTCGGCGCTCGTCGCGTTGCCCAGCACCGACGACGAGCCGACGACGGTGGCGGTGAGGATCAGCATGACGCTCAGGACGCCCATGGCGACGACCATCGCCACGCCATCCTCGTTGCGCAGCTTCCGATGGAGTCTCATAGTGAGTTGAGCTGCAGGACGGAGGAGCGGGACGGATGGTCGTAGAGCACAGCGATGTCGGCGCCACTGCCGTCGGCGACCCAGAGCCGGGCGCCGATCCGGCGCCCCGCGGGCACGGTGATCGATCCCCCGGTGATGAAGTCGAAGCTGAACGAGACCGGCGTCGGCGTCGATGGCCACTGAGCAACGGTGTAGGAGACGACGCCGAGCCGGGTCGGCGGGTTGGCCACGAGGTTGGCCAGCGAGCCGCCGACGTCGTAGACGGCCAGGCACAGCGTGAGGCCCGAGGCCACGCCGCCCGCGGTCTGCGTGTGCACGGTCATGCCTCCCGAGCCGGTGAGGCCGGTCGCCTGGGTGAGCGGCTCGGTGACCCAGAGCGCGCCCTTGGTGTTGTCGGTTCCCGACGGCGTGGCGCTGCACGCCACGTCCGGGCGCAGGACGCGACCGCCGGGGTGCGGCACGCTGGCCGCGAGCTCGGCGGAGTAGTCGAGCAGCGGCGGCGCCTGGGCTCCCTCCGCGGGCGCCGCGGGAGCCGTGGTGCTCAGCAGGTCGGGGACCGGGCAGCCGGCTGTCGAGACGGTCGTGCACGTGCCGGACGGCGCGACCGTCGGGTGCGTGGCGTGGCTGGCGGCGGGCTCGGCGTAGGCCCCGGTCGCCGGGCTGTCGCTGAAGTACCACTCGTTGATGTTGGTCGATCCGACGCTGTTGGTGCACGGGATCGTCGCCCCGGAGGAGTCCCGGCAGGTGATCGAGGGATCAGCCAGCGGGTTGGCGTTGCCGTTGACGATCTTGCCGGCCGGGAGCGCGTGCGGGTCGGCGACGATCGTCGAGACGAACACCGGCTTGACCGCGGCCGCCCCGGAGTCGAGCGTCGCGGCCACGGTGACCCGCTTGTAGTTCTGGCCGGCCGCGGGCGCGCAACCCGAGCCGCAGTTGTTGTCGGTCACCCAGGTGACGAAGACGAACAGCCTGCCGCTCGCCTTGCCGTCCTGCCAGCTGCGCTCGACGGCGACCTCGCCGGTCGGGGCAACGGCGACGGGCTCGGCCGGGTTGGCGCTGCCGGGCTTGCGGTCCCAGCGGTAGGTGGGGGCGGGGCCGTTGGGCGTCACCCAGTACCGCGGGCTGTCCGGATCGGCCGAGCCGGCGATGTTTGCGTCGGGATGGGCCAGCGCCGCGTACTCCAGGGAGGCGAGGCGCTCCACCTCGCCCTGGGCGCGGTTGGCGAGGTTCTGGCGCGTCTCGGAGGCCGAGGCGTGGCGGGCGCCCGAGGCGAGCACGGCGCCGGTCGCCAGCGCCGCGAACGCGAGCACGGTAATCGCCACGAGAAGCTCGATGATCGTGAAGCCGCGCTCGCCGCGGCGGCTGTCAGAGCCCGAGCGCATTGTTCCTCAGCAGGGTTCCGTCCTCGATGATGATGGGCTCGGTGCGAGAGCCCTTGTTGCCCTCGCCGCGGGCGGGGACCTTGACGAGCATCCGAACGTAGGTGGGAGCGATGGCGCTGGGCGCGTACTCGAACACCGGGTCGGTTTCCGTGCCGTTGACGACGCGATCGATCAGGACGGCGCCCGCGTCGGGCGCCGGCAGCGCCGTACCCTCCGGAGCCGAGGTCCTGACGCAGCGGCGCAGGGCCGTTCCGTCATCGCCCACTGCCGCCGAGGGAAGGCTGCACGAGATGTTGATCTGCGTCGTGACCCCGGCCGTCTCGGTCAGGAAGGTCAGGGAGTTGGGGGTCGTTCCCACCACGCGGTAGGTCCGGCGGATCTCGCGGATGGCCCGCGACATGCCCGTGCCGGCCTCGCCGACCGCGCCGGCGTGCTGGACGCTGCGCGGCGCCAGCTGCGCGGTCGTGTCCAGCGCGCCGAGAAGCGTGATCAGCGCGATCGGCAGGATCGCCATGACCACCAGAAGCTCGGGGAGGGTGAAGCCCTCCTGCCCGCGCCAACGCATGGGTTCCTCATCGGCACCGGCCCGCGACACCGACATCGAGGACCGCAGACGTCCAACACCCGTCCAGTCGGCGCCGTTCAGTCGGCGCCAAACGACACGAGGCGAGCCCGGAGGCCCGCCCTGGAACGACACGAGGCGGGCCCGAAGGCCCGCCTCGCGGTGAGTCGTGATGTGGCTGGGACTACCAGCTGCCGTTGTTGGTGGCGCAGCCGCCCTTGGCGCTGCCGGTGTTGGTGCAGGTACGGCTCGCGACACCGGACGTCGCGTCCTTGGTGATCGAGAACGTGTTGCCGGTGGCCGACATCGCGACGATCGTGTACCCGGGGGCAGCCCCGGAGTTGACCTGGACCTCGCTCGAGTTCGCGGCCGGAGCGGTGGCCGGAGCGGCCGTGAACGTCAGGCCGGTGCCGGTCAGCTCGGCGGCGGAGTCACAGCCAGTGATGGTCTTGCCGGCGTCAGCGAGGCAGGACTCGACCTGGCTGTAGGCGTTACGAGCGTTCGACTTGGCCGACGAGTCCTTGCCCTTGTCCTGCTGGCCGAGGAACGACGGCAGAGCGATCGCGGCGAGGATGCCGATGATCAGGATGACGACAAGGAGCTCGATGAGCGTAAAGCCGCCCTCGTCCTTGCGAATACGGTCGAGCATGTGGGGTGGTCCTCCTAGGGATCCTTGATGGGTTTGTTTGCCCGCCCCGGTCTCGGTCCTGGCCACTCGGTGGCAGCTCGGCTTCCTCCGTTCTCTGACGGAGGCCCGTGGCTTTGCGTCCCACCCTCACAGGTGGTTTGCCCTTTGGACACCCTGGCCGGTGCTACGGCACATGACCATGGTCGGATCGCCGGGGTCGGCCCTCGACCCCCGCAATCGAAACTGGACACCTGTTCTACTCAGGCGGCGTGTCGGCGCGATGGCGCGCCTGCGCGTCGTGGCCCGGCGTGTAGCTCCCGCTGCCCTCACACCATGGGCAGTCGATCTCCGAGGGACTGCCGCCCAGGTTCGAGATGACCTGCCCCGTGCCGCGACAGGGCGAGCAGGGGACGGGCTCGGCGGGAGCGTCGGTTGGAGTATCAGAGGCCACGGGCGCGGTCAGGCTAACGCGATCTAGGCTCCGGTACGCATGCGTGCCCCCTCTGCCGACGCTCTCGCCCCCTGATGAAAGGCCGCTACGCCCCCAGCCCGACCGGCCCACTGCACTTGGGCAACCTGCGCACCGCGCTGCTGGCCTGGCTGTTCGCTCGCTCGGCGGGCTCTGGGTTCCTGATGCGCATCGAGGACCTCGACCGCGGCCGCGTCCGGGCCGAGCACGAGGCCTCCCAGCTTGCCGACCTGCGAGCGATCGGCGTGGACTGGGACGGCGAGCCCGTGCGGCAGTCCGAGCGGACCGAGCTTTACCCCGCCGCGCTCGCCCAGATCGAAACGTACTCATGCTTCTGCACCCGGACGGAGATCCGCGAGGCCGCCTCGGCGCCCCACGGCGCGCTCGCCGAAGGCGCATACCCGGGGACCTGCCGCGACCTGAGCGCCGCGGAGCGGTCGGCGCGCGAGCACAGCGGCCGTCTGCCCGCGCTCAGGGTCCGCGCCGGCGAGGGCATCGACGACTTCGTCGTCCGGCGCAACGACGGCGCCTACGCCTACAACCTGGCGGTGGTCGTTGATGACGCCGAGCAGGGCATCGAGCAGGTCGTCCGGGGCGCCGACCTCGAGGAGACCACCCCGCGGCAGGCGTGGCTGGCCGGCGCGCTCGGGCTGCCCGCGCCCGAGTACCGCCACGTGCCACTGGTGTTGGGGCCCGACGGCAGCCGGCTGGCCAAGCGACATGGGGCGGTCACGCTGGCCGACCGCGCCGAGTCGCCGGCCGAGGTCCGCGGTCTGCTCGCCTCCAGCCTCGGCCTCGCGGCGCCCGGCAGCGCGCCGGCGATGGACGCGCTGCTGGCAGCCTTTGATCCGGACGCGCTACCCACCGAGCCCTGGGTGCTGGCGTGAGGATCGCCGTTCGCTACCTCCTGCCGCTGGCCATCGTGATCGGCGGCGTGGTCGCGATGGCGCTCGTCGGTCCAGACGACGAACGCTACGTCGGCGGCGCGGCCATCATCGGAGCGGGCCTGTCGATCTTCCTGCTCAACTTCTTCTTCCGGATGAGCGCGGCAGGCGAGGACGACCGCGCCGCCGAGGAGGAGGCGCGGGAGTACTTCGACCGTCACGGCCACTGGCCTGACGAGCAGCCGCGCGAGTAGGGTCGCGGCCATGGGGCACGTCGAGGAGCTGGCCGAACGCGCCCGGGCCACCGGCAAGCTGGGCATCGACACCGAGTTCATGGGCGAGGGCCGCTATCGAGCCCTCCTCTGCCTCGTCCAGGTCGCCGTGGACCACGGCGAGATGGTCGAGGTCCTTGACCCCTTGGAAGGCGGGCTGGACCCCCGGCCGCTGGCCGAGGTTCTCGCCGATCCCGAGATCGAGATCGTCATGCACGCCGGCCGGCAGGACGTCGCCCTGTTACGCCGTGTGTGGGAGACCGAGGTCACCAACGTCTTCGACACCCAGATCGCCGCCGGGTTCGCCGGCCTGCGGGCGCAGTTGGGCTATGAGGCCCTGCTCTCCGAGGTCATCGGGATGCGGCTGCGCAAGTCGGCGAGCTTCACCAAATGGGATGCACGGCCGCTGTCGCCCGAGCAAGTCGAATATGCCCGGGAGGACGTTCTGCACCTGCTCCAGCTCGCGCAGGCGCTCCAGGACCGGCTCGACGCGATGGGCCGGCTCGATTGGGCGCGCGAGGAATGCCGTTTCCTCGAGGATGCGACCGACGTCCGCGACGTCGACACCGTGTTCGCGCGCCTGCCGCGGATCAACTCGCTCGACCCCCTCCAGCGCGCGGTCGCCCGGGAGCTGGTGGCGTGGCGCGAGCAGACCGCCCGCGAGGCGGATCGCCCCAACCAAACCGTGCTCCAGGACGCCGGGCTGGTCGAGATCGCCAAGCGCCGGCCCAAGTCGCTCGAGCGCCTCAAGCAGATCCGCGGCGTCAACGAGGGAACACTGCACCGTCGCGGCAAGCAGCTCATCGAGGTCGTCGAGCGGGCCCTGGAGCACGACGCGATCCCCGTCGAGGGCGAGCGGCCCGCCCAGCCGCACCCCGCGGACGCGGTGCTGATCGCGTTAGGCGAGGCGCTGGTGCGGGCGCGGGCGCTGGAGTCGGGAATCGCCTACGAGCTGATCGCCGCCAAGGCCGACCTGCAGCGGATCGCCCTCGCCGTGCGCGATGGGCGCGACGAGCCCGACGTCCGCACCCTGCAGGGATGGCGGCGCGAGCTGGTCGGGGCTGAGCTGCTGGAGCTGCTGGGTGGCGGCCTGACGCTCGGCATTGGACCGGACCGCCGCTTGCAGGTCGACACGCGGCCGCTCACCGCCGACGCCTAGCATCCGCCGGGTGGGCGAATCGCTCAACGTCCTGGTCTGCGACGACTCGCTCGGGTTTCCGACGCTGGTGCAGACGTGGCTGCGCGAGGACGGCCGCTTCACGGTTGTAGGCCTGGCCACGGGCGGCGAGGAGGCCAAGGCGATGGTCGCCGAGCACCGGCCCGACCTGATCGTCTTAGACCTCGTGCTGCCCGACGCGCCGGATTCCCCCAAGCTCGTCGCGGCGCTGCGCGCCCTGCACCTGCCGTTGCGCGTCCTGCTGGTGTCGAGCATGCACGGGGAGCGGCTCGAAGCGGCCGCGCAGGCCGCAGGCGCTGACGGCTTCTGCAGCAAAGGCGCCAAACCGGAGGAGCTGACCGGGAGCCTCTTCGCGATCGCGTCGGATGACGGCAGCAGCAGCACCCAGAGCCCGCTGCCCTGACCCCAGAACGACGAAGGCCCGCTTTCGCGGGCCCTCGCATCCGGCAGTCGGTCGGTCTAGCTAGACGACGCGGACGTTGACGGCCTTGGGGCCCTTGTCGCCGGCCTCGGCGTCGTACTCGACCTTGGCGCCCTCGGCGAGGCTGCGGTAGCCCTCGCTCTGGATGGCCTGATGGTGGACGAAGAGGTCCTTGCCCTGGTCATCGGGAGTGATGAAGCCAAAGCCCTTCTCGTCGCTGAACCACTTGACGGTTCCTGTTGCCATGTTGCATTTCCTCCGTGTGATGTGCGGCGATACGCGGAGGTGCTGTAAGGCAACGACTGCGGACGCGAGCACTGCTTGTCCGGACTCTGCGTCCGGGATGAAGCCGAGAGGATAGTCACATCCAGGACAGGAATGCGAGATGGGTGGACGCTCAGCCGATCCGCTCCTCCAGGCGCACCGCGACGCTGTCGCCCGCCTGCTTGCCGATCGCCCGGCGGATCTCGGCCGCCTCGAACTCATCGGGGCACCCGCCGTGGGCTGCCTCAACCCCGCATTGCGGGGACCTGGCCGCCCAAAGAGCTGATCCCCTAAACGAGGACCCTCTCTCGGTCTGACTCGGACTCAGACTCGGGCTCGTTCTCGACGGCTGGAGGGTCGTCTCGACGACCCTCCAGCGAGACGTTGGGAAGCGCGCGGTCCAGCCACGCCGGCAACCACCAGGCGCGATCCCCGAGCAGCGTCACCACGGCCGGCGCCACGACCACTTGAGCCCGCGGCGCGTGGCAACCTCGGCGACACGCCGGTTCAGCGCCCCGCGCACTGCGGCGCGGCGCACCAAAAAACAATCGTCAGATCTGGCCGCGGCGACGGCCGCGGCGGCTACTTGATCTGGTCGTAGACCTTGAACAGCGGCAGGTACATCGAGATGACGATGAAGCCGACCATCGCGCCGACGAAGACGATCATCACCGGTTCGAGGATCGACGTGAGGGCCTTGACCGCGGCCTCGACCTGGTCCTCGTAGAAGTCGGCGATCTTCGAGAGCATCTGATCCATCGCGCCGGTCTCCTCGCCCACGCCCAGCATGTGGCTGACCATCGAGGGGAAGATGTCGATGTCCTTGAGCGGCGCGGCGATCGTGCCGCCCTGCTTGACCGATGCCACAACCGCGCCCATCGCGTCCTCGACGATGGCGTTGCCGGCAGTCTTGCCGGTGATGTCGAGCGCCTGGAGCAGCGGCACGCCGGCGGTTACCAGCGCCGAGAACGTCCGCGACCAGCGCGCCAGCGCGACCTTCTGGACGATCGCGCCGATCTTGAACGGCAGCTTGAGGCGGAACGCGTCCCACTGATGGCGGCCCTTGTCGGTCGCCTTCCAGCGGCGGAAGGAGAAGACCCCTGCGGCGGCGATCAGCGGGAAGGTCCAGAAGTAGCCCTTCGCGAAGTCCGACATGGCGACGGTGAACTTGGTGATCGTCGGCAGCTCGCCGCCGAAGTCCTTGAACACGCCGGCGAAGACGGGCACCAGGAAGGTCACCAGGACGAAGAGCACCAGGCCGGCGACGCTCATCACGACCGCCGGATAGACCATCGCTGACTTGATCTGCCGGCGCAGCGACTCCTCCTTCTCGAGCTGGTCGGCCACGCGGACCAGGGCCGAGTCGAGCATGCCGCCGGTCTCCCCCGCTCGCGTCATGGCGACGAACAGGCGGCTGAAGGTCTTGGGGTGGCGCTCGAGCGCATCTGAGAGCGGCAGGCCGGCCTCGACGTCCTTGCGCACCTCGGTGAGGATCTCGACGAACTTCTCGTTCTCGGTCTGCGCTTCGAGGACGTACAGGGCACGCAGGATGCTCATGCCCGAGCTGACCATTGTGGCTAGCTGGCGGGTCATGATCGTCAGGTCCTCAGCCTTGACCTTGGCCCCGAAGCTGATGTTGATCTCGCGCGCCTTGCGCTTGTCGGCAATGTCGAGGACGATCAGGCCGCGGGACCGCAGCTGCTGGGCGACATGCTGCTTGGACTCCGCGTCGACCTCGCCCTTGGAGGGCAGGCCGGCGACGTCCATCGCCTTGAAGACGTAGGTGCTGCTCATCAGGCTGCGATACCCATGCCGCCGCCCATCAGGCGGCGCAGCTCATCGGGCGTCGACGAGCGCTGCTCGGCGAGCTGCCGGGAGATCTTGTTCTCGCGCACCAGCCCGGCCAGCGCGGCGTCCATCGTCTGCATCCCGGACTGCGCGCCGGTCTGCATCGTCGAGTAGATCTGGTGGGTCTTGCCCTCCCGGATCAGGTTGCGCACCGCCGCGTTGGGCACCAGCACCTCGCATGCGGCGACGCGCCCACCGCCGTCGGCGGTGGGCAGCAGCTGCTGGGTGACGACGCCCTGGAGCGCGACGGCGAGCTGCGTGCGCACCTGCCCCTGCTGAGCGGCCGGGAACACGTCGATGATGCGGTCGATGGTCTGCGGCGCGTCCTGGGTGTGCAGCGTGGCGAAGACGAGGTGGCCGGTCTCGGCCGCGGTCAGCGCGGTGTGGATGGTCTCCAGGTCGCGCATCTCGCCGACGAGGATCACGTCGGGGTCCTGGCGCAACGCGCCCTTGAGCGCGGCCGCGAAGCTCTGGGCGTCAGAGCCCAACTCACGCTGGTTGACGATGCAGCGATTGTGGCCGTGGAGGAACTCGATCGGATCCTCGACCGTGAGGATGTGCTCGTCGCGCGTCTCGTTGATCGAATCGATCATCGCCGCGAGCGTCGTGGACTTGCCAGAGCCGGTCGGCCCGGTTACGAGCACGAAGCCGCGTGGCTTCTTGGTCAGCTCGTGGACGACGGGAGGCAGGCCGAGCTCGTCGATGCTGGTGATCTCGAAGGGGATCAGGCGGAATGCCGCGCCGATCGCCGCGCGCTGGAAGTAGGCGTTGACGCGGAAGCGGGCTTTGCCGGGGATCGTGTAGGCGAAGTCGAGCTGCCAGTCGTTCTCGAGGCGCTGGCGCTGGTCGTTGGAGAGGATCGAGTAGACGACCTCGCGCGTGTCCTGGGTGTCGAGGACCGGGTAGTCGTCGAGCGCCACAAGCCGGCCGCGCACACGGATGGTGGGCTTGGCGCCCGCCGTGAGGTGCAGATCGGACGCCTTGCGGGCGACGACATCGAGCAGGAGGTCGGCAAAATCGAAGCGCATTACCCGGTGCATCGGGTGTGCGCGGGGCCCGGGTTCAGTCGACGGGCTCAGACTGGACGGATGTCGGGGTCGGGGCGTCAGCGCCGGGAGACAGCGATCCGCGCCTTGCTGCGCACGCGCCGGGTGACGCGGCCACCTTCGGTGAGCTCGACGGCCAGCGAGAGGCGTGCGCTGACGACACCCCGCTGGCGCATTCGCCGCAGGACGGAGCGTTGCACCAGGACGGTCACTGACGTGGCGCCGGCCCCGAGCGAGAGCGTCCTGGCGCCCACCGTGGTGCTGCGAAGCCCCAGGCGCCGGGCCAGCGCGTCTGAGATCTTCAGACGGGCCAGGCCGGTACAGCGGCGGGCACAGCTGACGGTCGTCGTGGCGCCGTTCTTCGTGCGGGGCCGAGCCGGATCCGCCGGCGTCGCCGGCACGGCGGGCGCCTGCTCGGCCGGGGCATCGGCGGGCGGGGCGGGAGTCTCGGTGGGAGGGGCCGGTGCTTCGGCGGCGGGCTCGGGCGTGGGCGCGGCGGCGCTGCCCGTCGGCGCGGGGTCGGCGACGGCCGGAGCCTCGACGGCGAGCGCCGGGAGCGCGACCGCAGAGCCGCCCGAGACGTCGAGGAAGAACCCCCCCGCGCCCCCGTCCGAGACGATCTTGAGCGTGTACTCGACAGGCGTTCCCGCCGGGCGCCAGAACGCGTCGGAGCGCAGGCAGCCCGTGGCCCCCGAGACGGCGGCGCCGCGGCGGTTGTAGACCTGGACCAGCGTGCCCGAGCCGTCGTAGAGGTAGGCGTCGAAGTCCACGTCGTGGCAGCCGTCGCCGTTGGCGTCGTCGCTGCGGCCGTTGCCGTCGCGATCGTCGCCGGCCAGGGTGAGGCTCACCGCGAGCGGGAACGTGGCGCCCGACGCCGTCAGCCGGTAGCTCACCGACGAGCCCGTGCTCGGCAGGCTGCCTTCGGCGAGCGCATGCCCCGGCGTCGCCGGCGCCGTGCCGACGGCCGCGCCGACCGCGGCGAGCGCGGCGTGGGCGTCGAGCCGTCCGGCGCCGTGATCGATGTCAGCGCCGCTCGTGCCTGCCGTTGTGGCGGTTCCGCCACGGCCCCAGTCCACCGCGGTGCTGCGCAACGCCTGCTTGACCGCCGCCGGGGTCAGGGCCGGGTTCTGGTCGCGCATGAGCAGCGCGACGCCCGCGACGAACGGCGTCGCCATGCTCGTGCCGCTGAAGATCGCGTATCCGTTCGTGGTGTTGGCCCGGGCGGAGCGGATCCGCACACCGGGTGCCACGACATCCGGCTTGATGCGTCCGTCGAGCGTCGTGCCCCGGCTCGAGAAGTCAGCCATGTAGAAGCCACCGACGCCCTGATCGGCCATCGCTCCGACGGTGATCGCGCTGTCGACGGCACCGGGTGAGCCGATGGTGCACCGGCCTGCGCCCTCATTGCCGGCGGCGACCGCAACCACGAGCCCGGAGGCCACGGCGGCGTCGATGGCATCGGCCTCGGCGCCGGAGCCGTCTGAGCAGCCGTCGGACCCCAGCGACATGTTGATGACCTCGATACCGAACGTCGCCCGGTTGGCCCTGGCCCACTCGATGGCGGCGATGACGCCTGACGTGGAGCCGGACCCGTCTGCGTCAAGGACCTTCAGGCCGACGATGCCCGCACGGGGAGCGACGCCTCGGCCATCCGCGTCGCCATCACCGTCGCCGGCGATCGTCGCGGCCACGTGCGTGCCGTGCCCGTTGTCGTCGTAGGGCCCGTCAAGCGCCGTGTCGTAGGTGGGCTCGGTGAAGTCCTGGAAAGCCAGCACCTTGCCGCCGTCGAGGTTGACGTGCGCGGCGTCGACGCCGGTGTCGATCACCGCGGCGACCAGGTCCGCGGGCGAGTAGGAGGCGTCGCCGTCGGCGTCACCGTCGAGGCCGGGAACCGCGGTGCGTGCGGCGGTGACGCCGAACGAGCTCTGCGCGCTGGCGTTGAAGGCGCGCACCGGCGCGTCGAGCTCGACGTGCGCCACCTCGGGCGCCGCGGCCAGCTCACGCAGCTCCCCGGCGTCGACGACCCCGGCGAAGCCGTCGACGAACTGAAAGCGGCGCTGGGCGTCGAGCGTCGCGATGTCCTGCTCGAGCTGCGCGACCCGCGCCCCCGTCGCGTCCTGGCGCAGCACCACGATGACCGCCAGCTCGCGGTCGTCCGGCGCGTCACGGGCCGTGGCCTCGAGGTTCTCGAAGATCCCGTCGCCGTCAACGTCGGCGTGCGGCGCGGCGAAGGCCTGGCCCGCGCTCAGGCAGAGCGCGGCCAGCAGCACTCCGAGCAGCGAAAGCCACCGAGACGACGGACAGGACGGGAACGACGACACACCGTGTGCATCGACGTTCGCCCCCCGATCTTGACCTCGGCCCCCCGAACCTCGACAACTAGGCCGAGCGTCCCGTGCGTCCCTCTCGCGGCCCTACGCCCCGGTGCCGGTCACGCGGGCGACCTCGGCGATCGAGGTCACGCCCAGGCGGACCTTGTCGAGTCCGTCGTCGCGCAGGCGCTTCATGCCCTCCTCCACCGCGACCTTGCCGATCTCGTCGGCCGACGCGCGCTGGATCGCCATGGAGCGGATCGTCTCGCTGATCGTCATGACCTCATACAGGCCCATCCGACCCTTGTAGCCGCTGCTGTTGCAGCGCGTGCAACCCACCGGCTCGTAGGCCTCGACGTCGGCGACCGAGCGGAACCCGTGGTCTTCGAGCACCTCGCGGCTGAGGATCGTGCGCTGCTTGCAGTTGCCGCACAGCGTCCGGGCCAGGCGCTGGGCGACGACGCAGTCCAGGGCGCTGGCCACCAGGAACGGCTCGATGCCCATCTCGATCAAGCGGGTGATCGCGCCCGGCGCGTCGTTGGTGTGCAGCGTGGAGAGCACGAGGTGGCCGGTGAGCGCCGACTCGACGGCGATCTGCGCGGTCTCGCGGTCGCGGATCTCGCCGACCATGATGATGTCGGGGTCGGCGCGCATCATCGAGCGCAGCCCGGTGGCGAAGTGCAGGCCGGCCTTGGTGTTGACCTGGACCTGAGTGATCCCGGTGAGCTGGTACTCGACCGGGTCCTCGATGGTGATGATGTTCTTCTCAGGCGTGTTCAGCTCGGTCAACGCCGCGTAGAGCGACGTCGACTTGCCCGAGCCGGTGGGGCCGGTCACGAGGACCGCGCCGAACGCCTGGCTGAACGCCCGGCGGAAGCGGTTGCGTTCGGCCTCGGCCATCCCCAGCTTGTCGAGGTCCATCACGACGCTGTCCTTGTCGAGGATGCGCATGACGACCGACTCGCCGTGCACTGACGGCAACGTGACGATGCGCAGGTCAACGTGGTGTTTGTCGATGGTCAGGCCGACGCGGCCGTCCTGCGGCAGGCGCCGCTCGGCGATGTCGAGGTCGGCCATGATCTTCACGCGGCTGACGACGCCGGCGACCATCCGCTTGGGCACGTTGGCCGTCTCGATAAGCACGCCATCGATGCGGAAGCGCACGCGCAGCTGGGTGCCGTCGGGCTCGAGATGGACGTCGGACGCTCCACGGTCGACGGCCTGGGCGATGATCTGGTTGACGAGCTTGATGACCGGGGCGTCGTCAGCGCTCTCGCGCAGGTCGACGACCTCGGTCGGCCCGTCCTCCTCCTCCGCCGACTCGACCGCCGCGTCGACGGCGTCGTCAAGCTGGGTCAGGCGGCTGACGACAGACGCGATGTCCTCGGCGCTGGCGACCGCCGGCCGGATTTCGTAACCGGTCATCACCGCGAGGTCGTCGACGGCGCGGACGTTGGCGGGGTCGGCCATCGCCACGAGCAGCGTGCGCTCGTCGGCGAAGGCGACCGGGAGCGCCTCGTAGCGCCGCGCTGAGCCCGTGCTCACCAAGTTCGCGGCAGCCATGTCGACGGTGAAGATCGAGAGGTCGAGGTGATCGAGGCCATGGCGCTCGGCGATGGCCCGGGACAGGGCATCGGGCGTCAGCTCACCGCGCTCGACAAGGACACTCTCCGGCGTGCTCTGGGCCCGCCGCGCCGCGGCGATCGCCTCATCTACCCGTTCGCGGGAGGACAGGCCGAGCTCGACGATGACGTCGGTCAGAAAGCGGCTGGTGCCGCCGATGCCCGCGGGACGCGTAATGCCGTCGCCGGCAGGGGCGCCCGCCTCTGGGGATCCGTCATTCGGTGTGGGGAGCGGACGCAGGTGCATGAGGGTCTCGCGCAGCTTCTCGCATCATGTCAAGGTCCGGTGCGCGGCCGGTCCAGGATTCGTAGCTCAACGCGCCTTGGCGGACCAGGATCTCCAATCCGTCGATCGTCGGAACCCCCCGCTCGCGGCCTGCGCGCGCGAGGTCCGTGCCGCCGGGCCGGTAGACGAGGTCCACCACACACGAGAACTCGCCCAGATCATCGGGTTCCACGGGCAGCAACTTGAAATCGGGTATCCCACCACTGGACGGATTGTCGAGTCCGATGGACGTGCAGTTGATCAGCACGTCGGCGTCCACCGGAGCGCCCACGGCCTCGGCGCCGAGTTCGGCTGCCAACTCCTCGGCGCGCTCCGGCGTCCTGTTCCACACCGCCACGCTCGCGCCTGCGTCGAGCAGCGCCCACACCACGGCCCGGGCGCTCCCCCCGGCGCCGAGCACCAGCGCGCGCTTTCCACCAGGGCTCTCGGGTAGCGAGGACAAGAACCCGGGAGCGTCGGTGTTGTCGGCATGGATGCGGCCGTCGGCGAAGGTCAGGGTGTTGGCGGCGCCGATGGCGGTCGCCCGCTCGGTTGCCTCGTCGGCGAGCGCGAGAGCCGCCTGCTTGTGGGGGATCGTCACGTTGGCCCCGCCGTAGCCGGCTGCGCCCAGAGCCGAGACGATCTCGCCGAACAGCTCCGGCGGCGCGGGCAGCAACTGGTACTGCAGGCCGAGCGCCCGGAACATGGCGGGCGAGCGACTGTGCGCCACGGGCCAGCCCAGGACCCCGTAGCGCGTCAGCACGTCGTGGGGCTCTTGCCGTCGAGCTCCTCGCGCTTGGCGTTGTAGGCCGCGACGGCCTCATCGTGCTCGGCCGCGGTTTCGCTGAACGTGCTCGCGCCGTCTCCACACGGCTTGACAACGAAGTAGAGGAAGTCGGCGTTCGCCGGTTTAGCCGCAGCCTTGATCGACGCCAGGCCCGGGTTGCCGATCGGCGTCGGCGGCAGCCCGCTGTTCGTCCGCGTGTTGTAAGGCGTGTCGGCCTCGAGCTCAGAGACCTTCAGCGGGTCAGTCCAGTTCTTGAGCTCGTAGCGCAGGGTTGCGTCGATCCCCAGCGGAATGCCCTGTTCGAGGCGGTTGTAGATGACCGCGGAGATAAGCGGGCGGTCCTTGGCAATGCCGGCCTCGCGCTCGATCATCGAGGCGATGATCAGCACGTCGTAGGGCGTGAGGTTCTTGCGCCTCGCGCGCTTGAGGTCGACGGTCGCGAGGTTGCGCTGCAGAGCGGTCAGCTGCTGGGTGACGAGGTCGTTGACGTCGTCTTTCGGCTTGAGGTCATAGGTCGCCGGAAACAGGAAACCCTCGAGCGTGGCGTCCCTGGGCGCGCCGAGCTTGCGGGGGTTCAGCGTCCCGGACCTCTTGGTCGCGGTGACGTAGTCGCCCTCGACGCCCGCCTCCTCGACCGTGTCGGCGAGCTCCTCTCGAGACAGGCCTTCGGGCAGCGTCAGCTTCGTTCGCTTCGGCGCCGCCTTGGCCGGCTGGGTCAGCGTGTCGAGCGCCGCCGCGTAGGACATGTCGCGCTTGAGCGTGATCCGGCCCGAGTTGAGCTGATCGTCCTTGCCCTCCAGGCGCGAGCGCAGCTTGAAGAAGAAGCTCGACCCGACGACCTCCTTCTCGGCCAGCAGGTCACCGACGTCGCTCACGCTCGCGCCCTTGGGGATGGCCACGACGACGTCGGCCCCGCCGTCGCCGGCGAACGGCTGAAACAGCGATGCGGCGAACCACAGGACAGCGGCGACAGCGGCCAGGGCGAGCAGCGCGCCGACGCGGCGGCCGGTCTTGCGGCCCGACGTGGGCGCGGCGGGGCCGCGCGGCGCCCTGGGTTTGCGATGGGGCATGTGCGGGCGCGGGACACGGTGGCCGGCCGATACCCGCTTCGTGCCGATCGCCGCGTCGCCATCGAGCGGCGGAGGCGGCGGGATGCGGCGCCCCGGCGGCTCGGTGCGGCCGGCCTCTGGGACCGGGGTGTCCTGAGCGTGGACGGTCTCCTCCCGCGCTGTGCCGGGCGGGACGCGCCGGACGAGCGGCGGGTCGGGGTCGGGCTCCCCCGCAGCGCGGCGCCACTCCCGGCCTGTCGCCGGCGGAGGCGGCTCGGGCGCGCGATCCTGAGTTTGCCCGCTCTCGGCGGGCGAGGGCAGGCCGGTCGGGGATGGCGCCGGGACCTCACGATCCTGGGTTTGCCCGCTCTCGGGGGGCGAACGCGGGACGGTCGGCGCGGCGCGCCCCTCTTTAGCGGCTCGCTTGGCCTCGCGCTCCAGGCGCGAGCGCTCGCGCTCCTCCGCTGAGCGATCAGGCATGCCGCACCAGCCAGTCCTCGAGCAACACAGCCGCGGCGCGGGAGTCCTCGGACGTCGACGAGCCGCCAGAGCGAGCGGCGATCGCCGTGGTGAAGCGCTCGTCGTACATCTCGACCGGAACCTCAATGCGGGCGCGGAGCGCGTCGGCGAACGACCGCGCCTCGCGCGTCTGGTCGGTGTCGGCGCCCGACAACCCAACGGGGAGGCCGACGACCACCCGCGCGATGTCGCGCTCTCCGACGATCTGCTCCAGGCGCGCCATCCCCTGCTTGGAGCGAGGCTGCTCGACGGCCTCGATCGGCGTGGCGAGCGTCTGAGTCGGATCGCTGACGGCGCAGCCGCAGCGGGCGGACCCGTAGTCCAAGGCGAGCACTCGCATGAAGGCTACGCCAGCGCGGCGTCGATGGCCGAGCGCGCGGCTTCCAAGGCCTCGCCGAGCTTCGCGGGATCCTTACCGCCGGCCTGAGCCATCGTGTCGCGCCCGCCGCCGCCACCACCGACGATGGGCGCGGCGAGCTTGATCAGCTCGCCCGCCCTGACCCCGCGCTCGACGAGCGCCGGCGCCACGGTGACCACCAGGCCGACCTTGCCCTCGCTGACCGAGCCGAGCACGACGACCGCGTCGCCGAGCTTGGCGCGCGCGCGGTCGGCGAGCTCGAGCAGCGCCTTGGGCGCAACGTCGGGCACCGACTGGGTCAGGACGTGGACGCCGCCGGACTCGGTCGCTTCCTCGATGAGTCCACCGAGGTCGACGGCAGGCGCCGCCGGCTCGCTCTTGGCCGCCTGCTTGGCCTTGGCCCGGAGGTCCGCGACCGCGCTCGCCACTTCCTCCGGGCGCTTGCGCAGCGTCGTCGCCGCCTCGCGCAGGATGGCGTCATGGCTACGCAGAAGCGCGACCGCCCCGGCGCCCGTCACGGCCTCGATGCGGCGCACGTTGGCCGCGCTCGAGGTCTCGGTCGTGAGCCGGAACACGCCAATCTCGGCGGTCGAGCGCACGTGCGTCCCGCCGCACAGCTCACGCGAGTACGAGCCGTCGCCGACCTCGACCATGCGCACGACGTCGCCGTACTTCTCGCCGAACAGCGCCATGGCGCCGAGCGCGCGCGCCTCGTCGAGCGTCGTGGTGATCGGACGGACCGGGTCGTTGCGCAGGATCCACTCGTTGACGCGATCCTCGACCTGCGTGACCTCGTCTGCGCTGAGCGGGGCGCCGTGGGTGAAGTCGAAGCGCAGCTTGTCGGGGCCGACGTACGAGCCGGCCTGGCGGACGTGGCTCCCCAACGCCTCGCGCAGCGCCGCATGCAGCAGGTGCGTCGCTGTGTGGTTGGCCTGGCTGGCGGTCCGCGCCGGACGGTCGACGCGCGCAACCACCCGCTCGCCCTCCGCGGGCGGGCGACCCTCGGCCATGACGATCTGATCGTCGCCCGATCGGCGCACGTCGAGCACGCTGACTCTGCAGTCACCCTCGGCGCAGGCGATCTCGCCGCCGTCGGCGACCTGGCCGCCGCCCGTGGCGTAGAACGGCGACTCCGCGAGCTTGACTGCGAAGCGCCCGTCGTCGACCGCGTGGATGCCGACGACGGTCGTCGCCTGCTCGAGCCGCTCGTAGCCGACGAACTCGGTGGGCGGGCCGCCGAACGCCGGGAGGCCGTCAGCGCCCGCGACGCCGCGCGCCGTCGCCCGGGCGCGGTCGCGCTGCTGGCCCATCTCGCGCTCGAAGCCCTCGAAGTCGACGCCCATGTCGTGCTCGGCAGCGACCTCCTGGGTCAGCTCGATCGGGAATCCGAACGTGTCGTGCAGCTGGAAGGCCTTGTCGCCGCCGATGCCCTCAAGCCCCTTGTCCTTCGCGCCCGCGATCAGCTCCTCGAGGATCTTCAGGCCCTGCTCGAGCGTGCGGCCGAAGCCGGCCTCCTCAGTCTGCGCCCAGCGCGCCACGGCCTCGCGCTCGCGGCCGAGCTCGGGGTAGCCCGCGCCCATCAGCTCGACCACGCGATCGGTGAACTTCGGCAGGAAGCCGGGCTCCATCCCGGTGCGGCGGCCCTGCAAGATCGCCCGACGCATGATCCGCCGCAGCGCGTAGCCGCGGTCCTCGTTGGACGGCACCACGCCGTCGGCGATCAGGAAGGTCATCGCGCGCGAGTGGTCGGCGAGGATCCGTAGGGCGCGGTCGTCGGGATCGGTCTCGGCGAGCTCGCGCCCCAGCTCGACAAGCGGCGCGAACTGGTCGGTTTCGAACACGCTGCCCACGTCCTGCTTGATGATCGCCATGCGGTTGAGGCCCAGGCCCGTGTCGATGTTCTGGTTGGGCAGCGGGGTCAGCGTGCCAACCGGATCCTGGTTGAACTGCATGAAGACGAGGTTCCAGTACTCCAGGAAGCGCTCGTTCTCGCCGCCCGGCAGATCCTCCTCGGTCCCCCACTCCAGACCGCGGTCGTAGTAGAGCTCGCTGCACGGCCCGCACGGCCCGGTCGGCCCGGCCTGCCAGAAGTTCTCCGAGCGCGGGCACAGGATGATCCGCTCGCGCGGGACGCCGATCTGCTCCCACGCCGCGATGGCCTCCTCGTCGGGGCCCAGACCCAACTCGTCGTCGCCCTCGAAGACGGTGACCCAGATCCGCTCGGGATCGAGCCCGAACCCCTCCAGCGAGAGCTCCCACGCCTGCTCGGCGGCGCCCTGCTTGAAGTAGTCGCCCAGCGAGAAGTTGCCGAGCATCTCGAAGAACGTGAGGTGCCGTGTGGTGTTGCCGACGTTCTCGAGGTCGTTGGTGCGGATGACCTTCTGGCAGTCGGTCAGCAGGTGATGCGGCGGCTTCTCCAACCCCATGAAGTAGGGCTTGAGCGGCTGCATCCCGGCGATGATGAACAGCGTCGAAGGATCGAAGTCGGTCGGCACCAGCGGCGCGGAGGGCAGCCGCAGGTGATCGCGCGCCTCGAAGTAAGCGAGGAAGGTCTCGCGGATCTCGTCGGAGGTCATGAGGCGCCGGCGATTGTCGCGCATCCGACCACGACGTCCCCGGCCAGCAGGACGGCGGCCTGCCCCGGCGCAGCGCCGTCGACCGGCTCGCCGAGGCGCGCGACGTCCCCGTCGAGCGTGCAGGGCAGCGCCTTGGAGCGGTACCGCAGCTTGACGGCGTCGACGTCCTCAGCCGTCCGGTGCAGCTGGATGTCGCGGAGCGCCACTGTGCTCGTCTTGAGCTCTTCGCGAGCGCCGACCACAACGGTGTTGGCGTCCGCATCCGTGCCCAGGACGTAGAGCGGCTCGCCCCCTCCCCCCAGCCCGATGCCTCGGCGCTGGCCGACCGTGAAGTGGTGATGGCCGCGGTGGCGCCCGACGCGCGTTCCGCGCCGGTCAAGCAGGTCGCCAGGCCGGTCGCGCAGCCCACCGTGGCGGGCCAGGAACGCCGCGCGGCCGGTGCCGGCGAGAAAGCAGAGGTCCTGCGAGTCGGCCTTCGCCGCCACCGGCAGGCCCGCCTCGGCGGCGATCGCCCGGACCTGCGGCTTGGTGAGCTCGCCAAGGGGGAAGCGCATCCGCGCGATCGTCGCCGGGGCCAGGGCGGCGAGCATGTAGGCCTGGTCCTTGGCGGGGTCGGCCGCGGCCCGCAGCAGGCCGTCGGACGTCACGCGGGCGTAGTGCCCGGTGGCGAGGAAGCGAGCGCCGAGCCGCTCGGCGAACGCGAGCATGGCGTCGAGGCGGACGCTGCCGTTGCAGCGCACGCACGGGTTGGGAGTCAGCCCGGCGGCGTGGTCGGCCAGCCACGGCTCGACGACGCCGGCGCGGAACTCGTCGCGCAGGTCGAGCGTGAAGTGCGGCAGCCCCATACGGTGGGCCAGGGCACGGGCCTCGCGTACGGCCGAGGCTGAGCAGCAGGACTTCTCGCCGTCGTTGGCGGGGTCGCGCCACAGCTCGAGGGTCACCGCCGCAGCGTCGCCCCCGGCCCGCGCCGTAAGCAGAGCCGCGACCGCGCTGTCGACCCCCCCGCTCATGGCCACGAGCACGCGATTTGACGCGAGCGAGACCTCTGCGTCGGCCCGCGCAGCCGCGCCCAGCCCGCGGTGCAGCGCGTCAGCCGCCAGCTCGGCCGCGTGGATCTTTCCCGGGCTCAGGCCACCCAGCTCGGCGGCGATCTCATGAGTCCCGATGCGCGCGGCGTCGAGCAGCGGACGGCCGCGCGTGAGCGCCACCGCGGCGCTGCCCGCGGCGAAGGTCGCCCCGCAGCCAGAGGCGTCGAACCCAGTGTCGGCCACCCGGCCGCCTGAGACGGCCAGCCGCACGGTGATCAGGTCGCCACAGGCCGCGCCCCCGGCGGCGCCGGCATGGGCTCCCTCAGGCGTGTGGCCGCAGCCGAGCGGGTACTCCAGGTGCTCGGAGAAGCGCTCGTCGGCCATGGCGCGAGTCTAGGCGCCCGCGTCCCATTCCCGCCTTGGCGCCAGACGAGCGGCGCCTCTTCGACGAGCCCCCCACATTCCGTCGCATATCGACGGGAACGTCGAGTTGAAGCTGCTACCGCACGGCGCGCAGGGCCTGCTCGACCTGAGCGGCGTCCGGCAGGCCCTCGATGCGCTGCGCCTGCCGGTCCTTGCCGATCACCAGGATCGTCGGCGAAGCGCTGACCTCGATGCCGCCGAGGAGCTTGTCGTAGGAGGCGACGTCGCGCAGCGAGGCCACGATGACCCGGACGCCCGGTCGGCGTGCTGTGCGCACGACATCGCGAGCGACGGTGTCGTCGGCGCCGGTGCCGGCAAAGAGAAGGACGGTGACCTTGGGGTCAGCGGCGGGCTTGGACGTCGCGGTAGCGGGCTTAGCCTTCGCGGCCGGAGCCTTCGGCGCGGCAGCTTTGGCCGGAGCGGCGGCGGGCGCCTGCCCGGCGTTGGCTGCCGCCTCCTGCTTGGCCACCGCCGACGCGTCGGACGCGGCAGCCGCTCCCTGGGCAGCCTCGACGGCGCCGCCCGGTCCGGTCGCGGCCGCTGCCTGATTAGGCGCAGTCACCGGCACGGCCGCCTCCTGACCGGTAGCCGCCGCCTGCGGGCGCAGCACGGTCATCCACGCGCCGGCGAAACCGACGACGGCGATCAACAGGAAGAGCAAAGGGCGCGAGATCTGATCCATCTCTGAACCCATCGGCGCCGCATGAGCCGACTTGAGCGAAACCCGTCAGCCTGGACGAACGCCCAGCTCGCGCAACTGCTGCGCGTCCACCGGGGCCGGGGCGCCGGT